>Ga0265338_10003532_pt1 | contig 21873 bp, 15 predicted proteins | sample 42126metaG_FD_193579 | JGI IMG/M metagenome (GOLD analysis project Ga0265338, IMG submission 193579) | Rhizosphere microbial communities from Carex aquatilis grown in University of Washington, Seatle, WA, United States - 4-21-26 metaG | ecosystem: Host-associated > Plants > Roots > Rhizosphere... | reverse complement strand
CCACATCCACGTCCCCGCGGGCGCGACCCCGAAGGACGGCCCGTCGGCCGGCGTCACCATGACCACGGCGCTGGCGTCGCTGCTGTCCGGACGGCCGGTCCGGGCCGACGTGGCGATGACCGGCGAGGTCTCCCTCACCGGGCGGGTGCTGCCGATCGGCGGGGTCAAGCAGAAGCTGCTGGCCGCGCACCGCATGGGGATCACCACCGTGCTGATCCCGCAGCGGAACGAGCCCGACCTGGACGACGTGCCCAGCGAGGTGCTCGCGAAGCTGGACGTGCACCCGGTCAGCGACGTGCGCGAGGTCCTCGCGCTGGCGCTCGAGCCGGCCCAGGCCGCCGCCACGGTGACCGCCGCGTAGTCAGCGGTGACGGCGGGCGGCCCTCCCCGGGGTCGCCCGCCGTTGCTGTTTCCCTTGGTTCGCCGCTTGCCACGCTAGACGCCCGGCTAGCGAGCGCGCCCACCCGTTTCCGGCCGCGTGGTTGCGGCAACCAGGGGCCTGTAGCGCAATGCCACTTAGCTTGTCGGGCATCACCCGCGGCCAGGCCGCGCCACCGCAACCCCAATCGTCACATCGACGCAGGCCAGAGCATGATCACGGAAGATTACTACCGTGATCACGGTAGTAATCTTCCGTGATCATGAAAAGCTTTCGATTCCCGCTCTTCGGCAGGGTTTCCCTGGCTGCACCTGAACGCCGCTGGCACCACAGGTCCCTTAACTTAGCGGCATTGGCCTATAACGCCATGATTGCCGCAACCACGGGGTGCCGACTGCGCCTCGCGGGCTTTTTAGACACGGGCTAGCCGCGCGGTGTGCTGCGGGGTCATCATCTGGCCCATTTGACCTCGTCCAGGGAGAGCAACCGCTGGGGATTCCTGGCTCGGGTGGTGCCAGAACGCCGGAGGGGCTGGCGCCGCTGCTACGAGTGCTCCGGGCACAGCCCGAACAGCTCGACCGTGTGGTTGACCGAGGTGAACCCGGCCTCGGCGGCGACCCGCTCGGCCCACTGCTCGACCACGCGCCCTTCCACCTCGACGCTGCGCCCGCACTCGCGGCAGGTCAGGTGGTGGTGGTGCCCGGTCGAGTCGCACTGCCGGTACAGGGCCTCACCGGAGGGGTCGCGGATGGTGTCGATCGCGCCCTGCTCACTGAGTACCTGCAGGTGGCGGTACACGGTGGTGAGGCCGACGGTCTCGCCCTGGCGGCGCAGCTCGGCGTGGATCTCCTGGGCGCTGCGGAAGCCGGGCAGGTTAGCCAGCGCGCCGGCCACCGCCGACGCCTGCCTGGTGCCCCGCACCCGGGTCCCGCGCGGCTGGTCCACTGTCACCCTTCGCACGGTAGCCGGCCTTTCTGCGGATCACCACGGACGCACCGCGGGCGGGGACGCCGGCATCCGCGTTCCGGTTGCTTACTGATAATAGAAACGATTATCATTAACGCTTGAACGAGCCGGAACAGGCCGGAAGGGAGAGCGTGCGATGCGCGGCGACAGGGGCAGGGCAGTGCGCGCTCGGGGGGCCGGGCGGCGTCCCCTGGCGATCCTGCTGCTCGCCGTGCTGGCGGCGGTGCTTGCCACCGTCGCGGTCGCGCTGCCCAGCGGCGCCCTGACCGGCCCCGGGGCCGGCGCCGGGAAGATCGTCGCGGTCGGCGCGGAGAACCAGTACGCTGACCTGATCAGCCAGGTCGGCGGCAAGTACGTACAGGCCAGCGCCCTGATGTCGAGCCCCAGCACCGACCCGCACACCTTCGAGGCGTCCATCGCGGTCGCCCGGGAGGTGGGCAGCGCGCAGCTGGTGGTGCAGAACGGCCTCGGCTACGACAGCTTCATGAACGCGATCGAGTCGGCCGCGCCGAGCACCGGGCGGACAGTCGTCGACGTGCAGCGGCTGCTCGGGCGGCCGGACGACACGCCCAACCCGCACCTGTGGTACGACCCGGCGACCATGCCCCGGGTAGCCAGCGCCGTCGCGGCCGCGCTAGCGCGAGTCCAGCCGTCGCACGCCACCTACTTCCGCGCCAACGCGGCCGCGTTCGCCGCCAGCCTCGGGCCGCTGCGGGCGGCCGTCGCCAGCTTCAAGTCGGCCTACGCCGGCGTCCCGGTCGCCGTCAGCGAACCGGTCGCCAACTACCTGCTGACCGCGCTCGGTGCGGACAACCGGACGCCGTGGACGTTCCAGTCCGACGTGATGAACGGCGTCGACCCGTCGCCGCAGGACGTCGCCGCCCAGCGGGCCCTGTTCACCGGGCACAAGGTCCGGGCGTTCCTCTACAACCGGCAGGTGACCGACGCGCTCACCGAGTCCTTCGTCACCCTCGCGAACCAGAACCACATCCAGGTCGTCGGCGTGTCCGAGACGATGCCGGAGCCCGGCTACCGCTACCAGTCCTGGATGCTGGCCACCGTGCACGACCTGCGGGCGGCGGTGGCCGGCCAGTGAGCGAGCTGGCGAGCGCACTGCTCGAGCTGGACGGCGTGGGGGTCCGCCTGGGCGGCCGCCAGGTGCTCAGCGACGTGTCCTTCTCGCTCGGCCGGGGCGAGTTCACCGGCATCATCGGGCAGAACGGCGCGGGCAAGACCACCCTGCTGCGGGTTATCCTCGGCCTGGTCGAGCCGTCCGGCGGCCGGGTGCTGCTGGACGGCGAGCCGCTGCACGGCAAGGCCAGGGGGCGCATCGGCTACGTGCCGCAGAAGCTGGTCATCGACCCCGACATGCCGCTGCGTGCCCGTGACGTGGTGTCGCTCGGCCTGGACGGCAGCCGGCTCGGGTTCAGCCTGCCGTCCCGGCGGCGCCGCGAGCTGGTGGACCGGACGCTGGACGGGGTCGGGGCGGCCGGGTACGCCGACGCGCGGGTGGGCGAGCTGTCCGGCGGCGAGCAGCAGCGGGTGCTCATCGCGCACGCGCTGATCGGCCGGCCGCGGCTGCTGCTGCTTGACGAGCCGCTGGCCAACCTCGACCTGCGCAGCGAGCAGGAGATCGTGGCGGTGCTGGCCAGGCTGTCGCGCGAGCACCAGATCTCGGTGCTGCTCTCCGCCCACGACATGAACCCGCTGCTCGGCGTCATGGACCGGATCGTGTACGTCGCAGGAGGGCGCGCCGCCACCGGCTCGACCGACGAGGTGGTCACCTCGGCCGGGCTCAGCCGGCTGTACGGGCACCACGTCGACGTGGTCCGGGTGCACGGCCGCGTCCTCGTGGTGGCGGGCGAATAGCGTGCACTACCTGTTCGAGCCCGGGCTGTTCAGCAGCGGCCCAGTCGGCACCGCCCTGCTGGTCGGCGCGGTGGTCGCGGTTACCTCCGGCGTCATCGGGGTGTTCACCGTGCTGCGCGGCCAGTCGTTCGCCGGCCACTCGCTGGCCGACGTGGCGACCACCGGCGGGTCGGGCGCGTTCCTGGTCGGGATCAACCAGTTCTGGGGCTTCCTCGCCGCCGGGATCGCCGCCGCGGCGCTGATGGAGGCCATCGGCGTGCAGCGGCGACGCGGCCGGGACGTGGCCACCGGGGTGGTGCTCGGCGCCGCCCTCGGCGCGGCCGCGCTGTTCCTCTACCTGGGTACGCTGCGCACCTCGACCACCGGGGCGTCCTTCACCGTGCTGTTCGGTTCCATCTTCGTGATCAGCCCGGACACGGTGCCCGCGCTGCTCGCCGCCGGGCTGGTCGCGCTGCTGGTGGTGGCGGTCCTCGCCCGGGTGCTGCTGCTCACCGCGGTATCGCCTGACCTGGCGCGGGCACGCGGCGTCCACGTCCGGCTGGCCGGCGTCGCCTACCTGGCGGCGCTGGCGGTGTCGGTGTCGCTGGCGGCGGTGGCGATCGGCGCGGTGCTGTCCACCGCGCTGCTGATCGGGCCGCCCGCGACCGCGCTGCGGGTGACCAAGAGCCCCGGCCGGGCGATGGCCGTCTCCGCGCTGGCCGGCCTGGCCGCCACCTGGCTGGGCATCGTGCTCGCGTACGACTCCTACTACTGGCCGCCGCACGGACACGGCTGGCCGGTTTCCTTCTTCGTCGTCGTGCTGGTGCTGCTGGGCTACCTGCTCAGCTTCGCCCGGCCGCGCAGGCGGCGGCCGCCCCGCTCCCCGCACGAGGAAGACGACTGCGGCCCCGCCGTCAGCGGGTCGCAGACGGTCCTGGGCCGAACTCATGTTTAGCCCGCTGATGATGAACACCTGGATCGCCGGGTCGGTGGTCGCGGTGGTCGCCGGGATCACCGGCTACTTCGCCGTGCTGCGCGGCTCCACGTTCGCCGCGCACGCCATACCCAACGGGGCGTTCGCGGGCGCGGCCGGGGCCAGCCTGCTCGGCATCAACGTCATCTGGGGGCTGGCTGCCTTCGCGGTGGGCGGCGCGCTCGGCATCGGCCTGCTCGGCGGCGAGGGTCGTGGCCGTGGCGCCAGGAACGACGTGGTGACCGCGCTCGCGCTGGTGGTGATGCTCGGCCTCGGCGGCCTGTTCGTCAGCTTCGGCACGCAGTACGCCGAGGAGACCTACTCGCTGCTGTTCGGCGAGGTGTTCGGCGTCAGCCGGGGCGAGGTGCTGCCCATCCTCGGCCTCGGCCTGGTGTCGGCGGCGGCCATCGGGGTGGCGTTCCGCCCGCTCATGCTGACCAGCGCGCTGCCCGAGGTGGCCGAGGCCCGCGGGGTGTCCACCCGCCGGGCCGACATCTACTTCCTGCTGGTGATGGCCCTGGCCACCTCGATGACGGTGCCCGTGGTGGGCGCGTTGCTGATATTCAGCCTGATGATCGGCCCGGCCGCCGCCGCCCGCTCGGTCACGCCGCGGCCGGGCACCGCGCTGGCACTGTCGGTCATGATCGCGCTGGCGACGGTCTGGCTGTCGATCGCGCTCTCCTACCGGACGAACTGGCCGCTGGGGTTCTTCGTCGGCAGCATCGGGGCGGCTTTCTATCTGATCGGTCTAACTGCGCGGGGTATGGGGGACAGGCGCATCCGTTCGGCGTGACAATTGACTTATGGCGAACCGGCTTAAGAGTGCGACAAGCCCCTACCTTTTGCAACATGCCGACAACCCGGTCGACTGGTGGCCGTGGTCGGAGGAGGCGTTCGCGGAGGCGCGGCGGCGAGACGTGCCGGTGATGCTGTCGGTCGGCTACGCGGCCTGTCACTGGTGTCATGTGATGGCGCACGAGTCGTTCGAGGACAAGGACACCGCCGCGATCGTCAACGACCGCGTGGTCGCCATCAAGGTGGACCGCGAGGAGCGGCCCGACATCGACGCGGTCTACATGTCCGCCACCCAGGCGATGACCGGCCAGGGCGGCTGGCCGATGACCGTGTTCATGACGCCGGACGGCGACCCGTTCCTGTGCGGCACCTACTTCCCCCGCAGCCGCTTCGTCCAGCTGGTCACCTCGGTCGCGGACGCCTGGATGAAGGGCAAGGACCGGATCAGGAGCGAGTCCCAGACGATCCGGCATGCGCTGGCGGACAACGCCGCCGCCATGTCCACCCTCGGCGACCGGGCGGGCCGGGTGAACGTGGACTACCTGACCGCCACGGCGGTGGTCGGCCTGGAGGCGGGCTACGACCGGCTATACGCCGGCTTCGGCAGCGCGCCCAAGTTCCCGCCGTCGATGACGCTGGAGTTCCTGCTCCGCTACGACGAGCGGACCGAGGGGGAGCCGCCGGCCCTGCAGATGGCCCGGGCGACCTGCGAGGCGATGGCCCGCGGGGGCATCTACGACCAGCTCGGCGGCGGCTTCTCCCGGTACAGCGTGGACGAGACCTGGACCGTGCCGCACTTCGAGAAGATGCTCTACGACAACGCGCTGCTGGCCGGGGTGTACACCCACCTGTGGCGGCGCACGGCGGATCCGCTGGCCCGCCGGGTGGCCGAGGAGACCTGCGAGTTCATGCTGCGGGAGCTGCGCACGGCCGAGGGCGGCTTCGCCTCGTCGCTCGACGCGGACAGCGACGGGTCCGAGGGCGCGTTCTACGCCTGGGCCCCGGCCCAGCTGGCCGAGGCGCTTGACGCCGACGACGCTGCCTTCGCCGCCGAGGCGCTCGGCGTCACCGACGCCGGCACCTTCGAGCACGGCCGGTCGGTGCTGCAGCGCAGGCGCGATCCGGAGGACGCCGAGCGGTTCGACCGGATCCGCGGGGTGCTGCTGACCGCGCGCGCGGGGCGCACCCGGCCGGCCCGCGACGACAAGGTGGTGGCGGCCTGGAACGGCCTGGCGATCGGCGCGCTGGCCGAGGCGGGGGTGCTGCTCGACCGGCCCGACCTGCTGGCGGCCGCGCGGCAGGCGGCCGACTTGGTGGTGTCGATCCACCTGGTCCAGCCGGCCAGGGCGACGCCGCTGGTCGGGCGGTCGCGGCTGCTGCGCACCTCACGGGACGGCACCGCCGGGCCCAGTGCCGGGCTGCTCGAGGACTACGCCTGCCTGGCGGCCGGCCTGCTGCGGCTGTCCGGGCTGACCGGCGAGGCCCGCTGGGCGACGGTGGCGGGCGAGCTGCTTGACACCGTCCTGGTCGCCTTCGCCGACGGCAACGGCGGCTTCTACGACACGGCCGACGACGGCGAGCAGCTTATCTTCCGGCCGGCCGACCCGACCGACAACGCCACCCCGTCCGGCACCTTCGCGGCCGCCGACGCGCTGGTCAGCTACGCGGCGCTGACCGGCGACGAGCGGTACCGGACGGCGGCGCTCGACGCGCTCAAGGTGCTGCTGCCGATCGCCGAGAAGTACCCGCGGGCCTGCGGGATGGGCCTGGCGGTGGCGGAGGCGCTGCTGTCGGGGCCGACCGAGATCGCGATCGTCGGGCCGGACGACGACCCGCGGACCGGCGACCTGCTCCGGGCGGCGCTGCACGCCGCACCGCCGGGGGCGGTGTTCGCCCGCGGCCCCGGCTCGGGCGTCGCGGCGGTCCCGCTGCTGGCCGACCGGCCGCTGGTGTCCGGGGGGCCCGCCGCCTACGTGTGCCACGGCTTCACCTGCCAGGCACCGGTAACCACTCCCGAGGCCCTGCGCGAAGCGCTTCGCTGACCCTGCGCGAGCCCTCCGCTGACCCCGCGCGAAGCCCTCCGTTGACCCTGCGCTGTACTCATGTAATCATGATTACATGAGTACAGAGATACAGGCATGGTTCACCGGGCGGCTGCCCGACGGCTGGTTCACCGAGCCGGCCGAGGTCACCGCCGACCGCGAAGAGATCATCGTCATCGGCCCGCTGCCTCCGCCCGGCTCAGCCGAAGGCGAGTCCGCAGCGGACGCCGCCGCCACGGCGGAGGCCGAGGGCCGGATCAAGCGGTTCCGCGAGGAAACCCGCGCGCGCCGGATCGAGATCGCCCGCGAGGCCGAGCGCAAGTTCGGCCGCAAGGTCGCCTGGGGCGCCCGCTGCGGCAGCGTGACCGAGGTGTTCACCACGCTGTCGGTGCCGGTGATGACCCGGCTCCGCCAGTCAGAGCGGCGGGTGCTCGACACGCTGGTTGACGCGGGCGTCGCCCGGTCCCGGTCGGACGCGCTGGCCTGGTGCGTCCGGCTCACCGGGGAGCACGCCGACGCCTGGCTGGCCGAGCTGCGCGACGCGCTGCGCCGGGTCGAGGAAGTTCGCTCGCAGGGGCCGCAGGGCCAGTAGCCTCCAGCCCGGCCGAGACCGGCGTCGTTGGCGCTCCCGCCGCCACGGCGCCGGCCGGGCGGTCGGGATTCCGTCTTTATATGCCTACCGAAGGCGCGTCAACCTGACTATATTTGGTACAAATAATTTCTGACAGTTTCGCAATGACATTTTGGGTGATCTGCCCTAAAGATTAATATGCCGGATCATTGCGTGAGGCGTGGTTATCCGCCCCCGGATCCGAGTAATTAAGCATAATTACTAATTCGCACCAAACGGCCATTGTAACGGTTGTGTTTCTTGCGCCGACCACACTCGACTGGCTGCTAATTGCTGTGCGATGGTGTCTCTGGCGCAGGATCTGTCTTGATCATCTTTTGCAGCTACTCCTGGCCCCGAGGGGATGCGGTCAATAGATGTCCGACATTGTGCACTTGCGCCAAGGCTCAAGAGATCGCTAGGAAAAGGGGAAATACTATGCGCTTGCGCGCTAATAAACTGGTCTATCTGCCCGTGGGCGGCGCGCTGGCCGCTGGCCTCCTCGTAAGCGCCTTCGTGCTACCACAGCCACAGCTCGCCGCCTCGCAGAGTTGTTACGGGGTCTGTGGCACCGCCACCTCGCTGTCGCTTTCCAGGTCAGTGGTCACCCTCGGCCAGGAGCAGCTCCAGGTGTTCAGCGTCAGGGTGAGCCCGCCCGCGCACATGTCCGGCGTGCCCAAGGGCACGGTGGAAGTAGCGTCCGGGGCGCAGGCCCTGTGCTACGTGCACCTCGCGAAGGGCGTGGGGCACTGCTCCCTGTCGAGAAGGGCCCTGGGGCTTGGGTCGTACCAGGTCGTGGCGCGCTACGGCGGAAGCGCGGGCTTTGCCCCGTCCACATCGCGCATGAAGCACTTCACCGTGGTCAAGGCCCGTTCCCAGACGACGCTGTCGCTTTCCCGGTCCGTGGTCACCGTCGGCACGCAGCAGCTTCAGGTGTTCCACGTCAGGGTGAGGCCGGCCGCGGGGGTTGTCGGCCTGCCGACGGGCACGGTGGAGGTCAAGGCCGGGTCGAAGAGCCTGTGCGGCGTGAACCTGTCCAACGGCGCGGGGGAGTGCTCCCCGTCGGGACGGCCCCTGGCGCCTGGGTCGTACGAGGTCGTGGCGCGCTACAGCGGGAACGCGGACTTTAAACCGTCCGTGTCGCCCGCGAAGCACCTCAACGTCCGGGCGCGCTAGCGGCGCAAGGCGCCGGCGCCCAGGCGCCGGCGCCATTAGGCGGGCCCGTACGGCTTGGTAGCAGCCGCTATTTGGGGAACGGCGGCTTACCCGGTTTATTCGGCATGCAATACAAAAGGAGTGAAGCGTGCGCGTGGTCCAGCGGCAAGGGGGCCGGGCGGTAAAGCCCGGATTGGCCGTTACCTGGTTGTCAGGGGCAATCAAGTGAGGTCGGCCCGGTGCCGGCCTGCTCGGGAGCTTTGACGAGATGCGCGCCGCGACACCAACTGAAACACCCGAATTCGAAGAGATGACAGACGGCGGTGGCGGCTCCGGCCGCCACCGCCGCCGCGGGCGTATTCCTTCCGGTTTGCTAAAACACGGCGGCTGGTCACTTGTCGTTGCCACGACGGGGGTCAGTGGACTGAACTTCATTTTCCACGTCTTGATCAGCCGCCTGCTTGGGCCGTCCCAGTATGGGGCGCTTAACGCTGTACTGAACATTATTGCCGTGCTCGCCGTCCCGCTTGGCGCGGTGCAACTTGCGGTGACGCAGGCCGCCATTACAGGCGCCGGCAGCGGACGGCTGTCGCTGCGCAGCCTGACGGTGAAGGCAGCTTGCTGGGGTGTCGGGGCGATGGCCGCCACGGAGGCGCTCTCCCCGCTGACCGACGGTTTCCTGGGCCTGAACTCACCCCTCGCCAACCTGGCGATGGGGGCCTGGATCCCCCTCGCGGTGGTCGGGGCGGTGTTGCAGGGGGCACTGCTCGGCGAGTTGCGCTTCGTGCCCGTCGCCGTCGCCTCGTTCATCGGGGGCGGCGTGCTCCGGCTGGCCAGCGGTGCCCTGCTCGTCTCGGCGGGCTTCGGGGTGGGGGGCGCGGTGACGGCGACGGTGATCGGTCAGGCGTTCACGACCGGGGTCCTCCTCTTGGTTGCCCGGAGAGAGGTACTGGCCAGGGAGCTTGCCCCGGTGCTGGTCTCCCTGCGCGACACCGTGCTGTCGATCGGCGCGCTGGCCGGCTGCACGACCCTGGCCGGGATCGACGTGTTCCTTGCCCGCCATTTCCTCGCTCACGTCGCCGCGGGTTTCTACGCGGCGGGGGCGACGGCCGGGCATATCGCGCTGTTCCTGCCCGGCGCGCTGCTGTCAGTGGCTTACCCGCGGCTCGTTTCCGCTGGCCGCACGGGAGCCAGCGTCCGCCGGACGCTGACCGAGACGCTCGGGATGGTCACCGCCATCGGCCTCGCGGCCTTCGTGGTCCTCGCGGCGATGCCCGGTCTCGTCGTCGACGTGCTCTTTGGCCGCAGGTACGCGGATGCCGCGGGCTTGGTCGGGATCATCGCCCTCACCTCCGTCTTGCTCGGCGTCATCAGCGTGCTTACCTACTTCTACGTCGCCCGGCGCTCGCTGGCCGCGCTGTCCAGCTGGGCTGGCGTCGCACTTGTCTGCGTGCTAGTCGCCGTCTTGCACGGCGGGATGGAAACCGTTGCCGCCTGCATGCTGGCGGCGAGCGGGGCGGTGCTGGCAGTCATGTCGCTCCCGGCGCTGGCCGCGGTGACCCGGCCTGCCGGCGGCACCGCGGTGCTGGCTGACGACGCGGTCGAGCTCCCGCCCGCCGAGCTCGACCTCAGCCTGGTCATCCCGTTCTACAACCCGGGCACCAGCCTGGCCGCCCACGTGCGGGAAGTCGTCGAGGTCCTGCAGGCCGCCCGGGTCACCTTCGAGGTGATCGCGGTATCGGACGGCTCGACCGACGGGAGCCCGGCGTCGATCGCCGGGCTCGGCCAGGTCCGGGTCGTCCAGCTCGCCGAGAACCAGGGCAAGGGAGCCGCGCTGCGGGTCGGCCTGGCTCAGGGGAAAGGCCGCTACCTCGGCTTCATTGACGGTGACGGCGACATCCCGGCTAGCCAGCTAAGCCAGTTCCTGGCGGTCGCCCAGACGGGCGATCCGGACGTCGTCCTCGGGACCAAGTGCCATCCCGACTCAGATGTCGTGTACCCGCCGCTCAGGCGGCTGTACTCGTTCGGCTACCAGCAGCTGAACCGGGTGCTGTTCCAGCTGCCGACCCGGGACACGCAGACCGGCATCAAGCTGATCCGGCGCGAGACGGTGGCTGCCGTCCTGCCGAAGATGGTGGAGAAGCGTTTCGCGTTCGATCTGGAGCTGCTGCTGGTCGCCCGGCGGACGGGCTACTGCAATTTCACCGAGCTCCCGGTGCGGATAACCGAGCGCTTCACCAGCACCATCTCGGTGAAGTCGGTTTGCAGCATGCTCATCGACACGTTCGCTATCTTCTACCGGCTGAGGATCGCGGGCTTCTACGGGCCCCGGGTGGTGCCGCTCGCCAGCCTTAGCCAGGCGTCGGCCGCGGGCTCCGAGCCCTGGTCGCCGCCAGCCGCCAGGCCGGTCGCGGACAGGCTGCCGGCGGATCGCGGGCTGCTGGAACCGCCGCTGCGGGTCCTTGCCTACAACTGGCGGGATCTCGCGCATCCGCGGGCCGGCGGCGCCGAGGTCTACCTGCAGTCGGTGGCGCGCGAGTGGGTAAGGCGCGGCCACGAGGTTACGGTCTTTTCCGCCGCCGTGCGGGGAAAGCCAGCCGAGGAGCTCGTCGACGGGGTACGCGTCATACGGCGAGGCAGCCGGATCGGCGTCTACCGGGAAGCCAGGCGCTACTGGCGGCGTGACGGGGCCGGCCGGTACGACCTGGTGCTTGACTGCGTGAACACGAGGCCGTTCCTGTGTCCTCGCTACGTGCGCAACGTGCCCGTGGTGGCCCTCATCCACCAGGTCGCGCGGGAGGTCTGGCGCTACGAGACACCCTGGCCGGTCGCGCTCGTCGGCCGGTACCTGCTTGAGCCGTGGTGGCTCCGCTCATACCGGAACGTGCCGGTGGTGACCGTATCCGAGTCAAGCCGCGAATCGCTCGCCGAGTACGGCCTGCGGCGGGTCACGGTCGTACCGGAAGGATGGGTGCCGACCCTCCCTGCCCCGGTCGAGAAGGAGCCTGTCCCGACCGTCGTCTTCGTCGGACGGCTGAGCGCCAACAAGCGCCCCGAGCAAGCCATAGCGGCCTTCGGCCTCGCCCGCCGCGAACTGCCCGACGCGCAGATGTGGGTGATCGGAAGCGGCCCGCAGGAGGCGCGGCTGCGCAAGCTGGCCGGACCGGGCGTTACCTTCCTCGGGCACGTGCCAGAAGAAGTGAAACGCGAGCGCCTGGGACGCGCGCACGCCCTGGTCGCCACCTCCGTCCGCGAGGGCTGGGGACTCGTGGTCACCGAGGCCGCCGCGAACGGCACCGTCGCGATCGGCTACGACGTAGCCGGCCTGCGGGACTCGATCAGGGCGTCCGGGGGCGTACTCACCCGGCCCGATCCGGTGTCCATGGCTGCTGGCCTGGTCGAGCTGCTCCCGTCAGTCGCTGACGGCCGCCGGCCTGAGGCCAAGGCGGCCGGCGTGGTCCCGTGGGCAGCGGTCGCCGCGGCGATCCTCGCCGCCAGGCCCGGGCAGGAGGCCCCGTCGCCGGTCACGGGAACGGCGGGCGGGATGGCCGGCCGCCACCAGGCGTACCGCTCCGAGGCGCCTGACGACTTCCCGCAGGGGGCAGCCGCGTTGCACCGCTATCTCCCGCGGCAGGCACTGCCTAGCGGCTATTTGGAGGAGGTTCAAGAGCAGTGAAACCCCTCGCCCTCGCCGTGATCGTCCCGGCGCGCAACGAGGCCCCCCGCATCGGGGCATGCCTCGGCAGCGTTCGCCAGGCCCTCGATCACGCCGGGATGACAGATGCTGAAGTGATCGTGGTCGATGACGAAAGCACCGACCAGACGTCTGATGTCGCACGAGCGCACGGCGCGCTCGCGCTCCGGCAGCCCCGGCGGCAGGGGCCGCTGGCGGCCTGGTCGCGCGGTGTCGCGGGCAGCTCAGCCTCCGTGCTGTGCTTCGTTGACGCCGATTGCCGGGTTGATAAGGGAGCCTTCGCCGCGATCGCGCGCGGTTTCGCGCAACCCGCCGTCGGGGTTGTCGCGGCGCGCAGCGAGCTTGACAGCAGGCGGACCGGCAGCTCGCTGGTCGAACGCTCGGCCGCTTTCAGCGCGCTCATGCTCCACGAGATCAAGAACCGCCTCCACAACCACGAGTTCCTGCCAATCGGGCGGCTGATGGCGGTCCGCCGGGAGGCCTGGCAACAGGGTGACCACCGGTGGCCGTGTGACCTGGTCGTCGCCTCGCGGGCGAAACAAGCCGGGTGGGAGATCACCTACCGGCCGGACGCGGTCGTGTACTACCAGCCGGTCCGAAGCTACAAGGAGCTCCAGTCCGACTACGTTCGCACGATCGTCGGGCAGGCGCTTCTCGGGGGCGACTTGGTCAAGCCATTGCCGCGGAGGGTCGTTGGCCGTGCCGCCGCATCGAGCTTCCGCCGCCAGCCGCTGAATGCCGCCGCCTGGCTCGCCAACCGGGCACGCCTGCAGAGCGATCGGTCACGGGGAGTGCTGTCCCTGGAGGAAGGCTACGCCCGCTGGGACCGGCATCCGGACGGCCCTGCGGGTCACCGGGCTGCCGAGTGGCAATCTGGGGTATGCGCTTGACGGCCCTGCATACTCCTCCCGCCGCGCTCAAGACGGGAAAGGCTGCGCGCAGCGGCCTCGGGTACCGCCGGCGGCGCAGGCCCGGGTCTCATCGGCGTAGCAGACGGCTCGGCCCAGGACCTGCGGTCGCCATGGTCATCAACGTGGTGGCGGCCTTCACGTTGATGCCCGTCGCGGGTCATCCCTATGACATTGCCGTGTTGACCGGGGTGAGCGGGGCCTGGCTGCGCTGGGGTGTTCCGCTCTTCGACCAGTGGAAGTTCGGCTTCGACCTGAGCGCGCTCGGGGTCGGTTCGCAGAGCCTTTCTTATGTCCTTGAGCACCTTGGCTTCTCCGGCGCGGCAGCGCTTGCGGTGGCATGGAAGCTTCCCCTCGTCCTCGCCAACCTCCTCGTCGGGCTGCTGCTGCTCGATCTTGGCAGGCAGCTGCGCTGCCGCAGGCCGGGCCTGGTTCCCACGCTCTGGCTGATCTCACCGGTCCCGCTCTGGGTCTCCGCCGGGCATGGCCAGGTCGAGTCGCTGACGGTCCTGGCCATCGTGCTGTCGCTCGACCTGGTCTTGCGCCGCCGGCCCCTACTGGCCGGGGCTGCCCTGGGCCTGGGGATAGGCATCGAGTACCTTCCGGTCCTGGTCGCGCTGATCGTCGCCTTCTGGCTCTACGTCGGTGCCATGGAACGCAGCGAGGTATACCGCTTCGCCGCTGGCTGCGCCGGCGCGCTGGTTTTCTGCTTCGGCCCGCCGCTCGCAACCGATATCGGCCGTACGAGCCTGCTCGGGGGCCTCTCCTATACCGCTTCTGTTGCTAGCCACACGGGGCAGGCAAAAGGCACAAGCCATGCGGGCTCGTCTCTGTGGGCGGTGTTCGACCTGTCGCCGGGCCCGTTCTGGCTGGCGGCGGCGTTGCTGGCGGTGTCCGTCTTGATGGTCGCGCTAGCACGCAGGGCGCGGGGCGGCAGCAGCATCCTCGATCGCAGGCGCCTGGGAGTGCTGGCGGCTGGCGGTCTCCTGCTTTGCGTAAGCCTCTTCGACCCGGGCACGCTCCCGCAGTTCTCCGTCCTCGTCCTCGGGGGAATGTGCCTTGTCGCCCTGTGCGTGGACCTGAACCCGGCGGCCATCATCCTCGGGCCGATTCTGCAGCTGGCAGCCGGATTTCTCTTCGTTTACGGCGGCAGCTTTCAGAGCTACTGGTACGACATGTGGGCGACGACTGGAACGGTCGGCTGGCCGTTCCCGCAGAGTGCCCAGGTGGCGGGATGGATGTCCCGTCTTGGTGCCGTCGCCGTCGCGCTCGGCCTGCTGTTCGTGCCGTCTCGAGCGCTCGGAGTCGCGATGACGGCCCGCGTGGGCGCCGTCGTGGCTCGCTCGTCGGTCGTCGTCGGAGCGCTTGGCACCGCGTTTCTCGCCACCTGGTCGCTGCAGCCTGCCTTCTGGCAGGGAACTGGGCCGGGGGGGCCCGCTACGCTGGCGGACTTCGCGATCGTTACGGCATCTCAGCCCGGCACGCTATTGATGACGTCGGACCATGCGCAGGTCGCATTCACTTCCCCCGAGGTGCTTACCGCGCGGGAGAGCGCAGTCCCTCCGGCGCTGACCCTGACGGTCACCGCGGACCCCTACTTCGCGCAGACGATAGCCAGTACCGCCGTATCCGGCCGCCGTATCGCCCAGAAGGTCGTGATCCGGGGCTGGGACCGCGAGAAGAAGCAGGTGCGTTCGCTTTGGGTCAGCGTCCTGCTCGGCAGGCCGGCCTGGCGTTCTCAGGCTCAGGCGCTCAGCGGTGCACCCGACCTGACGGTGCAGGGGAAGCCGGTCGCCGCGAGCGGGAACACGTGGGTCGCACCGGGCTGGGGCGTCGTCACGTACGACGTTCCGGCATCGATGGTCTCCCCGCGCGGGCGGCTGCGGCTGGGGCTGCGGGACCGGGACCGCACCGGCGCGGTAACCGAGTGGAACGGGACCTCTCGTCTGCGCTGGCTGCTCGTGTCCCTGCGTTCCGGTACATCCACCGCGACCATCGGCGGCGTCCGCTGGCACGGCCTGGTCACGCTGCCAAGTCCGGCCCCAACCTGGTGGTTCCAGCGCACGGAACAGGCGTCCATCCGGGTAACCGGGCTGAAGGCAACTCCGACCGTTGACGTCAGCCGGGTGGCCATCGGCGGCCACCCGGGCACCGTCACCGGCGGAAGCCTGGCCTGGCCGCCAACCGGGCTCGATCATACGATTCCCGCGCCGCTGCTCCTGGTACTTGGCACCGTCGACGGCGCTGCGCTGCTAGGCGGCGCGTGGGTGCTCAGCCGATGGGCAACTGGAACCCGCCCGCCGCACGTCCGGTCTCATCCGGGGGCGCTGGATGAGGACAATCGGCATTTCGCCTAGTCCCCACCGTCGCCTGGAGCTCGCAGCCTCGGCCCCCCTGCTGCTGGGCGCGGTGCTGTCGGCGCTCGTCTGCTACCCGTTCGCGGGCGGGCGCCTGCTCCTGCTGGACTTCGTCTCGGGTCCGCACCAGCCGCTGCTGCCGCCGGAAGCCTTCGGCCTCAACGGGGCGATGACCGGGGGAGTCCCGTTCGCGATCGGTTGCCGCCTCCTTGACCGCCTGCTCGGGGATGCGGGCTCGGTCGTCCCGGTGGTCATCTTCTTCCCGCTCGCTACGACCGGGGCGGCGCGCCTGCTGCGCACGGCGGTGCTCCCGGCGCGGCTCGGCGCGGGACTGCTCTACGCCGTCAACCCGTTCGTGTTCGACCGGCTTTACGCGGGCCAGCTGGGAGTGCTGCTCGGCTATGCCCTGCTGCCGTTCGCCGTGGACGCGCTGCTTGATGCCGCCCGACGACCCCACGGCATGGCCCGCGCCGCTTGCTGGGCGGCCGCCACGGTGCTGATGAGCGAGCATTTCGCCTGGATCGGCGTGCCGGCTGTGGCCGGGATCGCGCTCACCCGGCCGCGGCGGGTCCAGGCCGGGCTCCGCCTGCTCGGCGCCGCGCTCGGTGTGGCCGCCGTCAGCTGCTACCTGCTGGTGGGGCCGGCGCTGGCGGGTACCGGCCCGGCCGGGCCCCTCGGGCAGCTGGCCGCCTACCGTACCCAGGCTGACCCGCGACTGGGACTGCTGGTGAACGTCGCCGGGCTTTACGGCTTCTTCCGCCCGGGGCCGACCGAGCCGAAGAACCTCCTCTCCGGCTGGCCCGCCGTGCTCGCGGCGCTGCTGGTGGTCGCCGCACTCGGTTACGCGGCGGTGCTGCGCGACCCGGCGCGCCGGCGCGACGGGCTGGCTGTCCTGGGCGCGGGTGTCGCCGGGTACTTCCTCGCCCTCGGCGACCAGGGCCCGGCCGGCGGCCTCTTCAGGCTCGCCTACGAGCACGTCCCGGGCTTCGTCATGATGCGCGAGCCGGACAAGTTCGCGGTCCTCACCGCACTCGCGTACGCCTACGGATTCGGCTGGGGCATTGCCTGGCTCATCCGCAGCGGCCGCGGCCGTGGTGCCCGGATCGCGGCCGTCGCCCTGGCCGGGGTCTTGCCCCTGGCCTACACGCCGAACCTGTTCGGCGGTCTCGGCGGGCAGGTTAAGTCGAGCACCGTGCCGTCCTCGTGGTCGGTCGCGGCGGCCATCGCCGGGCATGGCACCGTGCTCGTGCTGCCCTGGCGCGAGTACTTCCCGACCCCTTTCACCGGCCAGCGGATGATCGCCAACCCGGCCGCCTACTACTTCACCGGAACCGTCCTCACCAGCCAGGACCCCGGCCCCGGCTACGCCTTCGGCGCGGAGGATCCCGAGCACGCCTTCCTGGACACGGTGCTCGGCCCGCCAGTGGCCCCGCAGGCGACGCGGGCCGCGCTGGCCGGCCTCGGGGTCAGCTTCGTCGTCCTGGCGAAGGTGGCGGGCTGGCGTGACTTCGCCGGGGTGGCCGACGTGCCCGGGCTCCGCCTCGTTTACTCGAGCCCGGCGCTCGACCTGTTCTCGGTCAGTCCTACCGCTGCGGAGGCACGTGACAGCCGTCGGATCCGCCCGCTTGACCCCGCCAGCTACCAGGTCCTGCCCGGTCGTCCGGGCATGGTCGCCCTCCCCGTTCCCTACGCGCCAGGCTGGGCAATTGACGGCCGGCCGGCCGTCGAGCTGGCCGACGGGCAAGCCGGCGTCCTCGCGCCGGCTGCGGGCGGGGTCGTTCACTACGGCCCGTCCAGCGGCGTCCTCGCCAGTGAGATCGGCTCCGTCGCGGCGGCACTGGCCGTCGCCGGGGCCGCGTTCACGGGGCGGAGGCGGCGAAGGCGGCCGTTCACCGGGCGGGGCCCGCGAACCCCGGGAAGGCGAAACGCCGAGGTCAAGGACGGCCACCGGGAGCGACCGGCTGATATCGGCGCATCTCACCAGCCTCTCGGGTAAAGCGGCATTCCTTCAGGGTCAGGTCGGATAGCGTGGCCTTGGAATTTTTGCGCCCTGCTCCGAGGAAGGTCGGTTCATGGGATACCGCGACCTGGGCTACCGGCTGTACGAGCGGCGGCTGGAGTCCTACCTGGCGGGCAAGACCGTCCCCCGGCACGTCGGGGTGATGTGCGACGGCAACCGCCGCTGGGCCAGGTCCGCGGGGCACACCGACGTCAGCAAGGGCCACCGCAAGGGCGCCGACAAGATCTTCGAGCTGCTCGGCTGGTGCAAGCAGGCCGGCGTCGAGGTGGTGACGCTGTGGCTGCTGTCGACCGACAACCTCACCCGCGAGGAAGCGGAGCTCGGCCCGCTGCTCGCCATCATCGAGGACACCGTTAACGGCTTGGTCGACGAGGGCTGGCGGGTCAACCCGGTGGGCGCGCTCGACCTGCTCCCCGACCAGACCGCGCGGGTGCTCAAGTACGCGGGCGAGGCCACCGCGGGCAACCCGGGCCTGCTCGTCAACGTGGCGGTCGGCTACGGCGGCCGCCGCGAGATCGCCGACGCCGTCCGCTCGCTGCTCATCGAGCACGCCGGCCGGGGCACCACCATCGAGCAGCTGGCCGAGGTCCTCGACGTCGAGCACATCGCCGAGCACCTCTACACGGCGGGCCAGCCCGATCCGGACCTGGTGATCAGGACCAGCGGCGAGCAGCGGCTGGGCGGTTTCCTGCTGTGGCAATCGACACACTCTGAGTTTCATTTCTGTGACGCCTACTGGCCGGCGTTCCGGAAAGTTGACTTCCTGCGGGCTTTGCGGTCCTACGCGGAACGAAACCGCAGGTTCGGCGCGTAACTACACAGAAATTAGGGCTTTAAGAATGCCCTCACCGCGGGTATTTTCAGAGGTGGCGGGCACCTCTCCAGGGTGCCCCCGCGGGAGGCCCCCTGAGCTCGCTACGTGCGACGAGAGGGCCGGCGCGGCCCTCTAAGGCGGGCAGCCCCGGTCCATCTGACACGTTTGTCCCCGGAGGACCCGGGGCGCGGCGTGTCCTGTCCGCGGCGCCGGCGGTTGCGCCGGCGCCCAGGGGAGTCTTGCGTGGCCAACTCTGTGCAGCGTCGTACGTACGTCCTCGACACGAGCGTCCTGCTCGCAGACCCGGCGGCGATCGCCCGGTTCGACGAACACCACGTCGTCATACCGGTCGTCGTCATCACCGAGCTTGAAGCCAAGCGTCACCACCCTGAGCTGGGATATTTCGCCCGTCAGGCGCTCCGGAACCTCGATGACCTCCGGGTCTCCCACGGCCAGCTCGACACCGAGGTCATCGTCAACGACCTCGGCGGCACGGCCCGGGTAGAGCTGAACCACATCGACGCGCAGGTCCTCCCGGCCGGCTTCCGGCTAGGGGACAACGACACGCGGATCCTGTCCGTGGCGCGGTCTTTCGCCAACGAGGGCCACGCCGTGGTCCTGGTCAGCAAGGACCTGCCGCTGCGGATCAAGGCGGCGTCGATTGGCCTCGAGGCACAGGAGTACCGGGCAGAGCTCCCCGTCGATTCCGGCTGGACCGGCATGGCGGAGCTGAGCGTGACCCCGGCCGACGTTGAGGAACTGTACGAGCGCGGCACGCTGGACTGCGAGGCGGCCCGTGAGCTGCCCTGCCACACCGGGCTTGTGCTGCACACCGGCAGCGCCAGCGCGCTCGCCCGGGTCCGCCCGGACAAGCAGATCCAGCTGGTGCGAGGCGACCGCGAGGCGTTCGGCCTGCACGGGCGGTCGGCCGAGCAGCGGATCGCGCTCGACCTGCTGCTCGACAACGAGATCGGCATCGTCAGCATGGGCGGGCGGGCCGGCACCGGCAAGTCGGCGCTGGCGCTGTGCGCGGGCCTGGAGGCGGTGATGGAGCGCAGGCAGCACCGCAAGGTCATCGTGTTCCGCCCGCTGTACCCGGTGGGCGGGCAGGACCTCGGCTACCTGCCCGGCTCCGAGGCGGAGAAGATGGGCCCGTGGGCCCAGGCCGTTTACGACACCCTGTCCGCGGTGACCACGCAGGAAGTGATCGACGAGATCATCGCCCGCGACATGATCGAGGTGCTGCCGCTCACGCATATTCGCGGCCGCAGCCTGCACGACGCCTTCGTGATCGTCGACGAGGCGCAGTCCCTGGAGCGCGGCGTGCTGCTGACCGTGCTGTCGCGGATCGGCACCGGCTCCCGGGTGGTGCTCACCCACGACATCGCGCAGCGCGACAACCTGCGGGTCGGCCGGCACGACGGCGTGATCGCGGTGATCGAGAAGCTCAAGGGCCACCCGCTGTTCGCCCACGTGACCCTCACCCGCTCCGAGCGCTCCGCGATCGCCGCCCTGGTCACCGATCTTCTGGAAGACACCCAGTTGTAGTCCAGCGAGCGCCAGCCACGGGGCCCTAAACTGCTCACGTGGCTGGCGTCATGGACCACCAGAGTCAAAACCGTTCCGCCGAACGGTTGCGGCGGACTCCCCAGGCGAGCGATTACTCACCGGGGGAGTCAGCCGTGCTTCCTGCCGTCTCTGTCGTCATGCCGGTCCTCAACGAGGAGAAGCACCTGGCCGAGTCGGTTGCCGCCGTCCTCGCCCAGGAGTACCAGGGCGGTTTCGAGCTGGTCCTGGCGATCGGCCCGTCCAGGGACCGGACTGAGGCGATCGCCCGCGAGCTGGCCGCCGCCGACCTCCGCGTCACGGTGGTGCCGAACCCGTCCGGCCAGATCTCCCCGGCCATGAACGCGGCCGTGCGGACGGCCCGGTACGACATCATCACCCGCATCGACGCCCACTCCATGCTGCCCGACGGCTACCTCCAGACGGCCGTGCGGACGCTGCTGGAAACCGGCGCGGCCGACGTCGGCGGCTGGATGGCGGCCGAGGGCATCACCCCGTTCCAGCAGGCGGTCGCCTGGGCGATGACGTCGCCGTTCGGCATGGGCGCGGCCGCCAACCACACCGGCGGCGAGGCCGGGCCGGCCGACACGGTCTACCTCGGCGTGTACCGGCGGACGGAGATCGAGCGGGCCGGCGGCTACGACGAGACCATGCTCATCGCCGAGGACTGGGAGCTGAACTACCGGATCCGGGCGGCGGGCGGCCTGATCTGGTTCACCCCCGACCTGAAGGTCACCTACCGGCCGCGGGCCACCCTGCGCGCCCTCGCCGTCCAGCAGTTCAGGTACGGCCGCTGGCGCCGGGTGGTGGCCCGCCGCTACCCGGAGACGGTCAGCCCGCGCTACCTGGCCCCGGCGGTGGCCACTGCGCTCAACGCGGCTGGCCTGCTCACCGGGCTGGCCGGGCTGGCCGGGGCGGTGACCGGGTCAGCCGCACCCGTTCGGTATCTCATGATCGGGTTCGCGGTGCCGGCCCTGTACCTGGCCGGGGTCGCCGCGGTGGCGGCGGTGTTCGCCCGGGGCGTGCCCGCGGGGGTCCGGCTGCGGGTGCCGGCCGTGCTCGCCGCGATGCACACCTGCTGGGGCGCGGGCTACCTCACCAGCCCGCGGCGGCTGGCCCGCCGATCCTGAGCCCGTCGTCCCTGACGCGCTCGTCGGCTTCCCCCGGATCGGCTGCCTCAGCCGCCGCTAAGATGCCTCAATGGGCTTTGATCTCGGCACCGAGTTGGCGGCCGTCCGCGGCCAGGGCTATGACCTGCACTCCAGGTACCTGAATCCGCAGCTGCCGCGAACGCTGCGGACGATCGGGTTCGACAAGGACTACGTGCGCGGCGAGGGCGCCTACCTGTACGACGCCGAGGGGAACGCCTACGCCGACTTCCTGTCCGGCTTCGGCGTGTTCGCCGCCGGCCGGTCGCATCCCACCATCAAGAAGGCGATCGCCGACGCGCTGGACGCCGACTTCGCGGGCTGGACCCAGTTCGACTGCCAGCCGCTGATGGGGCTGCTCGGGCAGCGGCTGGTGGACCGGGCACCGGGTATAGAGCGGGTCTTCTTCTGCAACAGCGGGGCCGAGGCGGTCGAGTCGGCGCTCAAGTTCGCCCGGCACGCCACCGGCAAGGGCCGGGTGCTCTACGCCCGGCACGGGTTCCACGGGCTGACCACCGGGTCGCTGTCGGTCAACGGGGCCGAGGAGTTCAAGGAAGGCTTCGGCCCGCTGCTGCCGGACACCCAGATCCCGCTCGGC
>Ga0265338_10003530_pt1 | contig 21897 bp, 15 predicted proteins | sample 42126metaG_FD_193579 | JGI IMG/M metagenome (GOLD analysis project Ga0265338, IMG submission 193579) | Rhizosphere microbial communities from Carex aquatilis grown in University of Washington, Seatle, WA, United States - 4-21-26 metaG | ecosystem: Host-associated > Plants > Roots > Rhizosphere... | reverse complement strand
CGTCGGTTCGCTTTACCAGGATTTCCTGCCGGCGAACTGGGGCTTCTACAAGCAAACGTGGGTGGACATCGGCACCTACATGGGAACACTCGGCGCGTTCTTCATGATGTATCTGCTGTTCATCCGTTTCCTGCCGATGATTCCGGTTGCCGAAGTTAAATCCGTCCTGCCGGAGGGCAATCCGCATCATCCGCTCGGCGGTGCGAAAGGGGGCAAATCGTGAGCGCGAAGACCTACGGCCTCATCGCTGAATTCGACACGCCCGCCGCGATTCTGGAGGCGGCGGGGAAAGTCCGCGATGCCGGCTACCACCGCTGGGACGTGTTCACGCCGTTCCCGATCCACGGTCTCGACAAGGTGATGGGCTTCAAAAATTCGCTCGTCGGCTGGTTTGCGCTGGCGTTTGGCGGCGGCGCGTTCGTGACGACGATGGGGCTGATCTGGTATTGCAACGCGTTCGATTATCCCCTCATCGTCGGCGGCAAACCGATGTTCAGCACGCCGATGTCGTTTGTGCCGTCCTACATTTTGATGATTCTCGGGGGGGCGGTCGGCGCGTTTGTCGGCATGGTTGCGCTGAACCAGTTGCCGCGTCTGCACAATCCGCTGTTCGCCAAAGCGCGTTTCGCGCTCGTCTCGCGCGACAAATTCTTCCTCGTCATCGGCGCGAACGACCTGAAGTTTTCCGAGACTGAAACCCGCCGGCTGTTGGAGGAGATTGGCGGCACGCACATCGAACTGGTGGAGGACGAAGACTGATGCGCCACATCATCTCCATCATTTTGATTGGCGCGGCGATCGGCGCGGCGGTTGTAGGCATTGCCGGCTTTCGCGGCGGCCCTGCGCGCAAGCCGCCCATCGAGATTTTCCCCGACATGAACCGGCAGTTGAAATTGCGTCCGCAGGAAGCAAACGCCTTCTTCGCGAACGGCGTCAGCTCGCAATTGCCGCCGTCCGGCACCATCGCGCGCAGCGAGCCGATACAAACCGTCGCCGGCCCGGTTTATCCGTTTGAAGATTCGCCGGTCAACACGGGCCGCATTATCGGGACGACAAATTTTGTGGAGATGAATCCGTTACCCGTCACCGGAGAATTGCTCCATCGCGGGCGCGAGCGGTTTGATATTTATTGCGCGCCATGCCATGGCCGGACTGGCGATGGCAATGGCATCACCAAGACGCTTGGCCTCATGCCCGCAGTGGCGAACCTGCACGACCAGCGCATCGTCGTGATGGGCGATGGCGAGATTTTCAACACGATTACCCGCGGGAAGAACACGATGGCCGCGTATGGCCCGCTGATGCCGGCGCAGGACCGCTGGGCAGTCATCGCTTATTTGCGCGCGTTGCAATTGAGCTGGCTTGGTTCGACGAACGATTTACCGGCTGGAACTGTTTTGAAATGACCATGAGTTCACAAACGAAACATGAACTGCCGCCGCCTCTGGATTTGTCCGGCTGGCGCAAACTGCCTGCCGCGCTGATGGCCGGTGGTGGATTGTTGTCGTTGATTGGCGCGGTCATAAATCCGGAAGAATTTGGCTATTCCTGGCTGCTGTCGTTCATGTTTTTCCTGACCATCGCCATCGGCGCGCTGTTTCTCGTGATGGTGCATCATCTGACCGACGCCGGCTGGTCGGTCGCCACGCGCCGCGTTTGCGAACACATCGGCTCGCTGATGTTCCCGGCGCTGGCAATCTTGTTCCTGCCCATCGCGATTTTTGCAAAACACATTTACTCGTGGATGTCCATTGATCCGGCGACCAACACTTCCGTCGCCGCGAAATGGCCGGTGTTCACCATGCCCGGCTTTTACATCACCTCGGCAGTTTTCTTCGCCCTCTGGTGGCTGCTGTCATCGCGGTTGAGTTATTGGTCGCTGCGGCAGGACAAAACCGGCGAACCGCTTTGCACCTATCGGATGCGTTTTCATTCGGGGTGGGGGATTGTCACGCTGGCGCTGACTCTGACCTTTTCAGCCGCACTCTGGATGAAGGCGCTCCAATACCAATGGTTCTCTGCCGTTTATGGCGTCTATTTCTTTTCCATCTGCGTCTGGGTGACGCTCGCCACGGTTTATGCCATCACGGCACTCCTCCAACGCCAGCGCATCCTTGACCGCGTGCTGCGCGACAGCCAGTTTTTCTACCTCGGCCTGCTGTTCTTCGCGTTCACCGTGTTTTCGGCCTACAACGAGTTCGCGCAATACTTCGTCGTCTGGAACGCGAACACGCCGGAGGAAACCTTCTGGTATCTTATTCGCGAACACGGCTCGTGGTGGTGCGTGAGCATGATTTTGATCTTCGGCCATTTCTTCGTGCCGTTCTTTTTGCTGCTGCCGGTCAGAGCCAAGACCAGTTTCAAAATTGTCCTGCCCGTTTGCGTCTGGGCGTGGCTGATGCACTTTCTCGATTTGGGCTTCAACATTCTACCGGCTTCACTGCTGAACCAGGCCGGCTATCCTTTCGATTGGATCTGGCTGCAACTCGGCTGTTTCGCATTCATGGCCGGGTTTCTCGGCTGGGTGTTCCTGAAAAAATTCAACGCCCACGCGCCATTCCCGATAAAGGACCCGCGCCTGCACGAGGCCATGGGCATCAACGTCGAGCCGGATGAAATGACCGGCGCAGAAGCATCCGCCGGAGGTGAAGAATGAGCACTGAAAATGTCAATCGCGCCTCAAGCGCCGCCACCGGCTTCATCATCGCCAGCCTGATTTTCATCGTGCTGGTCATCGCGGTCAAATTTTTCGTTCACGTTCCAACAATAGACGCCGACCGCAACGCCGCGCGCGCCAAGGCGCTGGCCGGAATTCGAGCGACTGAGGAAAAGTCATTGGCCAATTCCGGCTGGGTAGACCAATCTCGCGACATTGTCCGTCTGCCGATTGAGATGGCGATGCAGGAAACGCTTCAAGCCTGGCAAAATCCGGCGCAAGCCCGCGCCGACCTGATTGCGCGTCAGAAAAATGCCAGCAAGCCCGCGCCGGCAAAACCCAATCCATTCGAATGACGGAGACAAAACCAATCAGTTCCGTGGAAATCGACGCCTCGTGCCGCGTGCCGCTGCTCGCACTCTTCGGCGGTGCGGCACTCTGGCTCGTCGCCGGGCTCGCGTTGTCGCTGGCCGCCATCATGACGTTCCACAAGCCGGACATGTTTGCCGATTGCCCGCTGCTGAGTTATGGCCGCGTTCAGCCCGCCGCCAACGACGCGCTGCTCTATGGCTTCTGCATGCCCGCCGCTCTCGGCGTGATGCTCTGGATTTTTGCGCGCTTGAGCCAGGCGGAACTGGCCCTGCCGCTCGTGCCCATCGTCGCCGCTAACCTCTGGCACCTCGGCGTGCTCGTTGGCGTCGTTGCCATTTTGATCGGCGACAGCACTGGCTTTGCGTGGCTGGAATTTCCTCGCGGTAGTTCGGTGCTGCTGTTTGCCGCGTTCCTGCTCGTCGCCATTTCCGCCGTCGCCACGTTCGCTCAGAGAAAGGAGCGCGAGCTTTATCCATCCCACTGGTTCCTGCTGGTTGCGCTGCTCTGGTTCCCGTGGATTTACTCGACGGCCAATCTTTTTCTCATCACGCATCATCCGGTGCGCGGCGTTGCGCAGGCGGCGATTGATTCGTGGTTCGCCAACAATCTCATTTTTGTCTGGCTTGCGCTTGTGGGCATTGGCACGGCTTTCTATCTCCTGCCGAAACTTGCCGGACGTCCGCTGCAGTCCTATTACCTCGCGCTGTTCGCGTTCTGGACGTTGATTCTTTTCGGCAGTTGGATGGGCATCGCCGATTCGGCTCCATTGCCTGCCTGGATGGCGACGGCCAGTTCCGTCGCCGCTGCGTTGATCTCCGTGCCGGTGCTCGCCGTGGCCGTTATTGCCGTGAAAACCGTGCATGGTTCGGACATTTCCTGCAAAGGCGGGCCGCTTTGTTACGTCAAATTCGGCACGGCGGCCTTCGTCCTGTCCACCTTGATGCTCATCGCGGAGGGCTGTCCGCAAATCAGCCGCGTGACGGAATTCACATGGTTCGGCCCTGCGCAGGTGCAATTGCAAATTCTCGGCTTTTTCACCATCGTCATGTGCGGCGCGATTTACGAACTGCTGCCGCGCGTCATGGGCTTCGGGCTTCCATTCCCGAAATTTGTCCGCTTGCAGCACTGGCTGTTCATGCTCGGCATTGTTCTTTGGGCCGGGTCGCTGGCTGTCGGCGGGGTGGAGCAGGGGATGAAACTCAATAATTCCCAGACCGCCTTCGCCGATTCCACCAGCGTCGCGTTGATCTTCCTGCGCGCCGGCACTACAGGCCTCCTGTTGATCCTGCTCGGCAGCCTGCTTTTTGCCGCGAACATTTTTGCAATGACGTTCAAATGGAAAATGGCCCTGCTTAAAACGGTGATCGCCTACATCAAGTCGCCGCTGGAAACCAAGGAGGTGAAATCATGAAAAATGGTTTCGGCGTTTTCATCGCGGCATTCATCGCGCTCGGCCTTTCCTGGTGCGGCTTTGTGCTGGGACCGGTAAAACAGCTCGGCACGGAGAAGCAGGCCGCTGTCTTGAACTCCAGCGATACCTATCCGTTGCAACGAACCGGCGACGCGGCGCTTGGCTTGCAGGTCTATCGCGCCAACGGCTGCGCGGCCTGCCACACCGAACAGGTCCGGCAAGATAGCGTTAATTGTGATGTTGTCGTAACGAGTCTTGGACAAAACCAAGTGGCTCTCTCTGAAGCAACGGTTGATATTTATAAGCTAATTTATAAAGACAATCCAGATCAGGCGGCGCTAATTGAGAATAGTGTGATACGCAAGAGTCAAGTTTCACCGCCAGTCATTCACAGCGTTACGAAAGAAATTGCCGATTTCGCCTCAGACAAAATCACTGCCGCAGGCGGAAAAGTTGAAATTCACATCGTGCCTGTCGGGAGGGACATCTCGCGCGGCTGGGGATTGCGCCAGACCGTCGCCGAGGATTTTCTTTACGATTATCCGGTGCAACTCGGCAGCCTTCGTGCCGGGCCGGATCTCGCCAACGTCGGCATGCGTCTGCCCGACGCCAACTGGCAGTTGGTCCACCTTTACGCACCACAATGCGTCGTGACCAACTCCGCCATGCCCCCGTTCCGGTATCTCTTTGAAGTTCGCAAGATTGTCGGCGCTTCTTCGCCCGACGCGCTGCAATTTCCGAAGGGCTTCACGCTGCCAGCCGGATGTGAAGTAGTGCCGACGCCGGAGGCGAAGCAGCTCGCCGCGTATTTGTTGAGCCTGCGCGCCAACGTGCCGCTCTATGATGCCCCCTTCACGCCGCGCTGACCGGGCTAACATGCCGGAGGTTGGGATCAGGTCAGTGTCGAATCTGAATCCTCCTCGCGCTCGCAATCGAACCGCCAAGACGCCGGGACGCAGAGGTTTCACTGATTGACACTGACAAAACTGAAGGCGCGCGTCGCCAAAATCACTTTCCCCCAATCACCTTAATCTGGTCTGGGGATTCCAGGATGATTTCCGGCCGGTTTCGATATTCGGTGACGCTGCCGTTTATCTCCACGTTTTGGTTTGTGAGGCTTTCCAGATTTTTGAAAGCACCTGCGTTCTCTTGAAAGACCACGGCGGTAAATGGCGACTCAAAGGAAGGTTTGTCGAGGCTCAGAATCGTGATATTCGGCCGGACTGAAACCTGGACCACCCTCCCCGTGACAGTCATCGTCTGGTCGTAATATCTGTCGGCTTCGGCGGTCCCGATTTTATTTGTGGCGGTTTGCGCCACAATGTTTGTGTTTTCCGGCAGCAATGGGACCGTTCTTCCCAGCTTCAAATAGTTCTGAATCGCGTCTGCCAGGCGATATCCAGCCAGCGCGCATTGCCGCTCCGCGACCGCCTTCGCCGCCGGAATATAATCCGCCGGCAGGCTCACGGCCGTTTCCGCATTTGTGCCGCCCTTTAATTCGCCGCGCAAATATCCTTTCTCAATCGCCAGATCGCGGCTTTCCAGGCTCCAGTCTTTTGGCGTCGGGTGCGACGCCAATTCCGCCAGCGACGCTCTCGGAAATTTCGCGCCGAGCGCAATCGCATATCTCCACTGCATTTGTGTGTTCGGCGAAGCCCCCAACAAGCCATCCCAAATCCCGTGCAGCCGGACCGCCTGGTCTGCCGGCTTGACGTAAAATTCGTTGCCGCCGCGATCGCCGGTCGGATAGGCGTCGGTGAAAAGCGAAGCGCAATGGAGCGGCTGATGAATGTCGCCGACCAGATGGACGAGCCAGGACAAACTTGCCGCCCGCAATTCGGGATTGGCGTTGGTGTCGCTCAAGATATTTTCAAACTGCGCGATGCCGAATAAAATGTCATTCGTCGGTTCCGGGCCGGGTTCCATCGGAAAGGATGATGGCCGCAGTGGATAATCAATGAAATGCCAGCTTGGATGGTCATATTGACTGTCGCTCCTCCTGATTTCGTCCGGCCAGGCGCTGCTGCGCATGAAGACGTAGGCGGATACGTCGAGGACCGGATTCGGATGATACGCATTTGTCCATCTCGCGTAATCCGGATGCGCCTTCAAAATTTCATACACCTGCGCCTTCAATTCGGGTGAAAGTTGTTGATAAGCTTCAGCCGCGACAAGGAAATGCCCGCTGCTGCCCCAGGCAAAAGCGTTTGTTTGGAAAACGGCGAACCCGAAGGCGGCCAGTGCGATTGAAGCGATTTTTTTCACCCGGACATTTGAACAGACACAAACAATTCTGCAATGAATTTCTCCCATAACCCTCACCCGGCTTCGCCAGCCGGCTCGTTTTCGTTTATTGCTCCGACAGATTATTGTTCGTGTCCCAGCCGAAATCAGGAGTCACCGGCAGCACATGGCCGTCCGCAAAAGTCACGTCGGCCCTGCCGCCATGCCGGATGGTCAGGGGATCGCCGTGATTGCCGGTGAGTGGCGCCGGTATCCATCGTCCGTCCACAATCGGCCGAAACAAGCCGGAATCAATGTCGGGATGATCCCAGCTTTGAATCGTGCCCGGTTCCTCCGCGAGCATGATTTTATTCGCCGGATTGCGCACCGATCCTTCGCCGAAAAGGTATTTGTTGGTGACGCCCGTCGAAGTGTCCACGACGGAAGACATGCCTAGATTTTTTCCATCGGAATTCAAGCCATAGCCGTTGAAGCTGTAGCTGAAAAGGTAGGGCCCTTGGGGAAGACCTACCGCAAGCCGGTCGGCGTCGCTGATATCCAGCGGACAGCGCAGCGAAGGCTTTTGCAGGCCGGGAATGGAAGTGAGGATGGGGCTTTGCTCGAATTGCGGGTAAATCGTGTTCGTCCGCCAATAAATCCAGTCCTCGGTATGAAAGCCGTAGGCTCCCGACGCGATGCCGGGGTAGATGTCCCGGTTGTCTCCCAGATAAATCTGCATCCCCAGGCCGAGTTGCTTTTGGTTGTTAATGCAGGTGGATTGCGCCGCCTTCTTCTTTGCCGCGCTTAACACGGGCAGAAGCAACGCCGCCAGAATCGCAATGATGGCGATGACCACGAGCAGTTCGAGGAGCGTGAATGCCTGGCGTCGTTGCCAGTTCGTCATTTTGCCGCAGCCGGGCATTTGTTCGCAGCATGTCATGACATCGGGGAAACCTGCAACATTATGCACACGCGTGTTTCGCTGCCGATGATAATTTTTGATTTTCTTTAGAATCATCTCTTCTTGACTTCACCAAAGCACGAATGCTACAGTGGCAGGGACTTCACAACGGAGAAATGAAATCACGACTGCGTTTTTTTGCGTCAATGGGTCTGGCGTTGCTGGCCCTTCACGCTTCGGCGGCTGTGCTGTATGTGGATTTGAACAGCGCCAGCCCCGCGCCGCCTTACGCCGGTTGGGACACCGCCGCAACGAACATTCAGGACGCGGTGGATGCCGCGACCGATGGTGATTTGATTCTGGTGACGAACGGAACTTACGCGGGAGGCGCGCGGGTGACACCCGATTCGGCAACAAACCGCGTGGTCGTGACCAAGCCGGTGGTGGTGCAAAGCGTCAACGGCCCGGCGGTCACGGTGATTGACGGCGCGACGGCGGCGCGATGCGTTAATCTTGGCGCCGGAGCGCAATTGTCCGGCTTCACGCTGGAGAACGGCTATTCAATCGTGGATGCCGGCGGCGTTTATTGCCAGGACACCACGGCCCTCGTGACGAATTGTCTGCTGACCGGCAATTATGCCAGCGGCAACGGCGGCGGCATTTCCGGCGGAACAGTTTTCAACTCCACGCTCACCAATAATTCCGCCGGCAACAACGGCGGCGGCGCTCAATCGGCCACGCTGAACCATTGCACCTTGGCCGGCAACTCGGCGGTGAACGGGGTTAATGCCAACGGTGGCGGTGCGAACGCCAGCGTCTTGAACAATTGCACGCTCGCGGGCAATTGGGCTGGTGGCTCCGGTTTTGGTTCTGCGATTTCCGGTCCGCAACCGGCATTTCTGGTTTCCTATTTCGGTGGCGGAGCGGAGGGCAGCACGCTGAACAACTGCACGCTCATCGCCAACCAGTCGGAAGGCGGCGGTGGCGGGGCCGATTCCAGCATACTGAATAACTGCGTTGTCGCGGACAACGCTGCCGGTTATGGCGGCGGGGTTGAAAACTGCACGCTGAATAATTGCACCGTGACCGGCAACTCGGGTTCGGAAGGAATCAACATCGGCGGGGCGCAGGACAGCACGCTGAACAACTCCATTGTCTATTACAACACCAACGGCGGCGACTACGGCAACAGCACATTGAATTATTGCTGCACCGCGTCCGATCCCGGCGGCACCGGCAATATCACGAACGAGCCGGCATTTGTGAATCTGGCCGGCGGCAATTTTCATCTGCAAACCGGCTCGCCCTGCATCAACGCGGGAAATAATTCGCCCGTCACCACCACAAACGACCTCGACGGCAATCCGCGCATTTTGGGACTGGTCGTGGACTTGGGCGCTTATGAATTTCCCATTCCCGCGGCGATTGCGGCGAGTTACACCAACGTGGCTGTTGGCTTCGCTGTAAATTTCAACTGGCAGGAGTTCGCCGGAAATGTCAGCGAGATCATTCTCGATTTCGGCGACGGCATCGTCTTGACCAATCCAGTGACCGCCATGCACAGCTGGGCTGCGCCGGGAACTTTCACGGTTACGCTCACGGCATTCAGCGACCAGTTTCCTGCCGGCGCCAATGCGACGCTTGCGGTGGATGTGGTCGAAGGAAATTATTTTGTTTCGCTCAACAACACCAATCCTGTCGCGCCTTACACTTCGTGGGACACGGCGGCGACGAACATCCAGGACGCGGTGGATGCCGCGGTGGCTGGCGGCACAGTACTGGCAAGCAATGGCGTTTACAATGTCGGTGGACGCGTCGTCTTCGGCGCGATGACCAACCGCGTAGCCGCCGACAAGCCGGTGACCATTCAAAGCGTGAACGGGCCGGGGTTGACGGCGATAGAAGGTTTCACGGCCAACGACGGCACTTCCATCCGCTGCATTTATCTGACCAATAATGCGGCCCTGATTGGCTTCACATTGACCAACGGCGGGACGATTCAGGGGGGCGACTATGTTCACGAGTGGAATGGCGCGGGTGCCTGGTGCGAGTCCTCCAGTGTCGTCGTGTCGAATTGTATTTTTGTGAACAACACGGCACAAGGGGACGGCGGCGGCATTTATGGCGGCACACTGTTCAATTGTGCGTTCACCAACAATTACGGCTACGACGGCGGCGCGGCCAGTTACAGCGCCTTGAAGGACTGTGCGCTGGCGAACAACCGGAGTTACTATGGCGGCGGCGCCTACGGTTCGACGCTGACGGATTGCTTGATTACGGGCAATTTCACCTACGTTGACAGCGACGCCACGGCCAACGGCGGCGGCGCATGTGCCAGCACGCTGGCCAATTGTGTGCTTTCTGGAAACTCATCGATAACTGGCGGCGGAGCGAGCGGCTGCACGCTTTTTAATAGTTTGTTGACCGGTAACGTGGCGCAGTTCGCTGCCGGTTGGTGGCCGGCCACTGGCGGCGGCGCCTATGGCAGCGCGCTCATCAACTGCACGGTGACCGGCAACACGGCAGCCAACGGCGGCGGCGGCGTGAATTCTTGCACGCTAACCAACTGCATCGTTAATTTCAACACTGCGCCGAGCGGAACCAATTATTCCGACGACAGCGTCCTTTCATATTGCGACACGACGCCGTTGGCGACCAACGGCGTGAATAACATCAGCACCGATCCGTTATTCGCCGATTCCATCCACATCAGCTCCACCTCACCGTGCCGGGGCGCAGGCATATTTTCCGCGACGAGCGGCGTGGACATTGACGGCGACGCCTGGCTCAACCCGCCGTCCATCGGCGTGGATGAATTCGATGCCAGTTCCGCAACCGGCGCGCTGGCTGTGGCGATTTTCGAGACGTTCACCAACGTGGCGACTGGATTGGCTGTGGATTTCACTGCACAGGTTTCCGGCCACGCTGCGGATAACCGCTGGGATTTTGGCGACGGCACCGTTCTCAGCAACGAATTGACCGTCTCGCACAGTTGGGTTGCGCCGGGAAATTGCACCGTCACGTTCACGGCGTTCAACACCGACCATCCCGCCGGCGTGAGCGCATCGGTCACAATTTTTGTGATGGATAATCCGGTGCATTATGTCACGTCCGGCAACCTGACGCCGACCGCGCCGTATTTGTCATGGGCAACAGCGGCGGCAAATATCCAAGACGCGGTGGACGCGGCGTATGCCGGCGGGACAATTTTAGTGAGCAACGGAATTTATCAGGCTGGCGGGAGAATTGTGTCTGGTTTGCAATCGAATCGCGTGGTAGTGGCCAAGCCGCTTCTCGTCCGAAGTGTCAACGGTCCGATGTTCACGACGATTCAGGGAAATTCTGCGCCGGACGACAGTGCGGTGCGTTGTGTCTATCTCACAAACCGCGTTACACTTGCCGGTTTCACGCTGAACGGCGGCAGGACGCGCACGACCGGCGACATGGACCAGACCACCGGCGGCGGAGCGTGGTGTGGTGACGCGAGTGTCGTCATATCGAATTGCGTATTTTCTGGAAATTCCGCGATGACTGCTGGCGGCGGCGTGTTTCAAGGCACGGTATTGAATTGCTGGTTCCTCGCAAATAAATCCAGCGCCAATGGTGGCGGTGCGAATTCAGCGACGTTGTTCAATTGCGCGCTCACCGGCAATTCGGCGGGCGCAAACGGCGGCGGCGCGGAAGGTTGCACGCTGGCCAATTGCACGCTGACGCGCAATTTTGCGAGCGGTTCGGGTGGCGGCGTGGACGGCTCGACGCTCACCAATTGCATCGTGTATTTCAATGACGCGCTCGGCCAGCCGGATTATTCCTGGAGCAGTTTCAATTATTGCTGCACGACGCCGCTGGCCGACGACGCGGGCAACATCACGAGCGCGCCGTTGTTGCTGGACAGCGAGCATGTTGCATCCGGTTCACCGTGCATCGGCGCGGGTAATATGGCTGCCGCCATTGGCGCGGACATTGACGGCGACGCGTGGCGCATGCCTCCTTCCATTGGTTGCGATGAATTTTATTCCGGCGTGGCGGGAACTTTAGGCGTGGCTATTCAGAGCGATTACACCAATTTTGCCCCGAACTTCGCGGTCAATTTTTACGAAGTGATTGTCGGCCATTCCAGCGCCAGCCGCTGGGATTTCGGGGACGGAAGTTCTGTGACCAACCAGCTTCTCGCTTCACACAGTTGGAGCGCGCCGGGAAATTATGCGGTCACATTCACCGCATTCAATAACGACAATCCCACCGGCGTGAGCGCAGCGATGATTGTTTATGTTGCTTCAAATGCCGTGCATTACGTTTCGCTGGCCAGCACCAATCCCGTCGCGCCGTTTCTCACCTGGGAAACGGCGGCGACGAACATTCAGGACGCCGTGGACGCCGCGACAGTGCCCGGCGCGCTCGTGCTGGCGACCAATGGCATATACCAATCCGGTTCGCGCGTCACCAACGGCTCTTATCAAGTGCTCTGGTATTCCGTGGGAGAATCCGAGACGAATCGGTTGATGGTGGCGAAGGTAGTCACGGTGGCAAGCGTGAACGGCGCGGCGTCTACCGTGATTGACGGTGCGGGCGTGGTGCGCTGTGTTTATTTGGGAACGGGCGCGACGTTGCAGGGATTCACGCTGACGAACGGTTACGTCGGCGGCGACGGCGGCGGCGCGTGGTGCTCTTCGAGAAAGGCAATCATCCGCGACTGCGCATTGGTGAATAATTACGCGGTTAATTGGGGCGGCGGTGTGTCTGGCGGCTGTTTAAGCAATTGCATAGTGACCGGCAATTACGCCTACAACGGCGTAGGCGCCGAATCGAGCACGCTGATTTCTTGCGCCGTGACGGGCAATAACAGTTCGTTATACAAGATTTATTTTGGATGGTATGTCGTTTTTGCATCGGGCGGCGGCGTGGACAACTGTGTCGCGACAGACTGCGCCATCAACAACAACCGCTCGTGGTATGGTTGCGGTGCGAGCAGCAGCACGCTCTACCATTGCACGCTGAACGGTAATTATTCCAGCGGCTCCAGCAGTTCCGGCGGGGCGTATGGCTGCACATTGAATCGCTGCACGCTTTCCGGCAATTCCGCCGCCAACGGCGGCGGCGTGAGCCAGTCCACCGTAAACAACTGCATCATCGCCGGCAACGCCGCCAACGGTGGCGGTGGTGGCATATCCTCAACGCTGAACAACTGCACGCTCATCGGCAATTATAATTATTTTGGCGGCCCCGCCGTAAACGCTTGCGTGATGAACAATTGCATCAGCTACTACAACGGCAACGGCGATTACGACAGCGCTTGCACATTGACCAATTGCTGTGTCGAAGCGGATCCGGGCGGCGTGGGCAACATCACAAATGCGCCGTTGTTTGTGAATCAAAATACCAGCGATTATCACCTGCAAACCAATTCACCCTGCATCAATTCCGGCAACAACGCTTACACCGTTGGCACAAACGACTTGGACGGACTTGCCCGCGTCACCGGCGGCACGGTGGACATTGGCGCGTATGAATTTCAAACGCCATCTTCCATCCTCTCCTACGCTTGGGCACAACAGTTCGGTTTGCCTACGGACGGTTCGGCGGATAAAGCGGATGCCGACGGCGACGGCTTGAGCAACTGGCAGGAATGGCGCGCGGGCACCGATCCAACAAATGCAGCGTCCTTGCTGCGAATGTTGAGCACGACAAACGATCCTTCCGGAACCGTCGTGACCTGGCAAAGCGTGAGCGGTGTAAATTATTTCATCCAGAGCAGCGGCGATTTGTCCGCACAACCGCCTTTCATTACTATCCAGAGCAACATCGTCGGTCAGGCTGGCACAACCAGTTTCACGGATACGACGGCCACCAACGGTGGGCCGTATTTCTATCGAGTCGGCGTTCAGTAGCCTGTTCATTCCAGCAGTGGAATGAAGTCGTCGTTGACCATTTCTCATAAAAGACGGTTTGCAATTCAGCCCATCCTTCCCCGGCGTTGAATTTGTTTGATTCCCCAGCGCGCGTGTTCGGCAATCAGCGGTTCGGGGTCAACGGCGGCTTTCTGCAAGTGGGGCAGGGTGGAGACGTCGCCGGTGTTGCCGAGGGCGACACAGACGTTCCGCAGCAAGCCGCGGCGTTTCGTGCGCAGGATGGACGTTCCGCCAAAACGCGATTTGAACCCGGCCTCGTCGAGTTGGAGCAGTTCAACCAGATCCGGCGCGGTCAAATCCGGTCGCGCATGCGGCCTCATCAGCCGGCCTTCGCGGGCAAAGCGGTTCCACGGGCAGACGGCGAGGCAATCGTCACAGCCAAAAATACGGTTGCCGATGGCGGGCCGCAATTCGACGGGTATCGCGCCCTTCAGTTCAATTGTCAGGTAGGAAATGCATTTGCGTGCGTCCAGTTGGAATGGCGCGGTAATGGCATTTGTGGGACACGCGGTAATGCAGCGTGTGCATTTGCCGCAATGGTTCTGCTCCGGCGCATCCGCATCCAGCTCCAGCGTGGTCAGGATTTCCGCGAGAAAAATCCAATTCCCCAGCCGGCGGCTGATGACATTGGTGTGCTTGCCTACGAAGCCTACCCCGGCGCGCTGGGCGAAGTCGCGTTCCAGCACCGGCCCGGTGTCCACATACCAGAGCGAACGGACCTTGCGGTCGGCCACCGCGTCAATAAAGTTAACCAGTGTTTTCAGCCGTTCGCCAAGCACGTCGTGGTAGTCATCAAACCGCGCGTAACGGGCGATGATCCCGTGACGGATGACGGGCGACGGGTGATATGAATCGGACGTCGACAATGTCCTGTCACTTGACACTCGGCACGTGTCGTCTTGTGCGTAACTGGCTGCAAGACAAATCACGCTCTTGGCCCCAGGCAGCACCCGTTGAGGATCAATCCGCTTTGGCGCGTTGCTTTCGAGCCAGGCCATTTCACCATGCTGCTTTTCAGCTATCCATTTCTGAAATTGCTCCGCGCTCGCCGGCGTATCGGCTGAGGTGAAACGGCAGTCGTCGAAGCCCAGTTCCAGCGCGCGCTGTCGGATGGCCGCTTTCATCACCGCCTGGAGGCTTCGAGTCGGAATTGATGCACCACGTGCAGGGCGACTTCGCGGGCGGACCGTATGTCCGTGTTCACGAGCACGTCGGCCTGTTTGTAGAACTGCTCCCGCGAGGCGAGCAGGTCGCGGATTTTTTTTTGCGGGTCAGGGTCGTGGAGCAGGGGGCGGTGCGTCTGGTTTTTGACGCGTTCCCAGATTTTTTCCGGCGAAGCCCAGAGGCAGACGACCAGTGCGTGAGTCTTGAGGCTGGCAAGGTTCGCCGGATTTACCGGCAATCCGCCCCCGGTGGCGATGACGGTTCTCGTGCGGCTGGTGAGCTCGCTGACCACCTGCTGTTCGAGCGCGCGAAAAGCCGGTTCGCCATCGGTCTTGAAAATCTCCGCGATGCTCCGGCCCGTGCGCGACACAATCAACTCGTCCGTGTCGAGGTAATCGAAGTGCAACTGTTCGGCCACGAGCCTGCCGACGGAGGTCTTTCCCGCGCCCATGAAACCAATGAGCGCGAGATTGACGATGCGGCGGTCGCTGTGCATCGGGAGAGTTTCGAGTTTCAAGTCTCAAGTTTCAAGTATGCAATTAAGGCGGCGCTCTGCCCGCGGCATACCGCTGCTCGACACATTTGCAATCCACGCTTAAATTGGCGGCGTGAAATTACCGCCGCTCATCCTCGCGTCAGCGTCGCCACGCCGCGCCGAATTGTTGCGTCAATTGCAGCCGGAATTTCAAATCGTTCCCAGTGATGCGGAGGAAATTCTCGACGGGCAATTGTCTCCGCTTGAGCTTTGCCAGCTTAACGCCCATCGCAAGGCGCGCGCCGTGGCCAAGAAAATTCCTGATTCGCTCGTGCTCGGCGCGGACACGCTTGTCTTCCTCGATGGCGAAATCATGGGCAAGCCGCGCGATTTGACTGACGCACGGCGGATGCTGACGCGGTTGCAAGGCCGGACGCATCAAGTCGTCACCGGCGTCAGCTTGATTCATTTACGCGGACACCGCGAACACCTGTTTGCCGTGAGCACTGATGTGGTATTTCGCCCGCTCACGGACAAACAAGTCGGCAGTTATCTTTCAAAAATGAACCCGTTGGACAAGGCCGGCGCTTATGCGATTCAGGAACACGGCGATATGATTGTTTCGGAGATTTCCGGTTCTTACAGCAATGTGGTCGGCTTGCCGGTTGAATGGGTGGCGGAGGAATTGGAATCCTGGGAGAAGTGAATCCGGGTGGCCGGTGGTTGTCACCGGGCAGCCTGCAAAAACGCCTGGAGGTTGGCGGTGGGCACGCCGGGCGGCACACCGCCGCCGCACGAAAGAATAAGTCGCGAGCGATCCGATGCCTCCGCCAGCAGTTTTTTGACCGCGGCGCGAACATCGCCGGGTGTGCCTTGGGCCAGCACGTCGCGCGGCGGGATGTTGCCGAGAATGGCGAGCCGGTGGCCGGAGATTTGCCGCATTTCAGTAAGCGAGGTCTGAATGCCGGGATTGTAAAGGTTGACACCCATTTCCGGGTAATACTTGATGGATTTCGCGCACGGCGCGTCGTTGTGAAAAAATTTCACCGCGACCGGCAAGTCAAACAATTCACGGAAGCAGGGCAGGCCAAACTCGACAAAATCCTTTTCGCCCATGAAGCCCACGATGTCGTCGAGCATCATCATGCCCTCAATGGTCGGAAACGTCTCGCGCTGGAGGGCGTGCCATTGCTTCAGAAAGTCAGTGATGACGCGCAGAAGCCGGTGCGCGGGCTCGGGGTCGGTCTTGATTGCCATCAAAAATTCAGTCGTGCCCATCAGGAACGCCGCCACGTTCAGGGGGCCGCGCGAGACGGAGAACCTGATTTTGTGGCCGAGACCCTCGATGCGCGGCCGCGCCCAACGCAGGCGGTTGAGCATGAACGGCAGCAGGCCGTCCGTTCGCGGGTCCGGCGCCTTGAGACCGGCAATCTGCGCCACGTCGGTGATGATTTTTTCGGCAAACGGGAATTCGTTGCGGGGGAAAATACAGCGGCAGCCAAACGCGGATGGTTCGGTGCACATTCCGAACTCGGACCAGAAGCCCGGCAGGAACCAGACATCGGGAAACGTCTCGATGGCCCGGCGGTTCGCCTCAAACCAGATCGTCTCGCTGGACAGGTAATCGGCAATATCCATGCCGCACCAGCCGGGCAACCAGGGACAGTCAATGATGAAGCCGACGGGTGACGGCTCCAGAATGTCGCCGCGCAGCACCGCGAGCAGGTCGTTCCATTGCCGGTCTGTCATCGCGGTTTATTCCCTTCCAGCGACCCGGCCAATTCCTGCCACAGCAGCGCGCTCATGCGCTGGCCGTTTTCAAAGCAGTCCAAATCGAACTTCTCGTTGGGCGAATGGGCGTTGTCTTCCGGCAGGCCAAGCCCGAGCAGCAGCGTGTCTGCGCCGAGGACTTTCTTGAAATCGTTGACGATGGGGATGGAGCCGCCCTCGCGCAATAAAACGGGCTTGCGGTTGAATGCCTGGCGCAATGCGCGCAACGCCGCCTGAGCCTGTGAGCTTGTGGGCGAAACAAGATACGCCTCCGCGCCGTGGCCGGCTTCAATCTCCAGCCGCACCGTCGGCGGACAGATTTCCTTCAAATGGCTACAGACAATTTTGCGGATGCGGGCCGGATTTTGGTCTGGCACCAGGCGGCAGGTGATTTTCGCCCGTGCCCACGCCGGCACGATGGTTTTGCTGCCTGCGCCCTGGTAACCGCTGGTCAGGCCGTTGATTTCAAATGTCGGCCGAGCGCTGCGCTGCTCCATCGGTGTGAAGCCGCGTTCGCCGAAAAGTTTTCTCACGCCGAGCAATTTCTGGAGTTTGGCATCGTTCGTCGGCAGACGGGAAAATTCCTTGCGTTCGTATGCAGTCAACGGCGCAACATCGTCGTAGAAACCGGGGATGGCAACGCGTCCGTTTTTGTCGCGGAGCTTTCCAAGCAACTGGCTCAAGGCCATCGCCGGATTGTCCACCGCGCCGCCGAAGATGCCGGAGTGCAGGTCGCGCGACGGCCCGCGCACCGTGATTTCAAACGCGATGATGCCGCGCAGCGCATAAGTCAGCGCCGGATGGTCCGCGTCGGGCATTCCGGTGTCGGAGACGATGACCGCGTCGCAGGCAAGTTCGCGGCGATGCGATTTTAGAAACTTCGAGAGGTTCGCGCTGCCAACTTCCTCTTCGCCTTCGATGACGAAGGTGAGGTCGCAGGGCAGGGGGGTTCCGGTTTTCAAATAGGCTTCAACTGCTTTGAGATGCGCGAAGTGCTGGCCCTTGTTGTCGGTCGTGCCGCGGGCAAAGAGCGAGCGGCCCGCAATGCGCGGCTCGAACGGCGGCGATTTCCAGAGGTCGAGGGGTTCCGGCGGTTGAACGTCGTAATGGCCGTAAACCATAAAGTGCGGGTTCCTGGAATTTTTAACGCGTCGGGTTTTGGCGACGACGATGGGGTGACCGGCGGTCGGGCAGACCTTTGCTTCAAGACCGATTTTACGGCAATGGTTTGCGAGCCACCCGGCGCAGGCGCGCAAATCCTGTTTGTGTTGCGGTTGCGCCGAGACGCTGGGGAAGCGTAGGAATTCACACAACTCGGCAACAAAGCGGGCCTGGTTGCGTTTGAGGTAATCGAGCACGACTTGCATGGCTACCAGCTAAACCGCGAAACGCGCGCTTGCCAAGCAGAACCCGTAAAAAAATTCGGCGGATGCAGCGATCACACACGATTTAGATCACCGACACCCGCCGAGGCGCCCAGTTCTCGTTGGGCAGGGCAAACTTAACTCGTCGCGCCGAAGTGACAAGCGTTTTTTGAAAAATAATTTTTCCTCTTTGCCGCCGGACTTGTATTCTCCCGCGAACAGCTTTCATCGGGCGGCGCTGTCCAACAAGAAATATGCAGAAGAAATCATGGGCGTTTCGATTCGCAGGGCTGCCGCTTTGCCTTTTTGCCCTTGCCCTTTCGGCGGCCGCCGGTCCGGTGACCGAGTCTTCCAATGCGCCGTTCATCGTGGATTCCTGGAGCGCCGAGCGTGGCCTGCCGGACAGCGAAGTCATCTCCATCATCCAGACGCACGACGGCTATCTGTGGCTCGGAACGCTCCACGGTCTGGTGCGCTTTGACGGGACTAAATTCACCGTTTTCAACGAAAACAACACACCCGGCTTGAACAGCGACCGGATTGTTTATTTGTTTGAGGATAGCCAGACAAATCTCTGGATTGGGACGGAATCGTCCGGTTTGCTAGTCATCAAGGACGGACGAATCGGAAATTTTGAAAACGGAGGCGGTGCCAGCGGCGGGAAATTGGTTTATGCCTACGAGGACGCCGCGACCAATGTGTGGTTTTACACGACTGCTCAGCGCTTGTTTCGCTATCACGATGGGCAGATGGATTTCCATCCGTCGGTGCTGAACGGCCAATTGTTGTTTCGCGCGGCGAGGATGCAGGTCCCGGGCAAATCCGGCTTTTGGAGGCTGCAGAACGGAACCGTTCAAAAATGGGCAGGTAACCGGCTCGAAAAGGATTACGGGCCAAGTCCATGGGGCAATGCAGTCGTCACTTCAGCCTTCGAGGACAACGACGGGAATTTGATTGTCGGCACGCTGGGCGCGGGCGTTTTCTGGTATGAAACGAACGGACAATGCTGGCGCATCTCGACCGAACAGGGATTATCCTCGCCGTATGTCCTTTCCCTGTGCCTGGACCGCGACGGCAATCTTTGGGTGGGAACTGACGGCAGCGGTTTGAACCGGATCAAAAGAAAGACCTTTGACACCCCGGTCGAACTGCATCCGTGGGCGGCGCAATCGTTGTCCACAGATGCGTCTGGAGGTTTGTGGGCGGCGTTTAATTTCCACGGGTTGTCTTATTGGCTGACTAATTCGCCGTCGGATTTCGGCGTCGGCCAGTTTTCAAATGCCTGGACGGTGCTGGTGGACTCTCGTCAAAACGTCTGGGTTGGAACCCGGAACGAGGGATCGTTCCAGTTTCGAACCAACCGTTTTCAGCCCGCGCCCGGCGCGGAAATTTCCGGTCCGCAAATTTCGGCCATGTTTGAGGATCGCGGCGGGCAATTGTGGGTGGGCTCGCAAAATGGTCTGGCGCGATGGGACGGACGCGATTGGAAAATTTACACGGCACGGGACGGCCTGTCGGAAAACGGGGTTTGCGCCATCACAGAAGACACCGGAGGAAATTTGTGGATCGGCACAGAAAGCCGCGGCTTGAATCTTTTCAAGGACGGAAAATTCAGCGTTCTCCGCCAGGGGGAAAATGGATTGCCAGGCGACGATATTTCATGCCTTTACGCGGACAAGGGCGGCGTCCTGTGGGTCGGCACCGGCGGCCATGGACTGGGCCGGCTTGAAAATGGAAAGTGGTCGCGTTACGCCAGCACGAACGGCCTCGCCAGCGACAGCATCGGCTACATCATGGAGGACGACACAACCAACTTGTGGATCGGCTCCAATGCCGGATTGATGCGCGTCCCTAAAAAATCGCTGAACGACTTTGCCTCCGGCATGATCAACGCCATTTCCTGCCGGACGTATGGCAAGGCCGACGGGCTGCCGACGCGCGAATGTTCCGCCGGCTCGGAGCCGGCCGCATGCCGCACCCCCGATGGCAAATTGTGGTTCCCCACCATCAAGGGGCTGGCGTCGGTGAATCCGGCAGACATCAAACCCCATCTTCAACCGCCGTCGGTGATGATTGAATCCGTGCTCGTGGATGGCCGTGAACAAAAAAACAACCGGCTGGATTCGACCTGGCAATCGTCCGTCACCATCCCGCCCGGTGGCGAGGAGCTGGAGATTCATTACACGGCCCTGAATTTATCCGCGCCCGAACTGGTCCGGTTCAAATGCTGGCTCGAAGGCCATGAAACTTCGTGGTCAGAAGCCAGCGATGAACGTGTCGCGCGTTACCCAAAACTGCCGCCGGGGCATTACCGCTTTCACGTTCAGGCCTGCAACGAGGACAACATCTGGAGCGGTCCTGACGCGGCAGTTGTGTTCATCAGTGTGCAACCGCAATTCTGGCAGACCGGCTGGTTCCGCTTCTCAGTAATTGTGTGTTTGCTGGGGGTTTTGGCCGCCATTGTGAGATACCTTTCAACCCAGAAGCTGCAACGGCAGTTGCAAACCTTCCAGCAGCGCGAGGCGCTGGAAAAGGAGCGCGCCCGCATCGCCCGCGACCTTCACGACCAGCTCGGCGCGAACCTCACGCAGGTGGCGCTGCTCGGCGAAATGGCGGAAGCCGACAAGGATTCGCCGGCGGAAATCGAATCGCATGCTCAACAGATTTCCCAAACCGCCCGCGAGACGACCCGTTCCCTCGACGAAATCGTCTGGGCGGTCAATCCCGCGAACGACACGCTGGACGGCCTCATCAATTACGCTGGCAAATACGCGCAGGAATACCTCGCGCTGGCCGGATTGCGCTGCCGCGCGGACTTGCCGGCGCAACTGCCCACGATTCCGATTCCGCCGGAAGTCCGCCACAACGTCTTCCTCGCGTTCAAGGAAGCCGTTCACAATGTCATCAAGCACGCGCATGCGACCGAGGCCCGGATTCGGTTGCGCTTGCAACCGGACCGGTTCACTCTGGAGGTCGAAGACAATGGCCGTGGAACTGGAAACCAGACCGCGCCGCAGAATCGGAATGGTCTGCGTAACATGAAAAAACGAATGGAAGAAATTCACGGTGAATTTTGGATTGGCGCGGCGCCAGAGAAGGGGACAATGATCCGGCTAACGGTGCCAATTAAATCAAAATGAAGAATGCAGAAATAAAATTTGTTCCGGTTCGACTCCGGCTTCATCCTTGAGTTATGCCCATTTCCGTTTCAATCGTCGAAGACAACGATCAGTTGCGTGGCACGCTCGCCCGTGTGCTGAACCGCGCCGACGGCTTCCGTTGCGTGAGCCAATATCCCAACGCTGAGGATGCGCTCAAGGATTTGCCCAGCGTCAAACCCGACGTTGTGCTCATGGACATTAACTTGCCCGGCATGAACGGTGTCGAGTGCGTCCGGCGTTTGAAGCCGCTTCTGCCGGAAACACAGGTGATGATGCTCACTGTTTATGAGGACACGGAAAACATTTTCAACGCGCTGGCGGCGGGCGCGAGCGGTTACATGCTCAAGCGCACCTCCAGCAAGGAGTTGATTGAAGCCATCCATGATGTCAGGCGCGGCGGTTCGCCGATGACCATGCACATCGCGCGCAAGGTCGTCCAATCGTTTCAAAAAGCCGCGCCCGCGCAACCCGCCGAAAACCTTTCCGAGCGC
>Ga0265338_10003529_pt1 | contig 21905 bp, 20 predicted proteins | sample 42126metaG_FD_193579 | JGI IMG/M metagenome (GOLD analysis project Ga0265338, IMG submission 193579) | Rhizosphere microbial communities from Carex aquatilis grown in University of Washington, Seatle, WA, United States - 4-21-26 metaG | ecosystem: Host-associated > Plants > Roots > Rhizosphere... | reverse complement strand
CGAACATACGCGTCCACCACCAGCGATTCCAGGGAAGATACGGATCGCGCGGCATGTCCGAGTTGATGCCGAATCCGTTGTGGATTTGCGAGGACCGCTTCGGGGGAACGTGGTCAGGAAGTGCGCGCGAAGTTTGAGCGCGTGAGGCCGGCGAAATCAGTAACAGAAACATCAGTGACGCGAATATGACTGCGCAACGAGTGCGGAACTGCGGCATGTATTTGTTCATGATGTCTCCTGTTTCGGTTCTCCTAGGGCGTGACCGTTTGCCGCACGAGCGGCATCACCGCGGAATTGATCCACAGATCGTCCTTTCCGCCGGGAACACCAGCGAACAGCCACCAGTGCTCCACATGTTCCGCTGCCTCGCCAGAACTCAGTTCGACAAGCGGCCCGAGTGTTTCCAACTCAAGAAAGTCGCGGTTCGTGAACAGCTCAAGATTGCAGCCAAAGTCTGGATACTGAGCGCAACTCACGACGGTTGCACGCTTCACAAAGAGATAACCTGCGCTGAAATATGCTCCCCATCCAGCGGAGTTGTAGATGCCTCCCATCTGTTCTTGAAAACGGCCTTGCGGATTCTTCTCTTGCCGCAACTGGATGTAATCAGTGCCCAAGGTCCAGCGAGGATCGGCGAAGTCGGTGTAGGACCACATGCCGAGGATTCCGACAGGCAGGTAGTGATCCTTATCCATCGCCGCTCTCGGGGACAAAGGCAAGATCGCGACACCTCCGGCGCGCATCATCGTAGGCGACCATGGCGCAAGCGTAGTCGGCTGCACGTCGTGATTGCGAATGCGATGTGTGATCCGGACGTACGAGCCCGATTCCGCTAGTTCGATCTCGAATTCTTTTTGCAGATTCGTGCCGAGAACGAAAGCGTCTGTTTGTGCGGTGAACCGAACAGCGTTCCCGTGTTCAGTGACAGTGACGGGAACGTTGTCCGGATAGTACGTTCGATCGACTTCGGGCGAGACCCAGAGGCGATGGCCGCCGTAGAGGCGAAATTCCGAACCTCCAGTTTTTCCGGAGTGTTCGTTCACTTCGTGGAGAAGGTTCTCTCCCTGGCAAAAACCATAGAAAAGAATGCGCGGACCGACGTCAGCGGCTACGACGAGATCGATAGTCCCGTTGGACAGTTTGTACGCATTGGTCCAGCCCCGGTATGTGAATGGCTTGAGCATTGTTGTGAAGGTTTCTAGCGCTCAGGCCAGTTCTTTCGCGTTCCTCTGGATCTTGGAAAGAGCCGCGGCGATTTCGCGCATGTCTTCTTCATCGCCAAGCAAAGCCGGCTGGGGGATCCAAACCGTTTCCCACGCAGCCTTTTGCGTCACGGGGAATTTCCTCTTCAAGAATGCATGCTTCTGTTTTGCCTGCTTTCCGCTGAGGCGCTTGCGGTACTCGCCATTCTTGAACATATGCAGTTCATGCAGCGGCGGATAGCTTGCCTGATTGACAATTCCTTCCGCGTTCATGGCAGAGATGAAACGTTCTGTGGTGATTTTCGCGAACTTTCTGCTGTCCACATGAAAGATATACGCGTACTGGCCGTTGCGCGTGCAGCGCTCGTCAAGCTTCTGCGGGGTGATGCCTGGAATCTCCCGCAACAAGCGGTCGAGTATCCGGGCGTTTGCATGCCGCTTCTTCGTTTGCTCGTCAAGGCGGCCTAACTGCACGCTCAGAACGGCGCCCTGCCATTCGCTCAAGCGATAGTTAGAGCCATAAATGAAGTGGCTATAGAACCATTCGCCGGGCATGCGGCCGCAGTCGTGCACCGATCGCGCCTGCACCTCGAACGTATCGTCATTGGAGATGATCATTCCGCCTTCGCCGGCGGTCATTAGTTTGCTGGCCTGAAAGCTGAAAGTGCTCGCAACACCGAACGTGCCGATACGCTGCCCTCGCCATTCACTGGCATGCGCGTGCGAAGAGTCTTCCACCAACGCCAATCCCTTGCTGGCTGCGATTTCTTTCAGGCGGTCGAGATCGGCGGGATGTCCGCCCATGTGCACCGCGATGATCGCCTTCGTTCTCGGAGTGATCGCGGCTTCCACGAGATCGGGATCGATGCAATAGGTCTCTGGATCCACGTCCACCAGCACCGGAAGCGCGTTGGCAAACAACACTGCACTCGCGGTGGCGACAAAGGTGAAGTTCGGCACAATCACTTCGTCTCCAGCGGTGATTCCAAGGCCAGCCATAGCCACTTCGAGTGCGGCGGTGCCGTTTGTGACGGCGATTCCGTGGCGCGCTCCGTGAAACTTGGCGAAGGCGCGTTCGAACTCGAGTGTTTTAGTCCCCGGCGTGCGCCACCAGATGCGACTCTCGAGTACTTCTTTCAGAGCCTGCTCTTCATTGTGGTCATAGTATGGCCAAACGGGAAACGGCTTGTGCTTTGCTTTCTCTCCCCCAAGCAGCGCCAATGCGGACATCTGTTTTCTCCTTATAAATTAGGCCCTAATATTGGTTGAACCCGGTCGCGTAGCGAAAGGCTTCCACGTAGTGTCCGTCTTTGCGCGGTTGTTCGTGGCGCATGTCGGCCTTAGCTTTTTCCATGTCCTTCGGATCCCAATCCGCGCGATATTTGTGAACTGCCGGCTCGAATTGACTTACTTGTTTGCATGCGGCATCGAGTTTCAGGTCCGCCACGCTGTCGATGTTGACGAAGTAATTTGCCTCCTGCGGCGAAGGGTAGAAGAAATACATCTCTGGAACCTGGTACGGTTCTAGACCCATTTGCAATTTTTGATTGGGGAAATAAAGCCAGAACTCGGCAGCGCGGACCGCGTCGATGGTGTTGAAGGCGGCCATGCGGTGGTCGGTTTTGTGCCAGCGCTCGAACCATTCTCCGGGATCAACGCTCAGAAGAACGTCGGGGCGAACGCGGCGAATGATCGCCGTCGCCTCCTCAGTCAACTTCGGTTGCGGCGCATATTCCAACATGCCGTCGTCGTAGCCCATCCAGGAGATGTTCTCTTTGGGAGTGCCCAGCAAACCTTCGGAAGCCTCCTGCTCGGCGCGGCGAATGCGCGCCAGACGCTGAGAACTCATTTCCGGATCGTAAGAACCCTTGTCGTCATTTGTGTAGACGACGATGTAGACCTTGTTGTGATTGCGGTTGAGCAAAGCGATGGTCCCACTGGATCGCGCTGCGGATCACACCTCAGCCAAGTGGTTGAAAATATGGCGGAGAGAGAGGGATTCGAACCCCCGATACCCGTAAAGGTATACACGCTTTCGAGGCGCGCGCCTTCAGCCACTCGGCCATCTCTCCGCGCCCACCTGTTTCATTCTTATTTTAGCAGGGGAGCTCTTGGCTTCGAATTTCCCGGCCATCTCACTGAACCGAGCCCGGATCAGCCTCCTCACCCAAGCCAAGTATGCGGTTTGTGACCTGGTTCACCATTCTGGCCACTTCCGGGTCCGCAATCTGCGTATAGATGTCCAGGGTGGTACGAATGTCGCTGTGTCCGAGTTGGGCCTGCATCTCGGTCGGGTGTGCTTCTTTCTTGCCATGCGTGGAGAAGCTCCTGCGGAGCACCTGAAACGTAGGATGAAACGCCATTCCCAGTCTCTTCGCGACTGGGTAGAGACGCAGACGTAGCCAATTGTCCGGGTGAATCGGCGTGGCCAATGGCTTTCGCGCCCGAGCTTGCATCCCAGGGAACATGAGGGCGCTTGCGTCCGGGTTCGGGCACTTCGCCCGCCACAAGTCAATCGCCTTGCGCACGGCTTGGGGGATCGCGACAAGGCGATAATTGGTGCGTCCGTAGCGGTTCTTGCGCTTGATTTTCTTGCGCTGCAGCCGGCCACGCCACGCGGTATTCACGATAGTGAACACATTGCTGGTGTAGCATCCCCAAGTCAGGCCGAAGAGCTCGCTCGGCCGTAGGGCGCAGAAACACGCAATCAAGAAGACGGCGCGGTCACGGATGCCGTCAAGACCGGCCAGCAACTTGCCATACATCTCGACGGGAAGAACGGGCTTGTCGGACTCCTCGATCTCGGGTATGACGGTCTTGCGTGCGACATTTCGTTCCAGAACCTCCTGGTCTACGGCCTCCGCCAAGGCAGCTTTGATCAGATCGCGCACATGATAAACAACCGTGTACGAGTATTCTTCCGCTGCCAGCCGGTTGAGCAGCATCTGCACCTGAAACTTCGTGACGTCTTTGAGCGCGACGTGCTCTAGGGTCGGATAGACGTGGTTCTTGAGGTAGTCGAGGTTGGTGTGGCGCGTCGGGTCCCGCCAGTTGGCACCGCGCATGGGGATGTAGAAATTCCGCATCCAATTGCCAAATGTGATGCTCCCGTCTGCCGCACGGGTGACTGGACCGCCGTTAATGCCGGCCAGTTCCGCAGCCAGGATCTTCTCGGCGTCGGCCCGGTGCATCTTCGGCTTGTAGCCCACGACGCGGCTCCGGTGATGTCGCTTTGGTTTACCGGTTGTGGGATCGGTTAGGTAAACGTTGTAATGGATCTCCCAGCCCCCGCCCTTGGTCGCGACCACCCGGCCTCTTTGGTAACGCGCACGTCCGCGTGCCATGAAACCTGCTCTCTGCGCTGGAATTGTTTGTTCAGCTTTCGATTTCGCGCAAACGCGCGACGAACAGCTGTCACCCAGCCGAAAGCGGCGCCCCGCGGGCGAAGTCGGCAGTTGCTTTCGAGAAAATCCCTGACGAAAAATGGCTGCGAGTTTCTTATTTGCACCCTTACTGCACCCTTCAAAACTCTAAGCCATTGACGTAGAATAGTTTATCGACGGATTACGGGCCGCCTCGAAAGCGGACATACCTTAACGGGTATCGTGGGTTCAAATCCCACCCTCTCCGCCAGTTTCCTTCTTTCGTGCAAGTAAGCGCTGCTTTCGAATCCCCTTTCCCAGCGCGATGGAAATGGAAGGCCGGAACACGATTTACACTTCTGATTTCTAGGGCGATAATTTTCCCGACACAGCGCGCAAGTGCTGATAGTTTGTTGGGGTGCCTAAGTCGGCTCCCGAGCCCGCGGACAAACTAACTTCTTCTGAGTTTTTCCGTTCGCCTCTCGTGCTGTCCGTCATTCTCTTTGCGGGCACGCTGGTTCTGTACTTCCCCACCCTCGATAGCGCGTTCGTAAACTACGACGATCCCGCGTATGTCACCGCGAACGCTCACGTTCTTCAGGGACTCTCATGGAACAACGTCGCCTGGGCCTTCACCGCGACGGTCGAAGCCAACTGGCATCCACTGACCTGGATCTCTCACATGGCGGACGTGCAGTTTTTCGGCACGAATCCGCGAGGACATCATGTGGTCAGCGTCTTGTTCCATGCTCTCAACGTGGTCTTGCTGTTCTTCGTGCTGCGAAAGGCCACGGGACGCGTACTGCATAGCGCAACCGTTGCGGCGCTCTTTGCGGTTCATCCGCTGAATGTCGAATGCGTTGCCTGGGTGGCGGAACGCAAATCGCTGCTCTCCATGCTCTTTCTGTTGCTCGCATTGGCAGCGTACGGATGGTATGCAAGCCAACGCCGCTTTGGCCGCTACGCAGCGGTAGTAACACTGTTCGCCCTCGGCCTCGCCGCTAAGCCCATGGTCGTTACCCTGCCGATTCTTCTTTTCCTGTGGGACTACTGGCCGCTAGAACGTGCAGCCTTTGCACCGGAAATAGCGGCCGGACGCCCAACCCGAGTTCAACTCATCGCCGAAAAGATTCCGTTGCTCGCTTTGTCGGCCGCTAGCTCGTGGATCACGCTTTACGCGCAGCACAGCGGCGGCGCGCTGGGAAGTGCGGTGGCGCTACCTCTGGGACAGCGCCTCGGCAATGCCCTCTACTCCTACATCGCATATGTTGGCAAAGGCATATGGCCCACGGGTCTGGCCGTGTTCTATCCGCATCCGGAAGGCTCACTGGCCGCATGGAAGGTCATAGCTGCAGCGGTTCTGATCGGGATCGTCACAGTTCTGGCATGGTTATATCGCGAGCGCCACCGCTTCCTCCTCGTGGGATGGCTATGGTATCTCGTGGCGATGTTCCCCATGATCGGCGTCGTGCAGGTCGGACGCCAAGCCATGGCCGATCGTTATGCTTACCTCCCGTTTGTGGGACTGTTCGTCATCGCGGTCTGGGGTTGTACCGAGGTCTTTGCCAGATTGAAACTGTCACACGTCGCCGGAGGGGCGATTGCAGCAGCGGTTCTAGTGACCTACGCATCCATGGCATTTCTGCAGATCAACTACTGGCACAACAGTTACACTCTGTTCTCGCACGCGCTGCAGGTCACGAGCCGCAACGGCATAGCCGAAGACAACCTCGGTACTGCTCTCATGGAAATGGGACGCCCCGACCTGGCGCTGCCGCACTTTGAAGCCGCCGCGGAATACATCCCCGAGCTTTCAACGGCTCATTACAATCTCGGAGTCCTGCAGCAACAGCAAAATCATCCGGATGCCGCCAGGCACCAGTACGAATTGGCGATCCGGTACACCTCAGACGCGACCGAGGCCGCGCAAACTCACAGTAACCTTGGCTTCCTGCTCTTGGAGAGTGATCCGAAGACAGCCATAGAACACTTCACCGCCGCGCTGCAGATCAATCCAGACAAGCAAAATAGCCTGTTAGGGCGTGGAATCGCGGAGTACCGCCAAGGAAATCTCGATGCCGCCGTGAGCGATCTGATGCGCGCTGCACAGATCGCCCCGATGGCGCAGGCAGATTTCTGGCTGGGCCGTGCGTTCGAGGACAAAGGACAAGTTCAGGCGGCGGCTAGCGCTTACGGGGAGGCATTGCACCTGGCGCCAGGCATGGTCGAGGCGCAGCAAAGGCTCGATGCCCTGCGGGCGAAGGCCCCCTAGGCACCCATCGCAAGAGTCACTTCACTATTGTTGTTGCTGTTGTTCCTGCTCCGATCGCGCTGCCTGCCGCACTAGAGGTGGTCTCGATCGCACCACGAAAGGCGGCGCTATCGGCTCTGGCGCCGCGGTGTCTGCGGGGCTCACTGTCACGGCTACGCTCAACTCGCTCTGGGCCTCGCCCTTGTACACACCCCGGGTCGGTGGAACGTCTGCATAATCGCGCCCAATGGCTACACGGATGTGCCGGTCGCCTCCGACCAAATTGTTCGTGGGATCAAACGCCACCCATCCCCAGCCCGGCACCAGTGCTTCAACCCAGGCATGCGACGCTCCTTCCATCGAACGGTCCTTCTCGTCCTCATCCCGGTGAAACATGTATCCGCTGACGTACCGGCACGGAATATTCAGCGGCCGCACGAGCGCGATCATGATATGCGCGAAGTCCTGGCATACTCCCTGCCGTGTCCGCAAAGCATCCACGATTGGCGAATCAACTTTGGTGCTGTTCGGCACATAAGCAAACAGCTTGTAGATCGCTTCATTGAGTTCCGTAAGCAACACCAGCGGATTCTCTCTCCGCTCGCATCTCATTTCCCCTGCCAGTTGCGCCAGCGGTTCGCTCGAATGCGCGAAGTGACTGGGCAAGAGCATCTCCCAGTAGTCGTTTCCAGCGATCAACGCATCGAGATCGGCCCAGTCCCCGCTGTCGGAGGGGTGCGGCGCCGGGACCAGTTGCACTTCCACCGCCGACTGCGCTATGACCTTCACCTGCGCATGACTGCTCGCGATATCGAAATGATGCACCGTGTTCCCGGTGAAATCGCGGTAATGCATGATGTTCGCAGCCGGATCGACGTCGAGAGTAAAGCTCAGGCACCGCTGTTCCCCGTCACTTCGCGGCTGCAGACGCACTTCCATCACGCTCTCCCGCACCGCGGGCTGGTAGCGAAACGTCGTAGTGTGGCGAACCGAGTAAATCATAATAATTTCGTGATTGAGTGATTGAGTGATTGACTGATTTCAAGGACGGTGCACGTCGTGCCGTTCAATCACTCAATCGCTAAATGACTCAATCACTCAATATTTCTTATGCCACCAACGCCGACTCAACCGAGTAATCAAAATAGACTTGCTGGATCGCGGTATGCGCCTGCGCGCACTGCCAACGCACGCTGTCCACGTATCCGCTTGCGCCCGATGCCATGATCTCCTCGATCTGACTGAAGCTCAGGGTCGCGCACAGGCGTCCAGCGAGCCTTACCGGCTGCTCTGCTTTGCGTTCGGTCAATTCTCCAATGGCGACCAGCGCCGCATGCACCCGATCGACCGAGAACCGCACCGAATGTGGAAACTCAGAATTCAGGAGCAGAAATTCCGCCACGCGGAGCGGCCGCAGTTCGGCTGTGTAATTCTTGCAGTACGCCTCAAACGCGGAACACGACTTTAGCAGTCCGACCCACTCCAGATACTCTTCACTCTCGACGGCCTGATCGAGCGGATGCGGCAGCCTGCCGAAGTGCGTGCCAATCAGCCGCGAGAGCGCCTCGGTGCGCTCGACGAATCGCCCGAGCTGAATGTATTGCCACCCCTCGCCATGCGACATCGTGGAATCGGTCACGCCCTGGAAAAGGTGGGCTCCCTCCTGCACCGCGCGGAAGAATACATACGAATGCAGCAGCCACGCCTCGCTCGAGGTCGTGCTATTCACCTGCAGGTACAGGCGGTTGAGCTGCTCCCACATTTCGGTGCTGCATTGCTCACGCACCTGGCGAAGATTTTCCCGTGCCGCGGCTACACAAGAAAGGATTGACGACGAGTTCGTACGATCAAGCGTGAGAACGTGGGTAAGGGACGCGGCGTCCACTTTGCCGTCTTCCGGCGGAGGAACCTGCGACGCCTCCAGCAGGCGCAGCCATCGCCCCGCGCCTACCTCCGGTGACTGGTCTAACCGAAGTTGCAGGTCGACGTCGATCAAGCGCGCCGTATGCTCGGCGCGCTCCAGGTAGCGGCTCATCCAATACAAACTGTCCGCCACGCGGGAAAGCATTACCGTGTGCCTCCGTTCGTTCATCCTAGCCCGTTCATTGTTTCGTTCACGCCCGCAGAACCCAGGTATCTTTGCTGCCCCCACCCTGCGACGAATTCACCACTAGCGATCCCCGCCGCAACGCCACGCGGGTCAGACCGCCCGGCACGAGCGTCACATTCTCCCCGTACAAAATGTAAGGACGCAGGTCCACATGCCGCGCTTGCACTTCACCCTCGAGGAAACATGGCGCCCGCGACAAACTCAGCGTCGGCTGCGCGATGTAGTTTCGAGGTTCCGCCTCGATCCGCCGCCGGAAGTCTTCCCTTTCCGATTCCGTGCTATGCGGACCAATCAACATGCCATATCCGCCAGATTCGCCCACAGCTTTTACAACCAACTCGTCCAGATGCTCCAGAACATGATTTCTCTGCGAGCGATCGCTGAGCAAATAAGTCTGCACATTCGCAAGGATGGGATCTTCCGCGAGGTAATAGCGGATGATGGCCGGCACATAGGCGTACAGCGCCTTGTCATCGGCGACGCCCGTTCCGATCGCATTGGCCAGGACTACATTCCCGGCACGGTAGGCGTTGAAAAGCCCGGGCACTCCGAGACTCGAGTCGCGCCGGAAGCACAGGGGATCCATGAAATCGTCATCCACCCGCCGGTAGATCACATCCACGCGCCGCAGACCCGCCGTGGTCCGCATGTAGACGACGTTGTCATGCACCAGAAGATCGCGCCCCTCCACCAACTCGATGCCCATCTGCTGTGCCAGGAACGTGTGCTCGAAGTAGGCGGAATTGAAAACACCCGGGGTTAAAAGAACTACCTTCGGTTCGTGGCGAATCGACGAACTCGGCGGCGCGAGCGCCCGCAGCGTGGCCAGCAGAGCCTGCGAATAGTGGTCGACCGGGCACACCCCGTAGTCCCCAAACATCGTGGGAAAGACCTTCTTCAGCACCTTCCGGTTCGCCAGCATGTAGGAAACGCCGCTAGGGACCCTGAGGTTATCTTCGAGGACGGCAAAACTTCCGTCGGGCAGACGCACCAGGTCGGTGCCGCAAATGCTGACGTAAATTCCCCGGGGAACGGTGAGTCCCCGCATCTCGCGCCGGAAATGGCGGCAACTGTAAACCAGTTCTCGCGGAACGACACCATCCGCCAGAATTCGACCGTGATGGTAAATGTCCTCGAGAAACAGATTCAGCGCAGCGATGCGCTGTGTGAGCCCACTCTCAACCTTGCGCCACTCTTGGTTGGGAATAATCCGCGGCAGCAGGTCGTTGGGGAATACGCGTTCCGTCCCCTCGTCGTTTCCGTACACCGTGAAGGTGATCCCCTGGTGCAGAAACGAAAGATCGGCTGCTTGTTGGCTCTTGCGCAACTGCTCGGCGGGAAGTTCAAGCAGCGTCTGAAACAGCGCCTGGTAGTGCGCCCGTGGCGTGCCGGGCGACGCGAACATCTCGTCGTAGGCGTTATCGAACTGGTAGTTACGAAATGGCGGGCGAAAAAGCGTGAGTGGGGCCTCCGGAGGGTTCATCCGACGTACAAGTCCGCGAGTTCGTGTCCGGCTAGGCTGCACCCTAGGACTTTAGAGTGCGGCCTGCGCGGAGTCCAATTGAAATTGCTTATCGGGGGGATTCAGTTTTCGCGAGGCCTATCCAATGCCCAACTCTGCCAGCTTGTCCACCGGCCGCGCCAGCACCGCTTTGTTTCCCCGAACCACGATTGGCCTCTGCAGGAGTTCGGAGTGTTCGGCCATGATCTGAATGAGCTGATCGTCCGTGAGATCCTTGCCTGCCACATGTTCCCGATAAGCGACCTCTTTGGTGCGCAGGGCATCCTGAGGTCTCAACCCGGCTTGCTGCAATAGTTGCTTCAGCTCTTTCGCCGACAGAGGTTCTTCAATGTAGTTGACGCAGGTGAAGTCCACGCCTTTCTCAGTCAAGGCCCGCTTGACCTGGCGACAGGTGCTGCAAGTCGGCTTTTCGTATACGACGACTTTCGTCTCGCCTTTGGCCACAGTTATTTTTCCTTCTGACCCGCGCTGAACACCGTCCACGGCCCCGCCTTCATGTCGCGCAGCAACGGCTTCTGCCAAGCGAATTCTGGATGATGTTCGAGAAAGTCCGCCACCGTAAAATCGGCCCCGCAGGGATGTCCAGCTCTCGCTACAAAGCTCATCTTCGCCGCCATCGCGCTGTCGGTGGCCTTGCCCTGCACCGCGCCGCCGGGATTGTAGGCATCCCATCCCCACTCCTTCACGCCTCGCGGAGAAGCGTCCACATGTCCGCACAGCGCGCGTTCGTTCGGTTGCTCCTTTTTGTCGAAGCTGTCGAAGTGATCGGAAAGAAACTGCTCTGCCATCGCGACATCAACCTTCCCCTTCGCTTGCTTCATCACCTCTTCCCACCGATTGTGCCTCGCGTTCGGCGACGAGGAAGCGTCGTTCGCATCGAAGGTGGTCTCGTCCTTGAGAACCTTCGGATCGCGCGCGAAATTTGAACTCACGAAATACCCATCTTTTGTTCGCCATAGAGGCGTGTTCTTCAACCCAAGCTCGAGATACGCAATCTCGCCCGTTTTGCGGTCGCCGATGAGCCAGTCGTTGGCGTAGCCGCCATTGTTCCCTTCTTTAATGATGCGCACGTAGTCATCGATGCTGTTCGCATACTGCAGCGCCTTGCGCGAGCGCATGAACTCCGGCTTGCCCTCCGGATCCCATCCCTCGAACTGCGTGATGGTTGTTTCCGTAATCATCATGCCCGCCGCGTTCACGCCGAAATCGTCGTCGCTCGTGATGACACCCGGAAACCCATCCATGAGTATGCGGTTCCCGTGCTCGGGCTGGATATCGAAAATAATCACCCAGCGCTCACCCGCCAGATAGCTGGTCCAGTTGTTGTGGGCGATGACGATCTGATGATCTTTTGTCATTGCGCCGGTGGCGATAAAGGCGCTGCAATTTCCCGGAGCTGTCAGCTTCGGGGCCTTAGCCGTCTTCTGCTGCTTGTTCAGCCAGGGTACGTAATAGTCGGGGACCTCTTCGAACGCATTCAGTGCGACGATGTCGTAAACGTCGAGATCAACCCCATGCGCCTTCACTCCGTCAGCAATACCCTGCAACTCCTGCTGATATTCCGCGTCAATGTGCGGCCACAACATCTCGCGGGCCGTCGTACGAAAGAACTCCCAGTCGCGCTGCGTCTCGCGCGTGTCAAAGAGCTTGATGGCTTCGAAGGCGTCCTGGATCTCCGGCGCCAACAGATACCCATGCTGAAAGCCGACGTTGGCGGGCGAGCCTTCCAGGTGAACATACGTCCAGCCACCCTGCTGGAAGCGATAAGCCTTCTGGAGTCTGCTGTTGGCCGCCGGCGACCCGGCTGCCGAAGCCTGCACCGAAAACGCGATCGCGACCAGCACCACTGCTACCCAACCACCCCGACGATTCCGCATGAGCCCCCTTTGTTGTCCCAATCCGTTAACTCAGTTCGCCACATTCTAGCCCAATCCGGCACCACGTTCTGCTCTGTGTCCTCAGTGCCCTCTGGGGTAGTAGATCTACGCGGCTAGATATCCGTCCGCTGGTCCGGATGCCGCCTCAGATACCAACACGGCAAGCATCCCTCGTGCGGAAAAAGCGCGTTCACGCAAGTCCAATCCTGCGGAGGATCGAAGGTCAGACTGGTCTTTCCGTTCTTCTGCAAAACAGCGGTGTAGTGATTCACCGTGACGGATCCATAGGCGCTCCAATTCGCCGCGACCCGCAGCCGAAAGACGGCATAGTCCACGCCAAACGCGAGCACCGACACTCCCAAGATGGTCAGGATTGCCGCGAAGAACATTCTCCGCAGCCGCACTCTGAGGTTTGGCGCTGAGCTCTCGGTCACGAGGACCAGATTATAAGCCCCGCGGCCCGAGGCACTTGTGAAGGAGTCCTTCTCCGAGCCTTGAATGCCTCGATCTTGAATGCCGGTCGTTGACAATTCCCCCTCCGACAGGCAAACTACCGCATTCGCTAGGAAACGCTTCTGGCGAGCGTCCGATGGCGGGCCCGCGGCACGCATTTCAGCATCTCCGGGCCTTATACTGTTTCTTAGCTTCGTCCAATGGCCATGACCGAACAAAGGGTCTCTTATACGCTCGACTCCTCGCTGGAGACGATCGACAGCGCGGAGGAAAAGGCCACCATCATCGCGACCGAACTCGGTTTCGGCGACGACGAAGTCATGCAGATTTCCATGGCCGTGCGCGAAGGAGCGGTCAATGCCGTGTTGCACGGCAACGCCTATGCCCCCGACAAGAAGGTCATCCTCGCCTTTGAGCGTATCGGCGAGGAGCTTGTGATCACCATTCGCGATCAAGGCAAGGGACTGGATCTGAGCAAGATTCCCAACCCTTTGGCGCCGGAGAATCTGCTCAAGACCTCCGGACGCGGAATTTTTCTTATGCGCTCGTTTATGGATGTGGTCGAAATTCGCCCTTCCCAAACGGGCACCGAACTCAAATTAATCAAGCGCGTCCACGGGCCAACCGCGGGCGGCAAGGAGGCTTCCCAGTGAGCATGAAGGTTGGTAGTCGGCAGGTGGACGGCGTCACGATCGTAGACTGTAGCGGTCGTATCACTTTGGGCGAGGGCAGCGTGGTTCTGCGCGATACCGTGCGCGATCTGCTCGCCAAGGGCAACAAGAAGATTGTGCTGAACCTCCAGGATGTTAACTACATCGACAGCTCTGGCATCGGCGAACTCGTCAGCGCCTTCACCACCACCAAGAATCAGGTCGGCGAACTTAAACTGCTCAACCTCACCAAGAAGGTCAACGACCTGCTCCAGATCACCAAGCTCTACACCGTCTTCGACGTGAAAGACGACGAAGCTTCGGCGGTCAAGTCGTTCAAGTAAAGCTCTCGAAAGCAGGGGAATTTCAGGACTCAGGGGCTGGTCAAGCCAGCCCCCTTCCGTTGCACTCTAAGCTGCGGAAGCGGCACGCATCGCCAACTTCAATTCATCACGATCAGCGCGTGCGCCCAACGCTCGCGGTAGTCTGTTTCATTCCGGGACACTCTGTCGATTTATGTCGTCGGAACACAGACAGGTTCCTGTTCGCTCCCCGACAATCGCAGTATGCACTGGCTTCGGACAGACGAGATCACCGCGCTCCTGTGCTGGGTTGCGCTGGCCATCTTGTTCGTACCGCGCGTGCTATTCGCCTCCGACTGCATCCCCACTCACGAAGCCCGCCAGCATGTCGGCGAAACCAAGTGCGTAACCGGAAAAGTTCTTCGAGTCAAAGTTGGAATGAAAGGAGTGCACTTCCTCGACTTCTGTGAAGATCAGATGGCCTGTCCTTTCACCGTGGTCGTCTTTGCCTCGGACCTGAAAGATGTCGGCGACGTGCGGCGCCTCGTAGGACGCACCATCGAAATCCACGGCGCGGTGAAGCTATATGACGCTCGCGCCGAGATCGTCCTCAACCGCATAGGCCAAATCACCGGTGGCTCTGCCTTGATTCCTCCGCTCCCCAAGAATTACGACGTGGAAAACCGCGGCCACTACAGCGCCGGTCGACTACGGCCCACCAAGAAGCCCGCGAAGACAAAAGCCAAACCCAAAGCGACTGCCACCTACGGCAACGATGTTGAAGGTGGCGACCCCGAAAACTAAGCCCGGCCGCGTGGGTATACTGATTCGCTACTCCCGCACGCGGAGAGGCCACGTCCCAATGTCCACCGAAGAGAATCAAATAAACCGCCGACAGGCGCTTGCATTGATGGGAACATCGGCAGTCGGGTTGGCCTTGATCGGATCCGCCATGGCCACTGACGAGGCTGACACTAAGTTGCATACAGCACTGCCGAAATTCACGGATGCGTCGCATGCGTTGCTTCGGCACCTGATTGACGATCCCACGTTCCGGGGCGGGATTTCGGCGAAAGATGCCACCGCCCTCGCGAAGAACGAAGGCATGACCGTGGACGATCTCATGTTGTCGCTGCTTCCCCTGGCGCAGAGTTACGCCCGTCCGCCGATCTCGAATTTCTTCGTGGGCGTAGTAGTGCGAGGGGCGAGCGGCACGCTCTATCTGGGATCGAACGTCGAAATTCCCGGGCAGTGCCTGGGCTTCGCCGTGCATGGCGAGCAGTCCGCGCTTTCGAAGGCGTACATGAATTCGGAAGAATCTGTGCCGGCGCTCGCCGTGATTGGCGGCGCGCCCTGCGGACACTGTCGGCAGTTCATGGAAGAAATTTCGCCTGACGGCGAGATGACGCTGCTGGTTCCCGGCAAACCGACTCGAAAGCTATCGTCGATTTTGCCGGACCCATTCGGACCCGCGGCTCTGGGCGCCAGGCAAGGCGCGTTGCCGGTCCGCAGGACGAGGCTCGCTCCACTTGGCAGTAATACGGATCCGCTTTCAGCTGCCGCGCTCGACGCCACCGCCAGGTCTTACGCCCCCTACAGCCAGTCGCCGTCGGGGATCGCGATTCGCACGGCTCGCGGCCAGATCTACCAGGGATGTTACATCGAGAACGTGGCCTTCAATCCCAGCCTGTCGCCGCTGCAGACCGCGCTGGTGCAGTTGATCGCGGCGGGCGAGGCATATTCCGCGATCAAGGCCGTAACGCTCGCCGAAGTCCAAGGTTCGAAGATCAGCCAGCGTGCGGTAACCGAAGCGGTGCTGGCAGCAATCGCGCCCGAGGTGAAGCTGGGGATGGTATTGGCGAAAACGTAACCTTTAGGCTACATCGAACTTCGGGCCGATGGTTCTGAGTGCAAGTGCGGATTTTGCCCTAGTTATCTTGAAGGCAACGTAGCAGGCGCGTGTGTTTTCACGCTGTATGGACTGGTAGGCGGTGAATGTTCTCACGATCCGCAGGGCACTGTTCGAGGCTAGTCCCAAGGGACCAGAGTTGGCTAGGGTTACAGGTCTGGCGACGATTTCATATCTTCCCGTTCTTTGTTCCCGACGAGTCCTCCGAGCCATCCCAGTAACACAACGATGAGTGAGAAAAGCAAGTTGTGCAAATCAAACCGGCCACCAAAAGGCAGTGTCAAGGCTAAACTCAGCACGCCAGCCAGAACACCTATGAAGAGGCCGTGCGCCGCTGCGGCCTTCTCGGCTCCTCGCGCAACCCAAAGGGCCACCAGGAATGTCAACAACATTTCCAGCCACGGAACCAACCGGGGACTGATCCACGCAGCGAAATGATTGATAGCAGACTGGTCGGGAGCGCCCCGTGCCTGAAAGGCCAGGACGAACGCATAGATGGTGATGATGCCCATCACGATGAGGAAACTCAGCACAATGGCTACAAGGGCAGCGCCAAACACGCGGAGCCAACGAATTCCTGATGAATAATTCATGGCTGCACCGGGCTGACTGGAGACGGCTGGGCAACTGAGTTCAGGAAACGACGTATTTTACGCCTTGTTGCCGGATTGCTCTGTGATTGCAGAAATCACTGAGACAAATGGCGAAATCAGGGCGACAACGCTCGTTGACCCGATGATGAGTGTAATTGATTCCATGACAATGTCGGCTCCCCGGCCCGAGTAGAGTGGGTGGTGCCAAAACCAACCAACAGGCTCGGGAAAAGGAGCCGAACAATGATCATTATAGGAGTTGATTACCACCCTGAGTTTCAGCAAACCGCTTCGGTGGATACAGACACCGGAGAGTTCCAGGAAAAACGCTTAGCGCATCCCGAGGAGGCGGAGAAGTTCTACCGCGCTGTGGCGGCGCAAGGAGTGAAAGTACGTGTAGGGATGGAAGCCAGTGGGCATGCCCGCTGGTTTGAACGACTGCTAGCCGAACTCCAGATTGAGTTGTGGATTGGAGACGCAGCCGAGATCCGCACCAAGCGAGTACGGAAGCAGAAGACGGACCGACAAGATGCGCAGCTGATTCTGCAGTTACTGTTGGAGAATCGCTTTCCAAAGATCTGGGTGCCGAGCTGGGAGAACCGGGATCTGCGGCAACTGTTGTGGCACCGGCACCGGACGGTGCAAGCACGCACGCGGATCATGAATCAACTGCAAGCGGTGGCGCTCAACGAAGGCTTGCGCTGCAAGAAGAGGCTGTGGCGAGAAGCTGGACGAAAGCAGCTGGAGTCGTTTGCGTTAGCTCCGTGGGCGAGCCGGCGACGGCGCGATCTGCTGGAGCTACTGGATCGATTGAATCCGACGATCGCAGAGCTGACGCGAGCGATCGAGAATGAAGCGGAGAAGAATCCTGGGGTGCAGCGGTTGCGGACGCATCCCGGTGTCGGTGCACTGACCGCTCTGGCTTTCGTGCTGATCATCGGGCAAGCGGAACGATTCCAGTGCGGGAAGCAGGTTGCGAGCTATCTGGGACTGGTGCCGTTGGAAGATTCCAGCGGGAAACGGCGACGGCTGGGACACATTACGAAGCAGGGCAGTTCGATCTTGCGCTTCTTGCTGGTGGAAGCGGCCCAGGTCACGGTGCGCAGCCTCCCGCAATGGCGTAGTAAGTACTTCCATCTGGCGATGCGGCGCGGACGGAAGATCGCCAAGGTGGCGATGGCCCGGAGACTGGCCGTTTGTTTGTTCTGGATGATGCGCAAGGAATGGGACTACGAGCAGTTGAAAAAGTTCGGTTCGCACGCGGGACAGCCCGAACATCGCCATGGTGTGCCGTCGAACACCGAGTAATTGATTGTGGCGTCCCGCTCCTCTTCACGGAGGAGTTCGCAGTAGTAATCATGATCGCAGACTGCGACCGAAGAGATGCATGGGTCGGACCGAAGTTCCTGACCTGAATACTGATTACGAGCGAGCCTACGGTTGGAAAGGCAAACCATCTACGAGAGCGAAATGGCGCTCTGGTTCGAGTGCATGCGGAAGTGTTGTCGAAAATAGCTTGACACCGCCGACATTGTCAGAGACGCGATGTTACGACAGTTTGAGGCCGCCAGGCTTTGATAGCGTTGGCGCCCACCCTCCGTCAGTTGTGACCCAGGTCACCGACACGGCGCGCTCGTTCGTGCTGCTATGGCTGCGTCCCGCACCTCTGAGTAGTGCGCCGCCCGCTGAGACGGGACGCCAGATTCCGCCCTTGGTTTAGCAGAAAGTAAATCCGTCGGAGCGAGGGAGCACTATGAAAGCTATCGCATTGCGCTTGATCGCAGCAATCGTGCAAGCACGCTCTTGCGGCAGGTCGCGCCTCTTCGCGGGTTTCGTAGGAGTTTTCGTGTTCTTTCTCTCACCTTTGTTGGGGTACGGGCAGAGCCAGTTCGACGGCACCTGGAAGATCGATGCGAGCACTCTGCAAGTCCCTCAGAAGAAAGATTCGTATTTGCTCCAGAACGGAATGTTTGAGTGCAAGGCCTGTATGCCTCCTTTCAGAATCAGGGCCGACGGCACCGACCAAGAGACTCCCGACGGCAACACGGCTAGCCTGAGAATCGTTGACGACCGCCACGTTGAGGAAACAAGAAAGAAAGACGGCAAAGTGGTGGGAACCGCGAAAGTGGGCATTTCTCCCGATGGAAAGACCATGACGGTGAACTGGACGGACAGCAGCCAGCCCGGCAGCGAACCGCAGACTGGCACCCTCACCGCTAAGCGTATCGCCGCAGCGCCCGCCGGCACACACCTGCTCTCTGGTTCATGGCTCGAAGAGAACGAAAAAGCCTCCGAGGATCAGGAGCAATGGACCTTCCAAGTCCATAACGGTGAGATCACCATGACCGAGCCCGACGGGCAAACTTACACCGCCAAGCTGGACGGAACGGAAGCTCCCGTCAAAGGCAATCCGGATGCGAATAGCGTGTCGGTCCGATTGCTTGGCAAGAACAGACTACAAGAGATCTTCAAAAGTGATGGCAAGGTCGTGCAAGTCAATACGATCGCAGTTTCGGCGGATGGAAAATCTGTCCACTGGGTGGGCGAATACAAGATGCAAGGAAGGACTGCGAAATTCGTGGCCCGGAAGCAGTGATCAGGCGTATTTCGGTTACCGGCCACTGGGAAGCATTCCTCGTTGACGAAATCAGCGATTTCACTCAAGATCCCTCGCGCGCTCGCACCAGGGTGGGGCCCGGGCAAGTCAAGACCGGCGGGGGCGGGTCTCCGGGGAGGGGGGAGCCGATCGCGCTTGGCCTCACACCATCCCCTTCCGCAACTCCTCTAACGGATACTTCGTCCCACGCCACTCGATGCCATCGTTCCACAGCGTCAGAATCGTCGACCGCAGCAGTGTGTAGATAAACAGTGCCGTGCTCACCGGATGCAGCAGGAAGTAATACGGCGGCACAGCCGACCGCCACGACATGCCGACATAAATCAGCGCCATCGATCCTAACGCCAGGCCATACGGCGCACGCGCCCACCCATGCGCCAGCCCCACGCCCAGAAACGGCCCAAAATTAAGAAACGCCAAGCCCAGCACAGATAGCACCGCGCGCCACCATTGAAACGACAGCACCGCGAAAAAATTCTTGGTCAGATTCTCCACCACACCCATCGCCCCGTGCGCCCACCGGATGGAGATCAGATCGCCGCCAAACACGTTCCTCTGGGCGAAGCCACTTTTCTTCACGACCTTTCCCAGTTTCATGTCGTCGAGCACTTCCATGCGCAACGCCGCATACGTTCCCACCGCGTCGTACACGTTGCGCCTCACAAGGTTGAATGCGCCCACGCCCATGTGATCGTCCGTCGTCGGATCCGCCACCTTCCACGGCCGGTGCCCGAACATGAACATCGTCTGAAAAAAAGCGATCATCATGTACTCACCCGGGCGCTTCATGATCATTTGCGGGAACAACACCACGTGATCCGCCGGCTCCGACTCGGCATAGGCCAGCGTGCGCCGCAGCGAGTCCGGCTTGAAGAGCACATCGGCGTCGGTAAACAGCAGCCAATCCCCGGTCGCGTGCTGCGCCGCCGTCCACATGGCATGCGTCTTCCCCAGCCAACCGGCAGGCAATTCCTGATGATGAATCACGCGTAAGGGCGGGTGCCCCGTCCCCGTCCCTGCGCTCCTTGCAGGGACAGGGCGAGGATTTTGACTCATCCGCTCCATGATCTCGCCCGTCGAATCCGTCGACCTGTCGTTCACCGCGATTACTTCATAGTTGTCATAGTCGAGGGCCAGCAGAGTATTGAGCGCCTGTTCCATGATGTCTTCTTCATTGCGGGCAGGAACAATAATCGAAACGCGCGGATTCCCGGCAGTTAACACGGGATTGCGATCCCACTCCGGACGGGAAACATCCGCCACGGAAGGCATGCCCAGGGCGGCATCCACAATGCGGGAAAACCACGCCAGTGCCAGAATCGTTCCCGCAATCCAATGAAAGTAAGCCATCAGGAGTGAGTCTGAAGATCTTGTTCGTGAAACTTAGAGTCCTAGTGGTTCACGCTTTTAGTGGTGGAGGTTCTTCTTCCCGTCCACCGCCACCGCGGGCGCAAACCTCATCCCGTAAAACAGTATGGCAGAAGAAATCCCCATCGCGATCACTGGCAGAATAAACGCTGCCTGCATCGAGCGCTTGTCGGCCACCCATCCCATCATCGTTGGCGATGGCACATCCCCGAGAATGTGAATGATGAAGATGTTCACCGCCAGCGCGGTTGCGCGAATGTGCGCTCCCACGGAGTTAATCACCGCCGCATTCAGTGGAGCCGTATTCAGCAGCAGAAAGAACGCGGCCACTCCAATCGCCGGAATCATTACTCGGCCCTTGGCAAACAGCGCCACAATCATCACCGGTATGCCGAGAAACATGCTGGCCGCCGATACCACATAGTAGGCGCTCTTCATCCGCTGCAGCAGTCGGTCACCCAGCCAACCGCCAAGCAGCGATGCAACAATTCCGTCAATGACGATGATGATCCCGAACATCAAGTTCGCGTTCTCCAGCGTGTAGTGGCGTTCGCTGTAGAGAAACTGCGGCATCCACACCTGAATCCCGCCCAGCGAGTACGTCATGGCTGCCATCCCAAGGGTGGCCGTCAGGAATGCGGGGTTCTGCAGTAGCACAAGAGTCGACCGGTAGAGCTTCTTCAAATAAAGGAAGATGATCAGGAAGAACTCTTTCACCGGTCCACCCTGGAACCCTTCGGGCAACAGGTCCCCCATCTCGGCATCCTTCACCGAATCGAAGCGCCCACGCTCTGGCTCCTTGAGAAACAGCACGGCAATCGCCAGCAAGAATCCCGGCGCCGCCGCGATGTAGAACGGAAACCGCCAGCCGTGATTCGGCGCCAGATATCCGCCGAGCAAGTAACCCGCCGCGGACCCCACCGGTATCGCGAGATAAAAAACTCCCAGAATCCGTCCCCGCACCTTCTCCGCAAACAGATCGGCGACAAACGTTGGAGCGATTGTCACGAATGTGGCCTCCCCAACACCCACCAGCGTGTGCCGGATCAGCAGTTCGGTGTAGGTGTGGGTTACGGCGGTGAGCAGCGTGAGCCCACTCCAGAAGATCGCGCCCACTACAATGATGAGTTTGCGGGAATAGCGATCGGCCAGCGGCCCAACGAAAGGCGCGGCGATCATATAGAAGCCAAGAAACGCGCTGGTCAAATACCCGATCTGCTCTTTGGTGACATGAAACTCCTGTTGCACCAGCGGTTGCACCGCGAACAGCACGTTGCGATCCGCATAGTTGAGCAGATTCAGCGCAGTCAGAACAATCAGCGCGGTTCGTGGTTGGAGATCGTTCTGGGACACAGGTCGTGCGAATATATCACGCCGCACTGAGACGATTACTTACTCTTCGGTCGCGGCCACTTCGCCACGATCGTCGTCGAAATTCCGCCCCGCGGACGAAACTCTCCCCTCACCTCCGCCCACACCGGCTTCGCCCACTTCACCACATCCTCCAGGACCTGGTTCACGATGTTCTCTTGAAAAATTCCAAGATTCCGATAGCTCTGCAGATATTCCTTCAGCGACTTCAGTTCGAGACAACTCTTGTCCGGCACGTACCGAATGCTCAGCGCCCCAAAGTCCGGCAGCCCGGTCTTCGGACACACCGACGTGAACTCCGGATCGTCCACCACAATC
>Ga0265338_10003528_pt1 | contig 21909 bp, 28 predicted proteins | sample 42126metaG_FD_193579 | JGI IMG/M metagenome (GOLD analysis project Ga0265338, IMG submission 193579) | Rhizosphere microbial communities from Carex aquatilis grown in University of Washington, Seatle, WA, United States - 4-21-26 metaG | ecosystem: Host-associated > Plants > Roots > Rhizosphere... | reverse complement strand
CTGATGCTACGGCCCGAGGTGTGGCGCGACATGTATTCCGCCTCGGCGGCGGGGCGCTTTTTACCGCCACCAGATCCGACGCTGGAGCCACGCTGGCTGATGATGCTGGCCGGGGGATTGTTTATTGCCGGGTTATGGCTTGTGTACCTGGCAAGCCGCTCAACATTTGAAGCTGAGCAGAAGAAATACATGGCTGCGCAGGGCGGCAAGATTGCTGTTGTATTCGGAGTGGTTTATCTGCTTGCCGGCGTTTGGGCATCGAGCGTACAGCCCGCTGACGTGAGGCTTGGCCTGGCCATCGGATTCCCCGGTCACGCGCTCTACAAATTCGCTGGCCTGGCCGGCTATGGATGGCTGTTGCTTGTGGTGGTGGCGATTCTAGTGGGAGCGATTGCCGCATTTGGAAAGATCACATCCGGCTTGTTGGGGTGGGCCGGCGTGCTGGTTGCGGTACTGATTGAGATTATGTTTACCGTCTACCGGGACGGCGTGCGCGACTTGACGCTGCTGAACAAGGGTTACGACGTTTGGGATCGCACGGTAGTGACGAACTGGAGCGTGGTTGGTTTGTTCCTGGTTTTGTTTGTGGCGGGGCTGGGCGTGGTTGGCTGGCTGATATCGGTATTGGCGCGCACACAAAAGCAAATGGAGGGCGCGGCCTGACCACGCTGGAGACCTGGGCACGCTTTTGGGGGTATAGAGATGAGCGATCTGAGAAGTTCGACCGTGATTGTCGAAGATGTTCCGCTGGAGAACGGTGACCGCAACACGCGCAGAGCGTTTCTGGCGGCGGCCGGCGCGGCGGGAATCTGCTACACGGCGGCGCTGGCGTATCCGGTTTACCGCTATCTGGCTTCGCCGAATGAAATGGCGATGAGCGAAACGGCGGTGACCGAAGTGACGCTGAAGGATGCTGAGAAGCTGCCGCTGGGCTCAGTGCTGATGTTCAAGTTCGGCACCCGGCCGGCGCTGCTGATTCATCACGAAGATGGGCGTTGGATTTCAATGACAGCAGTCTGCACGCACCTGGGCTGCACGGTGCAGTACGAGCCGCAGGCCGATCGCATTCACTGCTCATGCCACGGCGGCGTTTACAACGCTTATACGGGCGCCAACGTGAGTGGCCCTCCTCCAAAACCGCTCACACTTTACAAGGTCAAGATGAATCCGGATGGAGTTGTGGTTTCGCGAGCATGAGATGCAAATCGGCGTGGGCCGTGATTCGTGGTTCGAACGTCACCACGGAACACGAGTTACGAGTTACGAACCGAAGGAATTAAGCAATGACAACAAAATCGATAACAAGCAATGTTTACGACTGGGTGGATGAGCGGCTGGGATTGTCGGAGCTGGCCGCATTCGCGCGGCACAAGACCGTTCCCTCGCATGCGCAATCGTTCTGGTACTACTGGGGCGGCATCTCGTTGTTTCTTTTTCTGGTGCAGTGCTTCACCGGAGTTCTACTGCTGGTGTATTACCGGCCCGGCGCAGAGGCATACGAGTCGGTCCGCCAAATCACATTTGTGATGAACTTCGGCTGGCTGATCCGCTCGGCGCATTCGTGGTCTGCCAACCTGATGATGTTCGCAGTGCTGGTGCACATGTTCAGCGTGTACTTTATGAAGGCTTACCGCAAGCCGCGCGAGTTTGGCTGGCTGAGCGGCATGGCGCTGCTGGGCCTGGCATCGGTGTTTGGGTTCTCAGGCTATCTGCTGCCCATGGATGAGCTGAGTTATTTTGCCACCAAGGTCGGGTTGCAGATTCCCGTAGCAATTCCGTGGATCGGTCCGGCGATTGCAACCATGTTGCGCGGCGGCCCCGAGGTAACTGAGTTTACGGTGCAGCGGTTCTTCGCCTTGCATGTGGTGGTGCTGCCAGCTCTGTTTCTTCCACTGCTCGGGTTCCATCTTTGGCTGGTGCAGAAGCACGGGAACGCGCTGCCGCCGAGCGAAGAGGCCAAGCCTGAGTCCCAGCGCAAGAGCATTCCCTTTATGCCGAGTTTTCTGCGCAAAGACCTGGCCATGTGGATCATCTCGCTCAATGTGCTGGCGCTGCTGGCGTCGGTGTTTCCGTGGGCGCTGGGCAAACAATACGATTCGCTGGCCCCCGCACCTGCCGGCATTCATCCCGAGTGGTATTTCATGAGTCCGTTCGAGATGCTGAAACTTTTGGGAATGATCAAGTGGCTGCAAGGCGAATCTGGCGAGATCGCAGGCATACTGCTGTTCACGCTGGGAATTGTGTTGTGGATTCTGATTCCCTTTTACGACAAGAACAAAGAGTCGGGGCGCCGGGCGCGCGTGGCTCACTATTTTGGGCTGGTTGCGATTTTTGCGCTTCTAGCAACGACCGTCGTCGGTTACTGGACTATCCGCTAAAGGAACAACGATGAACTATCCGTTTTGGGACATTCCTTATCTCGGCTCGGGCTGGGTAATTGGCATCATCGCAATTTTTCATGTGATGATTTCGCAGTTTGCCGTGGGTGGCGGACTCTACCTTCCGTTAGCTGAGCGCAAGGCGCTGCGCGAGGGCCGTACCGATTGGCTGCAGGAGCTGGTTGGCTACTCCAAGTTTTTCCTCGTGCTCACCGGCGTTTTCGGAACCGTTTCCGGCGTGGGCATCTGGTTCGCGATCGGCCTTACACATCCTGAAGCCACCAGCACGCTGATTCACAACTTTGTCTTCGGCTGGGCCATCGAGTGGGTCTTCTTTATGGTCGAGCTCAGCACTGCGGCGGTCTACTACTACACGTGGAACCGCGTCGACTCAAAGCTGCATCTGGCCGTGGGCTGGGTTTATGCAGGCGCTTCAGTCTGCACGCTAATTATCATCAACGGCATTCTTACCTTTATGCTGACTCCGGGAAATACCTGGCTCTCAGTGGCCGGCACCGGCAATGAAGCCAGCAAGTTCTGGAATGCGTTTTTCAATCCCACTTACTGGCCGAGCCTGCTGCTGCGCACCTGCGTGTGCTGCTCGCTGGCCGGCATATGGGCGCTCATCAGCGCAAGCCGCATTGACGGCGCAACGTTGCCCGGACTCAAGAGCTCGCTGGTGAAGTGGAGTGTGAAGTGGCTGGTGCCGTCATTTGTGGCCATGCCGTTCCTGTTTGTTTGGTACCTCTTCATGGTGCCGGAGTCGCAGCGCGCATTGCTCACGTTGGGCGTTGACACCATCGGTTCAGGGACGTTTTCAATGGTCACGCGCATTGCGCTCATCATCGTGATTACGTCGGCCACCATCATCGGCGTGGCATATTACCTGGCGTATCGCAACCCGGTTGACTTCAACACTGCTCACGCAGTTGCGATTCTGCTGCTTGCACTGATGGCCACGGGCGCGGGCGAGTATTCGCGCGAGATGCTGCGCAAGCCCTTTGTGATCGGTCGCTGGATGTATTCGAACGGCGTGCGTGTTCCGTATGCGAAGAAGATCGACAACGATCCCCAAGGGTATCTCGCGCATTCGAACTGGGTCTGGAATGGCGCCGACACAAGCTACTCGCGCGGCGAAGCGATTTTTCGCGGCGAGTGCGGGAGCTGCCACACGCTCAATGGTTATCGCCCGCTGGCGTCGCTGTTGGCAGGCCGCGACCACGCCAACATTGAGAGCTTTATCACAATGCTGCATGAGTACAAACCGGATTCTCCCTATCACCGGTTTATGCCGCCCATGGTGGGATCGAAGAGCGACGTTGCAGATCTGGCGAATTATCTCAACGCGAAAGTCAACCCCTCAACTGCAAACGGGAGTAAGGCGATTCAAACGGCGCAGAGATGAGTTAGTAGGTGAAAGCAGGAAGTTAGTAAGTTGACGGCCCGCTTCGGCGGGCCGTTTCAGTTACTCGAAGTAAGTCGCAGTGGTGGTGTCGGTCTCCCAGATGGTGCAGTCTTTGACGCGCACGCGGCTACCGGTCATGATTGCGAGTTGTTGATTGGTCTCATCGTAGAAAAACTTGGCAATATTTTCAGCCGAGGGATTGAGCACGGTAAAAGGCTCAAGTTCGTTCAGCATCTGGTGATCGATGCGATCGATAACCGGGCGCATTACCTGCTTCAGCAGCTTGAAGTCAAGCAGCAGTCCTGCCGCGTCGAGCTCGGTGCCGGCCAGAGTGACGCGGACCTTGTAATTGTGGCCATGCGGATTTTCGCACTTGCCGCGATAGTTGCGCAGATAGTGGCCAGATGAGAACCCGGACTCTACGGTGACTTCATACATGTTGTGTCGATCCTCTTGCGATGCGGCCCACTTGCGATGCTGGCCTGGTGCAGTTCAAAAGCGCTTTCGGTGGTGTGCAATTTTTACTGTTGATGCCGACTTCGAAGCCTGCGGCTTCGCTGCCTTGGATTCGCCAGACTCTTAAGTACCAGCTCTCTTCCATTTTAGCGAACTATTGAATCAGTTTTTTTGGATTATCTTTTCAGCGTTCTTCGCGGCGATTTTTGCGTGCGAGGCGGCGGGCTTCTTCGCTGCGGCGGTCGACTTGCTCAAACAAGTGGCTCATAACGCCGACCAGCCCGGAAACCAGTCCGGAAAGTAGCAGGATCAGCGCGACCGTGCGCCAGAGCGAGCCGTTGGCGGGCAGGCCGGGCTGAAAACTGGACGGAATGAGTGCCATGCCCGCTGAAATGAGCGCGAACAGGACCAGCGTGGCGGACAGTATGTAGAAGTTGCGCGACATGAGCGAGGCGGCCGGCCCTTACTGATTGGCGCCTGCATTGATTTTAGGGCCTAGGTTGGGGTTCCGAGTTCAGCAGTAGAGATGACGGCGACACCGGCGGACGCGAATTCTGCTTCCATGGCGGCGGCGGAGCCATTGAGGTCGATAGCGCGGCAGGCGTCGCGGATGACAAAAGATGGGAGGCCGAGGCGGCGGGCGTCGAGCGCGGAATAGCCCACACAGTAGTCGTAAGCCAGGCCAGCAAGAAAAACCCGCGTAAGACCGCGCTCGGCCAGGTAGCCGGCCAGGCCGGTCGCGGTGGTGCGGTCATTCTCAAAGAATGCCGAATAGGAGTCGATTTGCGGCCGAGAGCCCTTGCGCAGAATGAGTTCGGCCTGCGCGAGCGTCAGGGCCGGATGAAAATCGGCGCCCGGGGTTCCCTGCACGCAGTGAGGGGGCCAGAGAGTCTGTAGCCCATAGGCAAGCGGAATGGTTTCAAAGGGTTGCGCGCCTGGGTGAGAGGAAGCGAACGAGGTGTGATCGGCCGGGTGCCAGTCCTGGGTTAGTACGATGTGTGAGAAAAGTGGAGCGATGCGACGGATAGATTCGACGACGGCGTCGCCATAGGGAACCGCGAGAGCCCCACCGGAACAAAAATCGTTTTGGACGTCGATGACTACTAGAACGTCAGTGGGAGTGACTTGAACCAACGCTGGCTCCTGGGCACCACAGTTATAGATTACGGCAGGTCGGCAGTAGGGGCCGGGGGACAAGGAGGCGTAAGACAAACGGAATGAGCTTCGAGTTGGGCGGCAAGCACTGTAAGACGCTCCGAGTGGTGCCGTAAGACAACCGTAAGGCGCGGCTCGGCGGCACGTGAGACACGTATTACGCGGTATCGCGCGGGCTCGGTTTCGTAAGACGGCGTAAGACAACGCTTCTGACGGCCGATTTGGACCGATTCGAGGCGTGACTGGTGGATATATCGGCAAAGCGAGGCCGCAACTTCATGCGGTATTAATCGTTGCGAAGATATCTGTTGCAACGAATATTATCGCGCGGCATCAGAATGCATAGAATCCGGTGATCAAGGCCGGACTCCGGCCCCGAAAGGAGAAAAATTATGGCCAATTCAGAAGTTGCCACGCCCTCAAGCAGCGCAGCCACCGTCACTTGGAATATCGATCCCGCCCATTCCGCGGCCGAATTCAAGGTAAAGCACATGATGATATCGAACGTGAAAGGCAGCTTCACCGGGCTTTCTGGCGTGCTGACTGAGCACACCGTCGATTCCGCCCTATCGTACATTGCAGCCTCGATTCCAGTTGCCACCGTCTCAACCGGAGACGCGCAGCGCGATGGGCACCTCAAAAGCGCCGACTTTTTTGATGCCGAGAAGTACCCGACGCTTGATTTCAAGTCAACCAAAGTGGTGCGCAAGAGCGAAGCCGAGTATGAAGTAACCGGCGACCTGACCATCCACGGCGTGACCAAGGCTGTGACTTTTGCCGTGGAGGGCCCCAGCGCCCCGGGCAAAGATCCCTGGGGAAACACTCGTATCGGCCTCTCCGCAACTGCGAAGATCAACCGCAAAGACTTTGGGCTCGGTTGGAACGCGGCTCTCGAGACGGGCGGCTTCCTGGTGGGCGAAGATGTATCGCTCACGCTCGATGTGCAGTTCATCAAGGCTTAGTGAACGGTGGACAGTGTGCCGCGCCTGGCGGTCAGAGCGCGGCATGGCCAGCCCAACTGTTCGAATTAAGGCGCAGCGGCAATAATAAGTTACATTATGTTAATTATATTTGACATTGAGTGCTATTTACATTACATTCCTCCTGAGGTTGAAGGAGGTCTGTTTTGGCTTACAGAGAGAAAATCGGTTGGCTGTCGCTGATTGCGATGGCTGTGACGTTTGGCCCGTATTTCACCCTGGTTGCGATGCACGCGTTCCCCGACGCGGCATTGCCCAACGTGCGACAGCTCTTCATATTCGGGGTCACCGCAGTGGCGCAAGGACTGATTATCGGCGTGGGGCACCTTTACTTTCGCCGCAGTTCCCCCGACGAGGCGCGCATACCGCCGGATGAGCGAGATCGCGCCATCATGCAGCGCTCCATCAGTTCCGCTTACTACGTGCTGATTGCGGGCATGATCATGGTGGGCGTGATGATGCCCTTCAACTCGGGGGGATGGAAGATTGTTAACGCCGCGCTGTTCATGATCGTGGCCGCCGAGGTCGTCCATCACGGTGTTTCCGTGGCGAGTTATCGCAGGCAGGCGTCATGAATGGGTTGGTGACCAATCGCATTCGAGTTCTGCGCTTTCTCAACGGCGAAATGTCGCAGGTTGAACTGGGGCAGCGTATCGGTGTGACGCGCCAGACGATCGCCGCAATCGAGTCAGGAAAATACTCCCCGACATTGGAGGCGGCGTTTCGCATCGCGGACGTTTTCAAGGTACCGCTCGTTGAGGTGTTTACGTGGGACGCTAACGCGGCGGGTAGAGTGGACGAATAATTGGCCTCGCTGGCAGCGTTCGTTTAGCGAACTATTGCAAGCGTTTTGCCAGCATTTCTCACAGCCCCCACCCATTCTCTGAGGATCGCTGTTCGCTGCCCCATCTCTCAAGTCAAGACCCACCGTTTCAAAAAGAACTGCAACTCACTGCCCATCAGCCACTTGGCACAATGCGTCGTTTGCTGGTTATATCCGCCGATTCGATAGCTTGGGAACAGACTGGCCTGTTCTTCTGGAACTGCATCCTGATGGTTGGAAGCAGGCTGGGCGCGGCAGTGGGGCGGTAAAGCGGCTTCGCGGATTTTCTTCGTTGGAGGCGTTGCACCATACCCTGCCGCTGCATGTTGGTTGCGGCTGGTCGCTCCTTTGTTTTCTTAAGGTTGCATCCAATCGCGCGCACTGCCCTGCAATTAACCTATTTGTTTTCTAATACCTGGCCACAACCAACTGATTCTACACGCGTTGACAAAAAGCTTTGAGGTAACTCGATGAAACCAATTGCACTTATTTACAGAGACATTCTTTTTCTTTTTTGTGGGGGTGTACAAAAAGACCCGTTGCGCGAGACGGCGGTGCAGGCTAAGTTAGTGGGCATTGGGGAGAGGGAGTACCGCACCAGGGTGCCGGTGCCGCCGCCAATTAGACCAACACAGAATGTCAACTGTGAGAAATGCAGGTTAGAGTGGAAGCGCACTGCACGGAAGGTATCCGGCTATTCGCGCGGTAATTACCTGTTGCAACGAATATCTTACTCGCGCATCTATAAGACATACGATTCAACCGCTCCCCGGCTTACCCGGGATTGTTACGATGCGGGAACCGCAGGAGGTCTACACCATGTCACTAAGAGCCGTGAAAGAGATTTACGAAACCAAGCCCACGATTGAGGGCGCCGGTGTGAAGCTGCAGCGCGCATTCGGGTTTGGAAAGACCCACCAGTTTGACCCGTTCCTGTTACTTGACGACTTCAGGAATGAGAATCCGGCCGACTATTTGGCCGGCTTCCCCTGGCACCCGCACCGCGGAATTGAAACCATCACCTACGTGCTGGCCGGCGAAGTTGCGCATGGCGACAGCTTGGGCAACAAGGGACGGATGACCGCGGGGGATGTGCAATGGATGACGGCGGGCAGCGGAATTCTGCACCAGGAGATGCCGAAGGGCGACGAGCGCGGACGCATGCACGGCTTCCAGTTGTGGGCCAACCTGCCCGCGGCTCTCAAAATGACTGACCCGCGCTACCAGGACATTCCTTCGAGCGCCATACCCGAAGTGACCGAAGACGATGGCACGAAGGCGCGCATTATTTGCGGTGAGTTTTGGGGAAAGACGGGGCCGGTGGAAGGCGTGGCGACGGAATCAATGTCTGTCGACGCGCGTTACGTTGACATTAGCGTGCCGCCGTTCAAGCGTAAACGAATCAAGGTTGAGACCACGCGCAATGCATTTGCCTACGTTTTTGCAGGCACAGGAACGTTTAGTGACGCTTCGGCTCCGCAAGCGGTACTGACTGAGTCGCCTGTGGACGCGAACGCGCAACCGGTTTATGACGCTAAAAACCACTCGCTCGTCCTGTTCGATCGCGGCGGCGAGATTGTCGTTCAGGCCGGTCCCGAGGGCATTCGCTTTCTGCTGGTGAGCGGCAAACCGCTGGAAGAGCCAGTGGCATGGTACGGCCCGATTGTGATGAACACGCAGGCCGAGCTGCAGACTGCGATGCGCGAATTGCAGAACGGCAAGTTTATCAAGCACGCGTAAAGCTTGTTGTGCCCGGCGAGGAATCAACCTTGCCGGGCATTTTCGTCTTTCATGTGTTTTATGGTTACTCTATTATTTGTGCTACTCTATACAACGTTCGGCCCGTGGCTACGCGACCACTGGAGATGCAGCAGCGCATGAAACTTGAAACTTCCATTTTCGTCTCTCGAAAGCCGGAGAAGGTATGGGCGTACCTTGGCAACGCGTCGAACGTTGCAGCCTGGGACCGGGGGGTCTCTCGCACCGAAGCCAAATCGGCTTCAGTTCCAGGAGTAGGTTTCGAATTCGTCACACTCGCCCATCCGCGTAGAAAAAGCAAGGACGGCGCCTGGGGCAAGATGTCATACCGGATTACCGAGACGGATGCAGTGAATGGTTGCGCCGTACAACTGACCAGCGACAGCGGTAATACGCGGTTTTTCAAGTCGGCTGAGTGGCGGTTTCGCGTAGAAGCAGAGCCCCAGGGCAGCCGCGTGTGGTGCACCGCAACTTTTGCTCTCAAGTGGCTGTACCTTCCGTTGGCCCCCCTTTTTCTTTCAATGAAGAAGGCAATTCACAGAGACCTGGTTTCGCTGAAAGAGGCGCTTGAAAATGGCGATCGAGCAGACTAATAAGAAGGCAACACTGCAGCCAGGCCTTCGCGAGCGCAAAAAGCTTGAGACGCGCAGGCAGATTGCAGAGATTGCGTCAGGTCTGTTTCGCAAGCACGGCTACGATAACGTGCGGATGATTGATATTGCGCAGGTTGCCAACGTTTCAGAGCAGACGCTCTACAATTACTTCCCCACGAAGGAGCACCTGGTATTCGATGGGGATGAAGAGTATGAGAAGAGGATCATAGGAGTCATCACGGGACGCAAGCCGGGCGTTTCATTCGCCGAGGCACTGTGCGTGGGCGCCCTGGAGTTTCTTGAAGATCTTGGCGATTCAATCGGAAAAGATTCAGGCTTGTCGGCCTCGGTGATCTCGGGGCCAGCGCTGCGCCGGGTTTGGATTGATTTGAATGCGCGCTGCGCCGACTCGCTAGCTGACGTACTGGCTCACGCCGTTCAACCCAAACCACCGCGGGCTACTCGCAAATTTATGGCTCGCGCAATTGTGGCGCTGTTTGCAACGACCCTTGAAGCCGTGGGAGAGGGCGCCATTCGAAAGAAAAAGCGGCGCAAAATCGTGAAAGAGACGAGCGAGGCAATTGAGGCAACGACACGCTTGATCGAGAATGGGTTCGGCGGCCAAGCAGGCCGCACGTCAAGCGATTGACTTACCGGTGAGCAACTGTTGCGGCGTCATGCCACGCTGGCGCAGAGTGCGAATACTCAATGCGTCGTGGCGCTTGGCGAGGCGTTTGCCGTTGGCATCGGTCATCAATTTGCAATGGAACCACGCAGGATCGGTGAATCCAAACGCGCGATTCAGCAGAATTTGGCGCACAGTTGATTTGAGCAGGTCTGCGCCGCGCACTATTTCAGTGATCTTCATGGTTGCATCGTCGGTGACACAGGCAAGCTGATAGCTCGGGCTTCCATCACGACGCCACAAAAGAAAATCGCCGAAATCCACGCCGGCAACAAAGCACTGCGGACCGAGATTGCCATCGATAAATTCGACGGCTTCGCCGTCGGGCACGCGGAAGCGCCAGTTCATCCCAGCAGGTTCGTAGTTGCCGGATGCGGAAGCCTGTGTCATTGTCGCGCTCGATTGCCGACACGCCCCGGGATAGATCGGCTCATCATCGAGATCGGCGCTTTCGTGCGGTGCGCTCAGGGCTGATGCAAGATCCTTGCGCGAACAGCGGCAGGGATAGATGAATCCGCCGACGAACAATCGGCGCCAGGCCGCAAGATAGAAATCGCCGCGCTGGCTCTGCTCATAAGGACCAAACGGTCCGCCGACGTCAGGCCCTTCATGCCAGTCAATGCCAAGCCAGCGCAGGTCTTCATACGCTGCGTCGACGTAAACGCTGCGGCTGCGCTCGGCGTCCAGGTCTTCCATGCGCATTACCAGCGTGCCATTCGCTTCGCGGGCGCGCTGCCAAGCGGTGTGAAACGTGAGCGCGTGACCGATGTGCAGATAGCCGGTGGGAGACGGTGCGAGGCGACCGCGATAGTGCGAAACCGGCGCAAGTGCAGTGGTCGTCATGGTGGTTCAAGTGTAGAAGGCTGGATGGCTAGTGAATAGACTGACGGAGCATGATCGCATGCACATGAATACGGCCGGCGCGAGCGATTCGTCGCAGCCCTCCGGGACGCGCGCAAATACATTAGGTGCATTCCCAGGGTCAGAAGTGAGGCTGAGCAATGACGACAATCAAGGCAAAATATGCGATGGAAAGAACGCCGCCGCCCGCGAACTTCCACCACCTTCCGGCTTTTGTGTTATGACGTGTGAACGCAAAGAGAGCAGCGGCGATGAGAATTAAATGTGCGGCTCCGCCCAGCATCACCATCATCGGCACGATCTGGGGTACGTGCCCGGCGCGCAGCGATGACCAGAGGGCAACTGCATCCGCTTGCATTACATGCGCGACGAGTTCGTTCCCATTCCAAACTATCGCGATCGCAAATCCAGCCCCATACCCCCATGGACTGTTCTGGCGCGCAAGAACGATGACAGCTATGTAAATCAGCGCTTGGAAAGAGTGGAGAATTCTGAGACCAGGAACGTCAATTGCCGACCCGAGCAGCGCCACAAGGAAAAGCGTTGCTCCTACATAAGTCCACAACTGAGCGGAGTCGGGACCGTCCAGTCGACCTTCTCTTTTCATATCATCTCTTCTACGAATGGGCTGGGAATTGGTTCAGGCCACCAACCACATGGTTCTGAGCCTTCCCATCCATTCCACGACGAAACTGCGGAAAGGATGGGCAACATCGTTGGTGAAAACTCGAGCAGTAAAAATACTAATCCGAATCGGCGTCGGAGTTGTTGTCATGATCTGAGTTATCTGAGTCACCATCGTGGTGTTTGTATTTGTCGATGCTCTGACTCAGGTGATCGGGGTCGACCGAGATCTGCACCACATCCATCTCGTTTCCATCGAGATCGACGATGAACAAGCCCATGCGGTTGCCCTCCGGGCGAGCGAAAATGAGCGTTTGCTCAGCGCCATGTCTACTGGTATCGCGAATCATGCGCTGCCAGCCCTCGCCCAGCTTTTCAGCGACAATGTTGTTCAATTCGTCGCCGTCAACTTGCTCACTGAAGTTGTCGAACTCGGCCACGTGTAGCCCGCTGACGCCGCCGCTCGATGCCTTGTGGGCCACCAGGCTCATCAGACCCATGAAGGGAATGCGCGTGGCGTGCGCATGGTAACGATGCTCAAGCGTGTTGACCACGCCGTCAAACCCGCCGACGCTGCCGGCGAGCACGGCCACCGGCACCATCAACACGATTGCGCAAATTGCAATGCAGGCCAGAACTTTCATTCGCCACCGCCCTTGGTTGCAGTTTTGTCGGCTTTCTTCACCGTCTTGCTGATGTCGCCGAGATTACCCAGGCCGCCGAGTCCGCCCAATTCGCCGAGCTGATCCATCTTGATGGGCCCGAGGATGAGCACGATGGTGAGCTCTTTGGGTTCGGCTGAAAGGATGAACATGCCGCGCGATTCGCCGTTGACCATTTTGGCCATCACGTCAGTTGACTCGCCTGATTTCTTTTCGTGAACGTGCACCATGGGTACCCACTCACCCCCGGCAAACTGCTTGCGCAGGTTTTCGATGTCGTCCATCGAGTACTGGCCCTCTTTGTCGAATTCGTAGTCGCGCACGTAGATGCCGTCGAGGCCATTGATGAGCTGCTTGGCGCTGGCCTGGTCAGAATCTTTTTTGTCGAGGAACTTGGACGCGAAGCCGAGCATATTTTTGTCAAGCGTGACTTCTGTGACGTTTGAGGCCTTGGCCTCGAGCGCCTTTTCAACGGCCGAAGGTAGCGGCAGGCCCGTGGTTTGCGCCATTGCCGGAACAACTAGTGCAGCGCCTGCCAGAAAGATTGCAACAATTGAACTCTTCATCGATCTCCCCTTCCTATTTCTCTTCGTTGTGTTCCGCCAGTTGCTCATTCATCTGGTTGAGCAGGTGGCTGGCAATGCGCAGCGCCACCATTACCTGTTCGCGGGCGGCCTCGCCTTTGCGTCTTTCCTGAATGTTGTGCCAGGACACGCCTCCCCCCACAGCGCCGCACAGCACAATGCTTGCCGCCAAGCGTTGCCAGAAGACCACGCGGTGGTGGGTTCTTTCCGAATCGAGGGCCTTTTTGCGCGCCATGATCTTGCGCTTCAGGCCCGGCGGCGCCGGCCGCCGCAGCATCCCCTGCTGCAGTTCACATTCGAAATCGTCCATTGACTCAAGTCCCACGAATGTACTCCTTCAAATGGCTCTCGGCCTTGGCCCGCAGCAGTTTTAGTCCTCGCTGCAGGTTGCTTTTTACCGTGGCCAGCGGCGACTCCAACGTGGCCGCAATTTCATCGGGCGTCAGCCCCTCCTGGTAGCGCAGCACCAAGGCTGCGCGCTGCGGTGAGGGCAATGTCGCCAGTAACCCTTCAAGCCTTGCGCCGAGCGGATTCGATCGCGGTTCATACTGTGCGCCGTGGTTCTCATCCATTTCCACCCATAAATCAATGCCGCGAACCCGTTGACGCCTCAACGCGTCGGCCGAGCGGTTCATCACAACTCGCCGCAGCCAGTTGAGCGCGTGCTCCGGACTTTCGATGCGGCCCAGGTTGCGGTCGAGCTCAAGGAAAACGTCCTGGGCAATCTCTTCGGCGAGTCCGCGGTCGCCGGACATGCGCAGAGCCAGCGAGAAGACCATCGACTGGTGCTCGTCAACGAGTTTTTCGAAGTCCGGCTGCCAATCATGGCTCATATATCGCTGCTATCTCCTAATCCGCAAAGGACGGAGGTTTGGGATGCAAGGATTTACGTTTTGACGACGCAGGAAGTTCAAGGGGAGCGATGGAGTCGCGCTGAGCTGTGAGAAAGCGCGGGTCTGGAGACCCGCGCTACAGCCGGCCGGGAGGCCGGCGCTACAACTGCGGCGCTACTTGAAGTCTTTGGCCTACACTGTTCGGTATGAAACGGAATGGATTGTGGCTGGCATTGATGCTGGCTGGCTGCGGTGCTGCGAATGCGCAGTGGCAGATTCTGAATTCGAATACTACGGCGGATTTGCGGGGCATCAATAATGTTGGCGGCGGCGTTGCTTGGGCAAGCGGAACGAATGGGACTGTGCTGCGGACTGAGGATGGTGGCTATCTTTGGCAGCCTTGCACTGTTCCTCCCGGTGCTGAGAAGCTGGATTTTCGCGGGATTCAGGCGTTCGATGCGAATACGGCTATTGTGATGTCGAGCGGGACGGGCGATTTGTCGCGGCTTTATAAGACTACGGATGGTTGCCAGACTTGGAAGCTGGTGTTTACGAATCCGGATAAGGATGGGTTTTGGGATGCGATGAGGTTTACCGACCGCATGCATGGTTACCTGTTCGGCGATCCCGTGTCCGTCAGCGGATCGTCGGAGCATCGTTTTGAATTTGAACAAACCTACGATGGAGGCCAGACGTGGAAGCAGTGGGAACCCAGTATCCACGAGCTTCAGGCGACCGGAAGCGGTTGCGGATTCGCGGCCAGTAACTCAGCGCTTCTTGTCGTGGATAAGTTTCAATCCGTCTTTGCGACGGGATGCGCGGGAGGCTCGTTCCTCTATGGCGTCATAAACACTAGTCCCGGATTTTGTGATTGCCATCCTATGCCCACAGAGCAGGAATGGAACAACATACTGATCGTTTCAAAGCCCACGCCGGCGCCATTTCCTAAGACGGAGTCTGGTGGCATCTTCTCGATCGCGAGGGCGCCAGACGGCACGATTGTGGCTGTCGGCGGCGACTACAAGAAGCCCGACGACACAGCCAACACTTCAGCAACCACGACGGACTGGGGAAAGACCTGGCAGGCTGCCCAAACCCCGCCCCGCGGTTACCGCTCCGCTGTCGCCTATTACGAAGCGACAGGCGCGTGGGTCACCGTTGGGCCTAATGGAACGGACGTTTCGACTGACGACGGGCTTAATTGGTGGGCGGCTCGCCCAAATGCTTCGCTGCATGAGGCTCCTGACGCCGATCGGAACTGGAATGCGCTTTCGCTGCCTTATGTTGTTGGGCCGAAGGGACGGATTGGAAAGCTTGAAATTCGCGGAATTGCGTTGAAATGACCTCCTGAGGGGTGCAATGTAACAGATTTTCGCTTGTTACATTTTGTATCCCCTCTTTTATCAATCGTTTACAGGATGTCTCCCTGTTAACTTTCCAGTTACCCCGGGGGAGGGGGGAGGGGGGTCCCCCCTCTCTTTGAAGCGGAGAGGCTGATTGTTTGTTGGGCTGCATGGGTTTTGGCTATTAGTTTCTGGAGTTTAGAGCGTTGGCGCTCGTGCGAAGTAGTTTGTTGGTGAAGGACCGGATAAGGGCGAATTTCAATGACTGCGAGAACTCCGGGGGCTAAAAGGGCTGCGGGAAAACGGCGGTCTTTCAAAAAAGAAATGCTCTGCGAACGCCTTTCTTACGCCCGCTTCGCGGGCTACGGTACTGTTCTGGCTCTTTTATCCCAGGCTTACGCCGTGGGGCTACCATCTGCCGCACGCTTCGCGGGCTGAAAACGGCACGGTGTCGCCTTTTTCAGCAGCTTGTACAGCCCAGTTTTAAAAGGAAGCCATTTTCGGCACGAGTAAAGCCGTGCCCTGACAAGAAACAAACTCTCAAGTTCAACAATACAAAGAGTCAGGGGAAGAGAGCCCGGGCCTGAAGGCCCAGATGAAGGACAGCCCTTTTCATGGGCCTGAAGGCCCATGCTCCCTCCGCCCGGTTCATGTCCCGTGGATCGGTAATGACGGTGGGGAACTCGGGGGAAAGTGAATTTCGATGGGTTTTACTTGACCTTGAATTGCCCCACCCTGGCTGAGGAGGAGAGCCAGGGTGGGGTGCCGTGCGTGGGCGCCGCCAAACGCCACGCAGGCAAGGTTTATTCCGGTTCGCGACCGGCAATATCGACGTTGGGGCCGACGTCGATGCCGGCTTCAGCAGGTTCGGCTTCTGTGTGCTGGTCTTCGTGTCGCGTCTTGTTCCAGTCGAAGTCGGGTCCGAGTAGATCAGCAAGAGCGAGGCTGACCTCGGCTTCATTCTCGACTTTGTCCCGGTTGGCTGCGAGTTTTTCCAACGAGCTGGCAATGGCCCTGGCCCGTGGGAGTTCGCCCTGACTGATGCCAATCATCAAGTTGTCGTAGATTTCTTGGAAATCATCTTTAAGCCTCTGCTCGAATTGCTCGAGAAGATCAAAGCCCGAGTGTGCGGGTCGACATTGCGACTTGCTTGCGTCCGGAACAGTTTCTGCCCGAGGGTTAATTGTGGATTCGGACACGATGGTTACAAGCTTTAGCGCGTTGCCTGGCTTAACGCATTGCGCAGAGCTGTTGTTGATTGTTGTTGACCTGCCAGTTTGGTTGCTCACATTAGTTGCAGTTGCTACGGCCATTTGTTCCGCTATTCCCGGCCACCGCACCGCGATGCGCGCGGGGGACAAGGACCTACGGGCCAGCTTGGAAGCCGGCGGGAGGAGGCTATCAAAGTACAGTGCTTCGATTTGTGTGTGCCTAAGTTGTCGCTCCTATGTTCCACCCCACTGAGTACAAATCACTCAGTGGGGACCCCGGTGTGGGCGGGGCGCCCATGTTGCCGCGCGAATCCGCGGATGATGGCCGCAATTAAAATCGGCGAGCCGTTAAGGCCCGCCGTTATTGATTGTTCGTATTGCTGTATGACTAAGAACAGCGTAGCGCAAAGGAATGTAATTGGACGCAAGGGAATGGGTGATGGCTGTCACGAGTGTTTTGGGGGGATTTTTCCGGGGCTAAACAGGGTGCGGAAGTAGGGCGGTCTTTCAAAAAACAAATGGTTTGCGAGCGCATTTCTTCGCCCGCTTCGCGGGCTACGGCCCTGTTCTGGCTCTTTTACCCGAGGCTTACGCCGTGGGGCTACCATCTGTCGCCCGCTTCGCGGGCTGAAAATGGCCAGTTGTCGCGTTTTTCGGGAGCCTGTAAAGCGCAAAGCGATTTGCGGCACCCTTAGGCTTCGCTCAGGACAGGCTACAAGTCGTGCCCCAGAAAGAAACAAGAGCATTTCGTGCCGGCCCTACGGGACGGCGGGATGGTTATGGCCAGCCTACCCAGCGTTCCCGCCTCGTTCGCCTGCGCGATCGAAGCGTCCACACATGGGCTATTATCGATCGGCCCCCACGGGGCCGAGGCGTCGGTGCATCCGTTTCATCAATCGCGGGTCGGTAACACCGGTGGACGACTAACAAGAAACAAAAGCCGGCTGCTGCCATCCGGGGCTTCGTTGCATCCCACCCATCGAGCAAGAGACGCTCGATGGATGGGGCACGGTTACATCGCTCGCGGATCGGAAATGCCGGTGGCGGAGTGTAACAAGGCTTTGCCTCGGATATATCAAATCAGAATTCGGTCTAAAGCTCGGATGTCTTTTGCGTCTGGATTCAGAGGCCTGAAGGCCCCTGCTCCCTCCTGCATTGGCGGCTTGGGACGGCACCCGTCAGCATCGCCCCTACGGGGCTGGCGTTCAAATTCTCCCACTACCCCACGCTGAAGCGCGGGGCTAACATCCATGCCTCCCAACGGGAGCCTTAAGCTGCTGAGAAAGTCCGACGAGATTTGATAGACATCCCTCGGCGGCTAAAGCCGGGCCGTTTTCATTGGACTTGGCGGCACGGATAAATCCGTGCCCTTTCAAAACAACGGCCTGGGGAGTAAACAACGTGTTGAAACTTCACAGCTAAAGCCCGGATGCCTTTTTGTGCCTGGATTTAGAGGCCTGAAGGCCTCTGTTCCCTCATGTTTTGGCGGCTTAGGACGGCACCCGTTCGCGTCGCCCCTACGGGGCTGGCGTTTAAATTCTCCCACTACCCCACGCTGAAGCGCGGGGCTAACATACATGCCTCCCTACGGGAGCCTCAGACTGCCTATCTGCCTGCAATTTATCTGCCTGCTATTTGAAAGGCGGCCCGTAAGCGGGGAAGAGGTTACCTGAAGGTGGGGGCACCGTCATGGTCATCTTTTCACGGACATCGTGGGCGAGTTTTTCAATCTCGGCCACCATGCGCAACTGGTCGGGGGTAAGGGAGCCTGAGTTGGAGTGAGCGATCTGATTATTGAGATCGGAGGCCAGCTTGAAAAGCCTGTCAGAATCGGTAATAAGCGACTTGCGGCGCTCGGTATTCATCATCTTGGCTCGCCGCCCGGCGATGGTTGAGTCGAACGCCCCTTCACCGGCATCGGAACCTGCGAGGGCCTGGCGTTGCGCGGCGAGCGCGCCCTGGCCACTTAGAACTGCGCCCGCATTCGCTTGGCTCGTTTGCGCGACTCCCGCTCTGACGGAAACTGCAAGGACAAAGGCCAGGACTGACAGCGAGCTGAAAAGCCGCCATGAGATTGCGGGGTAGGTTGCGGCTTTGGGGTTGAGAAGGCTCATGGCGCTATTTGGCCTCGGTCTGCGGAGGTTGCACATTGCTGGCGGAGAGCGGGGTTCCGGTTCTGACTTTGCGCGCCATCTGTTCAAGTTCGGCTGCCTTGCGGACCACGCCCACTGACAACTCGTCTTTGCGGGCCTTTTCCACCTGGGCTTTGAGGTCGGTGGCGAGCTGGAGCAACTGCGAGCACTCCAGGGCTACTTGTTGCTTGCGAATTTCATCAGGAGTGGTGCCGGTGTAAAGTGGGCGCGGCGGGGTTGGAGTGGCAGCAGCTGGGGTTTGAGTCGCGGGCGGGGCTGGGGTGGTGGCTTGTTGCGTTGGAGCGGGCGCCGATTGGGGGACGGGAGCGGGTTGGTTTGAAGGAGGAGTGGGCGGATTTGAAGCGGGAGCGGACAGCGTTTGGGCTTGCAGCGTTGCGACGGACTGAGCGGCGGCTTGCTTTTGCTGAGTTGCCCACTCTGGATCGGGCCACTTATCGTCGTCGGAATCGGCACTCTTTTGTGACTTTGCGGGTTCTGATTGAGCTGCGGGCGCTGGCTGCGCCGGAGCGGGTTGCTGAGTTGCAGATTGCGCCGGCGGGGCTTGCTGAGGCGAGGTGGATTGGGCTCGCGAGGGGCTGCCTGCGAACGCGGCGAATGCCAACAGCGCACACATGGCCAGCGCTTCCAGCAGAGGCCGGTGGAAGATGGGTCGGGAGCGATTGGCCTCGGCTTTCACTGGAACCTCAGCACCTTAAATGGGAAGTCGCTGGTAACGAGGGGCTCTGGATCGAAACCTTGATCTTGAAGCGGTAGCGAATCGCGAGGCCGCTCAAAGGCGCTTGCCAAGAGTCTAGTCTAGAACCGGAGGATTTGCATGCCTGGTTGGATGATTGCCGCAGATTTTTGGTGGGCGACGGGGGCGGGGTGGTTTGCCCAGGGCCGCTTTATGGGCCGGGTGGTGGACGAATGGGCAGCGGACGGCCAGGAGTTTTTGCATACCAAGCTGCCGCACCTGGTGGTGATTGCGGCGATAGCGTTTTTGCTGAATAAGCTGCTGCAAGTGGGGACGCACAGGATGGTGCGCGTGGCAGAGATGCACGCGGGCGGTCACAGACGGATCGGCGAGGTGAGGACACTTTCAGGCGTGATACGGGCAACCGGCCTGGCGATTATCGGGGCGATTGCGGGAATGCAGATATTGGACGCGCTGGGGGTGAACCTGGCGCCGCTGCTGGCCTCTGCGGGAATTGCCGGTGTGGCGATTGGACTGGCGGCGCAGACGATTGTGAAAGACATGTTCAACGGAATCCTGATTTTGGTGGAAGGCCAGTTCAACATAGGGGACACGGTGAGGCTGGCGGGGCTTACCGGGACAGTGGAGACAATGACGCTGCGCAGGACGACGGTGCGCGACGGCGATGGAACGCTATATGTGATTCCGAACTCGCAGATTACGACGGTGGCGAACCTGAGCGCGGGCTACTCAGTGGCGACGATTAATGTGAGTGCGGATTTCTCGGCCGATCCCGATGAAGTGATAGCGCTGTTGAACGAGATTGGGATGGAGGTGCGGAAGAGCGACGCGTTCAAGGAGTTTTTTGTCGCCGATCCGCAGGTGCTTGGAGTGGATGCGGTGAAGGGCTCGCAGATGATTATTCCTGTGGTGTTGAAGACGCTGGCGACCAAGCAGTACGGACCGATGAGGGAATTTCAGCGGCGGGTGAGGCTGGCGTTTGAAGAGCACCATTTGCTGCCGGGCGATCCTAACCGGGTGTTTATGCCTGTGACCAGCGGGGTGGCGATGGGCGCGACGGCGCACGAGGAAGGGGCGGCGAAAGCGGCCGATCCGACGACGCTGAAGCCGCAGGAGACGAATCCGTTCAGCGGGGAATGACGGATGTCGTGCAGGAGACGCGGGAAGCGTTCACTTGGCCTGGTAGCGGATTACGCGCCTGGCGCACATCCATATGAGTAAAATCGCGGCGGCGAGGAAGACAGCGTTGCTGATGCGCATACCCAGCACTCCGCCGACCAGCGGCTTTGCTGTAAACGAGTGAATGCCGTATGCAAGCGCGCCGCCCGCTGCCAGGCTGAGTGTATGCAGGGCGCTCCAACTGGTTCGCCGCGAAAAGAGGGTGACAAGTGCGAGGAAGAGTGCATCGATTGCCAGCATGGCACCCACCGCGGCCCAGCCCCACGTGGGCGGCGTAAACATAACGGCCGTGCCCAGCAGGAGTGAAACGGCGCCGGTGAGCCAAGGGCTCGGCGCGATACCGCCGGTTGTGAGGGATCTTTGCGGCGGAATCAAAAACGCACACACTACAAGCAACACGCTGAGCACTGCTGCGCTGAGAAGTTGCGCATGAGTTGCCACGAACTGATTTTGCTTGAGCCCGAGGACGAAGTTTGCAGCTAAACCAAGCGCGAAGACGAAAGCAACGACCGAATCACCAATGCGCCCCAGCCACTGCGTTTCAGCTTCGGCAGGAAACAGTGCCTCAACCAGCGCAATTGAAACGCCCATGCTCCAAAAGGTGTGGAGGTTGAACATGAACAACGTCCACCACGCTCCGATGCCCAAAGCTGGAATGTAGGCGGAATCAAGCAGGTGCATGTGCATCTTGAGATAGTCATGGTTGAAGAGAGACTGCGTGACCAGGCCTTCGGCGATCACCGTGTACGCCGCGCCCAGCATGAGCATGGTGGGCCAGCCACGACCGGTTCGCCGCGCTGTCTCGCGAATGAGTATCGCCGCGCCGCCGTATGCCGGCGCCATTATGATGAGTGCCCCCAGCAGCTTTAAAGGCAGATCTCCAAGCAGATACTCCGCCACCAGCGGAGATACAAAAAACAGCGTGACTACCGCGGAGATATTTCTTCTGGGTGCGACCATAGTTTTCTCCTTGCTCTATTGATTCGGCCCGTAACCATAGTGTGTCGGCATCCCACCCATTTCGCGATGAAACCTGCGAAATGGATGGGGCACCCGTACTTCATACATTGGTTGGGCACCCACGGTTCGCACATCCGGGAGAAATGCTGCAATGGAGCTGCCCGTTGTGATCATCCGTGGCGCAGGCATGCATGCATCGCCTGATGGAAAAAGGACCAGTACTCAGGCTTGGGCCAACTCGCTTTGAGCTGAGCGGCCTTCTCATCATCCGGCCAATTGCTCTGGTCTTCATACAACCGTCGGAAGCCTTGGCCAATTTCCGCATCTCCCTGCGTGAACTCGTCGCCCAGGCGCATCCAGCGTGCCACTAGCGCGCGACCTTCTGCGCTATCCGGCGAAACCTCGCGATCGAGCGCGCTCTGAACATCGGTCAACAAAGCCTTCCATCGCGCTCCGCTCTCTGCCATTTGTTCAGGCGTCATGGCTGCCCGCCGCTCCCGAAGCGCCTCAGCGGCCTTCGGACTGTAATACTTCTACGTCCAGTCTGTTGCTTCCTGCATTTGAATCTCCTT
>Ga0265338_10003527_pt1 | contig 21913 bp, 19 predicted proteins | sample 42126metaG_FD_193579 | JGI IMG/M metagenome (GOLD analysis project Ga0265338, IMG submission 193579) | Rhizosphere microbial communities from Carex aquatilis grown in University of Washington, Seatle, WA, United States - 4-21-26 metaG | ecosystem: Host-associated > Plants > Roots > Rhizosphere... | reverse complement strand
CGACTTAATACCGTATTTTGAACTCGTCATTATGCTGGTGCTGTCGGTGATTGTCGCATCGTTCAGCAGTTCGCTTGTTGCCGGGCACATGATACTCGCGGCATCGACGATCGGCGCGCTGCACATTTTCGAGGCGGCCGTACTCTCGCCAAAAATCATCGGCTCGAAAGTAGGGATCCACCCGGTCCTCCTTATCATGTCGCTCCTGGTCTTCTCATTCTTCCTGGGGTTCATCGGTTTGTTGATTGCAGTCCCAACGACGGCGATCGTGATCATGCTTGTGCGCGAATGGGAAGAAGAAAAGAAGCAATCCGCCCGCATTTCCCCCATACTGCAAAATCAACTGCCCGAGGAGGGGAATGAATGAAGGGGACGCTGTATCTCGTCGCTACGCCGATCGGAAATTTTGCGGACATGACGTTTCGGGCCATCGAGGTGCTGAAACAGGTGGACATCGTGGTGTATGAAGAGCGCAAGGAGGGGGGCCGCTTGCTGCGTCATTTCGGTATTGAGAAGCCGGTCGAGAGCCTCAATGAACATAATGAGGCGGCAGCGACGTTCATCATCCTCGACCATATCTCCAAAGGGAAAAATGTTGCAGTCGTATCTGACTGTGGAACGCCGGTCTTTTCGGACCCCGGCCAGCTTCTCGTGCGAAAAGCGGTCGAAGCCGGCATAAAAGTTGTCCCCATCCCGGGCGCTTCATCTCTTCTTCCCGCGCTCACCGTATCCGGATTCTCAATCGATCAGTTTGTTTATTATGGATGGCTTTCGCCGAAGCGCCCTCGGCGAATCGCCGAACTTCAACAGCTCAAACGGGAACGCCGCACGATCGTTTTGATGGACACACCGTACCGATTGATCGCCCTCCTCAAAGACGTCAGCGAAACTTTCGGATCATCGAGGCGCATTTGCGTTGCCTTCGACCTGACCCTCCCCGACGAAGAAATTTTCCACGGCACAGGCCCCCAATTGCTGGAACGACTCGCAAAGCTGGACAAAAAGGGGGAGTTTGTGGTGGTGATTGAGGCCAGTAATCAGTGAGCAGTAAACAGTAAACAGAAGACAATCCCGGCATTTTTTTCTGATTACTGTTTACTGCTTACTGTTAACTGTCCAACGTTGCGGTTGCCCACCCCTTTGTTTATATTGATCCAATCGTATGAAACAAATGCCTGTAAATAAGGTACGCGCTCCCGAGATCTACGGAGACTTCTGGTTCAACAGCGATCCGCTGACAATCAGGGCGATGCAGGGCCAGGTGATTCTGCTTTGTTTCTGGGATTGCACTTCAGAGAGTTCATTGCAGCTGATCGAGTTCGCCCAGGAGTGGGCGCGGCGGTACGATGAAATGGGACTGGTCGTCATCGGTATCCATTCCCCCGACTTTTCCTTTGCCCGTGATCCCAAACTCGTCGAGAAGGCCATTCAGCGGGCGGGCATTCGTTTCCCGGTTGCCACCGACAATACGATCATGATGCGCGGCGCGTATCGAGTGCAGGAAATGCCGGCCCTCTTTCTTCTTGACCGCGATGGCAGTATCTATCTCGCCCATTCGGGTGAGGGAGGATACGAGCGCATCGATCGTGCGATCCAGGGACTGCTGCGGGAGGCGGGGTTCAGAGGCGAGCTTCCAATGTTGATGGAAACGGCGTTGATCGGAGATTTCGTGCAGCCGTCGTTCGAGCGATTCACTCCCCCCGTCAGGACCGGTTATCTTCACGGCTCTCTGGGCAATGTGGAAGGCTACAGTCCGGAGCTCCCGGCAGATTATGAAGACCCGCATCTATATGTGGAAGGAAAATTCTACGCTCACGGAAGCTGGCTGGCGTCGCCAGACGCGTTTGAATTCGAAGGGGATTCTCAAAGCGGATATCTTGTTCTTCGGTACTCCGGTAACAGCATGAACATCGTCATGTCGGCAAAAAAATCGGGAGCGGTGGTGCAGGTCCTTCGCAACGGTAAGGCAATTCCGGCTGCGGAATGCGGCAGCGACATCACAACCGACGAACGCGGAAATACGGTGGTTGTCCTGAATGAGGCGAAGCTTTTCCACGTTGTTAAGAACAAGGAGTTTGGCGACTACACCGTCACCATCGTGCCGCAAGAAAAAGGCATTACAATTTATTCAGCCTCCTTCGGCGTATCCCCGATCGCCTTGCTCAACTCAATAAACCGCGACTCATACCGCAATAATTAAATCCCCTCGCGTGAAATGAGAACGCGAATCTCCTCTCTTCTCGGTGTTGAATTTCCGATTGTCCAGGCAGGAATGGTGTGGGTCTCCGGCTGGAAACTCGCCTCGGCGGTTTCAAATGCGGGTGCACTTGGATTGATCGGCGCCGGATCGATGAAGGCCGATCTTCTTCGAGAGCATATCCGCAAAGCGAATTCAGCGACACAGAAGCCTTTCGGTGTCAACATCCCACTCCTACGAAGCGATCGCGACGAACTTATCAATGTTGTGATCGAAGAGAAGGTCGGCATCGTTTTTACCTCCTCGGGAAATCCATCCGAAATCATTCCAAGACTCAAGGCAGCCGGCGCAACGGTTATCCATGTGATTGCTTCCGTCAGGCACGCTCAAAAGGCGCTCAAGGCCGGAGCCGATGCTGTTGTGGCGGAAGGATTTGAGGCAGGAGGTCACAATGGCGCCGATGAGACGACGACATTCGCGCTGGTGCCTCACGTGGTGGAAGCCGTCTCGATCCCCGTCATTGCTGCGGGAGGGATCGCCAACGGGAGGCAGATGCTGGCTGCGTTTGCTCTGGGTGCCGAGGGTGTGCAAATGGGAACCAGGTTCGCGGCGACTGTCGAATCGTCGGCACATGAGAGGTATAAGCGGGCGATCGTTGAGGCGAAAGAAGGCGACACCGTGCTCACATTGAAAAAGATATCACCCGTGCGGATGATGAAGACTCCGTTTGCCGCACTCGCACTGCAACAAGAAATTTCCGGCAAGTCGAAGAAAGAACTGGAGGAGCTGCTGGGAAAAGGGCGCGAACGGAAGGGAATCTTTGAAGGGAATTGGGAGGAAGGGGAATTCGAGATGGGTCAGAGCTCCGCTCTCGTTAACGACATCATCCCGGCAGCGGATGTAGTAAGCCGGACAGTCCAGGAGTATGAGGAGGCGAAAGAGCGTCTTTTGGCGCGCTGAAGTATCTGCTCACAGATGCCGGGGGCGAGGTCTGCTTTGAGCGCAGGACGTCATTCCGGTCCCGCTTGCGCGGAGTAGACTCCAGCCGTGATCTGACAAGCCGCTTTGGAGCCTGACTTTTCCCGAATGGATCCCTTTGGGACGTCTACAAGGCGAGCGTGGGTGGCTTCGATGCAGTATAACGGACCGGAGCTCCCGCTAAAAAGCAGCGGGACTAGTAAGCTGCGGCGACGAACAGCCGGTTCCATGTAGTTCATTGAGCTGACGTATCTGCTGATCATATCATTATCGGCGAACTCTCGCGCGACGAAATCGTCGACGGCAATTTCCAACCCGTCCCGACGCTTTTCGTCGGGATCAGCTTGCCTGCCCCGCGCTTCTTAGCGGGGAGCGAACGGTTAGAACACACGCGGTAGAACACTTAAGTTGTAAATTCAAATCAATAATACTCTATCGGAACTTAGTTCTTATCATATTTAATATTAGTAATTATGTCTTTTACCAATTTGCCTACATTCGTAAGACTTGTTTTGTCGACAGTCTCAGGGATATCTCCTGGCACATGATATCGATTGCCGGGAACATTAATTCCTATAACTGGAATTCCGGACATTGACAATATCCGATGATCTCCATCAGATAAGCCATATCTAAAATTAATATTTGCATTTGCAGATGCTCTTTTCATTGTCTTATCTATCCAAGTTATTTTATCCATTCCGGTAAAGAGTATTGTTGCATACAACTCTGGTGATATCAAAATCCATCTATGTTTCTCGTCCGTTTGAGAACAAAAACGTATTGTCGATGGCAATATTTGAAATGCATTTATATCCTCTTTTGAAGATTGATGCGTTTCTATCATGATGTCTTCATGACCACCTATTGCATCTAAATTAATGTTTAAAACACAGTTTTCAAATTCAGCTGAATGTTTGTGCAGATACGCTTGCGAACCTAGCATACCAACCTCTTCAGCTCCGAAGGCAATAAACTTGAGATTAATGGGAATGCTGTCTTGTTGTTGAAAATATTTGGCAAGTTCAAGCATAACACTTATTCCAGAGGCATTATCATCGGCACCCGGTCCCACCTTTGAATCCCAATGGGCTGAAATGAGAATATCGGGGGCGTTGTGCGTAAATGAATTCAAATGTGCTAGAACATTATAGGCCTCATGCTCTTCAATGTTACCATAGAGCTTCAAGAAAGCTTTAGAAGTTTTATTCTCTTTCTCAAGTTTTCGATGCAAACTATCAGTTACTATCACAATTGCTTTAGCATGTATCTTAAATAGATCAAAAAAACTGTATGATGTAGGAGCTATTACAATTTTATCACTTAAAGTGTCTTTCAAATCTTTCAATGGTGTATTTAGAATATAGAGATCAAGCGCACTATCAACTTCTTCTAAATAGGGGTTAGTAAATAATGTGCTAAATGTGACTCGTTGATTATCATACGAAAGGGCTGCACTGTCATATTTAAAGGATTTGTAGGCAAAAGTATCAATGGAAGCATGTAAACCATTCTCACGAAATTTCGATGTTATATAACTGACGGTTTTTAATCCGCTTCTTAAGTCAGTAGTCCTTATTCCATAACTCGCCAATTCTTTAATATGTTCATAGCACGAATCGCCGAAAGATGAAGGTAAATCGTGGCTATTGTTATTCTGAGAATAGCAATGAATTGCAAATACGCAGAATAAGCCGACAAGAACGTAGTTTTTCATTTTTTATCCTTTTTAAACATCTAGTTGGTTTACATTCATCTTGAGCTCTTTGTTTCATATCAGCCTCTATAATTTGCTGTGGTGTAAGTCTCGTAATGAATACGCGCTGAATGTCGGGAAACTCGTTTAACTGCGCCAAATGTATTCGTGTGTTCTAACCGTAACACTGCCGAAGTCCGGGTGATGTCTCAGTTTGAATTATTCTCGTCATTCCAGCGAAGGCCGGAATCTAAAAATGCGCTTTAGATGCTGACTTTCGTCAGCATGACGGCGTAAATAGAATCGATATTGTCAAACTTAGACACTACCGAAGTCCGTCCAAAGTTGCGATTCTTTTCCATCTTGCGTATATTAGACCAGTGGCGATTTGAACTGACAGCTTGCAGCCACCTTCAGGGAATAGCTAAAGCGTCGCGATGGAAATCTTTCCCCGGCGCAGTTGGCTGGGGTTTTTTGTTTTAGGTGTGTAGAAGTTCTGAGTTATGAGTTTTAGGTTATAAGTTAGTCCATCTCTTTTTGGGGGGGAGATGCAAGACTTCAAGAAACTGATCGTTTGGCAGAAAGCACACTTGTTAACGCTTGGAGTTTATTCTGCATCGAAGAGCTTTCCAAGCAATGAGTCGTTCGGGCTAACGAGCCAATTGCGAAGAGCTTCATTTTCGGTAGCGGCGAACATATCGGAGGGAAGTGGCAGAAGGTCCAAGAATGAGTTTGCACATTTTTTAGCTATCGCCATCGGCTCTCTCAGTGAAGTCGAATACTACTTGATACTTGCAACTGATTTGAAATACTTAAGCGAAGCCGATTCTATACGGCTGACTTCACTGGCGAAAGAAACAAAGCGGATGTTGATCTCCTTCCTCCAAAAGGTAGAAGACTCATCACATGACTTAAAACTGAAGACTTAAGACTTAGAACCCGCATTCAATCACTCTGACTGATGAGCATCTTCAATAATCGACTTCTTGACAAAATCATCGTCTTCGACGGCGCCATGGGTACGAATATCCAGGCGCAGGATCTGACGGCAGATGATTTTGGCGGCGAGCAATTTAACGGGTGCAACGAATACCTCCTTGTATCGAAACCATCGGCGATAGAGAAGGTACATTCGGATTTTCTTTCTGTCGGAGTCGACGTCATCGAGACTGACTCGTTCGGATCTTCGTCGATCGTGTTGGCAGAGTATGGCCTGACTGCGAAAGCGCATGAGTTGAACTTCAAGGCGGCTCAGCTGGCGAAAAAGGTTGCACAGCAATTTTCCACTCCAGCCCATCCTCGGTTCGTCGCAGGTTCGCTCGGGCCGACCACCAAGCTGCCCTCTCTCGGTCATATTTCTTTTAAGGATATGAGGGCTGCATACTACGAGCAAGCGGCCGGACTCATCGAGGGAGGCGCCGACCTTCTGATCGTCGAAACATGTCAGGATCTTCTTCAGGTGAAATCGGCGCTGGCCGGTATCTTCGATTATTTTACAGAGAAACGAGTCAAGATTCCCGTAGTTGCCTCGATCACCATCGAAACCATGGGAACAATGTTGATGGGAACCGAGATCAGCGCTGCGTTGACGGCGCTGGAGCCGTTTGACATCGATGTCATCGGCATGAACTGCGCGACGGGTCCCAAAGAGATGTCGGAGAACATCCGTTATCTCTGCGCCTCTTCTCCGATGCCCGTGTCGTGCATTCCGAATGCAGGCATGCCGGAAAATGTCGGAGGCCTTGCCCATTACCATCTGACGCCCGAAGAGTTCACGAAGTACCTTGGTCATTTTGTAAGGGATTTAGGAGTCAGCGTTGTCGGCGGCTGCTGCGGCACTCGTCCGGAGCATTTGAAGCAGCTGATTGCCGCGGTCGGCGGTCTTGCTCCGATGAAGCGAAAAGTCGATTTCATTCCATCCTCATCGAGCCTCTATATCAGCGCGCCTCTTCACATTGAGCCGCCACCCGTTATCGTCGGAGAACGCACGAACGCGAACGGCTCGAAGAAGTTCAAGGAACTGCTCCAGGCGGAAGACTTTGACTCCATGGTCAACATGGCAAAAGACCAGACCAAAGAGGGAGCGCATGTGCTCGACCTTTGCGTTGCGTATGTGGGGCGCGATGAAGTCCGCGACATGAAAGAAGCGGCCTTCCGCTTCAACACGCAGGTGACTCTGCCGATCATGATCGACTCGACGGAAGCGCCCGTGATCGAAGCGGCGCTGCAGCTCTTTGCCGGGAAGTGCATCATAAACTCCATCAACATGGAAGATGGAGAGCTCCGTATCGATACGGTCGTTCCGATGTGCAGGAAATACGGGGCCGCAGTTGTTGCCCTGACGATTGATGAGACCGGCATGGCTAAGACGGCGGCGGCAAAGCTCAACGTCGCCCGGAGAATGCACGACCTGGCCGTGAAGAGACACGGCATGAAGCCGAGCGATCTCATCTTCGATACGCTGACGTTTACGCTCGGGAGCGGAGACGAAGAGTTCCGGAAGGCCGGGATTGAAACGATCGAAGGCATCCGGCTCATCAAGAAGGAATTTCCCGAGGCGAAAACGCTCCTCGGGGTCAGCAATATTTCGTTCGGACTCGCGCCGCATATCCGGCATGTGCTGAACTCGGTCTTTCTCCACTACGCCATCGAAGCCGGCCTCGACATGGCCATTGTCAACGCTCAAAAGATCATGCCGCTCTTCAAGATCGATGAGAGGGGACGCGAACTATCCCGCCAGCTGGTTTTTGATGAGCGCAAATGGGAGGGGGAGAGATGCACCTACGATCCGCTCACCGAGCTCATGGCGTACTATGCCGACAAGAAAGGCGAGGCAAAAAAGGAGAAGAGGTCGCTCGGCTCGACCATCGAAGAAATCCTCAAGAACAGGATTATCGAAGGGGACAAACAGAACCTTCAGATTGACCTGGATGAAGCGCTCAAGCGCTATTCCGCGCTCGACATCATCAATAATATTCTCCTCGACGGCATGAAAGTCGTCGGCGATCTTTTCGGACGGGGAGAAATGCAGCTCCCGTTTGTCCTTCAATCGGCCGAAGTGATGAAAACCGCAGTGTCGTACCTCGAACAGTTCATGGAGAAATCCGAGTCGACCACAAAAGGCTCGATTGTCCTTGCGACGGTGAAGGGGGATGTGCATGATATCGGGAAAAACCTCGTCGACATCATTCTAACGAACAACGGCTACAAGGTCTACAATCTCGGCATCAAGCAGCCGATAGAGAATATCATGCGCGCCTACCAGGACTATAAAGCCGATGCGATCGGAATGAGCGGCCTTCTTGTCAAGTCGACCCTGGTCATGAAGGAAAACCTCGAAGTACTTAACGAGCGCGGCCTGGTGCCGCCGATCGTCCTTGGCGGCGCGGCGCTTACGAAGCGCTATGTTGAGAAGGACTTGCGCAGCCTGTACAAAGGTGTTGTCGTTTATGCAAACGACGCGTTCGACGGTCTTCGCTTCATGGAACGGCTGAAAGCAGAAGGACTTGAGGGATTCCAGACCTCCGTCGCCTCCGGACCGGACGGTGAGGAGGATCTGGAAGAAACGCTGACCGGCTCCGAGGCGAAGATTGCGCTTGCGTTGAAGGTTGAGTCTGAGACGAAGGGGGAAGGTGCGACGAAGGAGATCGCGGGTCGATCCAACGTTGCGCGCAACGCGCCGATTCCGACCGCTCCATTCTGGGGGACAAAAGTAGTGCAGAATGTTCCTCTTGATGAGGTCTATCGATACATCAATGAGGCGGCGCTGATAAAGGGGCAATGGCAGGTGCGGAAGGGGAAGAAGAGCGAAGAGGAATACAAGAAATTTCTCGAAACAAATATCCATCCTGAACTCGAACGCCTGAAAAGGCAGTGCAAGGAAGAGAAACTGCTTGATCCAAAAGTTGTCTATGGATATTTCCCGTGCCGCTCGGATGGGAATGATCTGATAGTCTACAAAGAGGATCAAAAGACCGAAAGACTCAGGTTTAGTTTCCCAAGGCAAACGGGAGACAGGTTCCTCTGTCTCGCGGACTATTTTGCGCCGGTAGATTCCGGCCGGACCGACGTCGTAGCGTTTCATCTTGTCACGATGGGGGCTTGCGCTTCGAAGCACTCGGCGCAGCTCTTTGCATCCAACAATTACAAAGAATATCTTTATTTCCACGGCTTGAGTGTCGAGTCGGCGGAAGCCCTCGCTGAGCTATGGCACAAAAAGATCCGGGAAGAACTGGGGATTGCCGGAAAGGATTCGCCGGATATACGCCGGCTCTTCAGCCAGGGCTACCAGGGTTCGAGATACAGCTTCGGTTACCCCGCTTGTCCGAACCTGGAGGATTCCACCAAGCTGTTCGAACTTCTTCAGCCGGAAAGGATCGGCGTGAAGCTGTCGGAAGAGTTCATGATGGAGCCGGAGCAATCGACCGACGCCATCATTGTTCATCACCCGGAGGCGAAGTATTTCACCATCAAATAACATCACCCACAAAGAGATTAGCGCCGGGCGGGCGATCTCTTTGCGGTTCAAACATTCGACCATCATCTAAGGAACATTATTACAATGGCAAATCTCATTCTAATTCGCCACGGCGAATCGCAATGGAATCTTGAAAACCGTTTTACCGGCTGGGTCGACGTTCCGCTCTCCGCAAAAGGGGAACAGGAAGCGCGGGCGGCCGGCGAAAAATTGAAACCGTACAAATTCGACAAGGCATTTTGCTCCGTGCTTCAGCGGGCCAAAAGAACCCTCTCAATTATTATGGATGTCACGGGTCATCGTCCGATTCCGACAGAGTTCGACAAGGCGCTCAACGAACGGCATTATGGAGCGCTCCAGGGACTCAACAAGGAAGAGACGGCCAAGAAGTACGGCAAAGAGCAGGTGCATATCTGGCGCCGGAGCTATGACGTTCCTCCGCCGAAAGACAAAACCGAGCTCAATCCCGAAGGGATCAGCGAAAGCCTCAAGGACACGGCGGCAAGAACGCTCCCGTATTGGGAATCGGTGATCTTCCCCGAAATTCTCAAGGGGAAAAATATCATCGTTGCAGCCCACGGGAACAGTCTTCGCTCCATCGTTATGCATCTCGACAATCTGACCAGAGAACAGGTTCTCGAGCTGAATATCCCGACGGGAGCTCCGCTTCTTTATCTATTCGACCAGAGCGGGAAAATTCTGGAACATCGTTATCTATAGTAGCAATTGCCGTGAGATGTCGTCAGATTTCAAGGCTGGTGGATGAACGCCTCCTTTTTTATGCGTACCATGGCTAAAAGGCACTTTTTCAGTTGAAAGTTCAGCCAAAATTTGCTATACTTTCTGAAGAAGAAAAGTTCGCAAAAGGTGTTGCGTTGTTCAACAGCCGGGATTTTTTTGATTGTCACGATGTGATCGAGGAAATCTGGCTGGAGCGGCGGCAAAAAGATCGAACGTTTTTTCAAGGTATTATTCATGTCGCGGTGGGGTTTTACCATCTCGACAATGGAAATTACAAGGGATCGAGGAGCCAGCTTTCGAAAGGCGTCGCTAAACTGCAGCCGTTTCAGCCCGCCTACTACGGGATAGAGCTGAGTGCATTTCTAACGCGGACATCGCGTTGTTTGGAATGGGTGGTGCAGCGGGAACTTGAGGTGCAGACAGAGGCATTCGATTCCGCCTGGATCCCGACTCTTGAATTTGCGAAATGACAGTTCAATAGAATTCTTTAAGATAACAAGGAGATGAGTTTATGGCGACAATGATCACCGAGGAGTGTATTAACTGCGGCGCATGCGAGCCGGAATGTCCGAACACGGCAATTTACGCGGGCGGAGCCCAATGGGAATTCAAGGGCACGATGCACGATGCCTTGTCGAACGATTTCTACTACATCGTTCCGGAAAAATGCACGGAATGCGTCGGACATTTCGATCAGGAGCAATGTGCGGCCGTTTGCCCGGTCGATTGCTGCGTCCCGGATCCGAATCACGTCGAAAGCGAAGAGGTACTCTTCCAGCGGGCAAAGGAAATCCATCCGGAGCGCGCGTTTACCGATCTCGCCGCATCGACGTCTCACTTTAGGAAATAAGTTCCACCGGTCATTTTAAAGGTCGGCTCGTGTTTCGGCGGGGCCGACCTTTTTTGTTTCTCCCATCTCGTACCGTTCATGAGGATTTGCTATGAAGGTCGGCGATTACGAACTCTCCGCGATTGAGACGGGCCGGTTTGCGCTCGACGGCGGCGCTATGTTCGGCATCGTGCCGTGGGTGTTTTGGTCGAAGACAAATCCGCCCGACGCGCGGAACCGGATCACCCTTGCTGCCCGATGCCTGCTTCTCACAGGGAACGGGAAGATCATCCTCGTCGACAACGGCAACGGGACAAAGTGGAGCGACAAACTCAAAGATATCTACCGCCTGGACAATTCGCAGCATGATTTGGCAAGATCTCTGCGGCAGCGCGGGATCTCTCCGGACGATGTCACCGACGTCATTCTCACGCATCTTCACTTCGACCATTGCGGGGGAAGCACGGCGATCGTCAACGGCAAACCGGAACCCGTTTTCCGCAATGCTACGCACTATGTTCAGCGGGAGCATTGGGAACTGTCGCTCCGTCCGACCGAAAAGGACAGAGGGAGTTTCATGAATGACGACTTCATGGCGCTGCATGAAAGCGGAAGACTGAAATTCGTGGACGGAGAAGCAGAACTGTTTCCCGGCGTCAGGCTACTGGTCTGCAACGGGCATACCGCCGCGCAGCAACTGCCTTTGATTTCTGACGGCGCCGCGTCGGTTCTTTTCTGCTGCGATTTATTGCCGACGGTATCGCATCTTCCATTTCCATACATCATGGGATATGATGTCCGCCCCCTCGTGACACTTGAGGAAAAGAAGAGAATTCTCAGCGAGGCCGAAAAGATGGGCTGGATTCTCTTTCTTGAACACGATCCGGACATCGAAGCGGTGACGTTGAAGGCAACGGAGAAGGGGTTTACGGTTGACAAGCGATTGCGGTTGGAATAGGGTAGCCCACTATTCCAACATTCCATTATTCCATCATTCCAAGATTTCAAGATTGCAAGATTACAAGATTGGCAAATTGAAAGACGTAAGAGAAGGGAAGGGATTCCTGACTCATGTTGCCGGCGAGGAAGTCTCGGTGTATAAGGTGGGAGAAGCGTTTTTCGCAATCGGCAATGTCTGCCCGCATCAGCATTTCTCCAAGCTGCATGAAGGCGAGCTCAACGGATTTGTTGTAACGTGTCCGATGCATGGCTGGTCGTACGACGTGCGGACGGGATTATCGACGAACGCAAGCGGCAGAGTGATGTCGTATGAAGTAGTCATCCGGGGCGAAGAGATTTTCATCCGAAAAAATGGAAACGCTGACACAACAGATTAAATCCAAGGCGCTTGAAATCGGCTTCAGCAAAGTGGGGATTGCGAAGGCGGAGCCTCTTGGCGGCGATGCAGCAAAATTGAAGGAATGGCTACACCGCGGATATCATGCCTCCATGTCATGGATGGGGGAGAATGTTCAGAAGAGAACCGATCCCCGGGAGATTGTCCCCGGCGCGAAGTCTATCATCGCCGTTGCCGCTAACTATTATACCGACGCTCAGCATCATCCTGCGGAAAACGAAGGCAAAATTTCGAGGTACGCATGGGGCGACGACTATCATATTCTGATAACCGCCCGGATCCAAAAGCTTTTTGAGTGCATCAAACAACTAGCGCCCGAATCGGAGGGCCGCTACTATGTCGACACCGGGCCCGTGATGGACAAGGCCTGGGCGGAGCGAGCGGGACTTGGCTGGAGGGGGAAGCATACAACACTTATCACAAAGGATTTCGGGTCCTGGGTATTTCTCGGCGAGATCATCTCGACGCTTGAGCTTGACGTTGACGATGTTGTGGAAGACTCTTGCGGTACCTGCACTGCGTGCATCGACGCATGTCCCACGCAGGCGATTGTCGAACCCTATGTTCTCGATTCAAACAAGTGCATCTCTTATCTCACAATCGAGAACCGACGGGAGATAGATCCTTCCTTCGCGGATCACTTTGAGCAGTGGGTGTACGGCTGCGACATCTGCCAGGATGTTTGTCCCTGGAACAAATTCCAGCAGCCGACCAGGGACCGGGAATTTCTCCCGCGAGAAGGGAACGTTTCGGTCCCCCTTGATGGTTTAACGTCTTTGACGCAGGACGAATTCTCAAGGAGATTCAGCAAGAGTCCTGTCAAAAGGACAAAGAGGGATGGCCTGGCACGAAATGCAGCATACTTACTCGACTTCCAAAAACGAAATCGCAAAGGTTAATGAGCAATGGATACTCCAACACATAAAGTCATCATCATTGGTTCCGGTCCGGCAGGATTGACGGCCGCCGTGTATACCGGGAGAGCCAACCTGCATCCGTTGGTCTTTGAAGGCCTGCAGCCGGGAGGTCAGCTGACGATCACGACCGAGGTGGAGAACTACCCCGGCTTCCCCAAGGGGATTATGGGTCCGGAGATGATGGAGTTGTTCCGCGAACAGGCGCAGCGATTTGGCGCCGACACGCAATTCAAGGAAGTGACGAGTGTCGATTTTTCAAAACGTCCGTTCAAGGTTGTTGTCGATGACAAAGAATACTTCGGCGAGACGGTGATCGTCGCAACGGGGGCGACGGCAAAACTGCTCAACATTCCGTCGGAGGCGACGTACATGGGCTACGGAGTCTCCGCCTGCGCCACGTGCGATGGATTCTTCTTCAAGGACCAGGAAGTGTTCGTTGTGGGCGGAGGAGATACGGCAATGGAAGAGGCCAGCTTCCTGACGAAATTTGCGAGCAAAGTTACCATTGTTCATCGGCGAGATCAGTTCCGGGCGTCGAAGATCATGCAAGACCGCGTGTTGAAAAACCCCAAGGTCTCTGTTATTTGGGATTCGGTCGTCGATCAGGTCCTTGGAGAAGATCGCAACGGCAAAAAAACAGTCACCGGTCTGAAATTGAAAAATGTGAAGAGCGGAGCCATCAGCGAAGTTAAGGCGGACGGACTTTTCATGGCGATAGGCCATCAACCAAACACGCAATTGTTCAAAGGCATCCTGACAATGGATGAAAAGGAATATCTGAAAGTTCAACCCGGCTCCACGCGAACGAACATCGCCGGGGTGTTCGCTGCCGGAGATGTGGCAGATTCCTATTACCGGCAGGCGGTCACTGCTGCGGGAACAGGATGCATGGCCGCGATTGATGCAGAACGATTCCTGGAGGAGAACGGAATTCACTAATCGGGATCGATGGTATTCCGTCCTCCGAACCTTCCTCAGGCGTCACGCTCATCCCGGGCGTGACGTTTCTGTTTCTTCCCTCCCGAAATTTTGTCATCCCGCCTGACGTTCATTCATTAAAAAATGAATCATTTGTCAGTGTTTTTGTCAACCTGTCTGACCAGCGCAGAGCCTAAATTCGGTTTCCTCAAAATTCGTTCAAATTTCAACTATTTTTGGTGGCACGTGGTTTGCCAATAATGAAGGCACAACAGCATCACCAAACAGCAAACCAAACAAACAGGAGGTCACAATGTTGTATCGATTTGAACCAACAATTTTCAACGAACTCTTTTCTTTGACAGAACCGGTCGAGCAAACTCTCCCCGGTCTCATCGCGGCGTCTGCTCTTTTTGATCGGACGAATGTCTATCCGTATGTCAATGTCGCCGAGTACAAAGACGAAGTACAGATTGTCGCTGAGATTCCCGGAGTTCCGAAAGAGGATGTCAAGATTCAGATCCAGGACGGAGAGATCACGATCAGCGGGGAACGGAAAGCGCCGGAGAGCGCAAAAGAATCTCAGTGGCTGCGGCAAGAGATCGGTTACGGCTCTTTCTCGCGCACGATTCAGCTTCCCGAGAGCATCGATGCCGACAAAGTGACTGCCGAGTACACGAACGGCGTATTGAAGATTACCGTGCCGAAGCAAGAGGCAGCAAAGCCGAAAGAAATTGTCATTCGCTAAGAGAGAAAGGACGTTGATCCAATGACGAAGGAAATTGAAAAAACGTCGACCGACGGGTCGGACACGGGCAGTTCACGAACTGTCCGTGTCATCAGGCCGGCCGTCGACATTCAAGAACTGGCCGATGCGTTCGTTGTTCGCCTGGATATTCCGGGAGCCGACAAAGATACGATCGCAGCGCGCGTGAACCAATCGACGCTGACCGTTTCCGCGAGGGTCCCTGAGTACTTCAAGAGGGACGCCGAGTTGTTGTATGACAATTCTCTCCCGACCGAGTATCGAAGGGAGTTCACGCTGGCAGACAATGTGGATACCCAAACCGTGGAAGCGCTGTACGATCTGGGAGTCTTGAAAGTAACGCTGCAGAAGAAGCGGCAGTTTCTTCCAAGGGAAATAAAAATTCAATGACTCTACTCATAGCTCTGTCCAAAAAGAAAGGAGAATAAACCATGTCACTGATCAAGAGAAAACCAACGAAAGAAATGGAGCTCTGGAATAGGGAATATCCTGTCCCGCGGGCGATTGACAGGCTGCAGAGAGAGATGAACCGGGCCTTCGACGATCTGTTCCGTGGAGATCTTTTTGACACGAGTTCGTTTCTAACGCAATCATGGTCGCCGGTCGTCGATGTCTCTGAAACCAAAGACTCGTATGTGATAACCGCCGAGCTTCCGGGAGTCAGGAAGGAGGAGGTCAAGATCACAATGCATGATAACCTCATCTCTATTCGAGGTGAAAAGAAGGGCGAATCGGAAAAGAAATCCGAGAATTTTCATCGTCTCGAGCGCACGTTTGGCTCGTTTGAGCGTACGTTCTCAGTTCCCGGCACGGTAAAAAGCGACGCCATAGAAGCGAAGTACGATGACGGCGTTCTCACTATCACGCTCCCCAAAACCGAGGAATCGAAGGAGAGGATTGTCGATGTTAAGGTAAAGTGATTGCTCAGATTTTCGCTGATTTCACGCAGATTGCAGATTACGCAGCCCGGCCAATATTGAGCCGGGCTGTTCTATTATTAGCTATCTACATTGACCATGGCTATTGTGATCCGACTCGATTATTCAAAGTTTCTGTGCCTTTGATTTTCGGCGGGCCCTTGAGAAGAGGGGCCCTTCAGTAAAGTCGGCCCAAAGACTTCACGGTCTCGACCATCATAATTCAATAACAAATATTTCATCTGAATTTGTGTTGACAATCGGAACAACTCTTTCTATATTCACGCAACGTTTTCGGGAGCTGGGGCTGGTCGTGCGGACGAGATGCTTTTAAGCATAAAAAATACCTCGCCATGCAGTGGAACCTTCGCAACGTCAAACTCGCAGGACTGAGTAACGGCCCCCTTTTCATCGTTTTTCATTCTTCCACATCGCAACGCGCTTTCTTCCACCTCACATTAATTCCACGAATTGAATTGACTGCTTCGGGGGTACCGCGCCATCTAGCGGCAGCGCATGCTGTTCATCAACATACACGATTGATTCACCGGACAACAAACCAATTCTCCATCCATCAATAATCAACGTCACTAATATTCAGGAGGTTTGAATGAAATGTGACACTACCAGATTCTGGCTCGCACTAGCGCTCGCATTGATCATCGGCGGGACGACTTCGGCATTCGCCCAAGGTATCACAACCGGTGCTATCGGCGGCAACGTGGTAAGTTCGACCGGCGAAGTCATGGTCGGCGCCAACGTCGTGGCAATTCACGTCCCGAGCGGCACCAAGTACGGAACCAATACCCGCGCGAACGGACATTATGTGATCCCGAACATCCGCGTCGGCGGCCCGTATACGGTGACCGTCTCTGCTGTCGGTTACAAAAAAGTGACGCGGGAAAATGTTTACACAATCGTATCTCAAACAACCGACGTAAATTTCAGCATTGCGGAAGAAGCCATCCAAACAGCTGAGCAGATCATTGTGGGCGAAAGAAATTCCGTGCTGAGCTCTACGCGAACAGGAGCGGCGACAAACATCGACAAACGGACGTTCTCTCTTCTTCCGACTATTTCCGGAAAGTTTCAGGACTTTATCCGATTGACGCCAGAGTCGCGCGGTAACACATCATACGGCGGCGACTCCTACATCGGTCAAGACAGCCGTTACAACAACACGACTGTTGACGGAGCGTACTTCAACAATTCATTCGGTCTGCAGGGTCAAGTTGGCGAGCGCACCGGCGTCGCGCCGATTTCTCTGGATGCCATTGAACAGCTTGAGGTGAACATCGCGCCGTACGACGTGCGCCAGGGAAATTTTGTGGGAGCCGCGATGAATACCGTGACGAAGAGCGGCACGAACTCGTTCTTCGGCACAGTTGCGTATGGGACGCGGAATCAGGGTTACGTCGGTACGCATGCGGGAACCATTACATTTAACCCCGGAACGTTCGATTACAACAAAATTACGCTCAGTCTCGGCGGACCGATCATCAAAGACAAACTATTTTTCTTTGTCAATTACGAGGGAGACAAGACGACGCAACCCGGAACCTATTTTACTGCAAATCCGGGCACAGCAACGGTCGGCGGCAATATGACGAGAGTCCTGGCCAGCGACCTTGATCAGTTGTCCTCATTTCTTACCTCAAAATTCAACTACAACCCGGGCTCGTATCAGGGATACAACTTTGAAACGCCCGGCAAGCGGTATCTGGTAAAACTCGACTACAACCTGGACGAAAGCAACAAGATCTCGCTGCGGTACAACCGGCTCGACTCGCAAACTCCGGTTCTTCTATCGAACTCCGGTTCTCTTGGCTTCACCGCAGGCAACCGAAGAGGGACGACGTTCGGGCTGAATTTCTCGGGATCGAACTATACGATCATGGAGAACAACTACTCGTACGTGGGAGAATGGAACTCGATCGTCAGCGATAACATGTCCAACAATATGATCGTGGGCTACAGTTTCAGCGATGAAAGCCGAGGACAGCTGCCGTCACTCTTCCCGTTTGTCGACATCCTCAACAGCAACACCGTGTATACATCGTTCGGCAGTGAGCCCTTTACACCGGACAACAAACTCCAATACTGGAGCTACCAGTTGCAGGACAACTTCACGATTGACCTCGGGAAGAACGTGCTCACATTCGGCTTCTCGGGCGAAAAATACCATTCCAAAAACGTTTTCTTCCCCGGCGAGCAGAGCGCGTATGTTTATAATTCGCTCGCGGATTTCTACACGGATGCAAACGCTTACCTTAGCGGAACGCCCTCAACGGCAAAACCGGCTCAGTTCCAGGTTCGGTATAACAACATCCCCGGACAGACCGAGCCGATCCAACCGTTGGATGTGTACTACTGGGGCGTGTATGGGCAGGATGAATATCAGGCCACGCAAAACCTGAAACTGACGCTCGGATTGCGGGTCGACGTTCCCAGTTTTGGCGCGACGGGGTTTGACAACGCGAACGCAGACGGTTTGACATTCATGGATGAAAACGGCAAAGCGGTAAAGTACAACAGCGCCAAGCTGCCCGGTGCGAGCGCGCTCTTTTCTCCCCGGCTCGGTGCTAACTTGGATATCTTCGGCGACCGGACGACACAGTTGCGCGGAGGTACCGGAATTTTCACCGGCAAACCGGCTTATGTCTGGATCTCCAACCAGATCGGCAACACCGGCGTTTTAACCGGATTCCTGTCAACGACGACAACAGATAACTACCACTTTAATCCGAATCCTGATGCATACAAACCGACGAACGTTACCGGCGCTCCTGCTACGACGTACGAATTGGCTTTGACCGATCCGAATTTCAAGTTCCCGCAACAGTGGCGATCGAATATCGCCGTTGACCGGCAACTGCCGTTCGGCCTCATCGGTACTGCCGAAGGGATCTATGGAAAAGAAGTGAACGGCGTGTATTACATTAACGCAAACCTTACCACTCCGAACTCGGCATTTACGGGCCCGGATGACCGCGTGCGCTGGGTGGCAGTCGCTGGAACGAATGTCACGCGAATTAATCAGAATGTACAGGACGCTACGGTCATAAAGAACGAGAACAGCGGGTATAATTATAGTCTGTCCTTGTCTCTCGAACGTCCGATCGCCGACGGATTCTACGGAAAAATGGCGTACAACTACGGCGTCGCGAAAAACACCGTCGACCCTGGTTCGATTGCATTCGGTTCATGGACCGCGAATCAGGTTCCGGGAAATCCCAACAATGCCCCTGTGGGATATTCGCCGACATCTCCTGGAAAAAGGTTCTTCACATCGCTCTCTTACCGCGCGGAATATTTGAATATGGGAGCGACCACCTTCTCAGTCTTCTGGGATAATTATACATTCGGCAACGGAAGCTACACCTACAGCGGCGACATGAACGGTGACGGTGTCACGGGTAACGATCTGATCTACGTTCCGAACAATCAATCCGAGATGAACTTTGTGCCGGAGACAGTCGGCGGCAAGACCTTCTCTGCTGCGGATCAGGCTGCTGCATGGGACAAATATATCAGCCAGGATAACTACTTGAAGAATCGCCGCGGTCAGTATGCCGAGCGAGGCGGGGCGTTCCTGCCGATGGTCTCCCGCGCCGACTTCAGCGTGGTGCAGTCTATCTTCACAGATCTGTTCGAGAAGAGGCATACGTTTGAAGTTCGCCTCGACATCCTGAACGTCGGCAACCTCATCGACAAGAACTGGGGTCAGGCGAAACATTTTGCAAGCCTCCAGCCCTTGACCGTTCCAAGCACAGCACAAGGCGGGCCTGTCACTGCCGGTGGACAATCACAGTTTGTCATGCGCGTCATCAACGGTCAGTTGATGGACCACACATTTGACAACAATGCGACATTGGCAGATGTTTACAGCTTCCAGCTCGGCCTGAAGTATTACTTCTAAGATCATTCAACCACAACAAAAAAAAACGCCCTCGATGTCCGGGGGCGGTTTTTTTTGTTCTTGGTCCGTCGTCATCTTGTCAAGGTTCTAAACCTTGACAAGGTGACAGTTGATTATTTTATCGATATCAACTCCACATCGAAGAGGAGTGTGGCGTTAGGACCGATCGTCTGGCCTGCGCCCCGTTCGCCGTATGCCAGCTGCGGGGGGATAAAGAGTTCCCATTTGGATCCCACCTTCATCAACTGTAATGCCTCAGTCCATCCAGGAATGACGCCTTTCACCGGAAACGTAGCCGGTTCTCCGCGTTTGTAAGAGTTGTCGAATTCCGTTCCGTCGATAAGGGTTCCTCTGTAGTGCGTTGTAACGGTATCGTTCACGGTCGGCATCTTGCCGGTGCCGGCGACAATGATCTTATACTGCAAGCCGCTCGGGAGAGTCACGACACTGTCTCTTTTCTTGTTCTGAGCGAGGAAGAGCTCTCCTTCTTTCATGTTCTTCTCGGCAAGCTGGCCCATCTCTGCCGACTGTTTGGCCAGCATCTGCTGCTGGAAGGAGGTCATGCATGCCTGGATCTGATCATCGGTCAAAAGGAGTTTCTTCCCGTTGTACTGGTCCTCGAAACCCTTCGCGAGCATCGCGGGACTAACGTCGAGCTCCTGTTTCTTCAGGTTCTTTGCGATATCGGTGCCGATAATGTAGCTGATGCTGTCTTTCTGCGTTTCCAGTTTTGTCTTCTTCTGTGCGGCAACCTGAATGGTGACGGCCAAAAGGCAAATCATCACGATTTTCGTGAGCTTCATCGAAATCTCCTTACGTAGTGAGCAAAATTATTGGATGCAGGATTATCCTGCATATAAAGGTCAGATCGAGGGATATTCTGAGGGCAATATCGCAGGCAACGAGCTAAAGATAAGGATATTCGCCAAAGTTTCCAAACTCAAACAAGTTCGTGCGGTGACTGGTCCCGACCGAGGAAGCTTCCGAAGGTTTTCTTAAGAGAGTGATACATTGCTCAAGCGATCGAGAATTCAAGTAAGAGAACCTTCGGAAGGTTTTCACGTCCGACTTATTTCGGCGCCCACTTCTTCAAAAACGCCAGCACTTTGTCGTGATCGTGCCCCTGGCCCGCTTCGAGTTCTCCGGTATCCTGTGAGTAGAGGAACGTCCCGTCCGATTCGAGGACAAAAAAATGAGGGTAGCCTGGAACTTTGGGATAATGGGAGAGGAATTCTTTGTTTTCATTTTCCTTGCTGTAGTTAACTTTGACGACCACGTATTTCTGATGCAGGAAGTCCGCTACATCTTTATTCTGCACAAAGAACCGATCGAGGTAATGACACCACTTGCACCATTCGCCCCCCACGTCGAGCAAAATTCTTCTGCCGGAGAGTTTTGCCTCAACGACGGCGCTGTCGACATCTTTTGCCGGATTGCGGGAGGGATCAAATTTCTCGACGGGAGTTTGAACGGCAGATGAATCGACGGACTGGGCATTTAGCGACAGCGAGACGAGGAAGAGTGGAGCTAAGAAGAATGCTAAGTAAAGTTTAAGGCGTGCAAGTGGCTCCATGGCAAACTCCAAGAATGAAACTATTTGAAATGAATTATATGACTGTTGTTCCAGAATAGTACCAGACTTTCTTATAGATCACTCCAATCGGAACTCGATGACCTGTACTTCCCATTACTATCAACATGTCGCTCCTGACGGAGCTCGATTACCATTACTGCCCATTGCTATTAACATGTCGCTCCTGACGGAGCTCGATTACCATTACCGCCAATTCCTATTAACATGTCGTTCCTAACGGAGCTTTCAATTCCGCGCCACATCTATGAAATTTGTCGCAATTGAGTCCCGGAGGGACGGCATGTTTGTAGATTGAATAATGAGAGCACGAAACCTCTTCATATGTCGCTCCTATCGGAGCTCGATGACCTGTAATTCCCATTGCTATTAACATGTCGCTCCTATCGGAGCTCGATACCGGTACTGCCAATTCCTATTAACATGTCGTTCCTAACGGAGCTTTCAATTCCGCGCTATATCCTATAAATTTTGTCGCAATTGAGTCCCGGAGGGACGGCATGTTTGTAGGTTGAATAACGAAAGCACGAGACCTTTTCATATATCGCTCCTATCGGAGCTCGCTGAACATTACTGCCCATTGCTATTAACATGCCGCTCCTATCGGAGC
>Ga0265338_10003526_pt1 | contig 21921 bp, 22 predicted proteins | sample 42126metaG_FD_193579 | JGI IMG/M metagenome (GOLD analysis project Ga0265338, IMG submission 193579) | Rhizosphere microbial communities from Carex aquatilis grown in University of Washington, Seatle, WA, United States - 4-21-26 metaG | ecosystem: Host-associated > Plants > Roots > Rhizosphere... | reverse complement strand
CGGACTAGAGCGATATTGGGGTTAGATGTGTATGCCATGTTCATTAGCTTACTCTGGTGAAGTGATGCAAAGCTATTGAACCATTACGCCAGTATTGACAAAGTGATTATAATAGTGTAATATAACCATCGCAATCTACGATTCGGGGGATTTGAGCAGTATGATATAGATCTCATCATACCCGTGCTGTGGAACTGCACATTGACAGAGTAGTGAGTTCCAATTTCGCTTTCATCAGCTAAGAAGGTGGCTCATGAAAGCGAAATTGGAAAATTTCCGGTTTTTAGCTTAGGAGTGACATGGCAGGTATTTTGGAACGAACCACGGTACCCAAACCTGTTTCTGGCAAGGGCAAGCGGCCTTTCTGGTCGACCTGGAAGCAATCACTGGTATTCCTGGTGATTGTCGGTCTGATCATGGTGCTCGTGGCCGAACATCACGGGTACCAAAACTATAGGAAACACACAAGCGTGAAGCTCCAGCAAGATCAGGGCAATCTCACCGGCATGCAACTGTGCTTCGACGAGGTCAACGCCTTGGCTGTCGGTGCAATCCCAGCGGGAAGTTTCAATGCGGACTGCACGGGCGGGCATACCACCCAGCCCATCCCAGCAAGCACGGAGCTTCGTCCGGACCAGATTCACCCAAGTCAGGCGTACATCCTGAAGCGTGGCGACAACATCGCGCAGGTGCATGTCATTGCCATGATGAATGACGGTGCTCTGATCGACTTCTGGTCAGGTCCTCTCGGGAAGCTCTCGTTGGAGCAAACCATGACCTTTCACCAGCTCGGTCTCGACCGACAGGGTGACGGTAACGGTTTGTTCCCGGCAAATACGTAAGGGCAAACGATTCGATTGGTGACGGGGTTGTGGCGCAGGCCATAGGAGAGTCGAGGTTGACATCAACCTTGAGTAATCCTCCTCCCTGTCACTGGGGCTCAAGCCCCATAGTCCTCGCTATTCTCACTACTCTGTCCTTAACCAATGGTTACTACATTATAGAGGTAATAACTATTAGTTAAGTAATTGCCAACTTGTTTTGTACATTTTGAAGCTATTGAGTGGTCCGGATCCCAATGACAGTACTTTGACGCGGATCTCGAGATTCGTATATGGGCCGGCCGGTACGCCTTTTCCACCAAGAGTCACATCCGCACACTCTTTGTGCTCCTGCCAAACGTCACCTACAAGTGCAGGATTTTCTGGTTGAATGGTGTCCGGGTTGTGCTGCCAAAGAATATGTTGTCCCGTAGAATTGGTATAGTTTATGTCAAATACCACGCTCGCGCTATTGTAAGCCGGCGGTATGTACGTCCAACATGCATGAAGCAGGTGTCCGGGATTTAAATCTACATATGGCCCGTACCACATATAGTGGCCGGTGACCATGTTTATTCCAGAAGTTTTTACCGCCTCGACCACGTAATCGTATCCATCTCCTGGTCGTGCATTTGTACAAGTAAGTGCATTTGCTTCACCTGTGAAATACCTGTTTTGTTGGTCTGTCCCAGGTGTGTGCTGAATCCCCGCAGTACCACAATGATATTCATGAAGAGCTGAGGCAGCCGCATGGGTTTTATAAAGCACGACTCCACCTACAGCAGCAAACAAAACGATGATAGCGATAACGTTTATGGCTTTAAAACGTCCGAACAAGAAGCTCTTTTTGGAACTAAATTTACTGACTGATTTTTTTGGGCGAGTTTTTGCTTTTGCCATACTTTATACTTTCTATACCGTTTATGCTTATAGTATTATACATCTCTCAAATTTAGTCAATATATAATGTAAGTATAAATATCGAGCCCAAAATCCTCTTGACATTCGAGATGCGAATCTCTAAAATAGACTTCAAGAGGATGCTTAGATACAGAGATTGCCAGCAAAGCCTTGGGCTGTTGGTATTTCCGTGCTTATTTAGAAAAACCTCCGAAAAGTAAGTTAAAATTTGCCATTTGAATCTGTAAATGCCAGATTCCTAATATAACTTCAACTTCAAGGAGCCACCTTTTTATGTCCCAAACGTCCCAAAAGACCGCCCCGCGCACTTTTCTCAACCCGACCCAAGATATCTTGCCTTTGCCAAACTTGATCGAATTGCAACTCAATTCCTGGCAATGGCTGCTCGACGAAGGCCTCAAAGAACTCTTCGAAGAGATTTCGCCGATCGAAGACTTCAGCGGCAAGAACTACGCACTTTATTTCAAAGACTATTATTTCGAAGAGCCCAAGCTGACCGAAGCCGAAGCCAAGAAGAAGAACACCAGCTTCGAGGCGCCGCTGCGGGTCAAAATCGAGCTCCACGACAAGCGCACCGGCGAGATCAAGAAGCAAGAAATCTTCCTCGGCGATTATCCGATCATGACCGAGCGTGGCACCTTCATCGTCAACGGCGTCGAGCGCGTCGTCGTCTCCCAGCTAGTCCGCTCACCGGGTGTGTTCTTCACCAACGAGTCTGACTCCACCAACGGCTACTTCGGCGCCAAAATCATCCCTTACCGCGGCGCCTGGCTCGAGATCGAGACCACGGCCACCGGCGTGATCACCGTCAAGATCGACCGCAAACGCAAACTGCCAATCACCACGTTACTGCGAGCCTTCGGCTACGCCACCAACGACGAGATCAAGCAGCTCTTCGCCGAAGTCGACCGCGGCGAGATCCGCTTCATCGATGCCACCCTCGAGAAAGACCCGACCAGCTCGACCGCCGAAGCTCTGATGGAAGTCTATCGCCGCATCCGCCCGGGCGACCTGGCTACCGTCGAGAACTCAAAATCCTTGATCGAGAGCATTTTCTTCGATTTCAAGCGCTATGATTTCAGCAAAGTCGGTCGATACAAGCTCAACAAGCGCCTCGGCCTCGATGTCGAGAACACCCAAGCCAACCGCACACTGCGCCGCGAGGATCTGATCGCCATCATCGCCGAAGTCATCCGGATGAGCAACACCAACGCGCCTTCCGAGGACATCGACCACTTGGCCAACCGCCGCCTCAAGATCGTCGGTGAGCTGGTGCAAGCCCGCTTCCGCCTCGGTCTGGTACGTATGGAGCGGATCGTCCGCGACCGCATGTCGGTGGCCGAGATCGAGACCATTGTGCCCGGCCAACTCATCAATGTCCGCCCAATCGTCGCCAGTGTCAAAGAATTCTTCACCAGCTCACAGCTGAGTCAGTTCATGGAGCAGGTCAATCCGCTGGCCGAAATCGTCCACAAACGCCGCCTCAACGCCCTCGGACCGGGTGGGCTCAACCGTGAGCGCGCCGGCTTCGAAGTCCGCGACGTTCACCGCACCCACTACGGTCGCATCTGCCCGATCGAGACGCCAGAAGGCCCGAACATCGGCCTGGTCTCGGCCTTGGCCAGCTACGCGCGGGTCAATGAATACGGCTTCATCGAGAGCCCCTATATCCGCGTCATCAACTCTTTACCGCTGGCCAAAGCTACCAGCGAGACCATAAGTAAGACCATCAAAGACGAAGCCGGCAATGTCGTCGCCAAAGCGGGCGACAAGATCAACGCTGCGATCATTACCCGAGCCAAGAAAGTCGGCCTGACCGAGCTACCCGTCAAGGCTCGCTTGTCGAAGGACATTGTCTACCTCGATGCCTACGAAGAAGAGCAGCAAGTCATCGCCCAGGCCAACACACCACTGGACGACAAAGGATTCTTCAAACAGAACCGCGTCTCGGCTCGTGGCGTCGGCGGGGAAGCCACCGAAGTCTCGACTGACGACGTCAATTACATGGACGTCTCGAGTAAGCAAATCGTGTCGATTCCGACGGCTTTGATTCCGTTCATGGAGCACGACGAAGCTCGCCGCGCCTTGATGGGCGCCAACATGCAGAAGCAAGCTGTCGCTCTCGTGCGCCCACAGGCTCCCGTCGTCGGCACCGGCATCGAAGCCAAGGTCGCGGCCGACTCGGCTCAGACCCTCCTGGCCGAAGCCGACGGAGTGATCCTCAACGCCACACCTGATAATCTCAAGATCAAGTACACTACTGGTCGCACCAAGGCTTACGCCCTGGCCAAATTCGTCCGCAGTAATAATGGTAGTTCGATCCACCAACGCGTGGTCGTGCGCGTCGGTGACAAGGTCAAGAAAGGCGATGTCCTGGCCGATGGTATGAGCACCGACAACGGCGAGCTGGCACTTGGCCAGAACGTCTTGGTCGCCTTCATGAGCTACGAAGGCCAGAATTTCGAGGACGCTATCGTCATCTCACAGCGCTTGGTCCAAGACGACCGCTATAGCTCGATCCACATCGAAACCCATCAAATCGACGTCCGCGACACTAAGCTCGGACCTGAAGTCATGACCCGCGATATCCCCAATGTGTCCGAAGAGGCCCTCAAAGACCTCGACGACTCGGGCATCGTCCGGATCGGTGCCGAAGTCTCGGCTGGCGACATCCTGGTCGGCAAGATCACGCCGAAGGGCGAGACTGATCTGTCCAGTGAGGAGCGCTTGCTCCGCGCCATCTTCGGCGAGAAGGCTCGCGATGTCAAAGACACCAGTCTGCGGCTGCCAAATGGCGCCATGGGCAAGGTCGTTGGCATCAAGACCTTCAGCCGCGAGGCCGGCGATGATCTGCCTGCCGGTGTCACCGAGCAGATTCATGTCGCCGTCGCTCAGATGCGCAAGGTGCAAGTCGGCGACAAGATGGCTGGCCGTCATGGCAACAAGGGTGTGATTTCCAAGATTCTCCCCGTCGAAGACATGCCTTATATGGAAGACGGCACACCGGTCGACATCGTCCTCAACGCTCTCGGCGTTGGTGCGCGTATGAACATCGGTCAGATCCTCGAGACGCACCTCGGTTGGGCCGCCAAGACGCTCGGCATGACGATTGCCTCACCGGTCTTCGATGGAGTCAAACTGCACCAGATCAAGGATCTGCTCAAGCAAGCCGGCCTGCCTGAAGACGGCAAAGCCCAACTCTACGACGGCAAGACCGGCGACGCCTTCTCGTACAAAACCACCGTCGGCTACAAATACATGCTCAAGCTCAACCACATGGTCGACGACAAGATTCACGCCCGTTCGACCGGTCCATACGCCATGGTCACGCAACAGCCGCTGGGTGGTAAGGCGCAGATGGGCGGTCAGCGCTTCGGCGAGATGGAAGTCTGGGCTCTCGAGGCCTATGGCGCCGCCCACACCCTGCAAGAAATCTTGACTATCAAGTCCGACGATGTCATCGGCCGCTCCAAGGCTTACGAATCGATCATCAAGAGTGAAGACATTAAGGGTCCGCGCGTCCCTGAGAGCTTCAACGTCCTCGTCAAGGAGTTGCAAAGCCTCAACTTGGCCGCCGAGCTCCAAGGCAGTCGAGTCACCAGTAGCGACCGAGCCGAGACCGTCGACGCCGAAGTCGTCATCTCAGCCGCCACCCGTGCCGAAGCCAGCGACCTAGCCGAGGAGAAGCTCCTGATCGGCGACAACTCGCTCGACGGCGACCAAGCAGTCGTCGATCTCTCCGGCACCAGTTCGGAAGATGAATTCCAAGCTCTAGCCGACGACAAAACTCTTATCGACGATAAAGCTCAGGCTGATCTCGAAATCAGCCAGAAAGACGAGGTCTAGCATGCAAAACACCAGCGATCAGACTACCATCGACTTTGATTCGATCAAACTCAGCCTGGCCTCGCCAGAACTAATTGCTCAATGGAGCCACGGCGAAGTCACCAAACCAGAGACCATCAATTACCGTACCCAACGCCCAGAGAAGGACGGCCTCTTCTGCGAGAAGATCTTCGGCCCGACCAAGGATTGGCAGTGCTACTGCGGCAAGTACAAAGGTATCCGTTATCGAGGCATCGTCTGTGACAAGTGTGGCGTGCTCGTCACTCGGTCGATCGTGCGCCGCGAGCGCATGGGTCACATCACCTTGGCAGTGCCGGTGACGCACATCTGGTTCCTGCGCGGTACACCCAGCTCGATCGGCTTGGTGCTCAATATGGGCGTCCGAGAGCTCGAGCGTGTGACTTACTTCGCCAATTACATCATCACCGCGGTCGACGACAAGAAACGTGCCACTGCGCTGAAGGACCTCGAGGCAGACTACAAGAAGCGCCTCGACATCGCCAAGAAGGCCAATACTGCCGGCACACCAGACGAACAGGCTCAGGCTCTGGCCGAGATCACAGCGCAGTTCGAAGCCGCCCGCGCCGAGATCCAGAACCTAGCCAAGTACCAGCTCCTGCCCGAGAGTAATTACCGCGAGCTCAACATGAAATATGGTGAGGTCTTCACCGCCAGCATCGGTGCTGAGGCGATTTATCAGCTACTCTGCGAAATCGATCTCAAGAAGCTGACCAAAGAACTCAAGCTCGAGTCCGAGAACTCAATCGGGCAGAAGCAGCGCAAAGCCCTCAAGCGGCTCAAGACCATCGAAGGCATGCTAGCAGCTGGAATTCGCCCCGAGTGGATGGTGATGACATCGGTACCGGTGATTCCGCCTGATCTGCGCCCGATGGTGCAGCTCGATGGCGGCCGTTTCGCCGCGTCAGATCTGAACGATCTCTATCGTCGCGTCATCAACCGCAACAACCGCTTGAAGAAACTCTACGACCTCGAAGCCCCGGAAGTCATCTGCCGCAACGAGAAGCGCATGCTTCAGGAGGCAGTCGACGCGCTCTTCGACAACAACGCGCGCCGCGAGCGAGCCGTGTCGGCCGCCGCCTCGCGCAAGAAGCTCAAGAGCTTAACCGATCTACTCAAGGGCAAGCAAGGTCGCTTCCGCCAGAACTTGCTCGGTAAGCGTGTCGATTACTCTGGCCGCTCGGTCATCGTGGTCGGTCCGCACCTCAAGCTCGACCAGTGCGGTATTCCGAAGATGATGGCGCTCGAGCTCTTCAAACCCTTCGTGATCGGCAAATTGATCGAGAAAGGCATGGCTCACAACGTCAAATCAGCCTCGCGTATGATCGAACGCGCTCGCACCGAAGTCTGGGACACCCTCGACGAGGTCATCGCCGACAAGTACGTGCTGCTCAATCGCGCACCGACCTTGCACCGCCTCGGCATCCAAGCTTTCAAACCGATCCTGATCGAGGGCAAGGCCATCCAGCTGCACCCATTGGTCTGTCACGCTTTCAACGCCGATTTCGACGGCGACATGATGGCTGTCCACGTGCCATTGTCCACAGCTGCCCAGACCGAGGCCCGCGAGATCATGCTGTCTTCAAACAACTTGCTCAAGCCAAGCTCTGGTGAGCCGGTCATCTTCCCAAGCCAAGAAATGGTTCTGGGTTGCTACTACCTCACCTGGATGCGCGATGGCATGCGCGGCGAGAACAAGGCCTTCGCCACCGCTGACGAAGCCGAATACGCTTATCGTCTGGGCTTGATTGATCTGCAGGCCAAGATTCGGGTACGCCTTCAGAAGGGCGAGCTCATCACGACCTCAGCTGGCCGGATCATATTCAACGAAATCCTGCCTGACGAGATGCAATTCCGCAACGAAGCCTTCACTATGAGTACGCTCAAGAAAGTCATGGCCGAGATCTTCGCTACCTATGGCAAAGTCGAGACCGTCCGTCTGGCCGATGACATCAAGCAACTCGGATTTCGCTATGCCACGCGCTCGGGTATCTCCATCGGCATCGACGATCTGGTCGAGCCGCCAGAGCGTCAAAGCATCATCGATGCCGCCGAGACTCGTTCATTGCAATACACCGGTCAGTACCAGCAGGGTCTGATCACCGAAGCCGAGCGCCGCGACAAGACCATCGAGACCTGGTCTGAAGCCACCAACGACATCGAGAAAGCCCTCGAAAGCACTCTCGACGCCGAGACTTCGACGCTGGCCATCGATATCAATTCTGGCGCCCGCGTCAAGATCGGCCAGGCTAACCAGATGGCTGGTATGAAAGGTTTGATGCTCAATGCCGCCGGCCGCACCATCGAGCTGCCAGTCCGCTCCAATTACAAAGAAGGCTTGAGTGTACTCGAGTACTTCATCAGTACCCACGGCGCTCGCAAAGGTCTGACTGACACCGCCCTGAAGACCGCTGAATCAGGTTATCTGACTCGCCGCTTGGTCGATGTCGCTCAAGACATTGTCATCTCGGAGCCAGATTGTGGCGACAAAGAAGGCTACATGCTCAACCGAGCCGAGGCCGAAGCAGTCGGTGAAGACACCTTCGCTTCATGGGTGGTCGGACGGGTAGCCGCTGCTGTCGTGACCGATCCGCAGACTAAGACCGCTATTGTGAAAAAAGGCCAACTCATCACCGACGATCAAGCTAAGCAAATCGCTGCCTCGAGCGTCAACCAAGTCCGTATTCGCTCGGTATTGTCCTGCAAGAGCACCTGGGGTGTTTGCCAGGCTTGCTATGGCGAGGACTTGGCCAAGAGTGGTCTGATCGAGCTTGGCGAAGCTGTCGGCATCATCGCCGCTCAGTCGATCGGTGAGCCAGGTACGCAGTTGACCATGAAAACCTTCCACTCCGGCGGGGTGGCTGCATCCGAGGACATCACCCAGGGTCTGCCGCGGGTCGAAGAAATCTTCGAAGCTCGCAATCCGAAGGGTGAGGCCGTCCTGGCCGACGTCGACGGGGTTATCCAGCTCCAAGAGGAAGACGGCCGCACCAGACTGCGCATCTTGCCATCCAATATGAAAGTCACCGAACTACCGCTCGAAGGTTTCAAGGCCACGGTCAAGACCGGCGCTGTGGTCAGCAAAGGCCAGGTCATAGCTCAAGCCGCTGATCCGAAGAGCCGCAAGTCGATCAAATCGCCGGCCGACGGCACCGTCAAAGTCAGCCGCGACCAGATCGAGCTGACTCATGAGGGTACTGGCGCCATCGAATACACCATCGCGGTTTACCACACCATCGTGGTCAAACACGGCCAGCTAGTGACTCGCGGACAGCGTCTGACCGAAGGTTCGGTCAATCTCCAAGACATGCTCAGGCTGGTCGGCCGCGAAGCCATCGAGCGCTACATCGTCGATGAGGTTCAAGCCATTTACCTCAGTCAGGGCCAGACCCTGGCCGCCAAGCACATCGAGATCATCGTCCGTCAGATGTTCTCACGCTTGCGCATCGTCGAGCCAAACGACACAAACACCGTCTCGGGTGACATCGTCAGCCAGATGGTGCTACACGATGAGAACGAAGCGGCTCTCGCCAGTGGCGGCAAAGCAGCCACTTACGAACAGCTCTTGCTGTCGATCACGAAGATCTCGACCAGCTCCGATAGCTGGCTGAGCGCGGCCAGCTTCCAGGAGACGACGCGCGTCCTGATCGGTGCTGCCATGTGTGGTAAGCAAGATCGCCTGCGCGGCCTCAAGGAGAATGTGATCATTGGTCGCCTGATCCCGGTCGGGACTGGTTTCCGGCCCGAAGAAGAAGATGCTTGATAATTTCGAACTAACCTGTTAGAATCTACAAATAACCACAAAGTTATGCCAACCATAAACCAACTCGTCAAACATCCCCGCAAATCAAGCCGCTCGAAGTCTAAGGCTCCGGCGTTGAATCGTAATTTCAATGCCCTCAAGGTCAAGAATTCTTCGGCTAACAATCCGTTTAAGCGCGGTGTCTGTGTCAAAGTTTTCACCCAGACTCCCAAGAAGCCAAACTCAGCGCTGCGCAAGGTCGCGCGGGTGCGTTTGACCAATGGCATGGAAGTGACAGCTTACATCCCGGGTATCGGCCACAACTTGCAAGAGCACAGCGTTGTGCTAGTGCGCGGTGGCCGCGTACCGGATTTGCCAGGTGTGCGTTATCACATCGTACGCGGTAGCCTCGACACAGCCGGCACTGCCGAGCGCCAACGCAGCCGCAGCAAATACGGCACCAAGAAGGCAAGTAAATAATGCCACGACACACTACCAAATCGCTCAAACGCCCGGTTGAGCCGGACATTCAGTATCAAAACATCCTCGTCTCGCGCATGATCAACAAAGTCATGCAGAGCGGCAAGAAGCGTTTGGCTGAGCGCTTGGTGTATGACGCCATAGCTGAAGCTGGTAAGAAAGTCGGCAAAGAGCCGCTCGAGGTCTTCGAGACCGCGCTGAAGAACGTCAGCCCGCAGGTTGAGGTCAAATCTCGACGCGTCGGTGGCGCCAATTACCAGGTGCCGATCGAGGTCCGCGGTGATCGTAAGATTCACCTCGCCATGGGTTGGATCATTACTACCGCCCAGAGCAAGAGCGGCAAGAGCTTCGATCACATCCTGGCCGCCGAGCTAGTCGACGCCTACAACAACACCGGTGACGCGATCAAGAAGAAACAAGACACCCAAGCCGCCGCCGAAGCCAACCGCGCCTTCGCGCACTTCGCTCGATATTAAGATATCTAAATCTGAAATTTTATGGCACGCGAATACTCCCTCGAAAACACCAGAAACATTGGCATCATTGCCCACATCGACGCCGGTAAGACCACCGTCACCGAGCGGGTGCTTTTCTATACCGGCAAATCGCACAAGATCGGTGAGGTCCACGAGGGCGAGGCCATCATGGACTGGATGGAGCAGGAGCGCGAACGCGGCATCACCATCACCTCGGCAGCCACGACCTGCTTCTGGGACGGCAAACGCATCAATATCATCGACACCCCCGGGCACGTCGATTTCACCGTCGAAGTCGAGCGCTCACTGCGCGTCCTTGATGGCGGCGTGACCGTCTTCGATGGTGTGGCCGGTGTCGAGCCACAATCCGAGACCGTCTGGCGCCAAGCCGACAAGTACGGCGTGCCGCGCATTTGCTTCATAAACAAGATGGACCGCACCGGCGCCGATTTCTACAAAGACGTCGCCAGTATCGAAGAGCGCTTGACGAAGGACACCGTCGTCATCCAGCTGCCAATTGGCGCTGAGGACTCATTCCGCGGCGTCGTCGACCTCATCACTGGCAAAGCCATCGTCTACACCGATGACCTCGGCAAGACCCGCGAAGAGACCGAAATCCCCGACGACCTGAAGGATCGCGTCACTTCATACCGTGAGAAAATGATCGAGAAGATCGCCGAGACCGACGACGCCCTGACCGAGAAGTTCCTCGAAGGCGCCGACATCTCCGAAGACGAGCTCAAGGCTGCTCTGCGTCGCGCCGTCATCGCCACCAAGCTCTTCCCGGTGCTGGTCGGCTCTGCGCTCAAGAACAAAGGCGTCCAGCCGCTGCTCGACGCCGTCAACGCTTATCTACCTAGCCCGCTCGACGTCACGCCGCCGACTGCTATCGATATCAAGACCGGCGAGGACATCTCCATCGAGGTCCGCGACGATGCACCATTCGCCGCGCTGGCCTTCAAGATCGCAGCCGATCCTTTCGTCGGTAAGCTGGCGTTCTTCCGTGTCTATGCTGGCGTGCTCAAATCCGGCAGCTACGTCCTCAATGCTTCGACTGGCGAGAAGGAACGAATCGGGCGGATTCTACGCATGCACGCCAATCAGCGCGAGGAAGTCTCCGAAGTCTACAGCGGTGAAATCGCCGCCGCCGTCGGCTTGAAAGCCACCACCACCGGCCACACCCTCTGCGACCCGGCGCGACCGATCTTGCTCGAATCGATTACGTTCCCCGAGCCGGTCATCGCTATCGCCATCGAGCCCAAGACCAAAGCCGACCAGGAGAAGATGAGCTTGGCGTTGCAGCGCTTGGCTGAGGAAGACCCGACCTTCCGCGTCCGCAGCGACGAAGAGACAGCTCAGACCCTGATCGAAGGCATGGGTGAGCTTCATCTCGAAGTCATCATCGACCGCATGAAGCGCGAGTTCAAGGTCGAGGCCAACGTCGGCCGGCCGCAAGTCGCTTACAAAGAGACGGTCAAAGGCACCGCCCAAGTCGAAGAGAAATTCATCCGCCAATCTGGTGGCCGCGGTCAATACGGCCACGTCTACCTCGAAGTCTCGCCAAACGAACAGGGTGCCGGCTTCGAGTTCGAGAACGCCATCGTCGGCGGTGTCATCCCGCGCGAGTACATTCCGGCTGTCGAAGCTGGCGTCAAAGAAGCCATGACCAATGGTGTCCTGGCTGGTTACCCGGTAGTCGACGTCAAGGCCAAGCTCTTCGATGGTTCTTACCACGAGGTCGACTCATCCGAGATGGCCTTCAAGATCGCCGGTTCGCTGGCGTTGCAGAAAGGCGTCCGCCAAGCCAATCCCGTCATCCTCGAGCCGATCATGAAGGTCGAAGTTACCACGGCCGAGGAGTTCATGGGCGATGTCATCGGCGATCTCAACTCCAAACGCGGCCGCATCGACCAGATGAATGACCGTGGCAACGCCAAAGTCATCGATGCCCACGTGCCGCTCTCAGAAATGTTTGGTTATGCTACTGGGCTGCGCTCGATGAGTCAGGGCCGCGCTAGCTACTCGATGGAATTCGATCACTATGCCGAAGTTCCGCACAACGTGGCCGAGGAGATCATCGGCAAGCACGCCGCTAGCCGTGCCGCCGGGGAGTAAGTCTCCCATCACAGCAGCCGGACAAATTGGCCAAGCCACACAAGCTCTCCTGAGCTTGTTTTTGGGTCCGTGTAGGTGTATAATCCGATCCAGTTCTTGGGCATCTTGACATCCGTAGAATCGAAGACTGGAGGATAATGTCCGCAACACATTCATCTCAAGCCAGATGGACAGTGCACTGCATCGTCGTACTCATACTCTTTCTTGGTGTCTGTTATGCTGCGGCGATCAATGAAGAGAGAATCGGAGAAGTGACGATCGGTGTGCTTTTTCTCTACGCCCTTGGTGTGTGTATCTTCGCATCCTAGTTGAGCTGAGGAGGTGATAATGCAAGATTTCATCACATTTGTAGCGGTTCTGGGCTGGATCATGATTTCGGTGTTCGTAGTCAACTTCGCCATCTTGCGCGAGGCGACATCGCCGAGAGGGAAAAAACTCGTCGGTGATATTCTCGAATGCTTCGGCCTGGAATACCTGCTGGAGCCAAGCGAAGGTGACAAGCTCGAGATCGAGCAAGACAGAATTACCCGCAATCGGTATCACGCCGCCTGCTTATGGCGCATCACACGTATCCTGATAACAATCTTCTTGGCGATGGCCGGCTGGTCGAGTTTTCTCAGTTGGCTCGACAAAAGCTTCAACCCAACGGTATTTCTCGTCGGGCTAATGGCCTTCCTGGCGGCTTATCGGCTCACTCGCTTGATCTATCAGGCACGCATGTGGTGGATCGATCGCGATGAGCAGTACACCATTGATGCCTTGGGCTACTCTGTGGCGTCGCCGTTTTTCGACCAGGACAGTGATCTTGACCTCGGCTTCTAGGAGGCAGCTAATGCAGCGAGAATTATTGGTGACTGGGTACGCAATCTTGGCCATACCAGTGGCGGCAATGGCAATCGCCCGCATGAAACCCATGAATCGAGAGGCGCTCCTCGTAGCCCTCTTCCGTAGCATGGATATCTTCACCATGTTGCCGTGGCCTCAAGGCCACCCGGCGGTAGAAGGAGTTTGGGTCGATGACGAAGACAATGATTACTAAGCGTGCGGTTCGATACCGGCTCGCCCGCGCCGTCGACAAATGGGGAATGTTCAGATTCTCGATGTGCTGCTCCACAATCGGCATGCTTGGCGCCGTCGCATTGGTGTTTGCAACTTCTGGCCAAGACAGGTACTTCCGGCCACGACCGTTTTTGACGTACACTGCGGCCGTGTATCTTGCGACATGGCTGATCGGTGGTCTGATTTGGTACCTCCACAATCGCCACATCAGACACCAAGTCCTACTCCATACTCACGACGAACTGGCTCGCCGCCGGTCACGCGGTTACGGATATGAGCGATGAATCGACAACCAGGTTTTCAACAGCGCTTCCGCCGACCGGCCCGAGAACATTTTCGGGTCGGTTTTACTTTGCGCAGAAATCTTGCACAAAAACCCTTTACAAACTACGGCTTTCTATCTATAATTGAGAGGCTCATGCGCAATTCCACGCGCAATTATTCGTATTATTATATATTGCATAAATATTACGATCTAGCACGCAAATATAAAGAACAAGATAATTTTAAATGAGGAGAGTTTCACCAAATGGTAGATTTCAAACGCGACAAACCGCATGTTAATGTCGGCACCATGGGTCACGTCGACCACGGCAAGACCACGCTGACTGCGGCCATCACAACTGTGTTGAGCAAGCGATTGCCCAGCGACATCAACAAAGCTATCAATTACGAGCAGATCGACAACGCGCCCGAAGAAAAAGAGCGTGGCATCACCATTGCTACTTCTCACCAGGAGTACGAGAGTGAGAAGCGTCACTACGCTCACGTCGACATGCCTGGTCACGCTGACTATGTTAAGAACATGATCACCGGTGCCGCCCAGATCGACGGCGCCATCCTGGTTGTCTCCGGCGCTGATGGCCCGATGCCGCAGACCCGCGAGCACATCCTCCTCGCTCGCCAAGTCGGCGTGCCTTACGTGCTCGTCTTCATGAACAAGATGGACATGGCCGATCCCGAGCTGGCCGAATTGGTCGAAGTCGAGATCCGCGAGCTCCTCGAGAAGCAAGGCTACGACAAAGACGCCCCGATCATCAAGGGTTCAGCTCTCAAGGCCCTCGAAGGCGACAAAGACGCCGAAGACGCTATCATGGAGCTGGTCAAAGCCATGGACGAGAACATCCCTGAGCCCGTCCGCGAGCTCGACAAGCCATTCCTGATGCCAGTCGAGGACGTCTTCTCGATCAAAGGTCGTGGCACCGTCGCCACCGGTCGTATCGAGCAAGGTATCGTCAAGATCAACGAAGAGATCGAAATCGTCGGTATCCGCGACACCCGCAAGAGCGTCGTCACCGGCGTTGAGATGTTCAAGAAGCTACTTGACCAAGGTCAAGCGGGCGACAACGTCGGCGTTCTACTGCGCGGTGTCGAGCGCGAAGATATCGAGCGCGGTCAAGTCCTGGCCAAGCCTGGTACGATCACGCCACACACCGAATTCGAAGCCGAGGTCTACGTATTGAAGAAAGAAGAAGGTGGTCGTCACACGCCGTTCCTCAAGGGCTACAAGCCGCAGTTCTACTTCCGCACCACCGATGTCACTGGTAAGGTCATCCTGCCCGAGGGCACCGAGATGGTAATGCCAGGCGACACCATCAACATGAAAGTCACCCTGATCGCTCCGATCGCCATGGACGACGGCCTGCGCTTCGCCATCCGCGAAGGTGGTCGCACGGTCGGCGCCGGTGTCGTCACGAAGATTATCAAGTAACACGACAGATCAAAAAGAAAGCACCTTCTCATGCCAACCCCCACCACCGAAACCACCGACAAACCTCGTATCCGCATTCGCCTCAAGGCGTATGACAACAAGGTAATCGATCAGTCTGCCAAGCAGATCATCGATGCGGCCATTCGGACGGGGGCAAATGTAGCCGGGCCAATCCCATTGCCGACCGAGAAGAACAAATATACCGTGCTGGCCAGCCCGTTTAAGTTCAAGGATGCTCGTGAGCAGTTCGAGATGCGCACCCACAAACGCTTGATCGACGTGCTCGATCCGACGCCGAAGACGGTCGACGCTCTGACCAACCTGTCGCTGCCATCTGGTGTCGACATCGAAATCAAGATGTAGTTAGTCGCAAAAACGCCCACGAAGGGCGTTTTTTGGTACAATAAACTCAAAGAAGGAGCTCAAATGGAACCAGACACCAATCAAGCACCTCAAAACGCCAATATCATCGTCACCACTATGAATGACATACCCGGCTACGAGATCACCGAAGTCCTCGGCGAGACCTTCGGTCTGATTGTGCGGTCACGCAATATGTTTGGCAACATCGGCGCGAGCTTCCGTACCATCGCCGGAGGGGAAGTCAAGGGTTACACCAAGCTGCTGTCCGACAGCCGCGAGCATTCCGTCGCTCGCCTGCGTGACGCCGCCGCGGCCAAGGGTGCCAACGCCGTTATCGCCATGCGCTTCGATTGCAATGAGCTCGGTCAGGTCATGAGCGAGGTCGCCGCCTACGGCACCGCCTGCATCATCAAGAAGCAAGGGGAGTAATATGAGCACAAATATGAGCGAACAAGACGTCTTCATCGCCGCCGACGAGGCGCTGGTGCGGATCGTCGACCAGATCAAAGACGACCAATGGGATATCGAAGCACCAGCCGAGATGAGCTGGCAGGGGCCGGCCAAAGTCCGCGCCCTGATCAACTATCACGCTTATGATGACATTTGTGTGCCGGAGACGTTGGCCGGCAAGCAGATCGACGAGTTGACCCATCAGCGCGAGGATGATTTCCTCGCCGATGACCCCAAGGCGGCCTTCCGCCAGATCGCCGACGACGCTATCAAGGCCGTCCGAGCGCTGACCGACGAAGATCTCGACCGCCCAGTCCACCTCAGCTACGGCGACTTCCCGATCCGCGAGTACCTCAAGCACATCACCAGCTATCGTGGTCTGCGGGCGGTTGATTTCGCCCGATTGATCGGCGTCGACGACACCTTGCCGGCCGATCTCGTACAAGGCATGTGGGACGAATTTTCGCCCGAGGCCGACGCTTGGCGCAAGATGGGTGTTTTCGGCCCTGAGGTCAAGGTCGCCGAAGACGCGCCGCTCCAACAACGCCTGCTCGGCATGACCGGCCGCCAGCCGAAGAAGTAAGCTCATGAAACGCCACCGCCTCGTCTTCCGCACTGTCGATCACGGCAGTTTCGACCAAATCAAGTCCGGCGCCAAAGCCATCGAAACCCGTGCCGCCACGTCGCGCTATGCCAAAATTCAAGCCGGTGACGAGCTCGAATTCGTCTGCGGCCCGGATCGCATCGTCAAGACCATCCTGGCCGTCCAGCATTATGATACCGTCGAGTCGATCTTCCAGAGCGCCGATTGGAGCCGCGTCATGCCCGGTGTCGACAGCCTCGACGACGCCAAGCACATCTATTATTCCTACCCTGGTTACGAAGACAAAATCGATCGCCACGGCCTAATCGCCATGTATCTGCAATAATTGCTCGATAAATAAGCAAAAAAATTGCTCCCTGCCGTGGAGCAAGGAGCGGTAGCGTGAGGACGGGCCGGGGTTGCGGGGGATTGGAGGATCCCACCGACCCGTCCTCACTGGTGTGCCAGGAGGGAATGCACTGGGGGTGTATGCTCCTCCTGTCTCGTCCGCGTATGTCCATCCGTGGACGCGCATCATGCTTTGGCGGGGAGATTTCGTGAGATTGAGGGGGAGGGGTGGTCGGTTCCGGGCGTAATTTGACCAACTACGAGCCGGAACCGGCGCTGCCCCTCGTTGTCGCTCGCAACACGGTGGAAGAGGGCGAGCGACATTGAACTTGTGAAACTTGTGAGGATAGGACCGGCTCCGCTTGGTCACCGAGCACCCTGCCCGACCTTGGTAGCAAGAGCCGGTCCATATCCCATATCCACGCCTCGGTGGTGGATTTGCCTCGACGAGACCCATATCTGATCCAACGCTGAGGGTCGGATATGTCCTCGTTTCTCCGCTGATTCCGCTGCGTCCGTGTGGCGGATTACCTAGCTTCGCGATCCGTCGCGATTCTCGCTACCGTCAAGCGGTGGCGAGAGCTGCTTCCTCTTCCAGCGACATCGGAATGACGCGTGGACGAGGACGTCTTGGTACTCGCTTCAGTGCCTTGCGGTTGGCTGCGGCTGAAGCTTCGTCTTCGATGATGCGATAGCTGTACTTGCTCAGCAGGTCTTTGAGCTGTTGGATCACCTCCTCGACTCTGTCCTTGGCCTTGATGACCAGCAGGTAGCAACACTGGCCGAAATGCCAGTCCCTCTTGAGGCTGCCGTCCGCCTTCCTCACGAACTCGATGCCCGCCTCTCGCTCCAATTCCTGGAACTTCGAATCATCCAGGAGTGGTTTGAGAAGAGCATCCTGCGAGTCGTGATGAAAGGGAACCACCAGATCCTTCTTGGATCGGGTTGCGGTAGCTTCTGCCATCTGTCAGACTCCCCATTTCTATGTGCGACTACAATCACAACAAGGTTACTTCGCCCATCCCCCTCTACTTGTTGGACCGTAGGATCGAAGCATCGGGCTCCGACTGTCCCTAGGATAATGCTTATCCGGAGTATTGTCAATGACTATGTTGACAAACCTGGTACCAATCTGATACAATGGCGTCACAAACTGATGTGACTGGGAAGTCAGCAGGTCGCTTGCTCTCATCCGAGCGGAGGCGAAACCACTGGTTTGCCAGAATTACTTTTTGCAAAATGAAATTTTTTGCCAAGCGACATCAGCGCCTAATACAAAGGATGTTACTGTGAGATTTCTCCTCGCCCAAAAAATTGGCATGACCAGCATCTTCGATACCACCGATAACTCGGTCGTGCCGGTGACGCTGCTTCAGGCTGGCCCTTGCGTCGTGACGCAGGTCAAGACTCCGGCTCGTGATGGCTATGCTGCCGTGCAAGTCGGCTTTGGTGAGGCCAAAAACATTGGCAAAAGCCGCGCCGGCCATCTGAAAGCCTCCAAAGCCACCAGCCGCCACTTGGCCGAGTATCGACTCGACAAGGACGGCGATTCGGCTGCTTCTGTATCTGAAGATGACGCCGAAACCAAAGCTATTGCGGTCGGCGACACGATCACTGCCAGCATCTTCGCGGTCGGCGATCGCGTCACCGTTCGTGGCACCAGCAAGGGCAAAGGCTTCGCTGGCACCATCAAGCGCCACAACTTCCATCGCGGCCCCAAGACCCACGGTAGCCACAATTATCGTGCTCCCGGATCGATTGGCGCCGGCTTCCCGCAGCACGTCATGCGCGGCATGAAGATGGCCGGCCACATGGGTGTCGACACCGTTACCACCAAGAATTTGCCAATCGTCATGATCGATGAAGCCCGCAATCTGATTGCAGTCAGGGGTGCGGTACCAGGTCCGAAACGTGGTATCATCTCTCTGGAAGCAAGGGAAGCAAAAGCGACATCCGCTGAGAAGGTTAAGAAAGGAGCGACCGCATGAAAGCATCATCGTATTCTGCCAGCGGCACCAAGCAAGCCGACGTCACCCTCGACGCCGCGGTCTTCGGTTTGACTCCAAACGCCGAACTCCTGGCGCAAGCATATCGCGCGTATCTCGCCAACCAGCGCACCAACAACGCTCAGACGCTGACACGCGGTCTGGTATCTGGTGGCGGCAAGAAACCGTATCGCCAGAAGGGCACCGGTCGGGCGCGGACCGGCTCGATCCGCAACCCGATTTGGCGTGGTGGTGGCATCACCTTCGGTCCGACTGGCCTCGAGAACTACAGTCAAAAACTGCCGAAGAAAATGGCTCGGGCCGCCATTCTGCAAGCGCTTAGTGCCAAAGTCGACGCCATCAGCATCATCGCGTCCTTTAGCTTCGATCAGCCCAGTACCAGCGCAGCTGTGGCGACCCTCGACCAGCTCGGAGCTAATGGCAACATCGTCATCATCGCTGCTGAGTCAACTACGGCTACCCGGAAGTCAGTAGCCAATATCCCGTTTGTCGAGCTGTTGGAAGTCAGCCGTCTCAATGGCTTCGACCTCATGAATGCCGATACCATCATTATTGAGCAGGCGGCGCTCGATCTGTTGACTAAGCCTGTCAAAGCTACCAAAACCGAGGCTGTATCATGAGTCAACTGATCGCCAAGCCAATCATCTCCGAGAAATCGATGGGTCAAGCTGCCATCGGCAAGTACCTCTTCGAAGTGCCCAAATTCGCCAACAAGATCGAGATCGCTCGCACCGTAGCGGCTGACTTCAAAGTCACCGTCCGTGACGTCAACGTCATGATCAACAAAGGCAAGGCCAAGACGCTCAAAGGCGTCAAAGGCCGCCGCAGCGACACTAAACGCGCCATCGTCACCGTCAAATCCGGTGACAAGATCAAGGCCTTTGAGATCCAAGAGGAGGCGAGGTAATGGCAGTCCGCATGCTCAAGCGCAACACGGCTGCTCGTCGTCAGATGAGCGTCAGTGATTTCGCCGAGATCACCAAGTCCAAGCCCGAGAAATCATTGCTGGTCGCCCGCAAACAAAACGCCGGCCGCAATGCTCAGGGCAAGATCACGATTCGCCATCGAGGCGGCGGCGCCAAGCGCGCCATCCGCATGATCGACTTTGATTTCCGCGGCATCGACGGTGCTGTTGTCACCGCCATCGAGTACGACCCGAACCGCAGTGCCAACCTAGCCCTGGTGGCACTGCCTGGCGGCGGCAAGGCTTACGTCATCGCCACTGCAGGCCTCAAAGTCGGCGACGTCCTACACTCGACCGACAAGGCTGAGATCAAGAGCGGCAACCGCTTGCCCCTGACTCAAATCCCAGTCGGCACCACCATCTGCAATATCGAGTTATCACCTGGCCGTGGCGGTCAAATGGTTCGTTCAGCCGGAGCCAAAGCTCAGCTCAGCTCGCGTGAAGGTGGTTATGCTCAGATCAAACTACCCAGCGGTGAAGTCCGCCGCGTGTTGGCGACCTGCTACGCCACCATCGGTTCGATCGGCAACGATTCACACCAAAACATCAAGATCGGCAGCGCCGGCCGCAAGCGTCGCATGGGCATTCGCCCGACCGTCCGCGGTAAGGCCATGAACCCGGTTGACCACCCGCATGGTGGTGGGGAAGCCGGCAACTCGATTGGTCTCAAGCATCCGAAGACGCCTTGGGGCATGCCAGCTCTGGGCAAGAAAACCCGTCGCCGTAAATACAGCAACAATATGATAGTTCGCGCCCGTAAGAAAGGAAGCCGATGAGCCGAAGTGCCAAAAAAGGACCATTCGTGGATCCGAAATTATTGAAGAAAGTCCTGGCTTTGCCGGCTGATGGCAGCAACAAAACCATCATCAAGACCTGGGCACGCGCCAGCATGATTCCGCCGGAATTCGTCGGTAAGACCATCGCCGTACACAATGGTAAGAGTCACATCCCCGTCCTGATCAACGAAAACATGGTCGGCCACCGGCTGGGTGAGTTCTCACCGACCCGAAAGTTCCGGGGTCACGGTGGTCGCTTGGCCAAAGCCAATACTGGCACTGGTACGAGCTCGGCGCCGCCATCAGGAGGAGCCTCATGAAAGTCTCAGCCAAAAGTCGTTATCTGAAGGTCTCAGCCCAGAAGTTGCGCTTGAGCGCCGACGTGGTGCGCGGCCAGCGAGCCCTCGATGCCCGCAATTCGTTGCGCGCCATGAACCAGAAGCCGGCTGATTTTGTGGCTGAAGCACTCGCCAGTGCCATGGCCAACGCCGAGAATAACCACAATCTCAATGCCAACACCATGCAGATCGCCGAGATTCGTGTCGACGAAGGACCGAAGTTGAAGCGTGCTCGTCCGCGATCGAAAGGCATGTCGACTCCGATTTTGCACCCGATGTCACACCTGACGATTACCCTGGAAGACACGCCGATGCCGTCCAAACCGAAGGCTAAACCAGTCAAGAAGGAGCCAAAATAATGGGTCAAAAAGTCAACCCTACTAGCATGCGCCTGAGTATCACCAAGAACTGGCAAAGCAAGTGGTTCAACGACCATGAGTATGGCAAGAATCTGGCCGAAGACGTCAAAATCCGCCAAGCTATCGAAGCCAAATTCAATTTCCGCGCCGGCGTCGCCCGCGTCGAAATCGAGCGCTCGACTGGCGCTACCATCATCACGATTTACACCAGTCGCCCAGGAGTGGTCATTGGTCGCGGTGGTTCGGGTACCACCGAACTGCGTCAAATCATCGGCAAATTAGTACCCGAGAAGAGCAATATCAAGATCAATATCGAAGAAATCAAACAGGCCGAGACCAACGCCGCCCTGGTGGCCGCCAACATTGCTAGCCAGCTGGAGCGCCGGATTGCCTTCCGTCGTGCCATGCGCTCGACGGTCGATGCGGCCATGCGCGAAGGTGCGCTTGGCGTCAAAATCACTGTGGCTGGCCGTCTCAACGGTGCCGAAATGGCTCGCCGCGAGACCGCTGCTGCCGGTTCGATTCCGCTCCACACCTTGCGAGCC
>Ga0265338_10003525_pt1 | contig 21922 bp, 11 predicted proteins | sample 42126metaG_FD_193579 | JGI IMG/M metagenome (GOLD analysis project Ga0265338, IMG submission 193579) | Rhizosphere microbial communities from Carex aquatilis grown in University of Washington, Seatle, WA, United States - 4-21-26 metaG | ecosystem: Host-associated > Plants > Roots > Rhizosphere... | reverse complement strand
GTAGCCCTTGATGATGCTGAGCGGCGTGCGCAGCTCGTGGGAGACGTTGGCGACAAATTCCTTTCGGATGCCCTCCAGTTCCTTCTGCTTGGTGATGTCGTGGAGCACGAACAGCGCCCACGAACCGGGGCCGCCATCGAGCGGCGTGACAAGAGCGCCGGTTACCTCGAGCCAGGTGGAATGACTGCCGTCGACAAATTCGAGTTCGTGCTGCGGCTGGGCCTGGCCGTGGCGGACGGCGGCGACATAATCGAGGAAGGCCACGCTGTGCAGGACGATCTCGAGGCGCTGGTTGACGATGTCCCGGGCGCGGGGAAAGATGGTTTGAAGCGCCGGGTTGGCGAGCACGATGCGGTTGCCGGCGTCAACCATGAGGACGGCCTCCTGGAGACTGCCCAGCGTGGCTTCGAGTTGGGCAAGCTGGCCGGAGCGGATCTGCTGGAGTTGGGCGACCTCCGCGACCAGGTCGTTGGCCGCGGTGCACAGCCCGGTCCAATCCCCGGCGGGGGTCCCCTCGCCCTCCGGGCCGAGGGGGAACGGCCGCCGGGCCAGAATCGCCGCACGCAGACGGCGGACGACCCGGCGCCGGGCCGCGATCGTGACGAGTGCGATCGCCAGGCCGGCGCCGAGCGCGGCGGTGATCAGGTAGAGCATGCCTCGACCTTGCGCTCGGAAATCCGGTAACCCACGCCGCGGATCGTCTCGATCCAGGCGGCCTCGCTACCCAGTTTCTCGCGCAGACGGCGAATATGCGTGTCGACCGTGCGCGTCTCGATCTCAGTCTCGTAGTTCCAGACGCTGATGAGCAGATGTTCACGCGTCTGGACCCGGCCACGCCGCTCCATCAATAAACGCAGCAACCGGAACTCGGTTGCCGTCAGCTCGATGGGGCGGTCATGAACGGTTACGGCATGGCGCTCAACATCGAGATTGATGCGGCCGACTTGGAGTTGGCGTGCGTCCTCGGGCGCCTTGTCGGTCGCACGCCGCAAAATGGACTGAACACGAAGTATTAATTCTTTAATACTGAATGGTTTGCAGATATAGTCGTCACAGCCAGCCTCGAATCCCGAGATGCGATCGCCCTCTTCCGCCTTGGCGGTGAGAAAGACGATTGGCACATTCTTCAATTTCGGATCAGCCCGCAGGATGCGACAGATCTGCGTCCCGTTCAGTTCGGGCATCATAATATCGAGGATGACGAGGTCCGGCAGCAGCGAGCGGGCGACGCCGATGCTCATGCTGGGATTCGTCACGGTCTCGGTCTGGTAGCCTTTGGCCTTGAGGTGATAGGCCACGAGGTCGGTGACATCCGGCTCGTCGTCGATGACGAGGATCTTCCGGGGTCGATGATCGGACATGCGCGCGAGCATAAGATCTTCCGCCGTGCCTAGGCTAGTGAATTTCCGAATGTCACCCGTTTGTTACACAGGAGCAGGGACAACATTCAGGCCGGACCGACGCCGGCGCCGGCGCCCGAACCGGCCGCCGGCCGCGCGGTGAATTCCCGGCCGGCCTTGAGCAGCACCATCAGGATGCTGATGTCTGCCGGATTCACGCCGCTGATGCGGGCGGCCTGTCCGAGGGTGGACGGGCGGATCTGGTGCAGCTTGAGCGCGCTTTCCCGGCGCAGCCCCGCGATGGCGAGGTAGTCGATTGAATCAGGAACCCGGATACGCTCGGCGTCGCGCAGGCGTTCGATCTGCCGGAGTTCGCGCTCCAGGTATCCGCGATAGTTTATGCGGTAAAGCACCTCCTGGCGGATCGCCTCCGGTTCGGAAAGGAATTCGGGAGGGAGCTCATCAAGCGCGGCGCCCCGCCTCAGTCGATCCCCCCAGCCCGTAGCGCCGCCGTTGGAGAAATCGAGCCGCGAAACCCATTGCTCGATGCAGGATTTCTTCGCCTCTATTCTGTTTAATCTATTAATGGACAATAATTTATGACTTCTTGCGTGGTGCAGCAGTCTCAGTTCCGCGCTTCCGTGGTTGAATAGGAGCCGATATTCAGCGCGGCTCGTGAACATGCGGTAGGGCTCGGACGTTCCCTTAGTCACCAGGTCGTCGATGAGCACACCGATATACCCCTCGTGTCTTCCGATCAGCAGCGGCGGCTCATTCCTGAGCTTCTGGACCGCATTAATCCCGGCCACAATCCCCTGCCCTGCGGCCTCTTCGTATCCCGATGTACCGTTGATCTGCCCGGCGAGGAAAAGGCTTCCCACCTTTTTTGACTCCAGCGACGCGTGAAGTTGAGTCGGCGGCGCGAAATCGTATTCGACCGCATATGCCGGTCGCATCAGTGTCGCGTGCTCAAGGCCGGGAATGCTGTGGACCATGTCGAGTTGCACGTCCAGCGGCATGCTCGTCGAGAGACCGTTGATGTAGTACTCGTTCGTATTTCTTCCTTCCGGCTCAAGGAATAGAATATGCCTCGGCTTGTCGGCAAATCGGACGAATTTGTCTTCGATACTTGGACAATATCTTGGCCCCACCCCTTTGATCTCTCCGCCGTAGAGGGCCGACCTTGAAAGGTTTCGCCTGACGATATCAGCTGTGATGTCGGTTGTATATGTTATCCAACAAGATACTTGATCAGTTCCGGGCTTCCAACCGATGCGGCGCTCGTCGCAATGTTCCACGTGGAACAGATCCTCTGCGTCGCGAGTATCGTGAAATGCAAACAATGTCGGTGGGTCGTCGCCTTTTTGCTCCTCCATCCTGGTAAAGTCCAGGCTACGGCCAAGCACTCTCGGCGGCGTCCCCGTTTTCAGACGTTGAAGTTCGATCCCAGCATTGATCAGGCTGCCGGAGAGCGTCTTTGCACTGAAGTCACCCAAACGCCCGCCTTCATTCTTGTTCTGCCCGATATGCATCAGCCCCCGCAGGAATGTGCCAGTTGTTATGATCACTGTGCGCCCACGGAACTCGATTTCGAGATTCGTCCGGCAGCCCACGACTGATCCATTTTCAACGATCAACTCCGTCACGGTCGCTTGAAACAGCTGAAGGTTCTTCTGCAATTCCAGGGTGTGCTTCAGCCGAAACTGATAGGCCTTCTTGTCGCATTGGGCCCTTGGGGACTGAACAGCCGGTCCCTTCGATCCATTAAGCAGCCTGAATTGGATAGCAGTGACATCCGTGTTGATCGCCATTTCGCCCCCAAGGGCGTCAATCTCGCGGACGATCTGTCCCTTGGCCTGGCCTCCTATCGCCGGGTTGCAGCTCATCTGTGCAATCGTGTCGACGTTCCCAGTGAGAAGGAGCGTGGAAGCGCCCATTCGAGACGCAGCCAAGGCGGCCTCGACTCCTGCGTGGCCCGCTCCGCATACGATCACATCGAATTTTAACTGATACAGCATCAATAAGATACAAATCTATGTTAGCCGGCAGCGACAATGAACTCCGCAACCTACTTACCGATACAGAACGTGGCAAACAGGCGATCGAGCACCTGCTCGTTGTCAATCCGTCCCGAAATCTCCCCGAGGCAGTCGAGCGCGTAACGAAGATCGCTCGCCAGCAGTTCCGCCGGCGCGGCCGCGCCGATTCCCGCGATCGCGGCCTTGAGGCGGTCGATCGCCTGGCTGAGGGCATGGGCATGGCGGGCATTGATGGCAATCAGTTCCTCGTTCTGCTCGCCGCGAAACGATTCGGCGTGCCGCACGATGGCCGCCACCAGGCCATCGCAGCCGGCGCCGGTCAGCGCGGAGACGCGCACGGCGGGCAGGTGTTCGGGCGGGGCGAAGTTCCCGGCCGGCCGCAGGTCGATCTTGTTGGCCACCACGAGGGAGTTGGCGGCCGTCAATCGGCCGCGGATATCGTCCGGCAGCGACGGCGGCGGTCGGGTGACGTCGACGACGAGCAGGATCAGATCGGCTTCCGCGGCCCGCTTGACCGTCTGGCGCATGCCCAGCTCCTCCAGCGGGGTGGGGGAGCCGTTGATTCCCGCGGTATCGATTAGTCGGATACAGTGTGAGCCGAGCGTCAGGCGTTCCTCGAGGTAGTCGCGGGTGGTGCCCGGTTCCGCGCTCACCAGGGCCCGCTCATGGCCGACGAGCCGGTTGAGCAGGCTGCTTTTGCCGGAGTTGGGCTCCCCGAGGATGACGGTCTTGATCCCGTCGCGGAGGATCGCACCGTAGTGCCGGGTGGCGAGAAGGTGTTCCGTATCCGCGAGCAGCCGCTCGAGGGCGGTCCGGAGGTCGTCGCGCCGCTCGGGCGGCAGATCTTCATCCGGGAAATCGATGTGCGCCTCGACCCGGGCCAGGAGGTCGACCAGGCGCGCCGTCAGCTTCATGAGGTGTTCGCCCAGGACGCCGCGCAGCTGCCGGTTGGCGGCGGCGAGGGCGCGGTCGCTGTGGGCGTGGATCAGGTCCACCACGGCCTCGGCCTGGCTCAGGTCCATGCGGCCGTTGAGGAAGGCGCGCCGGGTGTACTCGCCCGGCTCGGCCGGCCGGCATCCGCGGGCGTAGAGGTCTTCCAGGATGCGCTGGACGATGAACGGGTTGCCATGGCAGCTGATCTCGAGAAGGTCCTCGCCGGTGTAGGAATTGGGCGCCTGGAAAAACGAATGCAGGACGTCGTCGACCAGCGCGCCGGCCCGGTCGCTATAGTCGCCGCGCCGCGTCTGGCCGGGCCGGGAGGGCGCGCCGAAGATCGCCTGCGCGACGGGTGCGCTCAGCGGGCCGCTGGTGCGCACGACGGCGAGGGCCGAGGTGCCGGCCGGCGTGGCCAGCGCGGCGATCGTATCGACGGAAGACGCCATGGCGCCCACCCAAACGAGGTGGCCGTCGAAGGCAAAACGAAAGCACGCGCCGCGGACCGGGGCCGGACCGCGGTCCTAGCCGCCGGTCATTCGACCGGGGGGGCGCTGGTTACCTCGGTGCCGCCCTTGACGCTGACGCGGGCCAGGATTTCCGCGGTGATCTTGGCGGCGAGCTCGGGGTTCTGGGCGAGCGCGTCCTTGGCGGCGTCGCGTCCCTGGCCGACCAGTTCGCCGTTGTAGGCGATCCATGCGCCTTTCTTTTCCAGGATCTTGTGTTCGACGCCCAGGTCGATCAGCGAGCCGTTCCGCGAGATGCCCTCGTCGTACATGATGTCGAACTCGCACTCGGTGAACGGCGGCGCGACCTTGTTCTTCACCACCTTGATCTTGGCCCGGTTGCCGATGACCCGGCCGTCCGGCAGCTTGAGCTGGTCCTTGCGGCGGATGTCGAGGCGGATCGACGCGAAGAACTTGAGCGCCCGGCCGCCCGAGGTGGTCTCGGGGTTGCCGAACATCACGCCGATCTTCTCGCGGATCTGGTTGGTGAAAATGCACACGCACTTTGTCTTGCTGACGACGGCGGTCAGCCGGCGCATGGCCTGGCTCATGAGCCGGGCCTGGGAGCCCACCGTGGCGTCGCCCATTTGCCCGTCGAGCTCGGCTTTGGTGACCAGGGCCGCGACGGAATCCAGCACGATGACATCGATGCTGTTGGAGCGAATCAACGTCTCCATGATGTTGAGGGCGTCCTCGCCGCTGTCGGGCTGCGAGACGAGCAGGTCGTCCAGCTTGACGCCGACGATGCGGGCGTATTTCGGGTCGAGCGCATGCTCGACGTCGATGAACGCCGCCAGCCCGCCCTTGCGCTGCGCTTCCGCGATCACACTCAGGCAGAACGTGGTCTTTCCGGACGCCTCCGGACCATAGACCTCGACGATGCGCCCGCGGGGCAGGCCGCCGACACCGAGGGCGAGATCGATGGCGAGCGAGCCCGTCGAGATGGTGTCGACCACCATGCGGGTCGCGCTGCCCAGGCGCATGATCGATCCTTCGCCGAATTGCTTCGTGATGGCCGAGACCGCCAGCTCGATGTTCCGGGACCGGGCGGGATCATTGGCGCGTTCGGCCTGCGTCTGGGGGACGGAGGGGGTCGGGGCTTTGGCGGGGGCGGTCTTGGACATGGGATTTGGAGAATTTGAAATCGATAATGGTTATGGAAAAACAACGGCAGCCCGCGCCAGACGCAAGCGTTCGTTCGCAGGTCCTTTTTTCGGCAAAGCCGCGGCTGGCGCAAACGAAAAGATGCACCGGCGCGCGGCCCGCCTCAGGCCGGGCCGTAGTAGTCCCGGTACCAGTCGACGAACCGCCGCAGGCCTTCTTCCAGCGTGACCTTGGGCTCGTAGCCGACGGCGGCGCGGATGCGCGTGAGGTCGGCGCAGGTTTCCGGCATCTCGGTGGCGAGCGGCGGCAGCAGTTCGAGCTGGGCCGGGCGGCCCAGCAGCGTCTCCAGCATGCGGACGAACTGCCGCATCTCCACCGGCCGGCTGCAGCCGATGTTGAAGATCCGCCAGGGTGGGGCGGCGGCCGCGGGGGCGAGCAGAACCTTGAGCACGCCGTCCACAATGTCGTCAATGTAGGTGAAATCCCGTTGATAGCGGCCGTGATTGTACAGGCGGACGGGCCGTCCCTCCTGGATGGCGCGGGCGAACAGCACGGGCGTCATGTCCGGGCGGCCCCAGGGGCCGTAGACGGTGAAGAAGCGCAGGCCGGTGACGTTCAGGCCGTGCGTGTGGGCGTAGCTGTAGGCCATGGCCTCGTTCGCCTTCTTGGTGGCGGCGTAGAATGACAGGGGCTGGCCGGCGTCGTCGTCCTCGCGGAACGGCACCCGGGCGCCGGCGCCATACACCGAACTGCTGGAGGCGAACACCAGGCGCCGGGGCGGCCGCTGTCGCGCGGCCTCGAGCACGCTGGCGAAACCGAGCAGGTTGCTGTGCACGTAGGCGCCCGGGTTCTCGAGGCTGTAGCGCACGCCGGTCTGCGCGCCAAGGTGCGCCACATAGTCGGGTGCGAACTGCGCATGCAGCTGCTGGAACCGGGCGGCATCGGCGAAGTCGGCCTGCAAAAAGCGGAATCCCCGCGTCTGCTCCAGCTCGGCCAGGCGGGCCCGCTTCAGCTCGACCGAGGCGTATTCGCTCAGATTGTCGACTCCGAGCACCTCGCATTCCGCCGCGGACGCGAGCCGCCGGCAGAGGTGGAAGCCAATGAATCCGGCCGCGCCGGTCACGAGGACTTTCATCGGCCGGGGTCTAGCCGAAAGGCGGGGATGCCGCTAGGCAAATCTCCGGGGGCGGCGCCACGGCCGTGTATCCGACAGTGAATGACTGGTGAAAATCGGCCTTTCTCTCGCTGGCCGGCGCGAAAACCGCTCCGATCGGTTGCGCCGTTTTTGTCTATCGGCATGGTGTGCGCATGAAGATCAAGGCCTACCTGAAGCCTCAATGCGGCTGGTCGCGTGGCGTGCGCGCCATCATGCGCAAATACCGCCTGGAGTACGAGGACATCGATGTCGTCGACAATCGGGCGAATCATGACGAGATGATGCGCAAATCAGGGCAGCCGCTTTCTCCGTGCGTCGAGATCGACGGCGTCATGCTGGCGGACGTCTCCGGCGAGGAGGTCGAAAATTATCTGCTCGCCAACAATCTCGTCGAGCCCAACGACGCTGAGGCCGAGGAGCCGACCAATGTCGGCTGCGCGGACGCCGAAAGCGCCAAAATGGCCACCAAAACCATCCGTTTCTTCTGACGGGCCACCCAGGCAAAACAATCTCAGTTTTCACCGGGCCGGCTCACGCGATCAGCGACCGGCCCTTTTTTGTGCCTCCATCACCACCAGCACTGCCCGCGATCGGTCCGGCCGGTCCGGCGGCTTCCACCCGACGGACGGGGACGATTCGTCTCCGGCCGGGAAGATCGGAATTTGCCATTGACGCGATCGGGAACGCCAAGCGGTATCCGCCCAGATGAAGAAGAGAAGTCACAGCGCTCGCGGCAGCCGTCCCCCGGGGCCGGGCTTGCCCGCCAAGCAGGGCCTCTATGATCCCTGGTTTGAGCACGACGCCTGCGGGGTGGGCTTCGTCGCGGACGTGTTGGGCCGCAAATCCCACGACATTCTGCAGCAGGCGCTGCAGGTGCTCCGCAATCTCGACCATCGCGGCGCCAGCGGCAGCGAGCCCAACACGGGGGATGGCGCCGGCGTGCTGTTGCAGATGCCCCACGCCTTTCTCGCCGAGGTGTGCAAAAAGCTCCGCATCGTCCTGCCCGGTCCGACCGAGTACGGGAGCGGCCTGGCTTTCCTGCCCCGCCACCCGACCCACCGCCGCCGGCTGGAGGAGCGCTTCGAGCAGATCGTCCAATCGGAGGGGCAGACGTTTCTCGGCTGGCGCACCGTGCCGAGCAACAGTGCGTCGCTGGGAGACACGGCGCGCTCCTGCGAGCCGTTCATCCGCCAGGTCTTCATCGGCCGCAACAAGAACCTGGCTGACGATCTCGCCTTTGAACGGAAGCTGTATGTGATCCGCAAGCGGGCCTACAGCGAGATCCGCGCAGAGGGGCTCGATGGAGGTGAATACTGGTATCTCCCCAGCCTGTCTTACAAGACATTCATATACAAGGGCATGCTCCTGACGGAGCAGCTACCCGAGTATTTTCCCGACCTGCGCGACCCGGCCATGGAGACCGCCCTGGCCCTGGTGCACTCGCGATTCAGCACCAACACGTTTCCGAGCTGGGAGCGGGCCCATCCCTACCGGTACATGGCCCACAACGGCGAGATCAACACGCTGCGGGGCAACATCAATTGGATGCACGCCCGCGGGGCGCTCTTCGAATCGGACCTGTTCGGCGACGACATCAAGAAGGTGCACCCGGTCATCGATCCGAACGGCAGCGACTCGGCCATGTTCGACAACACCCTGGAATTGCTCGTGCTCGCCGGCCGCACGCTGCCCCATGCGATGATGATGCTGATTCCGGAGCCCTGGTCCAACCACGGGACCATGGACGATGACCGCAAGGCGTTTTATCAGTATCACTCCTGCCTCATGGAGCCCTGGGACGGCCCGGCGTCCATCGCGTTCTCGGATGGCCGGATGATCGGCGCCGTGCTGGATCGCAACGGCCTGCGGCCGTCGCGCTACTATGTGACCAAGGACCACCGGGTCATCATGGCCTCGGAGGTGGGCGTGCTTGACGTGCCGGCGGACCAGATTGCGCAGAAGGGCCGTTTGCAGCCCGGCCGCATGTTCCTCGTCGACACCGAGGAGGGCCGCATCGTCGCCGATGAGGAGATCAAGACGAAGATCGCCGCGGAACGCCCCTACCGTCTCTGGCTGAACGAACATCTGATCCACCTGGAGGACCTGCCGGTGGCGCCGGCGCTGCCGGAACCGGATGCGAAGAGCCTGCTGCAGCGGCAGATCGCCTTCGGCTATACCTTCGAGGACCAGCGCCTGCTGCTCGTCCCGATGGCGCGCGACGGCGTGGAGGCCGTCGGGTCCATGGGCAACGACGCCGCCCTGGCGGTGCTCTCCAACCAGCCCCGCCTCCTCTACGACTACTTCAAGGAGCTCTTCGCCCAGGTCACCAACCCGCCGATCGACTGCATCCGCGAGGAGCTCATCATCTCGGCGGAGACCCGGCTCGGTTCCGAGGGAAACCTGCTGAACCCGCAGCCGTCCGCCTGCCGCCGGGTGGAACTGGAGTGGCCCATCCTGACCAACGAGGAATTCGCCAAACTGCGGCGCCTCGACCGGCCCGGCTTCAAGGTCGGCCTGCTGCCCATCCTGTTCCGGGTCACGCGCGGCGAGAAGGGCCTGGCCAAGTCGGTCGAGGAATTGTGCGTGATGGCGCGGCGCATGATCGAGGAGGAGGAGGTCAATCTCATCGTCCTCAGCGACCGCGGGGTGAACCAGGACTACGCGCCGGTGCCCGCCCTGCTGGCCGTCGCCGGCCTGCATCATTATCTCATCCGCGAGGGGCTGCGGACCCGCATCAGCATGGTGCTGGAGACGGGCGAGGCGCGCGAAGTCCACCAATTCTCGCTGCTGATCGGCTACGGCTGCAGCGCCGTCAATCCGTACCTCGCCTTCGAGACGCTCGACGAGATGATCAGCGACGGCCTGCTGTCGAACGTGGACCACAAGACCGCCTGCAAGAACTTCGTCAAGGCGGCCTCCAAGGGCGTGATCAAGGTCATGTCGAAGATGGGCATTTCCTCCATCCAGAGCTACCGGGGCGCGCAGGTCTTCGAGGCGGTGGGCATCCGGCAGGATGTGGTCGACAGCTATTTCACCTGGACGCCGTCGCGAGTCGGCGGCATCGGGCTCGACGTCATCGCCCAGGAGGTGCTCGCGCGCCACCACTGCGCCTTTCCGGGCCGGCCGGTCAACGGCCAGGTGCTGCCCGCCGGCGGCCAGTATCAATGGCGCGACGACGGGGAGGCCCATCTCTTCAATCCGGAAACGATCCACCGCCTGCAGAAGGCGGTGCGCACCGGCAGCTACGCCACGTTCAAGGAATACGCCCGGCTGATCAACGACCAGTCGAAGGCCCTGTGCACGCTGCGCAGCCTGCTCGACTTCAAGCCCGCCGAAGCGATCCCGCTGGAGGAGGTCGAGCCGGTGGAGGCCATCGTGAAGCGGTTCAAGACCGGCGCGATGTCCTACGGCTCGATCAGCCAGGAGGCGCACGAGAATCTCGCCATCGCGATGAACCGGCTCGGCGGCAAGAGCAACACCGGCGAGGGCGGCGAGGACCCGGCGCGGTACCAGCTGGAGCCCAACGGCGACTCCAAGAATTCCGCCATCAAGCAGGTGGCCTCCGGCCGGTTCGGCGTCACGAGCGAATACCTCGTCAAAGCGCGCGAGCTCCAGATCAAGATGGCGCAGGGCGCCAAGCCCGGCGAGGGCGGTCAGCTACCCGGCACGAAGGTGTACCCGTGGATCGCCCGCACCCGCCACACCACCGCGGGCGTCGGCCTGATCTCGCCGCCGCCGCACCACGACATTTATTCAATCGAGGACCTGGCCGAGCTGATCCACGACCTCAAGAACGCCAACCGCCATGCGCGGATCAGCGTGAAGCTGGTGGCCGAGGTCGGCGTGGGCACCATCGCCGCCGGCGTGGCCAAGGCGCACGCCGACGTCGTCCTCATTTCCGGCCATGACGGCGGCACCGGCGCGTCGCCGCTCACCTCCATCAAGCATGCCGGCCTGCCATGGGAACTCGGCCTGGCGGAAACCCACCAGACCCTGGTCCTCAACAATCTTCGCGATCGCATCGCGGTCGAGACGGACGGCCAGCTGAAGACCGGCCGCGACGTGGTCATCGCGGCGCTGCTGGGCGCCGAGGAGTTCGGCTTTGCCACCGGGGCGCTGGTGGCCAGCGGCTGCATCATGATGCGGGTCTGCCACCTGAACACCTGCCCGGTGGGCGTGGCGACGCAGGATCCCCGGCTGCGCGCCAAGTTCGAGGGCAAGCCGGAGCACGTCGTCAACTTCATGCGTTTCATCGCGACCGAGGTTCGCGAGATCATGGCGCAGCTCGGCTTCCGCACCGTCGAGGAGATGGTCGGCCGCGTAGACTGCCTGGAGGCGCGGAAGGCCGTCGACCACTGGAAGGCCAAGGGCCTCGACTTCAGCAACATTCTCTACCAGCCCGACGTGGATCCCGATATCGGACGGTTCTGCCGGGTGGCGCAGGATCACGGCCTGGAGAAGTCGCTCGACGTGACCGTGCTCGCCGACCTGTGCCGGCCGGCAGTGGAGCGCGGCGAAAAGGTCGTGGCCGAGCTGCCCATCCGCAACATCCACCGGGTGGTGGGCACGATCACCGGCAGCGAGATCACGCGGAAGTGGGGCGCCCGGGGCCTGCCCGACGACACGGTCCGGATCCACTTCCAGGGCTCAGCCGGCCAGAGTTTCGGCGCGTTCATGCCGCGCGGCATGACCTTCGTCCTGGAAGGGGACGCCAACGACTATCTCGGCAAGGGGCTTTCGGGCGGCAAGATCATCGTCTTTCCCCCGGCCGGATCGACGTTCGTGCCGGAGGCCAACATCATCACCGGCAACGTGGCGTTCTACGGGGCGACGGCCGGCGAGGCCTACGTCGGCGGCATGGCGGGCGAGCGGTTCTGCGTGCGCAATTCCGGGGTCAACGCCGTGGTGGAGGCGGTGGGCGACCATGGCTGCGAATATATGACGGGCGGCCGGGTGGTCGTGCTCGGCTCCACCGGCCGCAATTTCGCCGCCGGCATGTCGGGCGGCATCGCCTATGTGCTCGATGAGCGGGGCGAGTTCGCGCGCAACGTGAACCTGCAGATGGTCGGGCTCGAGAAGATCGACACGCCGGAAGAGGCCGCGGAAGTGCGGGCCATGATCGAGAAGCATGTCGCCTACACCCACAGCGCCCGGGGCCGCCAGGTCCTGGCCGCCTGGGCCCAGCTGGTGCCGCATGTCGTGAAGATCATGCCGAAGGACTACCGGCGCGTGCTCGACTGCCTGGAGCGGGTGAAGGAGCAGGGCCTGACCGGCGACGAGGCCACCATGGCGGCATTTGAGGAGAATGCCCGCGACCTCGCGCGGGTGGGGGGAAATTGATGCGATTCGCGAATTTGGATTTACGAGTCACGAATTTGGACCGCGCATCTGGGGGTGCGATGATCTCGCCTCCGTGAGTTCGTAATTCGTACCTCATAATTCTGAAATCCTTCCATGGGCAAACCAACTGGATTCATCGAATATCTGCGGGAGCTGCCGGTCGACCGGACGCCGACGGAACGCATCGGCGACTGGAAGGAGTTTCACCACCGGATGGAGGAGAAGAAGCTCCGCAACCAGGGCGCGCGCTGCATGGATTGCGGGGTGCCCTTCTGCCATACCGGCAAGCTGGTCAGCGGCATGGCTGCGGGCTGCCCGATCCACAATCTCATCCCGGAGTGGAACGACCTGATCTTTCGCGGGCTGTGGCGCGAGGCGCTCGGGCGCCTCCTGAAGACGAACAATTTCCCCGAGTTCACCGGCCGCGTCTGCCCGGCGCCCTGCGAGGGCTCGTGCGTGCTCGGGATCGCCGACCCGCCCGTCACCATCAAGAACATCGAGTACTCGATCATCGAGAAGGGCTGGCAGGAGGGCTGGGTGCTGCCGCAGCCGCCGCGGGCCCGCACGGGCAAGAAGGTCGCGATCGTCGGTTCGGGACCGGCGGGGCTGGCCGCGGCCGCGCAGCTCAACTCCGCCGGCCACTGGGTGACGGTCTTTGAGCGCGCCGACCGGCCGGGCGGGCTGATGATGTACGGCATCCCCAACATGAAGCTGGCCAAGCAGGAGGTGCTCCTGCGGCGGCTGGATCTGATGCAGCAGGAGGGGATCAAGTTCATCTGCAACGCGAACGTCGGCGACAACGTCGAGCCGCAGATCTTCCTCAAGGAATACGACGCCACCCTGCTGTGCACCGGCGCCACCCAGCCGCGCGACCTGCCCGTCGAGGGCCGCAACCTGCCGGGCGTGCATTTCGCCGTCGATTTTCTCACGGCCAACACGAAGGCGCTGCTCAACGGCGGGACCGACCACTCGCCGATGCATGCCCGCGGCAAGGACGTCGTCGTGATCGGCGGCGGCGACACCGGCACCGATTGCGTCGGCACCGCCATGCGCCACGGCGCCCGGAGCCTCGTGCAGATTGAAATCCTGCCGAAGCCGCCGATGGATCGGGCCGCGGACAATCCCTGGCCGGAGTGGCCCAAGATCTACCGGCTGGACTACGGCCAGGAGGAGGCCGCGGCGAAATTCGGGGCCGATCCGCGCATCTATCTCACCACGGTCAAGAAGTTCGTCGGCGACCGGGAGGGCCGCGTGAAGGAGCTGGTGACCGTCCAGGTGAAATGGGAGAAGAACGACAAGGGCCAGTTCGTGCCGAAGGAGCAGCCGGGCACCGAGGCGACCCGCCCGGCCCAGCTGGTGCTGCTGGCGATGGGCTTTCTCGGGCCGGAGCAGCCGCTGCTCAAGGAACTGAAGGTCGACACCGACGCCCGCAGCAACGTCCGGGCCGAGTTCGAGAAATACGCGACCAACCTGCCCGGCGTGTTCGCGGCCGGCGACTGCCGGCGAGGGCAGAGCCTGGTCGTCTGGGCGATCAACGAAGGTCGCGGCGCGGCGCGGGAATGCGACCGCCACCTGATGGGCGCGACCGATCTGCCGTAAGGCCGGTCAGGACCCTTCATTCCGGAGGTCCGACCCCTGATCGGGGCCGCCGACCCGCCCCCCGGGACGACGCCGGCCGCGGGCAATGATCCGTTGCGCGCGGGAGGATTTCGAAAGTAGGAGGACTCATACGGTCCACGCCAATTGCCAATAAGGTATCGGCCGGCATTGCACCTCAACCGCCGCCGGTACAAAAAGACCGGCTCACTGCCAGGCAGACAGCCCCGTCTGCCCTGGCGGATCTGCCCCCAATACCCCGCATGAACCCTACCGCGATGCACGCGATTCTTCTCTGCTGGCGCAGACCATGTACCGGAGGATCGCCGACATGAGGCTGGGCACCCGATGACCCGGGCGCGTCGTCCTCTCCATTCGAAGCTTCACGGCCGGATGGAACCGGTTTCCGCTTCGGGGAAACCCGGGGTTGCGCGTGCGTGCGCCGTCGGGAGCGCGCGGTCGCCGCGGGCCGGCGCCCGCGGGACGAGGCGGCATTCGGAATTCGCCCCGCTCCCGGAGGCGGTTCGTCACCCATGAAGATCGCGGAGGATTTCGGGAAGATCGCCGACGGCATGCGGTTCATGACGCGCGCGGAGGAACGCGCGATGTACAGTCATGACATCGGGGACGTCCCGGCGCTCATGACCGGGACGTTCTTCCGAACGCAGCCCGATCTCGTGGTCCAGCCGCGGAGCGTGGCGGAGATCCAGCGGGTCCTGGCGTTTGCCAACGAGCACAAGCTCCCGGTCATCCCGCGCGGCGCCGCCTCGTGGGGTTTCGGCGGCGTCATCCCGACCAAGGCCGGGATCGTGATCGACCTGTCCCCCTTCCGGAACGTCCTGGCGCTCGATGCGGCGCACCAGACCGTGACGGTCGAGGCGGGGGCGCGGTGGAGCGACGTCGATCTCATCGCCAAGCGCCAGGGCCTGTGCCTGCGAACGTATCCGTCGAGCAAGTTCTCGACGATCGGCGGGTGGGTTTCGACCGGGGGCTGCGGCATCAACAGCTTCAAGTTCGGCCCCCTGGCGGAGCAGATCGTGGCCCTGACGGTCGTCACCGGCGCCGGCGAAGTGAAGAAACTCACGCCGGCGGACCGCGAATTCCCGTACTTCGTCTCGACCGAGGGAGTGTTCGGCATCATTGCCGAGGTCACCCTGAAACTGCGGGAGGTCCCGTCCGGGTCGTACCCGCATCTGGTCTACTTTCCGAGCGACGCGGCGGCCTTCGCGTTCATCGCGCGCCTCGCGCAGCGCCGGGCGGCCGGGGAATTCAGCCCCACGGTGATCCGGTTCCTGGACGAAAACCATCTGGGCGACTCGAACGAAGTGATGCGGGTCGGCCTCTTCCGGAAGGCCGCCGGCGTGCTCGTGGAATTCGATTGCCGCGACGACGATGACCGCTTCGCGCGGTTTCTGGCTGCGGCCGGCGCGGGCGAGGAGGCGCCGCGGCATGTGGCCGGCTACCTGTGGAATGAGCGGCTGTTCGGCATGAAGACGAAGCGCCTCGGGCCGACGCTGCTGGCGAGCGAGGTCATCATCCCGATCGCCGGCGCCGCGGCCTTCATCGCCGTCGCGAAGAAACTGGGGCGGCGTTTCGCGGTGGAGGTGTGCATCGACGCCTACATCATCGACGAACGCCGGGCGCTCGTGATGGCGACGTTTCTGTGCGATTCCCGGCGGCTGCGGTACTTCGTGGACCTGCCCCTGGCGACCCTGCTCACGCATGCCGCGGTCAAACGGGGGGCGGAACCCTACGGGCTCGGTCTCTGGAATGCGGCCTTCATCAATCATCTGCACCGCGCCGACCGGCAGCGCGAGTTGCGGGCCTACAAGGCGCAGGTGGATCCGAGCAACATCCTGAACCCGGGAAAATATTTCGGCGTCAACACGACCCTGCTCTCGAGGGTAGTCTTCCATCCCGCCGTGTTCGGATGCTCGATGAGCCTCCTGCGGCTGCTGTCGCCGGTCATCGGCAAGGCCGCCACGGTGCTGCTGGGCCGGGGCCGGAAGGTGGACCAGCTGGATTTCGAGCTCAGCATCCATGCGTGCGCCCAATGCGGAAACTGCCTGGCGGTCTGTCCGGCGTATCTGGTCACCCAGAACGAGGCGGTGACGGCCAAGGCCAAGCTGGCGCTGGCCAAGAAGCTGGTCCGGGGGCGGCCGGTGACGGCGGCCGAGGCGGCCCTCGCCTTCCAGTGCATGCATTGCCGCGCCTGCGAGGAGATCTGCCAGGTCAATCTCGAGCTCATGAAGCTGTGGGACGCCCTGGAGGCGAGGATCGAGGGCAGATTCGGCCGGCCGCAGGCGCAGCTCCCCGGGTTTCTCAAGGAGGTCGATGCCAGCCAGGCGTACTGGCAGATGGTGGAAAGGAACAACTGACGCGCCGGGCGATCGCCGCGCGGGCAAAAGGCGGACCAGGACCATGCCAAAGAAATACCACGTCCACGTAAAGGCCACCCCCTTGGGCCTGGACTACATCTTCAAGTTCCAGATCGCCCGGCGGGACCACTGCATCAACTGCGGCCGGTGCACCAAGGTGTGCATCTACGAGGCGCATGCGCGCCGGCCGGACGATCCGCGCAAGATGGCGGACCCGAATACGGCGGTGTGCCGGAACTGTTTCCGCTGCATCCAGGAGTGCCCGCGGGGGGCGCTGGAGAAATCGCTGAACCCGGACTACCTCAGCGCCGGCGGCGCGTACTGGCGGCCCGACATGCTGCTGACGCTGTGGAAACAGGCGGAGGACGGCCGCGTGCCGGTGACCGGCGCCGGCTACCGCGGACCGTTCACCGGCACGGGCTTCGACAGCATGTGGACCGACATGTCCGAAATCGTCCGGCCGACCCGGGACGGCATTCACGGGCGCGAATACATCAGCACCTCGGTCGAACTGGGCCGGAAGCTGAACCATCTGGAGTTCGACGAATCCGGGCGCCTGCGGTCGCAGATTCCGCGGACGATCGACATTCCCCTGCCGGTCATCTTTGACCTGCCGCCGGCCGGCCTCAGCGGCCGGGTGTGGACGGCCCTGATCAAGGCCGCGGCCGAGCTGGGCACGTTCGTCGTCGTGCCGGCGGCCCAGATCACGGCGGAACGCGAGCGCTCGCTCGCGCACCTGATTCCCTGCATGACGCCGGGCGAGATCGACCATGAGCAGGCCATCCTCGCCAAAGCCCGGCTGGTCGCGGTCGACTACACGGCGGGGTCGCCCGGGCACTGGCCGGCCCTGCAGGCGAAGATCAAGGCCATGGGCCCGGCGCTGACCATTGTCCGGGTGCCCGCCACCGGGATGGTCGAGGAGACGGTGTCCCGGCTCGCCCACGGCGGCGCCGAGATCATCCAGATCGTCGCCGACTATCGCGGGCGCGAGATCAACAGCTCGTCCCCCTCGTCCCCCCGCTTGATCAAGGACCTCATCCGGGCGGTGCACCTCCGGTTGGTGAACGAGCGCATCCGCGACGAAGTCACCCTGATCGGCTCGGGCGGGATCGCCATGGCGGAGCATGTTCCGAAGGCGATGCTGTGCGGGGCGGACCTGACGGCGATCGACCTGCCGCTGCTGATCGCGATCGGCGCACGACTGCACGAGGAGCCGCAGCGATCCCTGACGCTGCCCGGCGGCCTGGACAAGATCTCCGAAGAGGTCCTCACCCAGCGGATCGTCAACCTGATGGGGGCCTGGCATTCCCAGCTACTCGAAGTGATGGGGGCCATGGGCATCCGGGAGGCCCGCCGCCTGCGCGGGGAGTCCGGCCGGGCCATCTTCTTCGACGAGATCGACCACGACACTTTCGGGAAACTGTTCCGCAGAAAGGAGGCGGCGAGCGTATGATCCCACCCACGGTCGAAGTCAGGGCCACGCCGTCCCGGTTCAAGCATCAGGTGCCGAAGTACAAGGTGGTCCGGTCGGATGCGTGCATCAATTGCGGCACCTGCGCCCGAACCTGTTCCTACGGGGTGCACGAGCGGGTCGACGGACACAACCGGATCCGGCCCCCCGTCGACTACCGCTGCATCGGCTTCGTCTGCCAGAGCGGAGACGCCTGCTGCGTGGCGAAATGCCCGCGCAAGGCGCTGAGCCTCGTGCCCAACCCCATGTACGAGACGCTGGGCGACCCTCGCTGGACCGCCGACATGATCACAGGGACCTGGATCATGGCCGAAACGGGCTATCCGCCCAAACGCGCCGATCTCGAATACAACACGGGCGGCTCCGGCGGCGGCTTCGACAAGCTGCGCTTCAAGTTTCCCGCGCATCCGGCCAAGGTGGACAAGGCCGAGATCTCGACCGCCATCCCGCTGAATCGGCGGAATGACGGCCGCGAGAACATCGTCATCGCCACCCCGGTCTACGGCGGGGGCATGTCCTTCGGATCGGTCAGCCTTCCGACCATGATCTCGCGGGCCCGGAACGCCGCCCGCTGGGATACGTTCACCTGCACCGGCGAGGGCGGCTATCCCGAGGCGCTGCAGCCTTATGACGACCATGTGATCACCCAGGTGGCGACGGGCCTGTTCGGCGTGCGCGAGGAGACGATCCAGCGGGTCAAGATCGTCGAGTTCAAGTACGCCCAGGGGGCCAAGCCCGGTCTCGGCGGGCACCTGCTCGGGGAAAAGAACACGGCGGCCGTCGCCAAGATGCGCGAGGCGGTCCAGGGGTCCCCGCTGTTTTCACCCTTCCCGTTTCACTCCGTCTATTCGATTGAGGATCACAAGAAGCACATCGACTGGATCAAGGAGATGAATCCGCGGGCGCTGGTTTCGGTGAAGGTATCGACGCCCAACGACGTGGATATGGTGGCGGTCGGCTCCTACTATGCCGGCGCCCACATCATCCATATCGACGGCGGCTATGGCGGCACCGGGGCGGCCCCCGACATCGCCAAGAAGAACATCGCGATGCCCATCGAGTACGCCATCACCAAGGTCCACACCTTCCTGAAGGAGGAAGGGGCCCGGGAGGCCATGACGCTGATTGCCTCCGGCGGGATCCGGACCGCCCACGACCTGGCCAAGGCGATCTGCCTGGGAGCGGACGGGGCGGTCATCGGCACCGCCGAAATGGTCTCCCTGGAATGCGTGCGCTGCGGCAACTGCGAATCCGGGCGCGGCTGCGCCCGCGGGATCGCCTCCACCGATTCCGAGCTGGCCGATCTCTTCGGCGCGGAATGGGCCACCCAGCGTCTCACCAATCTCTACCACGCCTGGAACGTCCAGCTGGTCGAGATCCTCCAGAAATGCGGCCTGAAGAGCGTGCGCGAGCTGGTCGGCCGGACCGACCTGCTGGAGCACGTCGATTACAGCCGGTAGCGCGGAATCTGCCCCATGGACAACGCCCTCAAGATCCTTCGCTCCCGCACGGAGCTCTGCCGCGCGGTGCCGCCGCTCGCCCCGGAGGCCGAGGCGGAGGGCGGCTGCGGCGTCACGGGGTTCATCAGTTCCATTCCCGTGACCGGAAAGAACATCTTCGAGCCCTCGGTGCAGATGCACAATCGCGGCAACGGCAAGGGCGGCGGCATCGGGGCGGTGGGGTTCGTGCCGGCGGAGCTGGGGGTGTCCCGGCAGGTCCTGGACGAGGACTACCTGGTCCACGTCGCGCTCCTCGACGGCAGCGTGGCGGGCGAAATCGAAACCCGGTTCATTCATCCCGGCTTCCGCATCGACCACGCCGAGAAGCTGGCGACGATCGACGACTACCGTGACCTCGGGCTCGAGGTCAGGCCCGCCGACATCATGCGCTATTTCGTGCGCGTGAAGGACGACGTGCTGGACAAGTACATCGCGGACCATGACCTCGCGTCGCTCGACCGGCGCGACGCCGAGGACGAGTTCGTTTACCAGAACAGTTTCCGGATCAACTCCCAGTACTACGCGTCCTTGGGCGAGAAGCGGGCCTTTGTCATGTCCCACGGGCGGAACATGATGATCCTGAAGATCGTCGGCTACGCGGAGAACGTCGTGCGCTACTACAAGCTGGACGACTTCCGGGCGCACGCGTGGCTCGCCCACCAGCGGTATCCGACGCGCGGGCGCGTGTGGCATCCCGGCGGCTGCCATCCGTTCAGCGCGCTGCACGAGGCGCTCGTGCACAACGGCGATTTCGCCAACTACCAGGCGGTCCGCGAATACCTCCAGCAGCGAAACTATTACCCGCTGTTCCTGACCGACACGGAGGAGGCGGCGCTGCTGCTCGATCTGTGGAGCCGCGTCTACCGGTATCCGCTCGAGTACCTGATCGAGGCCCTCGCCCCGACGTCGGAGATGGACTTCGACCTGCTGCCGGCCGACAAGCAGGCGCTCTACAAGGCGATCCAGACGCATCACGTCGGCGCCTCGCCCGACGGACCGTGGTTCTTCATCATCGCGCGCAACGACTGGAGGAATCAGCAGTTCCAGCTCGTCGGCATCACCGACACGGCGATGCTGCGCCCGCAGGTGTTCGCCCTGCAGGAGGGGGAGGTGCAGATCGGCCTCATCTGTTCCGAGAAGCAGGCGATCGACGCGACCCTCAGCTCGCTCGCCCGCGAGGATGCGCGCTTCGGTCCCGTCGCAGACAAGTACTGGAATGCCCGCGGCGGCAGCCACACCGACGGCGGCGCCTTCATCTTCAACCTGCGGGACGCCGGCGACGGCACGGGCGGCAAGCGGCTCGTCTGCACCGACAAGTTCGGCCAGGTGATCGCGACGCCCCGGGGCAAGGCCACCGGCGGCCTCACCGGGCGGATCGAGGTGACGGGCGGATGCGCGGCCCTGGCGGAAAAACTCCACGGACTGCTGGCGGGGAAAGATGAAGCGGCGGCGGCGCCGAATCTGTTCGCCCACCTCCAGGACAACATCCGGGGTTTCGATGCGAACAAGCTTCGCTTCGCCATCGAGACGATCAAGGAGATGGCCCTGAGCAATGATGTCTGGAAGCAGACCGCCATCACGGCCCTGACCCTCCTGAACGACCGGCGCTACGACACCGGCGTGCTGAAGCGGAGTTCGGTGCTGCAGGTGGTGCGGGAAAATCTCGAGGCGATCCTGGGCGCGACGCCGGGGATCACGGCGAAGGCGGACGCCCGGTTCTCCCTGATCGACTTTTCAACCCGCGATGACCTGCGGGCGCCGGGGAAGAACGAAACCACCCTCATCGTCGACGCGGGGAAATTCCAGCCCGAGGGCGACCAGTGCGACGCCGTGCTGCTCGTCAAGGCGGTCAAGCTCGGCTGGAAACACCTCATCGTCTATCAGTGCCGCGGCCAGCGGTTCACGGGCTGCGGCTGCGGTCCGGCGACCCAGGGGGTCCGCATCGATGTGTACGGGTCGTCCGGCGACTACCTGGCGTCGGGGATCGACGGCATGGAGATTCACGTGCATGGGAACGCCCAGGACCAGCTCGGCCAGATCATGAAGGAGGGGAAGCTGGTGGTCTTTGGCGATGTCGGCCAGACCTTCATGTACGGGGCGAAGGGCGGGGCGGCCTACATTCTCGGCAACGCCGCCGGCCGGCCCTTGATCAACGCGGTCGGCAAGCCGCGCGTGGTCATCAACGGCACCGCGCTGGACTATCTCGCCGAATCCTTCATGGCCGGCGACCCGCTCAATGGCGGCGGGTTCGTCGTGCTGAACGGGCTGAGCTTCAGTGATGCCGACGGATCGATCCGGGAACTCGAGTCACCCTATCCCGGCTCCAATATCTTCTCCCTGGCCTCCGGCGGGGCGATCTATGTGCGGGACCCGCAGCGGAAACTGGTCGAGGAGCAGCTCAATGGCGGAGAATTCGCCCCGATGACCCGGGCGGACTGGCGGCTGATCCAGCCCTATCTCGAGGAGAATGAACGGCTGTTCGGCATCGCGGTCGCCCGGCTGCTGGCCGTGGACGGACAGCCACGGCCGCCGAAGGATGTCTACCGCAAGATCCGGCCGA
>Ga0265338_10003524_pt1 | contig 21923 bp, 13 predicted proteins | sample 42126metaG_FD_193579 | JGI IMG/M metagenome (GOLD analysis project Ga0265338, IMG submission 193579) | Rhizosphere microbial communities from Carex aquatilis grown in University of Washington, Seatle, WA, United States - 4-21-26 metaG | ecosystem: Host-associated > Plants > Roots > Rhizosphere... | reverse complement strand
AGAGGACATCTACTGGGGTTCCGAAGGCAAGTGGCTGGCGGACGAGCGCTACAGTGGCGACCGTGATCTGGAGAATCCGCTCGCGGCTGTGCAAATGGGTTTGATCTATGTGAATCCGGAAGGGCCGAACGGCAATCCGGATCCGGTGGCAGCGGCCAAGGACATTCGAGAGACATTCGCGCGCATGGCGATGGACGATGAAGAAACGGTCGCGCTGATTGCCGGGGGTCACACCTTTGGCAAAACTCACGGGGCTGGAGACGCGGCCAATGTGGGCCCGGAGCCGGAAGCGGCCACCCTCGAGGAGCAGGGCCTCGGGTGGAAGAGTAAATTCCGCACGGGCAAAGGCGGCGATGCGATCGGCAGCGGTCTGGAAGTCATTTGGACCACCACCCCGACGAAGTGGAGCAACAATTTCTTCACGAACCTGTTCACCTACGAATGGGAACTGACAAAGAGTCCGGCTGGCGCGAACCAGTGGAGACCGAAGAATGGCGCAGGTGCCGGTACGGTACCGGATGCGCACGATCCGTCGAAGCATCACGCGCCATCCATGTTGACTACGGACCTCTCATTGCGGTTCGACCCGGCTTACGAAAAGATTTCACGGCGCTTTTACGAACATCCGGATCAGTTCGCCGATGCCTTCGCCAAGGCGTGGTTCAAGCTGACGCACCGAGACATGGGGCCCATCTTCCGCTACCTTGGCCCGCTCGTTCCGAAGGAGCTCCAGATCTGGCAAGACCCTATTCCCGCGCTGGATCACAAATTGATTGGGGAAAAGGATATTGCTGCTCTGAAGGCGAAGATCCTCAAGTCCGGACTGTCGATTTCCCAGCTGGTCACAACCGCGTGGGCGGCGGCAGCGTCATTCCGCGGATCTGACAAGCGCGGTGGGGCGAATGGGGCGCGCATCCGCCTCGTGCCGCAAAAGGATTGGGAAGTGAACCAACCGGCGGAGCTCGCAAAGGTCCTCAAGAAGCTGGAGGCGATCCAAAAGGAGTTCAACGGCCCGCAGTCTGGAGAAAAGTCCAACGGCAATAAGCGGAAGAAGGTTTCGCTGGCTGACTTAATTGTTCTCGGCGGTAACGCAGCGGTCGAGGAGGCCGCGAAGAAAGCCGGGCACACTGTGAAGATTCCTTTCTCGGCGGGGCGAACGGATGCTTCCCAGAAGCAGACCGATGTGCACTCGTTCAAGGTAATGGAGCCGTCCGCAGACGGGTTTCGCAACTACCTCCGAAGCGGACAGCGCCTGTCGGCTGAGGAGTTGCTGCTGGATCGGGCGCAGTTGCTGACGCTGACTGCTCCCGAGATGACGGTCCTGGTCGGCGGCATGCGCGCGCTGAATACGAACTTCGGGCAATCCAAACATGGCGTGTTCACGAACCGGCCGGAGACGCTGACGAATGATTTCTTCGTTAACCTGCTCAGCATGAATACGGAGTGGAAGGCATCCACTAGTTCGGAAGGCGTGTTTGAAGGGCGTGATCGCGCAACGGGCAAAATCAAGTGGACCGGCACCCGTGTCGATCTCGTCTTCGGCTCAAACTCGCAGCTCCGCGCCATCGCGGAGGTGTATGCATCTGACGACGCGAAGAAGGCGTTTGTGAAGGACTTCGTGGCCGCATGGAACAAGGTGATGAACCTTGATCGCTACGATCTTGCCTGAGTGCGAAAGAAGGGCGCCCTTTTGGTAGAGATTCAAACTTGAAATCTACCGCAAGGGGCGCCCTTTTTATGCTCTGTACCCTGCCTCCGTTTTGAGAGGCTCGGTGGCTTATTTCAGCAGGCCAAACACTCCCACTCCGTTCGTGGTGCCTACATACACTTTGCCGTTGGCGATTGTCGGCGTGATGTATTTGTTGCCGTCGCCAAAGTGATCGCGGCTGTTGGCAGCCTGGTTGCTGTTGTAGAGCTCGTTGAGGCCGGTGGCGTTGTAGGCATGAAGAACCGCAGGGCTTGTGTTCTGGACCGCCCACACGATTGCGTTCTGTCCATTGTTGGTGGAAATGCTGGGAGTGGCGCCCGGGTATCCGAAGGAAGTGGTCGTGTGCGCCACTGGACTGGTGGTCAGCTTCGCGTTCTTGAATTGAAATGCCAGGATGGGCGAACCGACCGGACCGTAGTAGATGCGATTATTGAACGCCGCGGGCATAGACCAGATTCCTCCGGGCAGCACGCCGGAGAGTTGCTGGTAAATCTGGTTGCTGTTGGAATTGAACTTTCCCATGTTCGTGCGGTCGACGACGTAGAGGTTGGAGTCTTTACCGGCGCCGACGGCGAGCTGCCATGTCTTGGCGGCGGAGTCCTTGACGCTGACGAGCAGAGTTCCGCCGGAGCCCAGGTCGACGTCGCCACCGTTCTCCTGCGCCTGGTTACTCATCTCGAAGTAGTCGGCGACCGCGAGTCCGCCGGTCGTGCTGAGCCGGAGGAAAGCGTTGCCGTAGCTTCCGGCGGAGGGGAATCCGGCGGAGTTCATGTTGGTGTCGAATTCGCCATTGGCGTCGAGCAGGAAAATGTTGCCAGCATTGTCGGACGCCATGCCGGCACCGGCACCCCAGATCGCGCCCTCACTGCCGTTCGGCGTCACGTTGAGCACCGAGGTCTGCGCGAGAGTGCTGCTGTTGTAACCCATGATCCATCCGGTGTAAGGACGAATGTCGCAGTGCGAGGCCCATGCGAGGTAAACGGTATTGCCGGTGAGCAGCAGTCCGGCGCGCTCTTTATATTGACCGGGATCGAAGATGACGTTGCCGCCGGAACTGTTGTCGCCGGTTCCGCGATATTGCGCCGTGATGTCGACAGGGCCGTTGCGAACTTCGTTGCCGTTGGTGGCGTCGAGCGCGTGCAGGCGCTGATGATATTTGCCGGAACTGTCTTTCGACATGGCCACGACGTAGATGACGGGATTGGCTGTCTTCGGGCGGTAGATGACGGGAGTCGAGGTGACTCCAATCTCGGGAGTAACCTGGCTGCAACCGCGGTTATCGGAGGTGGTTTCACCAGTCTTGAGAGTGGTGCCGTGCCAGAGGTTCGCGCCGGTGTCGGCGTCGAATCCGTAGACCGTGCCGTGTTCGGTGGCGACGATGAGGACGTTATGAGTGACGCCGGAAATGTTCACGGCTGAAAGGTAGAGCGGTTGTGCGTCGACCAAACCGTCGACAGGGATGGTGAAGAGTTTGCCGAAGTTGGCGGAGTTCACATTGGTCAGCGTGAGAATGGTTTCTTTCGGGTTGGTCCCCGTGCGGCTGTTGTTGTTGTGGTAGGTGACGACGTCTTGCGAGTGAGCGAAGGCCGCAAACGCGGCAAGCAGCACGATGATGGGTAGAATCCGGCTGCGTGAGGGGGGAAGGACGTGCATGGTAAAACCTCCGGGGGTTAGTTGCGAAACGCGATGTTCCGGTTGCCGCGATACGGGCGAAGTGGGATGCTGCTTGGGATGAGTCTTGCAAAGTTTCAGCAATGGCTCAAAATCGGTGGTACATGGCGGCGGAGCCGCAATGACGGACCTGGGCAAATTGCTGGTCGTGTTCGGAGCGATTCTTGTGGTGGCAGGAATCGTGCTGATCGTATTGGGGCGCATGAATGTTCCGTTGGGGAGGCTGCCAGGGGATATCGTCTATCGGGGAAGGAACACGACGTTCTACTTTCCGCTGGCGACTTCAGTGCTGCTCAGCGTGGTGCTGTCGATTGTATTGTATGTGCTAGGACGATGGAGAAAATAATTTGGGCTTAGCTCGTCACTTCGCCCGTCCAGAGCGGGTTCTCGGACGTTTCGAAATGCACGCGACTTGCCGTGGGCGCTGCAAGTTTTTGCAGCTTCGGACTTCCAAGTCCAGGTTGGTGGGGTTCATTTGACTTCCCCGGGGCTTCCCGGCTAGATTCTTCGAACTGTAGTTTTTGTTCTTTCTAATGTCAATCGGAACGCGCGTCTTTGCCGCTCGGCGAAGACAGGGAAGCGGGTGGAAATCCCGCGCTGCCGCGCAACTGTAAGCGAGGAAATTGCTCTCGGCCACTGGGAAGAGTCCCGGGAAGGCCGCGGGCGGTACCGGAGTTCGAAAGAACGTCCTTACTCGCAAAGCCAGGAGACCGGCGCGCTCCGTTCACTTCAACCTCTTTCGCGTGCAAAGGAGGAACGTATGCGGGTTGCTCGTTTTCTCATTCTGTTTTTCTGGTTGTCTCTCTCGCTGGCGGCGTTTGCTGCCGAACTCAAAGTGAAAGTGGTCGATCCGCAATCGGCGGCCGTGCCCGGCGCGCAAGTCACGCTGCTGCGGGTGAACGACAGCAAGGTGCTCGCGATGCAGACTACGTCTGCCGAGGGTGTTGCGACGCTGCGCACTCAGGCCGGCGGGCCCTATCAAGTCCGCGTGTTGGCGCCCGGGTTCGCGGCAGAAACGATTGACGCTGCATCGCAGGCTGACGTCACGGTGAGCCTGCATCTGGCGACTGCCTCGGAGACCGTGGTGGTGAGTGCGACGCGCACTCCGGTTCCGGGCGAGGCGGCAGGGTCGGACGTTGCTACGCTCGGCGCGGCGCAGCTGACCAGCATGTTGCCGGTGGCGGCGAATGACGTGGTCCGATTTCTTCCGGGCGCGGTCGTCAATGATGCGGGGCAGCGCGGAGGTTTGACGTCTCTTTTCGTGCGCGGCGGAGAGTCGCGGTACAACAAGGTAATCGTCGACGGAGTCACGATCAATGAACCCGGCGGCACATTTGATTTCGGCACTCTGCCCATGGATCAAGCCGACCGCATGGAATTCGTGCGCGGGGCGCAGAGCACGCTGTACGGGACTGACGCGATGACCAGCGTGGTGCAGGTCTGGACTCGCAGCGGAACCACGCGGGTGCCGGAGCTGCGCTTGGGCGCCGATGGAGGAAATCTCGGAACGGCGAATGGCTACGCTTCGCTGGCGGGAGCGCGGGGTCGCTTCGACTACAACCTCTTTGGAAATCAGTTCAACACGGATGGCTCAGGCATCAACACGACGTACTCCGATTCGCTCGAAGGCGCGAATGTTGGAGCGGCGCTCAGCGATCGGACTTCCCTGCGCGTGCGGGTGCGCCACTCGAACAGTCATACGGGAATTCCGGGCGAGTGGAGCTTCAACGGGTACGATCCGCTGGTTGATCCGACCGGCAGCGGCGTGCTGATCCCTCTGGCACCCGATGCGCACGACTGGTCGCAGCTGAATAGTCTGCTCGGGGACGTGGAATTCACGGTGGCGGCGCCTTCGGGATGGCAGCATCGGCTGAGCGCCTTCGACTATCGATATCGCTACGACGAGTTGAATCTTACGGGCGATCCGAATCGCGTGAGCCCGGTGTACGGACAGTTTGATTTTCCGTCGAACGAAGTCGACCACATCAATCGCATCGGCTTCGAGTATCAGGGCGACTACTCGGAGCGGACCTGGGCGCACACCACGCTTGGTTATCGCGTGGAAAACGAAAACGGGTTTGTGGGCAACCTCGCCTACGGGACCCAGACTCACGGTCAGCGGTTGAACGATGACCTCTACGTGCAACAGCAACTCACGTGGAGAAGATGGGTGGTGATCGGTGGCGCCCGTTTCGTTCACAACAGCTACTTCGGCAACACTGGTGTGCCGCGAGTTGCGGGCATCTGGCAGGCGTTGCGCGGGAACGAAATTTTTTCCGGGACGCGACTGCGATTTTCCTACGCCACAGGATTTAAGGAACCGCGACTGGAAGAAACGTTCAATGGAATTCCCCCTAATCTCTTTAATCTTCCGAATCTCGGCCTCAAACCGGAGCATTCCCGCTCGTTCGAAGCTGGCCTGCAGCAGGACTTGTTTCGCGGAAAACTCGCCCTGAATGCAACGTACTTCAACAATCTCTTCCGTGACCAAATCAACTACGTTACGGTCGATCCGGTGAACTTTGTCGGCGAGTACGTTAACGTGAACAAAGCACTGGCGCACGGGGCTGAAGTTGAGTTGCAGGGCCGACTGCGATCGCGACTGCTCTTGAACGCGGCGTATACCTACACGTCCACGCAGTATCTGGACAATCCCGCGCCCTTTGATCCCGTATATGAACCCGGGCGGCCACTCCTGCGCCGCCCCAAGCATTCCGCGACCGTGATGCTCTCCTATCTCGGATCCCGCTGGGGAGGGAATCTGGGCGGAAGTTTCGTGGGCCGCAGGCCGGATACGGACTTTTATGGCTTTGGCCTTGATCACGCGGCGGGATACGTGCGAGCCGATGTCGGCGGATGGTATGCGGTGAATCATCGCGTGACAGCGTACGTCAGCATCGACAATGCACTGGATCAGCATTACAACGAAGTGGTCGGATATCCGTCGCTGCCGGTGAATTTTCGGGCGGGGGTGCGGTTCCGGATTGGCGGAGAGTAGCCGGGAAAAAATTCGTCGCCGCCTACGAACGCCGCCTACGAACGAAGAAGCGCACCGAAAACTCCGTGATAGGCCGCCAGGGGGGCCGGCTAACACGGGGTCCTTTGCTCCGCTCAGGATGACGCAGTAAGAAGAGGTCCGCGCTCGTTCAGAGTTTCACTCAGCTGACTTTTTGCGGGGATCTTGGGAGCGGCATGGAAGCGGCCATTTTCGCGCCGAAATATTTGGTACGGGCGAGCAGCAGCTTCTCGATTTCGACGTCCTTCAAGGGTTGCTGGCGTCCGAGCAGGTGCGTGACCAGGGCGATCTGCGCGAAGTGCTCGACGGTTTCCATTTTCATGTACGCATGTTCGAGCGTGTCACCGTAGCTGACCACGCCGTGATTCGACATGAGGATGGCGTCGTAGCTCGGGACGTAGGGCTCGAGAGTCTGGGCGAGTTCCGAAGTGCCGGGCGTGCCGTAGCGCGCGAGGGGGATGCACCCCAGCCCCATCACCACTTCACATACCAGGGGCTCGGTCAAGGGCATGCCGGCGGCAGCGAATCCAGTTGCGGTCGGCGGATGGGCGTGCACAATCGCCTGAACATCCGGGCGCATGCGATAGATCAGGAGGTGCATGCCGATTTCACTGGTGACGTTGCGGCGGCCGGCGACGCGCTCGCCGTCCAAATCCACGATCACCATATCGGCAGGACGCATTGCCCCTTTGCTGAGGCAGGTGGGCGTCACCAAAACGCGGTCGCCGGGAAGACGGACCGACAGATTGCCATCCATGGCCGCCACGAAGCCCCGTTCGTGGAGCATGCGCCCGTAGCGGACAATTTCTTCCCTGTGTTTGCGTTCCGTAGGCATGAATACCCTTTGGGGGAGATTACAAAAAGCGGGCCGCACTTTTGGCAACCGCATACTACCAGCAGTGTACGCTGGGAGACAATCCAATTTTCGAGAAAATCAGGCACGTTGGGCCAATGCTAGAACCCGCATCCGTCCCTATAATCAGGGTGCGTGCTGGTCTCCGATTTTCACTACGATTTGCCTGAGGAGTTGATCGCCCAGGAAGCCCTGGCGGACCGGGCGGCCTCGCGTCTGCTGCGATTGGACTCGTCCACCGGGGCGTTGCGCGACGGCCACTTCCGCGAGTTCCCGGAGCTGCTCCGGCCCGACGATCTGCTGGTCTTCAACAACACACGTGTGTTTCCCGCGCGATTGTATGGACGCCGAGGCGGACTCCGGTCGCAGGCGGTGAGTGCGCAAAATCCTGCATCCCGGGAATTCCTGCAGGGCCGCATCGAAGTGTTGCTCACCCGCCAGCTTTCTCAAGAACCCAATGAATGGGAATGCCTGGTGCGGCCGGGGCGCAAGATTGGAGTAGGCGAGCATCTTTTCTTCGGGGAACAGGATGAACTTGAGGCCAAGGTGATTGCCCGCGGAGAGTTTGGCGAGCGGCGGATTCAGTTTGTGCCGGTCGACGATTTCTTCGCGCGTGTGGAGAAGATTGGGCACGTTCCGCTGCCTCCTTATATTGCGAGGGAGGATTCTTCGGGCGACCGCGATCGCTACCAGACCGTGTATGCGCGGGAACGTGGAGCGGTGGCCGCTCCGACCGCCGGACTTCACTTCACGCCGGAGATTCTGGCGCGGATCCGGGAACGCGGCATTGAGACGGCTGAAGTCACACTGCACGTTGGGCTGGGGACCTTTCAACCCGTACGAGTGGAACGTGTCGAGGAGCATCAACTGCACTCGGAGGCTTATTCGATCTCGGCCGAGGCCGCAGAGAAGATCAATCGCGCCCTAAGCAGCGGCCGGCGCGTGGTTGCGGTTGGGACCACTACTGTGCGGACACTGGAGTATGCCGCGCAACAGGGCGCGGGAGAAATACGCACGTCCACAGGCGAAGCCAATCTCTTCATTTATCCCGGATACAAATTTCAAGTCGTCAAGGCGCTGCTGACGAACTTCCACCTGCCACAGTCGACCCTGCTGATGCTGGTGTGCGCGCTGGGCGGGAAAGAAAATGTGCTGCGCGCCTACGAGCACGCCGTCTCCGAGAGGTATCGCTTCTATTCCTATGGAGATTGCATGTTGGTGGAGTAAATGCAAATGCAGTCTCGCGACTGTGCAGAATTTTTCGTCTAGGCGCACCTGCTCGAAGTCTGATATATTCCCGCCAGTCTTTCCCTGTAGGACTCAAAGCAAGTCGACGCGCATCGTCCCATTTACTCCCCCCCGGCGGAGCAGGTCGGAAGCCGAGTTGATTTCCGCGAACGAGCTCCGGTAGTACAACCAACTCAATAGCCCACGTACACGTCCTGGACGCTTGCAAGAGCGTCGAAGGCCGTATTCGAGGAAAAGTACTATCAACTTCAGGAGGAAGTGTATGAGAACAACTGTGGGTCTCGCCTTGAGTGTGATCGGCGCTGTTTGTCTGCTCCCGTCGTCTGGGGTGACGCAGCAGAATGCCGCCGCAACAAGAACCGTTTCGACCGCCGCCAGCGCGGTTCCCAAGGTAGTGAATTTTTCTGGGGCCCTGACCGATCTCAACGGTAAAGCTCTGACCGGGGTCACTGGGGTGACATTTCTGCTCTACAAAGATTCGCAGGGAGGCACCCCGCTCTGGATGGAGACGCAGAACGTGAATCCCGACAAGAACGGCCGCTACACCGTGACCGTCGGGGCCAGCAGCAGCCGCGGAGTGCCCGCGGATGTGTTCGTCTCGGGCGAGGCACGCTGGCTCGGAGTGCAGGTTGCCGGACAGCCGGAGCAAGCGCGCGTGCTGCTCGTAGCGGTTCCGTACGCGCTGAAAGCGGGGGACGCGGAAACTATCGGCGGCCTTCCCCCATCGGCGTTCGTGCTTGCTGCTCCTGCAGCTGCTGGCATCGCCGCGACGACGGACGGAGCAACGGCACAGCCCAGCGTTCCGCCGCCCGCGGCGATCACGGGCTCAGGGACTACGGGATTCATTCCGGAGTTCACCGGTGCGGCCACCATCGGCAACTCAGCAATATTCCAGACGGGAACATCGCCAACTGCGAGGATCGGCATCAATCTCTCAACTCCGGTTGCAGCGCTGGAGGTACAAGGCACGAGCACGGTACACGGACAGTTCACGCTGCCGTCGGCGGGCTTGGCCACGGCATCGGGAGGAAAGAAGTCGTACCAGCTCGACTTGCGGGCGTCGTCCTTTAACAGCGGCACGGCCGCCGCGGTGGCGCAGAATTTCCAATGGCAGGCGGAACCGAGTGGCAACAACACCACGACTCCAAGCGCGACGCTGAACCTTCTGTTCGGGGCGGGATCGGCCACACCGGCGGAGACCGGGCTGAAGATCGCAAACAACGGCCGCATCACATTCGCCTCGGGACAGACCTTCCCGGGCGCAGGAACTATCACGGGCGTGACTGCCGGCACTGATCTGACGGGAGGCGGCACCAGCGGAACGGTAACGCTCAACCTCGACACGACGAAGGTGCCTCAACTCAATACGGCCAACACCTTCACGCAGACACAATTCGTCAACACCAGCAACACTGCGGGTTCGATTCAAGCCTCGAGCCCTGGAGTTGCGATCCTTGGAACGTCGACCAGCACGAGCTTGTTGGTGCCGGCAATCTCGGGCGTGGCTCAGGACAGCAACGTGAACGACCTCACCATCGGTGTCGCGGGAACAACGAATTCCGGCCGTGGATACGGCGTCGAGGGCGTTGCCAATTCTTCGGGTATTGGGGTTTATGGAATTTCAACCACTGGCATTGGAGTCATCGGCATCGGGGCAAGTTCGTCGTTGTCCGTTAAAGACACAGGCGTTCTAGCGTTCGCCAACAGCCCGGTCGGAACTGGAGTTCATGGATACGCCTGGAACACCAGCGCACTGGGAACAACGTTGAACAATCTTGGCACCAGCGTCGGTGTGTGGGCGGACACAAGCGGACAGACTCAGACATCCAACGCGGGCGCAGCCTTGCTGACCACTGCGGATAATGCCTGGAGCGTTTTCTCCGGCAATAACAGCACGTCGTATCCAACCATGGTGGTCAAGAACTATGAGACCAGCAACAACGCATCCACAATCTTCCTGACGTTCAGTGACACGTTCGGAGGGCTTTGCACTATCAACGTGCACGGCGATTTGACTTGCAGCGGCAGCGTGTCGGCAGTGGTCCCGGTGGACGCCGGTGCGAAGCAAGTCGCGCTCTATTCCGTGGTGGCGCCTGAAAGCTGGTTTGAGGATGCGGGCTCGGGCGAACTGGCCAACGGATCGGCGGTGATCCGGCTGGAAAAAATCTTCGCGCAGACCGTCAACACCGGCATGGACTATCACGTCTTCCTCACTCCCAATGGGGACTGCAAGGGTCTCTACGTGACGAAGAAGACGGCGACGTCGTTCGAAGTGCATGAACTTGGCGGAGGAAAGTCCAGCACCGGCTTCGACTACCGCATCATGGCCAAGCGAAAAGGCTATGAGGGCATGCGCCTTGCCGACAAGACCAAGGAGTTTGCCGCGGCGGCGGCGGCGGCCGGGAAAGGCGGGAAAGAGGTGGCCCTGACCCCGGCTCGCTAAGTCATGCTCGGCAGGGGCAGCCTGGTATGTGCAAATTGGCATGTGTGGCGCGGGCGCTCTCGCCCGCGCTGCCTGCCAGTTTTCGCAGATCCCTTTCAGCTCAGAACAAACTGATCGCTGAACGGGCGCTCAATCACGCGGGTCACTTTCCAACCGGCTTTCTCGACCAAGGCGCGAAAAACGTCCATACCGCGAGGGCGGATCGCCGCTCCGCTTGTCTCATGCAGGCGCCGGGAGTTCAATGCCATCTGCGGTCAGGGCGTAGCAAACGCCAGGCTTCTTGTTCGACTCTGTAAGCGGAATCTTCGCCATAGCAGCACAACATCAACTTCTACAGTCTGCATGGGAGTGGCGCGGAGCGGTTGCGCGGAAAAGCAAAACGGGCATCCTTGCGGAATGCCCGCTGCGGAACATCTTGCCAAATTTTTCGAGCGCGGAACTTACGCGCGCGCACCCACTGCGGCGGGCTCGGAGGCCGGAACTGCCTTGTCTTCGCCGTTGGGCTTCTGCTGCGGCTGACCACCTTTGCGGATGTCGATGCCGCCCTTGAAGAAAGCTCCGTCTTCAATGGAGATGCGGGCCGCGATGACGTCGCCGGTAAGGGAGCCGTCGCTGCGGATGTCGACGCGGTCGCTGGCAGTCAGGTTGCCGCGGACCTTGCCCAGTACCACGATTTCACGGGCCGTGATATTGGCGGCCACAACGCCGTTTCGTCCGATCGTGACGCGATTGCCGGCCAGATTGATCGAGCCCTCGACGCGTCCGTCAATGTAAAGCGACTCGGACCCGGTCACCTCACCCTTGATCACAAGCGACTTGCCGATGGTGGCCTGATCGGCCGTAGTGGTAGCAACCGGCCGCGGAGCGACAGGCTCACCGGCGGCCATTGATGGCGCGCTGGGAGCGGGTACAGATGGGCGCTCCGGCTGAGCAGGGGCAGGAGTCTGAGGCTGATTCGTGGGCTTCCACATGGGGCAAAAGTTCCTTTCCTAGTTGGAATTAGGGGTCACTGGCCGCACTTTCGTGACCAAAGCGAATTGTACTCCCGCGTCTCAAAGTGAGCCCTGTGGAAAAGGCTTTATTTTCAATGAGTAGTTCCTCGAATGGTACGGAGGCAGCACCCCGTGCCAGTTCGGGAGAGGGCTTGCTCGCTACGTCTTTTCTGCCTGCCTAGGCGACGATTCCGGGAATAAATTGCCGGGTCCTACTGTTCCACAGGAGGGCGGCGTATGCTCATTCTTTCCAGGGCCGGGATCGAACATTTATCGAAAACAGAAGCCGGGATCAAGAGTCTAAAGAGAGGCGAATCGTCAGAAGCTGGGCCGTTGGATCCGGGGAAACTCATTCGAATTCTGGAGCAATTATGTCAGAACCAGTCGTTTCTATTCCTGCCGGGAGGGCTATCGCGCGGCCTGAGCCGGGCGAGTACGCGCCCTATTATGATCGCTACATTTCGCTGATACCGGGAACCGACATCCTGGGGACGCTCGATGCCCAGAGGCGGCAGATGGTGCTTCTGCTCTCGGGCCGCGACGAGGCCGACGGGAATTTTCGCTACGCACCCGACAAATGGAACGCCAAGGAAGTGATGGGTCACGTCTGCGACACCGAGCGCATCTTTGCCTACCGGGCGCTGCGGATTTCGCGCGGCGACCAGACTCCGATTGAAGGCTTCGAACAGGACGACTATGTGCGGAACGGTCCGTTCGGAAGCGCACCGCTCTCCGAAGTGATTGAGGACTACATCGCAGTGCGCCGCGCGACCCTCACGTTGCTGCGCAATCTTGACGAAGCCGCATGGATGCGGCGGGGCGTAGCCAATAAGAATGAAGTCACCGTTCGGGCGCTGGCCTACATTACAGCCGGGCACGAACTGCATCACCGACGGATTCTGGAAGAGAAATATTTTGCGGTGCGGTAGAAGCGTGTGCCCATGGTGCGGCGCGCGTTGGGAGCATGGCCGCCGCGCGGGGGCGGGATTCGTGGTAGTCCGGCAACAAGAACGCTGCTATCGGACCTTGCCGTGCTTGGTAAAGGAAACAACCACGACGAATTTGACTGGCTCAGTTTTCGCGGCGGGCGAAGGACGATAGCGCCATTGCTTCACGGCAGCCGTCGTTGCTTCGACCAGCTCTGCTGGTCCGTCGATGACATCGACGTGGTCAACGCTGCCGTCTTCGTTGAGGGTGACATCCAAAACGACATCGCCCCAGATCTTTGCCGGCTTGGCCGACGGTGGATAGGCCGGCATGACCCTGGATAGCAGCTTCGGAACATTTCGCTTTCTGGGCGGGATCACAATCGACGTTCCACCAGGGATCGCTCCCGGTTTGTCAACTGCACTTCGATTCGCCTCGAATATCTGCACCCACATTCCCGGATCGCCGTAAACCAGCTCTGCGATGCCCTTGAAGGTGCCATGGTCTTCGGCTTCTCCCACGTAGTAGGTGAAGGGCTTCTTCTTCGTGAGCCAGTCCTCCACTCCTACCTTCAGGGGAGAAGCGGCATACTCACAGCACCCGTCGTACGTCGGGCTGGCGCCGACCACGTCCAATTTAAAGTCAGCACGAATCTCCAGAGCTACGTTGGCGCGCCCATTGGCTCCTGCTTCCAACACGATTCCCGTCTTCTCGGCCGTCGCGAAACCGGGAGCCTGGGCCTTGATCGTGTAGTGACCGACCTTCAGTCCCCCGGCTACGTAGTGCCCTATCTCATTGGTCGTAACTGTGCGGGTCAGACCTGTGTCGATGTTGGTGATGGTGATCGTGACATTGTTAACGACCGCTCCTTGCGGATCGGTGACGTCGCCTACCAACGAACACGGACTACTCTGATCCGCGTCCTTGAGTGGGGGCGGAGCCATTTCACTCACTCCGAATTGGCATGCGGATAGTGTGGGCATTCCCATCGCGAGCACTGCGACAGCGGCCTGCCGGGCAAAACTGAACCGCGGAGGTAGAGCCCGGCTGGCTGGGCGCGTTTTGTTGGCGAGACGCAACTCCTGGAGTTCTGAACTTAGGCGAATACCTTCCGCGAGTAGTTTGTGGCAACTCGCAGATTCGCGTTCTGTAATGTGACGGATTGCGCGTTGAGAGGCGGCATCCATAGCACCGCGCGCGCTAAGTTCGATGACTTCGCTCAGCAGGTTGATCGTGTCGAGGTTGACGGATCGCAACCAGCTGCCAACGCGGTCGCAGAGCGCCGTTTCCGATGGCCGGTGATAGAACCGTTTCGTAACCGCAGCCAGATGGTCGAGTCCGATGGCCCTCTGCATCAGGCTGCCGTTGTCCCAACATCTCTCGTGAAACAGATCGAGCGACAGATTGCAGGCGAGATCGGCAACGGGATCAGCCAAGCTGTATACCCTTGCCAAATAGTTGCCGCGGGCGCGCCCGAGTTCGATCATTCGTGTTTCCAGCGGAGTGCCCGCATAGATCTCGGTGCGGCAGAAGTTGAGTGGATTCCCCGAGTACTGTCGCATGAAAGCGACATCGGAACGCAGGGTCTCGAGCGTCGCATCCGGATTGAAAATCATCAGCGTGAACTGCGCGGAGATATCCAATCTGGAGCAGGCGTCAAGAGCGCGTTCCGAGTCTTCCACGGTCTGCGTCCGTTCTAACGTCGAGAGTCCCCGGGCTGTGCTGGATTCGATGCCAAAGAAGACGCGGACCAGGCCGAGTTCCTTGAGGCGTCGCAGTACACCCGGGCTGGCGTCGGCCGGGCGACACTTGATGACCAAGGCAATCTCATCCATACCCCGGCGTTTGAAGGCTCTCTCGAATGCCGCAAGCCGGGCGTGATTCAAGGCCTCGGAGGGAACCAGGAAGTTGTCATCGTGAAACACAAATTGGCGGACGCCTCTTTCTTTGTAGAGTGCTGCCATTTCGTCGGCGATCCGCTCAGGATCGCGTTGCCGAAAACGTTTTCCGGGGGCTATGCGGTGAAGAGTGGTGATGCAGCAATAGGCACAGCTTCCATAGCAGCCACGGCTGCCCATCATGTAGCTGGTGGGCACGCCCGCGAGGAGAGGGACTGGGCCTCGCCGATCCGGAAATGGCAGGGCGTCCAGGTCGTCGAGCGTGCGGCGCGCAGTGGTGAACCGCACCTGCGCTCCATCGCGGTAGGCGATGCCCGCGATATTTGGGAGGCGTTCGCGCAGGCGCGGCAGGACGTCGGCGATTTCGACTAAAGTGTGTTCCCCTTCATGAATCGCGATGATGTCGATCTCCGGATGATTGGCAAGCAGAGGTTCGGCGGCACACGAGGCGTAGTGACCGCCCGCCACGACGACGGTTTTGGAATCCTGCGCCTTTATCGATCGAGCCAGATGAAGAAACTCTCCCGCTCTGGATTGAAAGCACATGGACAGTCCGACGATGCCTGCTCGCGCGGCGGCCTTCGTCACCGCGGGAATGTCGGCAGACGAATTGAACACGGCCAAGGACGGATCGTGTCCGGCGCTCAAAAGTGAGGAGGACAGATAGCGGATGGAAAGGTTTTCTTCATAGTCGGGACCGGCTAGTAGGACTCTCACTTGCTCTCCTCTGACACCGAATCTGCCCGCGGCAGATTGCCCTTCCGTGCAAGGGTGATTCACGAGTGTTCTGCGGTTCCGGCCAGTTTGTCAGTGATTCAAAACACCGCGGGCGGGTCGCCCAGCGCGGTCTGTACGCAGGCTTTTGCACATTAGCGGTCCAGCACGTCGACCGGCGATTCCGCTTGTAGGGTGCGGAACGATGAAGTAGGATGCCCCGCCAGAAGTCAGGCATACCGCTAGCGAGGATCAGAAACTCGCTACCTTCCTTTGGGGGAATCCATGATTTCACGTCAGACAGTTGTGCTTCTCGTAGTCGTTCTGTTGGTGATCGCGGCATCCGTACCTGCGATGGCGCAGGAACCGTTCATTGGAGAGATACGGTTCGTTGGCTTTAACTTCGCCCCAACCGGCTGGCTGCCGTGCGACGGCCGGCTGTTGCCAATCGTTCAATATCAAGCCCTGTTCTCGCTGCTTGGCACCTACTACGGCGGGGATGGCCGTACCACGTTTGGCATACCCGACATGCGCGGCCGCGTGGCCGTCGGCGCTGGCCAGGGGGTCGCCTTGACGAATCGGACCAATGGCGACAACGGCGGGCAGGAAACCGTCACGCTCACCATCCCGCAAATGCCAAAACACACGCACAACCTGAAAGCCTACAGCGGCACCGCGAACTCAAGTGCTCCGACCGCGAACATTCCCGCCAATAGTCCGAGTGGTGCTGTTTACAGCAACCAGACGCCGGATACGACTCTCCGCTCTTCGGTGGTCACGACCACCGGCAATAACCAGCCGCATGAAAACATGCAGCCGTACATGACCATGACCTGCATCATTGCGTTGGAGGGCATCTTCCCTTCGCGGAACTGAGAGTCCGCGGAACTTCTCTCCGGAGCCTGAACGCAGGCAGAACCTTGGGCAATCGCCCCCTATTGTGCAAGTTGCGCAAGCAATTTCCCGTTCGTCTTCTCCTACCCTTTCGGGTGAAAACCCTTGCACAGCACGGTTCTTGAGGCCCGGCAGGGGCGATTTTCGCCTTGTGGGCTGCAGGGTAGCGAAGTAGTATCCCTGCAGAAGTTAACTCTCGGTCGACGGGAAGCGAAGGCTGGCCACGTCGGCTCCTGCCTGGGGGAATCTATGGTTTCGCGGCTCACACTTCTCTTTCTTCTGCTGGCTCTGCTCACGATGACGGTAAGTACGCCTGCCATGGCACAGACTCCGTTCATCGGGGAGATACGGTACGTGGCCTTCACCTTTGCGCCGAAGGGGTGGGCGCCCTGCAATGGCCAGATAATGCAAATCGCGGACAACCCGGAGTTGTTCAACCTGATCGGCACACTCTACGGCGGCGACGGTGAAACCACATTTGCCTTACCCGACATGCGTGGCCGTGTGCCGGTCGGCGTCGGACAGGGAGTGGGTCTGACCCCTCGTAATTTCGGCGATACCGGTGGGCAGGAAACGGTGGCGCTCACTATCCCGCAAATGCCCAAGCACACGCACAACCTGAAGGCCGCCAGCGGCGCGGCGAACTCCAAGGCGCCGGCCGGGAATCTCCTGGCTAACAGCTCGAGCACCCCGATCTACAGCACGGCCACCGCGGATACCACTCTTCGGTCTTCGGCGATCGCCACGACGGGCTCCAGCCAGCCCCACGAGAACATGCAACCGTTCCTGGCCCAGCAGTGCATCATTGCTCTAGTCGGCATATATCCTTCGCAGTAGCGCCCCGTTCGAGATGAACCAGACCTGCTGAGGCACACGGTGGGTTATGCTGAGAGCTGCTCTTGGATTGCCCTGAGGCAAATGCCGAACGAGCTGCTCTCGCATGCTTTCCGATTCCACGATCCTCAAACACATCGGGCGCCAACCAAAGCGTGCGGCCGGATTCAAGCAACTGGTGCGCGAACTCGGGTTGCATGGCGACGAACGCCGCGAACTCGACGAGAAGCTGCGAAAGCTCGTCAGCAGCGGCGCCCTGATCCAGGCTGAGTCCGATCGCTATGCGCTGCCCCAGGCTGCTGCCGACAAGAACCTTGTTGCGGGACGACTCACCATGCATCGCGACGGATTCGGGTTCGTCATTCCCGACTCCAAGTCGCTGAGCCCGTCGCTCAAGGCGCGCCTCACAGGCGACATTTTCATCGCGCCCCATCTCATTGGCAATGCGATGCACGGGGACCTGGTGCTGGTCGACATCAGCAACGTGCGTCCTGACGGGCGCGCCGAGGGCCGTATTGTGCGACCCGTCATGCGCGCGCATCCCACGGTGGTTGGAACCTTTCACTATGGCAGCCGCGGCAACTACGTAAAGCCTATCGACAGCAAAATCACGCAAGACATCGTGATCCCGCCCGGCATGGAAGTGCCGGAGACCTCCGCGCCCTCTGAGGTTGATCCTTCTGAACCACAGAGGACACAGGGGACGCCGAGGAAAAAGAACTCCGTAGATCGCGTGCTCGGCGACGAGGTGGCCCGGCGCACCAACTGGGACGATCTCGAAGGCGTAGTGGTCGACGTGGAGATTACCGACTGGCCTTCGCCGACCCAGAGCCCGCGCGGACGCGTCATCGAGATTCTCGGGCGCGAAGATGATTTCGGTGTTGATGTCGAGATCACGATCCGCAAGTTTCATATTCCGCATCATTTTCCCGCGCCCGCGCTGCAGGAGGCGCAGAGCACGCCAACCACGATCCCCGCGCCCGAACTGCGCCGCCGTCGCGATTTCCGTGATCTGCCCATCGTGACCATCGACGGCGAAACGGCACGCGACTTTGACGATGCGGTGCTCGTGCGCATGCTGCCGAACGGCAATTTCGAGTTGCACGTCCACATTGCCGACGTCGCGCAATACGTCACGCCCGGCTCGGCACTCGACCAGGAAGCGCGGCTGCGCGGCACCAGCGTTTACTTCCCCGACCGCGCCGTGCCCATGCTGCCGCTCGAACTTTCGACCGACATTTGCAGCTTGCGTCCGCAGGTGGAGCGGCTGGTGCTGTCGTGCGTGATGGAGATGGACCATCGCGGCGAGATCGTGGGCTATGAGCTGAGCGAGGGCGTGATCCGCTCGGCGGAACGCATGACCTACACCACCGTGAACGCGGTGATTGAAGGCGATGGGGACATGCGCAAGCGCTACGCACCGCTGGTCGCGACGTTTGAGCTGATGCGCGACCTGGCGCTTATTCTGAACCGAAAACGCCAGCGCCGCGGGTCGATTGATTTCGATTTGCCCGAGCCGGTCATCGAGTTCGACGAACTGGGGATGATGAAAAGCATTTCGCGCTCGGAGCGCAACATTGCGCACCGTCTGATCGAGGAGTTCATGCTGTCGGCGAACGAGTGTGTGGCCCATCATCTCGAATCGAAGCGCATTGCGTCGCTGTATCGGGTGCACGAAAAGCCGGATGCGAAACGCGTTTATGACTTCGAAACGATCGCAGCGACGTTCGGATATTCGCTGGGCGTGGGCGCGTTGCCCATTCATCGCGTGCAGATGAAAGCCGATCGGCGTGCGGCTTATGGTACGGGCAAGCGTGTGCGCGAGATCGAAGTGCCGAAGGAAGTGCACATCACGCCGCGCATGTATCAAAAACTCGCCGAGAAGATTGCGGGCAAGCCGGAAGAGCGCATTCTGAGCTATCTGATGCTGCGGTCGCTGAAGCAGGCACGGTACTCGGAGGAGAATCTAGGCCACTTTGCACTGGCCGCGACTTCGTACACGCATTTTACGTCGCCGATCCGAAGGTATCCGGATTTAATTGTGCATCGGATCTTGAAGGATGTGTTGCGAAAGGAAGGCGCCAGCACCGCGGGGCTGCGCCCCGTTGGACAGCCGAGCGCGGCTGCCCCCACACAGGCTACTGGATCAGACGATGCTCCGTCGCCGTGGTCCAAGCGGCGGTCGCGGGCGGAGGCGCCCGCGCCACACGAACTGGGTGGTCCGATTGGCCTCGAGGAACTGCACGAGATCGCCGAAGAGTCGAGCCAGTCCGAGCGCCGGGCGGACGATGCCGAGCGCGATTTGATGGAGTGGAAGAAAGTGAAATTCATGCAGGATCGCGTGGGTGAAGACTTCGACGGCCTCATCACCGGCGTCACCAAGTTCGGATTTTTCGTTGAGCTGACAGATTTGTTCGTCGAGGGGCTGGTGCCACTGAATACTCTGATCGACGACCGCTACACCTTTCACGAAAACACGCGGGAGATCATCGGGCAGCGGTCTCGGAAAATCTACAGCATGGGACAGAAACTTCGCGTGCTAGTGGACCGTATCGATCCCGTGGAGAAGAAGATTCAGTTCGCAGTGTTTGAGGAAGAACCTCCGCGCCCGGCGGGTAAACGCAAGAAGCGACGGTAGCGAGTGTCGACGGTCTGAAGGCTAATCGGCGCTCGCGCGAGATCCCCTTCGACAGGCTCAGGGCAGGCTCTCGGCCCGCTGGAGAAAGCGCGGGCCTTCGGGATGACGCCGATCGAATGACTTATGCCGCTACCTTCCTGCCGTTCTCACCTCCGCTTACGGCGTCACAGTGAACGAACCGGCGCTGTTGGCATTGCCGGATGGCGTCTTGACTGTCAAGCGTCCGCTGGTGGCGCCGGTTGGGACCGTGGCCGTAATGGAGGTGGCGGAGTTCACCGTGATGCTCGTGGCTTTCGTGCCGTTGAAGGTGACCTGGGTGGCTCCCAAAAATCCTGTGCCGGCTATGGTGACTTGCGTTCCGACGGGACCGCTGGTCGGTTGCAGATCGCTCACCACCGGCACCACGGCGAACTTATGGTCACCATAGAAAGTTCCGGCCGGAGTAGTGACAGCAATTGCGCCGCTGGCGGCATCCGGAGGAACAGTCGCCGCAATGTAGGTATTCGAAACCACGCTGAACGACGCAGGCACGCCGCCAATGGTCACGGCAGTCGTTCCATGCAGCCCGCTGCCGGTGAGTTGCACCGTTTTGCCGCTGCTGCCGAACGGCGTCGCCACATGCACGAACGGCGTCAGCCCCTCATCCAGGCTGTAGATGACACCCACGTTGTTAACCCCGCCGCGTGTGGTCATTCCGTAGATCTTGCCGTTGGTGTGCTGCATCAGAGCCGCTTCGGCCAGACTGCCGTGGGTATTATCGAATACGTGGCGGACGGAGTAGTTCCCGCTACTGTCAATCCGAAACAGAGTTCCTTCCGGAGCTGAGCCGTAGCTGGCGCCGCCGCTGGTTGCCCCATAGACGTTGCCGTCAGTCGCTGCGACCATGCCGGCACGAGGATTCGAACCGTCCGTCAGCACATTCACATCGTATTGGTGAAGCAGCGTGAGATGTCCGACCGTGCTGAGCTTGAAAAGGACGCCACCCTGCCCGGATCCTCCGCCGGTAGTCGTGCCGTAGAGAAGGTCGTCCAGGCCCTGCACAACCGGCCCATAGAGGTAGATGCCGTGAGTCAGGTCGAAGCTGTACACGATCGTGACGTCACCGGCGGGCGTCATGCGGAACACAGTACCCTGATAGGTCGTTCCTCCAACCTGAGAGGTTCCATAGAAGTTGCCGTCATTTCCTAGAATCATTCCGCCGTAGGGACACGGTGGAATAAAACCGGTCAGCGCGCGAAAGGTGCCGGAGGGCGTGACCTCAAATCCTACCCATGGACCGTATTGCGAGCACGTCGTGCCATAGAAGTTGCCGTTGCGGCCAAGCGTCAACGTGCCGACGGGATTGGAACCTTCTCCAGGACCGAAGCTGTGCAGCAGCGTAAAGTGGCCGGTGGAAGTGATCTTGAAAATAGTCCCGATGTTGTTGGCGCCGCCGATCCGGGTCGCGCCATAGAAGTTGCCGTCCTGCCCAACCGCCAGTCCCCCGACCGGGTTCCATCCGTCGGCTCCTGAAAAGTTGTAGAGCGTGGTCAAGACGCCAGCCGGCGTAATCTTGAAAATCGTCCCCATGCCACTGGTACCGCCCTCGTTGGTGGTGCCGTAGAGGTTGCCGTCGCGGCCTTGCACCAGGACCTGGGGAGCCTGGGGGGAGCACCCCTCGACGCTGCAGTCGAAATCGTGGATGTCAGTAAACGTCTGAGCCTGCAACAGCGCCGGCACAAGGGTCAGAGCAAGAGAAAGCAGGAACAGCGGAGAGAGGCAGAAGCGATGGGTGTTGGGCATGGATGCTCCTTCACGGAGGGGGGACCGTTGGTGTTGCTACATAGATATGTGAGAAATGCCGGCTGATTGGCTCAGGGTAGATTGGCTCAAGGCTGGTTTTGCCGGGCGGCTGGCTCGGGCCTGCGCGATGGGCTCGTGCGGCGGGAGATCCCTTCGACTCCGCTCAGGGCAGGCTCTTGGCGACGCCTGAAAAGCGGTTCGCTCAGGATGACAAGGGTTTGGGCATCGGTGCAAAGTCTTGCACAGCCTCGGTCATCTCAGGCTCCCAAGTTAGGCTCCCCAGTTAGACTCCCAAGGCTTTTTGG
>Ga0265338_10003523_pt1 | contig 21928 bp, 15 predicted proteins | sample 42126metaG_FD_193579 | JGI IMG/M metagenome (GOLD analysis project Ga0265338, IMG submission 193579) | Rhizosphere microbial communities from Carex aquatilis grown in University of Washington, Seatle, WA, United States - 4-21-26 metaG | ecosystem: Host-associated > Plants > Roots > Rhizosphere... | reverse complement strand
TACCGTGATCATGGTAGTAATCTTCCGTGATCATGCTCTGGCCTGCGTCGATGTGACGATTGGGGTTGCGGTGGCGCGGCCTGGCCGCGGGTGATGCCCGACAAGCTAAGTGGCATTGGCCTATGACCCCCTGATTGGCGCAACCGTGCGGCTCAGGTTGGCACCGTGTCCTTGGTGTAGGTCTCGGTCAGGTTGGCGGCCGGGGTCTGGATCACGATCGTCGAGTAGGCCTGCAGCCCGGTGCCGTAGGGCTTCAGGCCGGCCAGTGTCACCGTGGCCGGGTAGCCCCGGTACTTGCCCTCCGCGCAGTTGGGGTTGCAGTCGTTGACCATCTGGGTTCCGGTGGCGGTGGCCTGCGGGCTGCCCCAGCCGGACCAGACCAGGTCCCGCACGTACCCGGAGCCGTCGCCGGAGTCGGTGATCTGCTTCGGGCGCACCTCCATGTACTGCGCCGCGCCGGGCAGTACGCAGCCGTCGGCCGGGTAGGTGCAGACGGTGACCGCGATCAGCGAGGCGGACGGCGACGCCGGGGGAGCCGTCACCGGGCCGGACTCCGCGACCGGGGCAGCGGCCGACGCTGAGGCCGACGCGGACGTTACGGCGGAGCCGCTGGCGGTCGCCGAACGGGCGGCTGGCGGCGTCGGCGTCCCCGGTGAGCTGGGTGCCAGCACCACCGCCAGCGTCGCGCCGACCGCGGCGGCGAGCGCGCCCGCCCCGGCGACCGCGACCAGCCAGCGGCGGGGGGATCGGCCCGGGACTGTGGCCGGACCCGGCGGCTGCGCCGGGCCTGCCGGGGCCCCCGCGCCGACGGTGGCGGCCGGTGGCCCGCCGCCGCGCGTCGCTGCTCCGCCGGGAGTCGCCGGCCCATCGGACGTCACCAGGCCGACCGTGGTCGGCGCGGCCAGCGCGGCGACCGCCGCGGCCACCGGGCCCGGCCAGAACTGGCCGGGCGCGCTGTCCGGGAAGGACACCGGGCGGGCGGTGACCAGCCCGAGCAACTGCCCGGGGGACGGCCTGCCCGCCGGGTCCTTGGCGATGCACCAGGCGACGAGCCGGCCAACCTCCGGCGGCAGGCGGCTGAGGTCCGGTTCGGTGTGCACGATGCGGTAGATGACCGAGAGCGTGTCGCCGCCCTCGAACGGCGCCGTCCCGCTGGCGGCGAAGGCGATCACGCTGCCGAGCGAGAACACGTCGCTGGCGGGCCCGACGTCGCTGCCCGCGGCCTGCTCAGGCGACATGTAGGCGGGCGTCCCCATGGTGGTGCGCGCGGTGGTGATCGCCACGCCGTGCAGCGCCCGGGAGATCCCGAAGTCAATCACCCGCGGCCCGTCGGCGGCGACCAGGATGTTCCCCGGCTTCAGGTCGCGGTGCACCAGGCCTCGCCCGTGGATCGCCTGCAGCGCTTCCACCAGGCCGCCGGCCAGCCGCCAGACGGCCGCCTCGGGTAGCGCGCCGGTCCGGCGGACCAGGTCGGCCAGCGACGGGCCGGGTACGTAGGCGGTGGCCAGCCAGGGCGGACTGTCGTCCGGGCCGGCCGCGATCACCGGCGCGGTGAACGCGCCGCTGACCGACTCGGCCGCTTCCACTTCGCGCCGGAACCGCGACATGAACTCGGGATCGCGGGCCAGCTCCGGGTGCACCACCTTGAGCGCGACCGCCCGCCCGCCGGGGGACACTGCCAGGTAGACCCGGCCCATCCCGCCCGCGCCCAGCCGCGACCGCAGGCGGAAAACGCTCACTTGCCGCGGATCGTCTGCTGTCAGAGGCTCCATCGGACTCCCCGCCCGCCGCTGGGTTACTGGCCGGTGGCCAGCCTATCGAGCGCCTCCCGGCGGCCGGAAAATAATCAGTTGTGCGACCGGAATAGATTCCGATACGGTCCTGTTCCGTATCGATAGTGCGGCCCGGGTGCCCACACCGGACGACGCCTGCTCCGGCCGCGCGGACACGCTTGCAAGTCCTTGAAGGGGCTCATGGATACTCAGACGATTCAGCGCAGGCGGTGGGGCATCCTCGCCGTCCTGGTCGTGGGCCTGCTCGCCATCGTCATCGACAACACGGTGCTCAACGTCGCACTGAAGACGATCGCCAGCCCGGTGGCCAAGGGCGGCATCGACGCCAGCCAGTCCGAGCTCGAGTGGTCGATCAACTCCTACACCCTGGTGTTCGCCGGCCTGCTGTTCACCTTCGGGGTGCTCGGCGACCGGCTCGGCCGCAAGCGGGTGCTGATGGGCGGGCTGGTGCTGTTCGGCCTCGGCTCGCTGTTCTCCGCCTACTCGCACTCGCCCGACCAGCTGATCGCGGCCCGTGCGGTGATGGGCCTGGGCGGCGCCGCGGTGATGCCGCAGACGCTGTCCATCATCGCCAACGTCTTCGAGCCGGCCGAGCGGCCCCGCGCCATCGGCATCTGGGCCTCCGCGGTCGGCATCGGCGTGGCCATCGGCCCGGTGCTGGGCGGGCTGCTGCTCACCCACTTCTGGTGGGGCTCGGTCTTCCTGATCAACGTCCCGGTGACGGTGCTCGGCACGGCGGCCGTGCTCTTCCTGGTCCCCGAGTCGCGTAACCCCGCCCCCGGCAAGGTCGACTTCCTCGGCGTGCTCGCCTCCATCCTCGGCCTGGTGCTGCTGGTTTACGGGATCGTGGAGGGCGGCGACGGCAAGCCCTGGGGCAGCCTCGGCGTGCTCGGCCCGGCGCTCGGCGGCCTCGTCGTGCTCGGCCTGTTCGCCTGGTACGAGAGCCGCATCGAGCACCCGTCGCTTGACGTGCGGCTGTTCAAGAACCGCACCTTGTCCGCCTCGGTCGGCTCGATCGTGCTGCTGTTCTTCGGCATGGGCGGCGTGTACTTCTTCACCAGCTTCTACCTGCAGAGCGTGCGCGGCTACAGCCCGCTGGCGACCGGCCTGCTGGCGGTGCCGTTCGCGCTCGGCCAGTTCGTGATGGCGCCCCGCAGCGCGGCCCTGGTCGAACGGTACGGCATGCGCGCGGTCATGGTCGGCGGCATGATCGCCAACGCGGTCGCCATCGGCGGCTGGGCGTTCCTCACCGGGAGCTCGCCGATCTGGATCGTGGCGGTGCTGTTCTTCGTGCAGGGCGCTGGCCTTGGCGTGGCGGTGCCCGCCGCGACGGCCAGCGTGATGCAGGCGCTGCCGCGGGAGAAGGCGGGCGCCGGCTCGGCGCTGACCAACACCGCCCGGCAGGTGGCGGTGGCGCTCAGCGTGGCGGTGCTCGGCTCGATCCTGTCCTCGGCCTACCGCACCTCGCTCAGCCCGACGCTCTCCTCGCTGCCCGCCGGGATGCGGGACGCGGCGGGCTCGTCGATCACCGCCACCCAGGCGATCGCCGCGCAGCTTGGCCACGCCGGGCAGTTCCTGCTCGACCCGGCCAACGCCGCCTTCGTGGACGCGATGCGGGTCACCACCGGCGTGGCGGCGGCGCTGGCCGTCGTCGGCGGCGTCGCGGTGTTGCGCTGGATGCCCGGCCGCACCCGGCCTAACATCGAGGAAGTGGTCGCGGCCGAGGTCGCGGCGGCCGAGCGTGACCTCGCGGCCGGCCTGGCTGGCCGCGCCGAGTTGTCAGAGCGGTAAGGAACGCGCGAAGCGGAAGGAGGGTTCCCGGCTATGCCCGTTCAGCACACGCACGCCCCTGGTGACACGGTCCCCGAACCCAACGTCCGTGTAGCCCCCGGCGGCTGGGACTGCGGCGTCGGGCCGGACGGCGACGCCCCCGCCAGCGCCCAGGACGGCACCACCGCCCGGCGTCCGGGCCGCCCGCGCAGCGAGCGGGCGGAGCAGGCCATCCTCGAGGCCACCATCGAGGCGATCGGCGAGCGCGGCATTGATGGCGTGCACTGCGAGGACGTGGCCGCCCGGGCCGGCGTCGGCAATGCCACCTTGTACCGGCGCTGGCCGGGCAAGGAGGACCTGCTGATCGCCGCGTTCGTCGCGATGAAGCAGCCGCTGCCCGCCCCGAAGGGCGAGTCGGTCCGCCAGGACCTGGCCGCCCTGCTCACCGCGCTCGCGGCCGATGCCGCCGACCCCCGTTTCGCTCAGCAGTACGCCCTCCTGCACGGGGCCGGGCTGCGCTACCCCCGGCTGGTGGCACGCTACAAGGAGCAGGTGATCGAGCCGCGCCGCGACCTGGTCCGCTCGGTCCTGCGCCGCGGCGTCGCCACCGGCGAGCTCCGCCCCGACACCGACATCGAGGTCGCGATGCTCATGCTGACCGGTGGCGTCATGGCCCGCGGCAAGCACGACCCGGCCCCGGCCGAGCCCGGCTTCGCCGCCCGCGTGGTCGACGAGCTGCTCCGCGGCATCGCGCGCTAGGGCGGCCAGCTTCTCGGGGTCGCGCTCGCCGCCGGCGATGGCCTCCAGGATGTTACGGGCTGTCTTGGTCCTGGCCATGGAGTGTACCGCGGACGACAGCTTGACCAGCGCGCCCTCCAGCAGCTTCTCCAGCCGCTGCCATTCCCGGTGCGGTCGCGGACCAGCATCAGCCTGGTGCGGGCCAGGTCGCGCAGCGCCCGGATCTCGGGCGGCGGCACGAACGACGGCCGCAGCAGGCCCATCTCGGCCAGCCGGGCAATCCACTGCGCGTCCTTCTGGTCGGTCTTCGGCCGTCCCGCGAGCTGGCGGGCGTGCCGCGAGTTCACCAGCTGAACCCGCAGGCGGGCGCCCTCCAGCAGGTAAAAGCGTCGTGAATTTTGACCACGGTCAGGAGTCGCCCGGTGGGGCAGGGAAGGTCACCGATGGCGTTGCAGCCTAACCCGGACGCGCATGAAAGCGCATCACCGCGGAGTCGGAGCAGGGAATATCTGTCCATCGGAAATGGTAGGTTTTGTCGTCATGCGACCGGACGGCAGTGACGTACGGCCATTGGTTATTTCATACCTGACGCTGCGCAAGTGCGTCGGAGGGATCGGCGCGCTGCTGCCCTTTGTGCTGCTGGTCGGGAACGAACTCATTGGCCATGGCACGGAGCCGTCCATGAGCGCCTATTACTACACGCCGATGCGGAACGTCTGGGTCGGTGCGCTGTGCGCGCTCGGCTTGTTCCTGATCGCCTACGACGGCTGGGATCTCCCCGACAAGATCATTACCAACCTCGCCGGAGTAAGCGCCCTCGGCGTGGCACTCTGTCCCACCACGCCCCTAGTCGGCCAGGTCACGCTCCTGGAGATGACGGTCGGTACGTTTCACCTGGCCTTTGCGGCCGTGACCTTCCTCATGCTCGGACTGATGTCGCTGCGCTTCGCGACCCGGACAGCGATGCCACCTGACTTGCCACTGCGCAAGCGGATCGGCTACGCGCTCGGCTTCACGCCGCCGGGCGACTCCACCGCGAGCGACGTGGAGGTCGCCGTCTACCGGGCCAGCGGGTTTGTGATTCTCGTCGGCGTCGCGATCTTCTACCCGATGACGAAGGCCGGCTGGGATTGGCTGCTGGTGCTTGAGGCGGTCATGCTGGTGTCCTTCGGCGTCGCGTGGTTCCTCAAGGGGACAACACTGCCCCGGCAGCCGGGGCACGGCCCGGCACCTGCGCAGGCCCAGGCAGCCGGACGCCGGCCCATGGCCCCGTGAACTCCTGACCTCATCCTGGTTCCACCTCATGACGCGACTCGGCACGGCTGTGGTGCATCCTGGCTCTCGGCCTCAGGACTGCCGGCCTCGGTCACCCGATACCCGGCAGCGACTTGCAGACGGCGACCTTGATGCTGGCGCCGGACGGGTCGCGGCCACTAGCGCGGGGCAGCGGGCAGCGGCGCGCAGGCCGGTTGCGGTGCGTCGTGACGGCGCCGCGTCACCCGCCGCCTCGCCGCCCGTCCACCCGGTACGCGCTGACCAGCCGGGCGACCAGCGTGGCGAGGAAGATCTGCCCGGTCAGCGCCTCGAGTACCGCGACCGCGCGCCCGAGGCTGCCCCCGGCGGTGAAGTCTCCGTAGCCCAGCGTGGTCAGCGTGGTAAAGCTGAAGTACTGCAGTGTCTCGGCGTTGGCCTGCTGGCCGTCGGCGAAGAACGGGCCGGAGACGAGCCCGTCGATCGCAGCGAACCAGCCGGCGAACATCAGGCCGATCAGCAGGTACGCGCTCACCGCCCCGTAGATGCTCTGCACCGTCACCTGGTTGAGGCGCAGCACCCGGTCGACGATGATCACCACCGCCACCAGCAGCACCGAAGCGTTCCAGATGCCGGCGATTCCCTGCGCGGTCAGGTTTGACGACTCCGCGGCGAAGCCCGCCCCGACCGCGGACGCCAGCCAGAGGACCGCCGCCAGCCAGGCGCCGGCCGACCGCGGCCGGGTATGCCGCACGGCGAGCACCGCGACCGCGACAACGAAGGCCACGTGGACCGCCCCGCCCCACCGGGTGTGCGCCACCGCCGAGACGAGGTAAGCGGCGACCAGCGTGATCAGGAGCAGGCCGTACCGCGCGGGGGAGCCGGGCGGCTCGTCTTCTGCCATAGTCCAGCCTGTGCCGGAGAAGTGGCCGCGCGCGTCACCTGTGCTGGGTGATGTGCGCCGCCGGTGGGTGCGGCGATGCTGGGCCTGGCGCGCTGGCTATGACCGGCGCGTTTTTGGCGGACCACGGGATAAGGCGAGGCGGGCGGCATGACCAACGAAGAGCAGCGTCGGCTTGAGCAGGCGGAAACCGGAGTCCGGTGGCGCCGGTGGGGGCCTTACCTGAGCGAGCGTCAGTGGGGGACCGTCCGCGAGGACCCCACCCGCGGCGAAGACACCTGGGGAGCCTTTCCCTTCGACCAGGCGGGATACCGGGCCTACCGGTGGGGGGAGGAAGGGCTGGCGGGCATCAGCGACGACAAGCAGCTGCTGTGCCTGGCGCTGAGCCTGTGGAACGAGCGCGATCCGATTCTCAAGGAGCGCCTGTTCGGCCTGACGAATTCTCAGGGCAATCACGGCGAAGACGTCAAGGAGTGCTATTTCTACCTCGACGCGACGCCGACTTCTTCGTACCTGAAGATGCTGTACAAGTACCCGCAGCGTGAATATCCCTATGCCGACCTGGTGGCGACCAACGGGGCGCGGGGCAAGCAAGATCCGGAATACGAGCTGCTCGACACGGGCATCTTCGACGACGGCCGTTACTTCGACGTCTTCGCGGAGTACGCGAAGGCCGGCCCCGAGGACATCCTCATGCAGGTCACCGTGCATAACCGGGGCCCCGAGGAGGCCCGGCTGCACGTACTGCCCACCCTGTGGTTCCGGCACACCTGGTCTTGGGCCGGCGGGGCCGAGGAGCCCGTGCTGCACACCGACGGCACCGTGGGCGGGCTCAGCGCCGTGCGGGCCGAGCACAGCGAACTCGGCCCGCGGTGGCTCTACGCCCAGCAGCCGGTTCCGGTGCTGGTGACCGGGAACGAGACCAACAACGAGCGCGTCTTCGGCTCGCCCAACGACACGCCCTTCGTCAAGGACGGCATCGACCGGGCCGTCGTGCACGGCGACAGCGGGGCGGTCAACCCCGACGGCGCTGGCACCAAGGCCGCGCTGCACCACATCCTGGTCGTTCCGGCCGGGGGAAGCGCGACCCTCCGCCTGCGGCTGACCGACACGCAGCCGCAGGACCCGTTTGACGGGTTCGACGACCTGATGGCCGTTCGCCGCGGCGAGGCGGACGGGTTCTACGCCGACGTGCTGGCAGGCGACCTCAGCGAGGAAGACCGGCTGGTCAGCCGTCAGGCGCTGGCGGGCATGCTGTGGTCGAAGCAGTACTACGCGTTCGACGCGGAGCAGTGGCTCATCGAGCACGGGGCCGATCCGCTGCTTCCCGATCCGGGGCTGCGCAACCACGAGTGGCAGCACATGGTGGCGCAGGACATCATCTCCATGCCCGACAAGTGGGAGTACCCGTGGTTCGCGGCCTGGGACCTGGCTTTCCACGCGGTAGCTATCGCCGCCGTCGACATGACCTTCGCCAAGCAGCAGCTGGAACTGCTGCTCGACCGGCGTTACCTGCACCCGAACGGGCAGCTGCCGGCCTACGAGTGGAACTTCAGCGATGTCAACCCGCCGGTGCACGCCTGGGCGACCTGGTTCGTGTACGAGCTGGACAAGCTCAGGACCGGAAAGGGCGACCGTCGCTTCCTCGAGGAGTCCTTCCAGCAGCTCATGCGGAACTTCGGCTGGTGGCTGAACCGCAAGGACGCGGACAACCGCAACATTTTCCAGGGCGGGTTCCTCGGCCTGGACAACATCGGCGTGTTCGACCGCAGCGCGCCGCTGCCGGGCGGCGGCCGGATCGACCAGGCCGACGGGACCGCCTGGATGGCGCTGTACAGCCAGAACATGTTCCAGATAGCGATGGAGCTGGCTCGCGAGAACCCGGTCTACGAGGAGCAGGCGCAGGTGCTGCTTGAGAACTGGGCCTGGATCGCCGCCGCGACCAACCACGTCGGCCCGCAGGAGGTGGGGCTGTGGGATGAGGAAGACGGCTTCTTCTACGACGTGCTGCGCCGGCCGGACGGCAGTTCCGTTCCGCTCAAGGTGCGCTCGCTGGTCGGGCTGATGCCGCTGGTCGCCGCCACCGTCATCAGCGGCGCCCGGCGCGGCGACTTCCCCGGGCTGGTGCGGAGCGCGACCGAGTTCCTTGCCCGGCACCCGTCGATGACCGCCGCGCTGCCCGGCCGGGGAGAGCAGGCGGGCGCGGCCGGCCCGGTCCTGCTCGCCCTCTTCAACGAGGAGCGGCTACGCCGGATCCTGGCCCGGATGCTCGATGAACAGGAGTTCCTCGGGCCCCATGGCATCCGGGCGGTGTCCCGGTGGCACGCGGAGCATCCGTACGGGCTGAACGTGGACGGGCAGGACTACAGCGTCAGCTACCTGCCCGCCGAGTCCGACACCGGCATGTTCGGCGGCAACTCCAACTGGCGGGGGCCCGTCTGGGCGCCGGTCAACCTGATGCTCATCCGGGGCCTGCTGAACCTGCACGAGTTTTACGGCACCGGGTTCATGGTCGAGTGCCCGACCGGTTCGGGGCAGCAGATGAACCTGTACCAGGTGGCGAACGAGATCAGCGAACGGCTCGTCGGCGCCTTCCGCCGGGGCGCCGACGGGCGCCGGCCGATACACGGCGGCCAGCCGATCCTGCAGACCGACCCGCACTGGCGCGACCTGCTGCTGTTCTACGAGTACCTGCACGGCGACAACGGCGCGGGCATCGGCGCCAGCCACCAGACCGGCTGGACCGGCACGATCGGGGTGCTGCCGCTGCTCTTCCGCGGTCCGATCGCCAGCGCTATACAGCAGGGGCGCATCCCGGCTCCCCGCGCCGCGGAAAGCGTGGCACAGGCAGCCGCGGAGCGGGCGGCCGGGCGATGACCGGGTGGCCGGACAAGCCGGTTATCTACGAGGTGAACACCGCGGTCTGGCTGGCCGAGCTGACGCGGGCGGCGGGGGCACCGGTGAGCCTGGGCAGCGTGACCGGCGCCGACTGGGACGCCGTCACGCCGGCCGGCGCCGACGCGGTCTGGCTGATGGGCGTGTGGGACCGCAGCCCGGCCGGCCTCGAGCTGGCGCGGGCGAATGCGGGGCTGCTCGAGTCGTTCCGCGAAGCACTGCCTGACCTGCGAGACGACGACATCATCGGGTCGCCCTACTGCGTGCGCGACTACGTGGCCGACGAGCGGTTCGGCGGCCCGTCGGGGCTCGCCGCCGCGCGAGCGGCGCTCGCTGCCCGCGGCGTGCGGCTGATCCTGGACTACGTGCCCAACCATGTCGCACCCGATCACCCGTGGGTCACCGAGCACCCGGAGTTCTTCATCCAGGGGGACGCCGACGACGTCAAGGCCGATCCGGCTGGCTGGCTGGAGGTCGGCGGGCACGTGCTCGCGCACGGCCGGGATCCTTACTTCCCGCCGTGGCCCGACGTCGTGCAGCTGAACGGGTTCGCCGCCGCGGCCCGCGCGGCGACCGCGCGGACGCTGTCTGACATCGCCAGCCAGTGCGACGGGATCCGCTGCGACATGGCCATGCTGCTGTTCAACGACATCTTCGAGAAGACCTGGGGGAGCCGGGCGGGGCAGCGCCCGGACGAGGAATTCTGGCCGGCCGTCATCGCCCAGCTGCGGACCCGGCACCCGGACACGGTGCTGATCGCCGAGGCCTACTGGGACACCGAGTGGACGCTGCAGCAGCAGGGTTTCGGCTTCTGCTACGACAAGCGGCTCTACGACCGGATCCTCGAGGGGAACCCGTCCGACGTGCACGGGCATCTGCTGGCCGACCTGAGTTACCAGTCGCGCATGGTGCGCTTCCTGGAAAATCACGACGAGCCGCGGGCGGCCGATACGCTGCCTGCCGCCCTGGAACGGGCGGCCGCGGTCGCCATCGCCACCCTGCCCGGCGCGACCCTGTGGCACGAGGGGCAGTTCGAGGGCCGGCGCGTTCGCGTTCCCGTCTTCCTCGCGCGGCGGCCGGACGAGCCGCCGGACCAGGAACTGGCCGCCTGGTACGGCAACCTGCTGCGTGAGGTCGCCCGGTCCGGGGCGCGGAGCGGTGCCTGGCAGCTGCTGCAGGCCGGAGGCTGGCCCGACAACCAGTCCGGCCGCAACCTGGTCACCTGGGCGTGGACGCCCGCTGGCGACAGCGGCGGCGTTCGCGGGCACGTGGTCGTGGTCAATCTCTCCGCTACGGCCGCCCAGGCCCGGATCCCGCTGCCCTGGCCCGACCTGCCGGGCCGCAGCTGGAGCCTCCGTGACCGGCTCAGCGGGGACGACTTCGAGCGCGACGGCGGTCAGCTGACCAGCCCGGGGCTGTACGTCGACCTGCCGCCGGGACAGTTCTACCTGCTCGAGGTGCGCTAAGCGGCATCATCCGGCGCAGGTGAGGCGTTCCCGGTGACTACCGCACACGATGGTGATGATGACGACGCCCCAAGATCCACAAGTGCTGCTGCGGAGCAAGAGCTATCTGAGGCTGCTGATCCTCGCCGCGCTGCTCGGCGTGCCGGTCTCCGCCGCGGCCTACGGGTTCCTTGCCCTCGTGGCCTACCTGCAGCCCGAGATTTTCACCCATCTTCCCAACGGGCTGGGCTTTCACGGCCCGCCGCCATGGTGGCCGCTTCCCGTCCTCGCGGTGGCAGGCCTGCTGGTCGCACCGGTGATCCGGTTCCTGCCGGGGAAGGGCGGCCATTCGCCCGCTGACGGGTTCAAGCCAGGCCGCGGCGCACCCACACCTGCCCAGCTTCCCGGCGTGCTGCTCGCAGCCCTGGCCACCCTGAGCCTCGGCGTCGTGCTGGGGCCGGAGGCGCCGCTGATCGCTCTCGGCGGCGGCCTCGCCGTGCTCGCGGTACGGCTGGCCAAGCGGGACATGCCGGCCCAGGCCACCGCCGTGGTCGCCGCGGCCGGGAGCTTCGCCGCCGTCAGCACCCTCCTCGGCTCGCCCATTGTGGGTGCGTTCCTGCTGATGGAGGCCTCCGGCCTGGGCGGTCCCATGCTGGGGGTCGTCCTGCTGCCCGGCCTGCTCGCCTCCGGCGTGGGTGCCCTCATCTTTGTCGGGCTTGACTCGTTGACCGGGCTCGGCACCTTTTCCCTGTCAGTGCCCGGGCTGCCCCATTTCGCGCGTCCTGATGTCGCGGAGTTCGGCTGGGCCCTGGTGATCGGGGTGGCGGCGGCCATCCTGGGCACGGCCATCCAGCGGCTCGCCCGGCTGATCAGGCCCCATGTCGAGCGGCGGATGCTGCTGCTGACCCCGGTCGTCGGCCTGGTGATCGCGGGACTGACGATCGCGTACCACGAGGGAACGGGACACGGTGACTCCGATGTGCTCTTCTCCGGGCAGTCGCAGCTGGGACCGCTGATTACCAACGCGGCCGGCTACTCGGTCGGCGCACTCCTGCTACTGCTGGCATGCAAGGGGCTTGCCTACAGTGCGTCACTGAGCAGTTTCCGCGGCGGGCCGACCTTCCCCTCGCTGTACCTTGGCGCGGCGGGCGGCATCGCGCTTTCCCACTTGCCCGGCCTGCCGCTGGTGCCGGGGGTGGCGATGGGGATCGGCGCGATGTGCGCCGTCATGCTCCGGCTGCCGCTGACGTCGGTCATGCTGGCGACCCTGTTGCTTTATTCCGACGGGCTTGCCGTCATGCCGCTGGTGATCGTGGCGGTTGTGGTGGCGTACGTGGTGTCGGCCAGGCTGGCCCCGGCTCCCGCCCCGGCGCCTCGGCCGACTCACCAGACCGCGCAGGCGGAATGACTGCCGTGTAGACATCGGTCACCACGCCCACTTCGCGCGTGGTGAAGGCCCGCTCGCGGCGGCGGTCGCGGGTGAAGGCCGACCACCAGGTGAGGATCGCCCCGAGGCGGTTGCGGTACCCGGTCAGGAAGGCGATGTGGATGAACAGCCAGCCCACCCAGCCGGCGAAGCCGCTGATCCGCAGCGGCCCGGCCGACATGACGGCGTTGCCGCGGGCGATGTAGGCGGCCGAGCCGAGGTCGCGGTAGCGGAACGGCTTGCCGGAGTCCCGTCCCGCGGCCGCGCGCTTGATGCGGTGCCCGGCGTACAGGCCGCCCTGCATGGCGACTTCCGCCACGCCGGGCAGTTTACCCAGGCTCGCCAGGTCGCCGATGACGGAGATCTCCGGGTGGCCGGGGATGGTCAGGTCCGGCTGCACGAGGATGCGGCCCGCCCGGTCGCTCTCGGCCCCGGTCGCCTGCGCCAGTGCCTTGGCGAAGGCTGGCGCCTCGACGCCGGCCGTCCACAGCACCGTGCCGGCCTCGTAACGGGTGGTGGCGCCGTCGTGATCGCGGACGGCGAGCCCGGTGGCGTCGACGTCGGTGACGATCGAACCCATGTGCATCTCGACCCCCAGCTTGCCCAGGGCCTTCTCGGCCTTGCCGGACAGCTTCGGGCCGAAGGCCGCCAGCGGGGCGCTGCCGCCGTCGAACAGCAGCACCCGCGCCTCCTCCGGCTTGGCCACGCGGTACTCCGCGCGCAGCGTCTTGGTGGCGAGCTCCCGGATCTGGCCGGCCAGCTCGACGCCGGTCGGACCCGCCCCGACGAGGGCGAACGTCAGCCACCGGCGGCGTTCGGCGGCATCGCTTGAGGTCTCGGCCATCTCGAACGCGCCGAACACCCGTCGGCGGATGGTGAGCACGTCAGCGATCGACTTCATGCCCGGTGCGAACTGGGCGAACTCGTCGTGCCCGAAATAGGACGGCCGCATCCCGGCGGCGACGATGAGGTCGTCGTACCCGAATTCGATCCGGCCGCCGCCGGGCCTGACCGCGATCACCCGGCGGCCGTCGGTATCGATGCCGGTCACCTCGGCCATGGCGCAGTCGACGTTCTTGTGCCGCTTGAGCACGCTGCGCAACGGCGCGGCGATCTGTCCCTCGGACAGGATGCCGGTCGCGCACTGGTAGAGCAGCGGCTGGAACAAGTGGTGGTGCGCCCGGTCGACGAGGGTCACCGACACGTCGCGTCCCAGCGCGCGGGCGGCGAACAGCCCGCCGAAGCCGCCGCCGATGATCACCACCCGGCGGGGCCCGCGCTCGCCGGCCGCGCGCTTGCCTGAGCTGCGCTTGCCCGAACTGGCAGCCATTGCGGTCCTCTCGCGGCTAGGCAGGCTGGCCGGCCGGGTCATGCCAGGCGACCTGCCCGGTCAGCAGCTCGTCGGCTTCCTTCGGGCCCCAGCTGCCGCGCGGATATGAATGCACCGGGGTAGCGTCGCCGAGAATGGGGTCGACGATCGTCCACATGGCTTCCACGGTGTCCTGGCGGGCGAACAGCCACCGCTCCCCGCCCAGGGCCGCGCCGATGAGCCGGTCGTAGGGACGGATGTCCGACCCTGGCTGCCCCGCGAACGCGAGCTGCTCCGCCAGTGGCTTCCAGTCGGCCCCGGGCTGCTTTCCCTGCAGGACGAGACCGACCGCGGTCTCGGGCCAGATGCGGAAGCTGAGCCGGTTGGCCGATGCGGCGGACCCGATCCCGAACACGTCCTGCGGCGGCTGCTTGAAGGTGACCGTGACCTCGGTGGCGGTGACCGGCATGCACTTGCCCGCCCGGATCAGGACCGGCACCCCGGCCCAGCGCCAGCTGTCGGCGCGGAGCCGGATCGCGACGTACGACTCAACCGTCGAATCGGGGGCGACGCCGTCGACCTGGCGGTAGCCGTCGTACTGCCCGCGCACGGTGGCCTCCGGGGTCAGCGGGCTCAGCGCCTTCACCAGCTGGTACTTGGCGTCCGGCCAGGATGCCAAGCCGGTTCCGCTCGGCGGCTCCGCCAGTACGGTCGCCAGCACCTGGAGCATGTGGTTCTGCAGCACGTCCCTGATGGCCCCGGTCTGGTCGTAGAACCGGCCACGGTCCGCGACGTCGAACTGCTCCGCCATGGTGATCTGGATATTGTCCACGTAGTTGCGGTTGAGCAGCGGCTCGACGATCGAGTTGGCGAACCGCGCGAACAGCACGTTCTCCACCGGGTCGAAGGCCAGCCAGTCGTCGACCCGGAAGATCGCCTCTTCGGGGAAGTGCTCGTGCATCGTGTCGTTGAGCAGGCGCGAGCTGGCCAGGTCGGTGCCGAAGGGCTTCTCCACCATGACCCGGGCGCCGCGGGCGCGGCCGGCCGACGCGATTCCCTGGGCGATCCGGCCGAACAGGAAGGGCGGCACTTCCAGGTAGTACAGCACGTGCTGGCCGGCGCCGATCTCAGCGGACATGGCCTGGTAGGTGGCGTCGTCGCCGAGGTCCCCGTCCACGTAGCGCAGCAGCCGCAGCATCTGCACCGCGGCCGGCTCGGCCGGATCCATCCCGTTCAGCTTGAGCGACGCGGTCGCGTAGTCACGGAACTGCTCAAGTCCCCACCCGCTTTTGGCCACCCCGATCACCGGGACGTCGAGGACGCCGCGCTTGACCAGGCCCACCAGCGCGGGGAAGGTCTCGATCTTGGCCAGGTCACCTGTCGCGCCGAAGATGACAAGCGCGTCGACTCGGTCTGCTGCCACGGTTAGCTCCCTACGAGTCGGGGTCTGGCTCGATACGACCACGGCCGGGACGGGGGCGCGCCACCCGGCGCGGGTGAGAAAGCCGCAGGTCACCCGATTCAGCTGACGACCACCCGCAGCCCGCCTGCGACATCACCCCGTCCGGGCGATGCACCCCGCGCGCCGCTGACCGGACACTCATGGCTGAGCAGGCCCCGGGCTTCCGTGGCGGCCGAAGGGAGCTAGATGTCGCTCGACCTGGCACGGTGGCAGTTCGCGTTCACGTCCATCAACCACTTCCTGTTCATCCCGATCACCATCGGGCTGGCCTTCCTGACCGCGCTGCTGCAGACGTCGTGGCACCGCAGCGGCCGTCCCGAGTACCTGCGGCTGACCCGGTTCTTCGGGACGCTGCTGGTCATCAACGTCGCGATCGGCGTGGTCACCGGCATTGTGCAGGAGTTCGAGTTCGGCATGAACTGGGGAGCGTACTCGCGGCTCGTCGGCAACATCTTCGGCGCCCCGCTGGCGATGGAGGGACTCGCCGCGTTCTTCCTCGAATCGACCTTCCTCGGGTTGTGGATTTTCGGCTGGGACAAGCTGCCGCGGCGGGTGCACCTGCTGACGATCTGGGCGGTCGCGTTCGGCAGCGCGCTCTCGGCGGCGTTCATCATGGCCGCCAACTCGTGGATGCAGCACCCCGTCGGCTACGTGATGTCCAACGGCAAACCGGTGCTGAACGACATCTGGGCGGTCTTCACCAACCCCGTCTTCGTCTGGGGATACTCCAAGGTCCTGCTCGTGTCGCTGGTCACCGGTGCCTCGGTCATGCTGGCGGTCTCCGCCTGGCAGCTGCGGCACGGCGCGGACCGCGCCGTGTTCACCCGGTCGGCCCGGCTCGCGCTCATCACGCTGGTCCCGGCCAGCCTGTTCACCATGCTGGTCGGTGACGAGCTGGGCGTCATCGAGGGCACCTACCAGCCGATGAAGATCGCGGCCGCGGAGGCGCAGTGGAACACCTGCCAGCCGTGCTCGTTCTCGCTGTTCCAGATCGGCGGCGGCAACAACGACCAGACCCCGACCCAGATCCTCTCGATCCCGCACCTGCTGTCCCTGCTGGCCACCAACCACTGGAACGGCAAGGTCGTCGGGATGAACCCGCTGCAGGCGCAGTACGCCAAGCAGTTCGGGGCCGGCAACTACGTGCCCGACGTGTTCATCCAGTACTGGGGCATGCGGGCGATGGCTTACCTGGGGGTCGTGGTCCTGCTCATCGCGCTGTGGGGGCTGCTGCTGATCCGCCGCGACAAGCTGGCGACGTCCCGGGCGTTCCTGTGGGTGGGGGTATGGGGCGTCGTGCTGCCGTTCCTGATGAACACGGCCGGCTGGCTGCTGACCGAGAGCGGCCGCCAGCCGTGGATCGTGCAGGGCATCATGCTGACCAAGAACGGCATCTCGCCCACCGTCAGCACCACCTGGCTGTGGATCAGCGTCGTCGCCTTCGTCGGGCTTTACGCCGTGCTCGGCACCGTCGACCTGCTGCTGATGCTGAAGTACTCGCGCGAGGAGCTACCGCCGCCGCCAACGGAAGCTGACCTGGAGAAACCAGTGCCAGCCGTCCAGTACTGAGGTCACCGTGAGCGCACTGATCCCGTTCTGGTTCATCGTCATCGCGGTCTTGTGGACCGGTTTCTTCATCCTCGAGGGATTCGACTTCGGCGTCGGCATGCTGCACGGCGTGGTCGGCCGGGACGAACCCGGCCGCCGGGCGGCCATCAACACGATCGGGCCGCTGTGGGACGGCAACGAGGTCTGGCTGATCGTGGCCGGCGCCGCCATGTTCGCCGCGTTTCCCGGCTGGTACGCGACCATGTTCTCCGGCTTGTACCTGGCGATGGTCCTGCTGCTGATGGCGCTCATCATCCGCGGCGTGGCCTTCGAGTACCGCGGCAAACGGGACGCCGCCCGCTGGCGCCGCACCTGGGACGTATCGCTCACCGTGGGCAGCCTGGTTGCCCCGCTGCTGATCGGCGTCGCCCTGGGCGACCTGCTGCACGGGCTGCCCATCAACGCCGCCCAGAACTACACCGGCTCATTCTGGGCCCTGCTCCAGCCGTACGCGCTGCTCACCGGGGTCACGCTGGTGCTGCTCTGCCTGCTGCACGGGGCGACGTTCCTGTCCCTGAAGACCACCGGCAGCATGCGCGAGCGGTCCGGTCTGCTGGCCCGCCGGGTGGCGCCGTTCACCGCCGCCGCGGTGATCGCCTTCGCCGTGTGGACGCACGTTTCCTCCGGCAGCACGTTCTTCCTAAGGCCGCTCGAGCTGCTGGCGATACTCGCGGTCCTCGCCGCCGTCTGGCTGGTCTACGAGCGCCGCGAAGGCTTCGCGTTCGCCGCCACCACCGTGACGATCGCGTCCTGCATCGCGTCGATCTTTGTGGCCCTGTACCCGAACGTGATGGTGTCGAGCACCAACCCGGCCTACAGCCTCACCGTGCGCAACACGGCGTCCGCGCCGTACGCGCTCAAGGCGATGACCGTCGTCGTCGTCATCTTCCTGCCGCTGGTCCTGGCCTACCAGACCTGGTCGTACTACGTATTCCGGCGGCGGGTGAGCCGGGAGCAGTTCATCGCCAGCCCCCCGCCCGCCGTTCCCGCCCAGCCCGTGCGTGCGCAGCAAGGGACGTTCAGTGTGGAACCGGACAACCTGCCGCGCGGGTTCATCCGTCACAAGGGAGCCCGCCATGGCCGAAAGTTATGACGTCATCGTGATCGGAACCGGGGCGGGCGGCGGCACGCTCGCCCGTCACCTGGCCCCCTCGGGCGCCCTGCGGGTCGGCGACCACGTGCTCGAGCGGCTCAGCTAACCGCCGGATCCTCGGCACCAGATCAACGGCCGCCTGCACATGCTGCACGTCCGGGTGGTCAGCCCGCCCGACCTAACCGATCGGCTGGTCGAGCGACTCGTCGTCGACCCCGGCGTGCGCAACCTGATCGTGGCGCGCGGCGCCGCGCGGCGCCCGGACGGTGACGCGGTGCAGTTTGACCTGGCCACCCGGTTCGCCAACCCGGTCCTGGCGGAGGTGCGGGCCCGGCTGGGCGACCGCGGCTCGGTTGTCATCGAGACCGTCAACGGCGCCGTCAGCGGCCCGCGCGACCGGGAAGGCACGGGGGAGCCGGGAGCCCCCCAGGCAGCCAGCCGACCACACGACGACGAAGTTCCGCCGGTGTGGGAACTGGTGGAGGCGCAGATTCGCGCGGGCGGGGAGTACCCGCCGAGCTTCTTCACGCTGCTGGTCATCGCCGGCCTGATCGGCGCGGTCGGCATCCTCACGAACTCGCAGATCCTGATCGTGGCGGCGATGGTGGTGGGCCCCGAGTACGGCGCCATCATGGCGACCGCGCTCGGCATCGACACGAAAGACCGCCGCGCGGTCTGCTACGGCCTGGCCGCGCTGGCGGCCGGGTTCGCGCTGGCGGTTGCCGCGACGCTGCTCTTCGGGCTGCTCGTCCGGTGGTCGGGCGAGACTCCAGCGCTCTACGAGGCGGGCACGCGGCCTGTCTCCGACCTCATCAACACGCCGAATGTGTTCTCGGTGATCGTGGCGGTACTGGCCGGCATCGTCGGCGTGGTCTCGCTCACCGAGTCCCGGGCGAACGCCCTCATCGGCGTGTTCATCTCGGTTACCACGATTCCCGCCGCCTCCGACATGGGCCTGTCGGCCGCCTACGGCAGCTGGCCCGAGGCCCGCGGATCGACGTTCCAGCTGCTGCTCAACGTGGTGCTGCTGATCGCGGTCGGCGCCTCCGGGCTGCGCCTGCTGCGGTCGGTCTGGCGCCGCCGGACGGCGCGGGCGGCCGCACCCCCCACGGAGAGTGAAATCCGGGGCTAGCCCGGGGCAGATTCGCGCCAGCGACTGGTTATCGGCAGCCGCCGGTCCCGGCCGAAGTTCTTGACGCTGATCTTCGGCCCCGGCGGGTACTGCCGCCGCTTGTACTCGGCCAGGTCGACCAGCCGGATCACCCGCGCGACGAGCGCCGGGTCATGCCCCGCCGCGATCAGCTCGGCTGACCCCATGTCCTTTTCCACGTAGTCGTCGAGCAGCGCGTCGAGGACCGCGTAGTCGGGCAGTGAGTCGGTGTCCAGCTGCCCGGGCGCCAGCTCGGCGCTCGGCGGCTTGGTGATGGAGTTCGGCGGGATCGGGGGAGTGAGCCCGGCCCGCTCCGCCTCCGCGTTCCGCCACTTCGACAGCTCCCAGACCAGCGTCTTGAGCACGTCCTTGATCGGGCCGAACCCGCCCGCGGAGTCGCCGTACAGGGTCGAGTAGCCGGTGGCGATCTCGCTCTTGTTGCCGGTGGTGAGCACCAGGTGGCCCTCGTTGTTGGACACCGCCATGTTGATCACTCCGCGCACCCGCGATTGCAGGTTCTCCGCGGGCAGCCCGGACACCGGGAAGTCGCCCAGCTCGTCGCGGAACGCGTCCACCATCGCCTGGACCGGGACGGTGCGCGCGTGCAGGCCCTGCCGCTCGACCAGGTCCTCGGCGTCGCTCACCGAGTGATCGGACGACCACTTGCTCGGCATCAGGATCACGTGCACGTGCTCCGGGCCGAGCGCGTCCGCCGCGATGGTCGCCACCAGCGCCGAGTCGATCCCGCCGGACAGCCCGAGCAGCACCGAGCGGAAGCCGTTCTTGCGCACGTAGTCGCGCGTGCCGAGCACCAGCGCCGCGTACACCTCGGCCAGGTCGTCCAGCCGCGGCCAGCACGGCCCCGCCTCGGCGTCGGCCGCGGCCAGCGGAACGGTTACCGGGATAACAGGAAGCGCCACCCGTTCGATGGAAATCACGGTGCCATCGCCCGCGTCCACCGCTTCCCCCGCACCGGACGTGCGCGGCAGCGGGCTGCCCGCGCCCGGCTGGATGTCGCCGCGGCCCGGCACCTCGTCCGGTCCCGGGCCGGCCGCCGCCGGCGGCAGGTCGAGGTCGGCCACGATCAGCGCCTCCTCGAACTGCGGCCCGCGGGCGAGCAGCTCACCGGAGGCCCCGACCAGGATCGAGTCGCCGTCGAAGACCAGCTCGTCCTGGCCGCCGACCAGGTTGCAGTAGGCCAGCGCGGCGCCGGCCTCGCGGGCCCGCCGCTGCACCAGCTCGAGCCGCACGTCGTCCTTGCCGCGCTCGTAGGGCGACGCGTTCGGCACCACCAGCAGGGCGGCCCCCGCGTGCCGGGTCACCGCCACCGGCCCGCCGTCCTGCCACAGGTCCTCGCAGATGGCGACGGCGATGTCCACCGCCTCGCCGTCGCCGGCCGGCAGCCGGAACACCGGCAGCGTGTTACCCGGCAGGAAGTACCTGGCCTCATCGAACACGCCGTAGTTGGGCAGGTGGTGCTTGGCTGAGGTGATCACCACCTGCCCGCCGTGCAGCACCGCCGCCGCGTCGAGCGGCGCCCCGGCCGGCAGCCCGGTGCGCGGCGCCAGGCCTGCCCGCCGGTCCAGGTAGCCGGCCACCACCGCGACGCCGCCGAGGCCCTCGGCGCTCAGCCGCTCGGCCACCTCCCGCAGCGCGCCGATCGACGCCGCCACGAACGACGCCCGCAGCGCCAGGTCTTCCACCGGGTAGCCGGTCAGCGCCATCTCCGGGAAGACCACCAGCCGCGCGCCGCGGGCGGCCGCCTGCCGCGTCCGGTCCACGATCAGCTCAGCGTTCCCCGCCAGGTCCCCGACGCATCCGTTCACCTGCGCCAGGGCAATCCGCAACATAGCCACTCCCCAAGCTTAGGTCCCCGCCGCGCGGGGCACTGCGATCCGCCCCGCCGTCACCGCCCATGATCATTCCGAACGGGTGCGGCTGGCTCGGGCCGGCCACGCCCGGCGCGGCCGGCCCAAACACGCGGCGAACGCCGGCCGGACGACATATCGTGAATGCACGGGGACGACACGATACGAGGTGATGTATGCGGACACACCTCCCCAGCGTGACGGCGCGGCCGGAGTCGCAGCGTGCTGCCTGGCGGTCCCGCTGGCTTGAGCTGAGCACGCTGGTGCTGCTCAGCATCGTCTTGCTGAGCTGCTTCGACCGGCCGTGGACGAGGCCGCCGATGCTCGAGCCGCTGCTGGCGGTGCCGCCCGCGCTGGCCGGGATCGGCGCCGCCTCGGTCCGCAGGCCGCTCGCCTACGGCGCGGTCTGCCTGGTGGCCGCGCTGACGGTGCTGGCCAAGCCGACCGAGTACGCGCCCTGGCTGCCGGCCACGACCATCCTCACCGTGGCCGCCATCACCGCGGTGGCTACCGCCGGCACCGCGCTCAACGCGCGTCAGGAAAAGCGGATCGCCGACGTCATGTCGGTCGCGGAGGCGGCCCAGCGGGCGGTGCTGCGGCCGCCGCCGCCGCGCCTCGGCCCGCTCGGGCTCGACGTCGTCTACATTGCCGCCGCGGCCGAGGCGAAGGTGGGCGGTGACCTCTACGAGGCCGTCGCCACCAGGGACCACGGCGTCCGGGTGATCATGGGGGACGTGCGCGGCAAGGGGCTCGGCGCGGTGGAGCTGGCGGCCGACGTGCTCGGCATCTTCCGCGAGCTGGCGCACCACGCGGTCACGCTCGCCGAGCTGGCCGCGCGGCTGGACGCCGGGCTCGGCCGGGACCTGGGGCGGCACGAGGAGTTCGTCACCGCGGTGCTGGTGGAGATCGACACCGAGTCGGGCCAGGCGCTGGTGTTCAACTGCGGCCACCCGTCGCCGCTGCTGATCCGGGCGGTCGGCGACGGCACCTGGGCGGGCTGCGTGACCGCAGTCGACGTGCCGCAGCCGGCCCCGCCGCTCGGCCTGCTCGGCCTCGGCGACCATGGCGACGCGCAGCTGTCCCTCGCCCTGCGGCCGGACGACCAGCTGCTGCTGTACACCGACGGGGTGACCGAGGCGCGCGACACCAGCCGGGCGTTCTACCCGCTCCCCGGGCGGATCCCGGCGCTGGTGGCCGCCGCCGGGCCGGCCCCGGGCCG
>Ga0265338_10003522_pt1 | contig 21932 bp, 20 predicted proteins | sample 42126metaG_FD_193579 | JGI IMG/M metagenome (GOLD analysis project Ga0265338, IMG submission 193579) | Rhizosphere microbial communities from Carex aquatilis grown in University of Washington, Seatle, WA, United States - 4-21-26 metaG | ecosystem: Host-associated > Plants > Roots > Rhizosphere... | reverse complement strand
CACCGCGCTCGGCACCAAGCGGCACATCGAGAAGCGCGAGTTCGACCACGACCTGTACGTCGAGGCGCTGACCGAGTGCGGCCTCGACCCGGCCCTGGCCGCCGCGGCCGACTCCGCCGAGTACGACACCGCGCTGAAGGAGTCGCACCACCGTGGCATGGACCCGGTCGGCGACGAGGTGGGCACGCCGACCATCCACATCGACGGGGTGGCGTTCTTCGGCCCGGTGATCACCCGGGTACCGCGCGGCGAGGAGGCGGTGCGCATGTTCGACGGCGCGCTGCTGCTCGCGGCCAACCCGTACTTCTTCGAGCTCAAGCGGACCAGGACCGAGGCACCCCAGGTCGACAGCTGACCGAGCCACTCCGGACGGGCGCCCGCCGACGCTCTTCCCCGGCAGGCGACTCCCGTCAGGCGACTACCGTCAGGCGACTACCGTTAGGCGCCTGCGGCCCTTCTTGCTGTTATCATATCGCGGTCATGCTTGGTGACCGAAATCGACGTCACCGGGTGAGGCAGGTCATCATTGGGTGTACTTATGACCCATATACAGGCCTTAAGTACACCCAATCCCGGCCTTGGCTGCCGATGGTGACGCTTCTTGCTGTTATCTGGCTGCGACGGGTGACGCCGGGGCGGGTGACGCCGGGGCGGGTGACGCCGGGGCGGGTGACGCCGGGGCGGGTGACGCCGGGGCGGGCGCGGCGGGTGACGCCGGGGCGGGTGACGCCGGGGCGGGTGACGCCGGGGCGGGCGCGGCGGCTGGGTGTGTCGCCACGGGCGGTGGCCGTCGCACCGAGACGTTCATGATGCCGTCCCAGGTGGAGTTGAGGCGGCAGGGGCCGTAGGGGCGGAGCAGGGCGGCGATCCAGGATTGCTCGGCCAGCAGCTGGGCCTTCAGGACGCGGACGCCGGACCGGTCGGCGTGGGCAACCAGGTCGCGCAGCAGGCGGCGGCCTAGGCCCTGGCGCTGCCAGGCGTCCTCCACCAGCAGGCCGAGCTCGGCCGCGCCCTCGGCGACCAGGCGGCCGCTGGCCAAGGCGACCGCCTGATGGGCGGGGCGGCCGGCCGGGACGGCGGGGCAGCCGGCCGGGACGGCGATGCCGCCGGAAGCGTCGCGGTCGTCGCAGTCGCGGGCCTCGCCCAGGGGGTCGGCTGGGTCCTCGTGCCAGGCGATGAGCGCGTAGTGGAAGGGGCTGCCGGACACGGCCTCGGTCAGGTAGCGGTCCGGGATCGCCTTGACCGGGGCGTGGAAGCGCCGGTACCTGGTGATCATCGAGCAGCGGTCGAACATCTGCTCAAGGGCCGGCCGGTCGCCCGGTGCGGCCGGGCGTACCCGGATCAGGCGGCCGGCCGGATCCGGCCGGGTGCGCCGCCCCGCGGGCTGTACCGCCACGGGCGGGGCGGCCACGGGCAGGGCGGTCACGGGCAGGGCGGTCACGGGCGGGGCGCGCCGACCGGGTTCAGCAGCGGGACCACGCCGGTGTCCATCAGGTGCCTGCTGACCGGGGTGGCCAGCGCGATGGCCCGCTCCACCCCGGTGGAGCCGAGCCGCTCGACCGGGGCGGCCGCCAGCCGGTCGGTCAGCTCCTCGACCTCGCGGCGCAGCGCCCCGCCGGTCTTGGTGAGCCGGCCGCGGGAGTCGAGCAGCCCGCGGGCGGCCAGGCGGCGGCACGACTGCGCCCAGTCCTCGTCGGTCCAGCCGCGGCTCTGCTGCACCAGCTCGCGGCTGATGGCCCCGGTCGCCACGAACGTCACCGTGGCGTCAAGGCCGCGCAGGCCATGCGCGACGGCGGCGAGCACGTGCCCGTCGCCGCGGTGCTCGCGCAGCACCGTCGCCGCCAGCCACAGCGAGCCGACCGGGTCGGCCGGCCGCGGCACCCCGGCCCACGCGGCGGCCAGCGGCCGCCCGTCGTAGCGGCAGCCCGCCGCCCCGTCCCAGAGCAGCCCGGCCAGTTCCTCGGCCCGGCTGAGCAGCGCCTCGCCCGCGTGCTCGCGCAGCGCCGCGGTGGCGCTGTCCAGCCGGGCGTCCAGCACCGCCTGCGGTGCGGCGAAGCGCCAGGCGTCGGGGATCGCGCGGCTGACCATGCCGGGCGCGAACCCGTAGGTCATCGCCTCGACAGCCGGCGCGGGGAGCGCGCCGAGGGGCGCCACCCGGCTGGCGAAGTAGCCCATCCAGAAGCCGCGCAGCCCGGTCTTGCGCGCGGCCTCGAGCGGGCCGGGGGCGAAGTAGACGAGAGAGTGAATCGGCTCGATCGCCGCCCAGAGGCGGCGGGCCAGCGTGGCGGTCGGTTCCATGTCCACCACCCTGCCCCAGCGCGATACCGGGCGACAGTGCCAATATAGAGAAATGGACCAGGATCTGAGCTGGTGGTCGGAAGTCGTGTTCGCTGGCTGGCGGGACCGGCCAGGCCCGCGCTACGCCCGGCTGGCGGCGGCCCTGCTGGAGGCGGTCGACCAGCACACGGTCGCCCGCGGTACCCGGGTCCCGGCCGAGCGGGCGCTCGCGGCGGCGGCGGGCGCGTCCCGCGGCACGGTCGTCGCCTGCTACCAGCAGCTGGTCGAGGCCGGGGTGCTGACCCGGCGCCAGGGATCTGGCACCTTCGTGGCCGGGCGGCCCTCGTGGGCGGCCCGGCCCGCCGCGGGCACCGCCGCGATGCTGCTGCGACGGGCAGCAGAGGACCGCGAGACCATCGACCTGTCCGTGTCCGCCCCCGGTGACCTGCGGCACCTGCCCCCGGCCGACCCCGACGGGGCCTGGCAGGCGCTCGACGGGCACGGCCTCGACCCGGCCGGGCTGCCCGCCCTGCGGGCGGCGGTCGCCCGCCACCTGACCGAGCACCAGGGCCTGCCCACCGAGCCGGGCCAGCTGGTGGTCACCGCGGGCGCGCAGGAGGCGCTGTGGCTGCTCAGCCGGGTGCTGCCGGGTAGCAGGGTGCTGGCCAGCTGCCCCGGGTACCCCGGCCTGGCGGGCGCCATCGCCGGGACCAGGGCGACGGTGACGCACGTGCCCGCGGACGCGGCGGGCGAGGACCCGCGCGCCATCGAGCGGGCCGGCCGCTCCCCCGGCGCGGTCGCCTACCTGATGCCGACCGGGCACAACCCGACCGGGGCGGTGATGCCCCTGCTGCGCCGGCAGGCGATGGCCGCGATCGCCGACGCGGGCCGGGTCACCGTGGTCGAGGACCTGACGCTGGCCGACCTGACGCTCGGCGGCTCCGCGGGCGCGGTCAGCGCGCCGCCGCCGCTGGCGGCGCTGTCCACCCGGGTGATCGCGGTCGGCTCGGTCGCCAAGGTGCTCTGGGGCGGCCTGCGGGTCGGCTGGATCCGGGCGGACGAGCGGGTCCGCTCGGCCGTCATCGCGCGCAAGGCGGCGCTCAACCTCGGCACCGCGGTGATCAGCCAGGACCTCGCCAGCCAGCTGCTGGCGGGGGTCGACGCCGGCTGGCTGGCCGCGCACCGGGCGGCGCTGACCGAGCGCCGCGACCTGCTCAGCGTGCTGCTGGCCCGGCACCTGCCGGCCTGGCGGACCCAGCCGCCGCAGGCGGGCCTCTCGCTGTGGGCCGAGCTGCCGACCGGCAGCGCCGACGCGTTCACCCTGGTGGCCGCGCGGCACGGGGTCACCGTGCTGGCGGGCAGCGCCGCCTGCACCGACGGCCGCCACCAGAACTTCGTCCGGCTGTCTTTCGCCGAGCAGCCGAGCACCCTGGAGCTGGCCGTGGAGCGGCTGGCGGTCGCCTGGGAGCTGCACGCGGAGAACCTGGCGGCCAGCCCCGCCCGCGGCTGACCGCCGCCGGCGGCCATGGGCGACACGCGGTCAGCCGCACCCGTTCTGACTGCCGATGCCTTGCGCGCGGATAGGTTGTGAGGGTGATCGCGCTGGTGCTTTCGGCGGCGGCGCTGGCCGCGTTCCTCGTCGGGGTGGCCCGCGAGCCGCGGTCGTTCGGCAACGCCGTGCTGCTGGGGCTGGCGCTGGCGCTCGGCGCGCTCGGGCTGGCCGCGCACCTCGACGACGAGCCGGGCCGGACCGCTCACCTGCTGCTGCTCGCCCTGCTGCTCGGGGTGGCGCTTGGGCCGTTCCTGCTCGGGTGCTTCCTGCTCGCCAACGGGGTGATCATGGTCCGCCGCGAGGGGCTGCGCCCGGCCAACCTGCTACCGCTGCTGGCCGGGGTGGCGGCATTCGCCGTGATCGGGCTGGACGTGGCCGCCGATCAGGCCGGTGACTACAAGCTGACGCTGTTCGCGCTGGTCACGAACCTGGTCTTCGGGTACGTGTCGTTCCTGCTGGTCTCCTTCGTCTGCTACGCGCTCGGCTACGGGCTGCTGACCCGGGCCGGGCGGGCCGAGTTCGTGATCGTGCTCGGCTCCGGGCTGCGCCCCGACGGCGGGGTGCCGCCGTTGCTGGCCATCCGCCTCAACCGGGGCCACGCGGTGTGGGCGGCGCTCGACCGGCGGGCCCAGCGGGCCGCGCGGGACGCCCGGCCCCCCCGCGGCCCGCGGGCCGGGCACGACCAGCCCGCCCGGCCGGAGGCGGCGAGCGCCTTCCGGCCGCTGCTGATCATGTCCGGCGGCAAGGGCGACGACGAGCGGCTGCCGGAGGCGGCGGCGATGGCCGCCTACCTGACCGAGCGGGGCGTCCCGGCCGACCGGCTGGTGCTCGAGAGCCAGTCCCGCAGCACCGAGGAGAACCTGCGGTTCAGCCAGGCGCTGATCGGGGAGATCCGGCCGGGCGCCCGGGCGGTGATCGTGACCAGTGACTTCCACGCGTTCCGGGCCGCGCTGATCGCGCGCCGGATCGGGCTGCGCGGCCACGCCACCGGGGCCCGGGTGGCCGGGTACTACGAGCCGAACGCGCTGCTGCGGGAGTTCGCGGCGGTGTTCCTCCGGTACCGGGTGCTCAACCTGGGGATCTGCGCGCTGCTGGTCATCGTGCCGCTGGGCGCGGCGGCGCTGCGGTACGTCATCTAGCCGACCGGCTAGGTCAGGCCGAGGCGGGGATGCGGAAGGCGCGCCGGTAGGCCTGGGGGGTGGTGCGGACCGCGCGGGCGAAGTGCTTGCGCAGGCTGTCCGGGGTGCTGAAGCCGCACTTGCGGGCGACCGCTTCGACTGGCAGGTCGGTCGTCTCAAGCAGCCGCTGGGCGAGCCTGACCCGTTCGGTTACCAGCCACTGCAGCGGCGTCGTCCCGGTGCTGGCCACGAAGCGGCGGGCGAACGTGCGCGGGCTCATCGCCGTGCGCCGCGCCAGGTCGCTGACCGACACCGGCTCGTCCAGGTGCTCGCGCAGCCAGCTGAGGGTGTCACTGAACCGGTCGGCCTCGGCCGGGGCGGGCAGCGGCGCCTCGATGTACTGCGCCTGTCCGCCCGGGCGGTGCAGCGGCAGTACCAGGTCGCGGGCCACCCGGGAGGCGATCTCGGTGCCGTAGTCGCGCTGCACCAGGTGCAGGCACAGGTCGAGGCTGGCGGCGCTGCCGGCCGCGGTCAGCAGGTCGCCCTGGTCGACGTAGAGCGCCTTCGGGTCGACCCGGACCCGCGGGTAGTCACGGGCCAGCTCGGCGCACTCCGACCAGTGCGTGGTGGCCTGCCGCCCGTCCAGCAGCCCCGCCGCCGCCAGCACGAACGCGCCGGTGCAGAGCGACAGGATGCGTTTCCCGGCGTCCCGCGCCGCGCGCAGCGCGTCGAGCACCGCGGCGGGCGCGTGCTTGTCGTCCAGGGCGGGCGCCACCACGACGGTGTCCGCGCCGCCGAGCGCGTCCAGCCCGTACGGCACCTGCATGGCGAAGCCGGCCGCGGTGACCACCTCGGGGGCCGGCCCGCAGACCGACACCCGGTAGAGCGGTCCGCCGCCGGGCGCGGTCACCAGGGTGCCGAACACGTCGATCGCGGCGGCCAGCTCGAACAGCTCCACCCCGGCGAACACGACGACCGCGACGTGATGCCCGGCATTGGCAGTTTTTTCGTGCACCTTGTCAATTCTGCCACTGTCGTTGCCGCGCTGGCCAGCGGAGGCTGGTTGTCATGGGAAACATGCTGCTGATTGGTGATCCGCCGGCGCCGCAGGCCAGCCGGATCGGGGACGGCGTGCTGGCACGTGTCTTCGGCGCCTCGCTCGACGCCGCGCTCGCCGCGGGCAACCCGCCGGAGTCGTCCCGCCTGCTCGCGGCACGGGCGGCCGCCCTCGTCGGGCTGCGCGGCCGCCAGGCGCTGGCGGGCAACTGGGAGCACCTGCTGCGGGTGGCGCACCGCGGGGCGGTGCCGGTGTGCGCGGACCGGATCGTCGCCGCCGAGCCCGCCATCCGGGAGCTGATCGCCCGGCTGACGGCGCCGCTGCCGGTACCCGCCCGCGGGGTCGCCATGGCCCGCGGGCTGCTGACCGAGGCGACCAGCCCGGTCTACCACCGCCCGTCCCGGGTCAGCCTCACCGCGGCCGTCGCGGCGGCCGCGGCCCAGCTCGACCCGGCCCTGCCGCTGCTGCGCTAGCGGCGTTGCCGGTCGCCGGCGCCCCCGGGCGCCGTGCTCGTCTGCGCCCCCGGCGCCGTGCTCGTCTGCGACCATGGGGCGTGATCTCGACCGGGAGGGCGTCCTTCGTGGCTGACCTGCTGGTGCGGGCCTGGCACGCGGCCGGGCCGCTGCAAGGGTGGCTGGCGTGGCGGCTGCACGCGCGGTTCGGCGTCGGCGTGACCGGGATCGTCCGCACCCCGGACGGGCAGGTGCTGCTGCTGCGGCACCGGCTGTGGCCGACCAACAGCCAGTGGGGGTTCCCCAGCGGGTTCGCCCGCCGCGGAGAGGACTTCCGGCAGACGGTAGTACGCGAGGTCCGCGAGGAGACCGGCCTCAGCGTGCGGGTAGGCCGCCTGGTGGAGCTGCGCGGCGGCTTCCGCTACCGGGTGGAGGCGTACTACGAGGCGGAGCTGGCCGACGGCACCGACGGCATGGTGCTCGATCGGCGGGAAGTGCTTGAGGCCAGGCTGTTCCCGCTCGACGCGCTGCCCGGGCAGATGCCGCCGCTGCACCGGGAGCTGGCGCGGCGCCGCTGACTCGCCCCGCCCCGCGCGCGTCAGGATCAGGACGAACGGGGGCGGGCCGCCTGTGGCCCGCCCCCGGGGGCCGCTCAGGCGGCGCGGCGGCGGCAAGTACATTGCCCGCCGGTCACCGCGGGCGCGCCCGATGACCCGGTTTCTCGGCAACCGGCCGGACTTCAGTGCCTGCGACCCGGTCGCGCAACTGCTCGCGCTTCGCGGTATCGCGGGAAACCTGGCCGATCCTTCCTTGCCCCGCTGAACGACGCCGTCACCTCGTACCTGGACCTAGTCGAGGCGAACTTGCGGCAGCAGGTCCAGGGGTAACTTCACTGTTGCGTCGGACCTGGGTTCCTGCCGCGGGCCATCGTCAGCTACTGGTGACGATCGCAAGCATCAGGATGAGCAGCGCGAGGATCACCACCAGCCATGCCCGCAGCTCCGCTGGAAGCGCGGCCGTGCGTCCCTCGGTGCCAGGCTGAGGAAGCGGCGTGAAGTCGGGGCGGGAACCAGGCGGGAACTCGCCTTGGATCTCCGCCCTGAGCTGGACTGTCAGCGTCGTGTCGTCGAAGATCACCGTGAACTCCGCATGCTGCCGCCCGTTTCTCGTCCCGGCATGCGCGTGAGCGCGCAGGTGAAACACGATGCATGAGGTAGCCGGCTGCGCAGCGCCCAGGTTTGCCCACCATCCGCTTCCCGGCGTGCTCTCCAAGCGGGCGGGGGATGCCCCCGTCCAGGCGACCGTGACCTTTGCGTCTGCGCGGGGGCGCGCGGGCGTGAGGAGCCCGAAGTCGACCGAGGCCGGCTGAACGAAGATGCCAGGCGACGCCTCCGTGGCGGAGCCGTAGCCTCCGCCGGGGTCCCGCGCCACGCGCGTCCTGACCTGCTCGCCGCGGGCCCGGTCGCACTCCGGCGTTGCCGCCGACAACTGGTGATATGCCTGCTGGACCTCGGCGAAGCGCGCGGCGGCGTCGGGCGCAGGATTCACGTCCGGGTGGTACTCGCGACTGAGCCGCCGTCGCGCCTGCGCGATCTGGTCATCGCTCGCGTCTCGGGGCACGCCAAGCACCACGTACGGATCCGGGCCCAGCGCCATGTCCTGTCCCACTTCGCCAGTCGCGGGCAACCGCCAATGCCGCGCGGCGCCCAAGGCCAGCCCACACGACGCAACCGCGAGATCCCGGTCTTACACTTACCATCGGTAGCGCGGAGGCTACAACCCAGCATGACACGGGGACGCGGCTGCGCGCGGCGGTTCATCCGCAGCCGAGGAGACCAGCTCACCAGGAGGCAACCCGATGACCACTTTCGACGCGCGCCCCGGTACCCGCGGTGCCCGGCAGCCTAGCGGCCGCCTCATGCTCTGGGTAAACGGTTTCGTGGCAAGACGGCTGCGCAAGGGCGGCAAGAGACCGCCGGGCTTCGACTTCGACATGCTGCTGCTGACCACGACCGGCCGCAAGAGCGGCCTGGAGCGGACCTCGCCCCTCGGCTGGGTCTCCGACGGGAACGACGGCTGGCTGATCGCGGCGTCGGCCAACGGCGCGGCTGGCCTGCCCGCCTGGTACCACAACCTTGCCGCCGCCCCCGATAAGGCACGTATCGAGGTCAACGGGGCCACCATCCCGGTCTCCGCCGAGCAGCTTCACGGCACCGAGCGCGAGGCGGCCTGGCACACGCTCACGTCGGAGATACCGCGCTTCGGCGGGTACGAGGAGAAGACCGACCGGGAAATCCCGGTTATCCGCCTGACTCCCCGCTCCAGCTAAGGCTTGTTTAGAAAGTGCCGCATGGGACTGGGTGGCCGGGTTCGGGCCCGCCCTGGCCGCGTGGTTGCGGCAACCAGGGGGCCCTGGGCCCCTGGTTGCCGCAACCACGCGGGGCATGCCAGGTTGCGGGGCATTCCAGGTTGCGGGGCATTCCAGGTTGCGGGGCATGCCAGATTGCGGGCCAGCCGACGCGGTCAGGCAAATGTTACTTATCGCGCGGGGGCGGTGCCGGTAGCGTAAGCGTGTGTGGCCCCCTCCCCGCCGCCGTTCCCCCCTGCCAGCCCGCTGCCCGACCCCGGCCCGGCCGGCGCTGCCTGGTGGCCGGCCGACACCTCGGTCCCGCTGCTCGAGACCACGATCGGCTCGGTGCTGCGCGAGGCGGCCGCGCGCGCTCCGGGCAAGACCGCGCTGATCGACGGCGCCCTGGACCGCCCGGACCGCCGCCAGTGGACGTTCGCGGAGCTGCTGGCCGCCGCCGAGGCGGCCGCGCGGGCGCTGCTGACCAGGTTCGCCCCGGGTGAGCGGGTCGCGGTGTGGTCGCCTAACTGCCCCGAGTGGGTCATACTCGAGTTCGGCGCCGCGCTGGCCGGCCTGGTCCTGGTCAGCGTCAACCCGGCCTACCGCGGTGACGAGCTGGCCCACGTGCTCGGTGACTCCGGTGCCGACGGGCTGTTCCTGGCCGACCGGATCCAGCAGCAGGACATGCACGCGGTGCTGGCCGAAGTTCGCGGGCGCCTGCCGCGGCTGCGCGAGGTGCTGTCGTTCGGCCAGTGGGCGGCGTTCACCGCCGCCGGCCAGGACGAACCGCGGCCGCCGCTACCGGAGGTCGCACCGTCCAGCCCGGCCCAGGTGATCTACACCTCGGGCACCACCGGCCGGCCGAAGGGCGCGGTGCTCACCCACCGCGGCCTGACCAACAACGCGCGGCTCGCGTTCGAGGCGGTCGGCGTCGGCCCGGAGGACGTGGAGATCAACCCGATGCCGATGTTCCACGTCGGCGGCAGTGCGCTGTTCACCCTGGGCCCGGTGCAGGCGCTGGCCGCCCAGGTGCTGATGCCCCGGTTCTCCCCCGCCCTCGAGCTCGAGCTGATCGAGACGCACCGGGTCACCCTGCTGTGCGGGGTGCCCACCATGTTGCTGGCCCTGCTGGGGCATCCCGACCTGGCCAAGCGCGACGTTTCCGCGCTCCGCCGGGTGATCACCGGCGGCGCGGTCTCGCCGCCCGGGCTGGCCCGCCGGGTGGAGGACACGCTCGGCGTGCGCTACTCGATCGGGTTCGCGCAGACCGAGGCGGGCTGCGTGATCTCCATCGGCGTCCCCGGCGACCCGGCCGACAACCGGGCGCAGACCACCGGGCGGCCGCTGCCGCAGGCGGAGGTCCGCATCGCCCGCCTTGGCAGTGCTAACCGAGAAGACAGTGCTAACCGAGAAGACAGTGCTAACCGAGAAGACAGTGCTGGCCGAGAACACCGCGGCGAAACGGCTGCCTTCGGTGAGGTCGGCGAGATCTGCGTCCGCGGTTACCTCGTCATGCAGGGCTACCTGAACGACCCGGCCGCCACCGCGGCGGCGGTGGACGGCGGCGGCTGGCTGCACACCGGCGACCTCGGCTCGCTGGACGAGCACGGCTACCTGCGCATCGCCGGCCGCATCAAGGAGATGATCATCCGCGGCGGCGAGAACATCTACCCCCGGGAGATCGAAGAGGTGCTGCTCGCCCACCCGGCGGTGGCCGACGCGGCCGTGCTCGGCGTCCCGCACGCGTACTACGGCGAGGTCGTCGGCGCCGCGATCCGCCCGGCCCCGGCAGCGGCGACGGCAACGACGACGGCAACGACGACGGCAACGACGGCGGCGGCAGCGGACGGCGGCGAGCCCGACGGCGACGCCGCCCTGGCGGATGAGCTGGCGGAGTACTGCCGCGCCCGCCTCGCCCCGGACAAGGTCCCGGCCCGCTGGCTGGTCACCGGCGCCTTCCCGCTGACGCCGTCCGGCAAGATCCGCAAGGACGCGCTGCGCGACCAGCTCGCCGCGTCCGGCGACTAGCCGCGACGGCACCAGCGCTTCGCGCTTCTTGCTGTTATCTCCTCTGGACAGGAGCGCGGGATCACATGTACCGCGTTTGCGGCGGTTCTCTGGGGGTTATGCACCGTTTTGTCCCACGAGAATTCGGTATATGTCGCGGCGGGCGGCCGCCGGGCTTCGTCGATTGCCGGCGAAACGGCTGCGGCGCCGACGGTAAGGTCACAGGGGGCCCGCAGCAACGGCGGGCCGGACCTCGGGAGGCCAGACCTTGGAACTGGACGGCGCGCTTGAGTCGTCAAGCCTGGTCGAGCTGACGCAGCGGCGACTGCGGCGGGAGATCCTGAGCGGCGCGCTCGCTCCCGGCGAGCGGCTGATCGAGGAGCACCTGACCGCGCGGTTCGGCACCAGCCGGGCGCCGCTGCGGGAGGCGCTGAGCCAGCTCGCGCAGCAGGGCCTCATCGAGCACCTGCCGCGGCGCGGTGTCCGGGTGGCCGAGCTGTCGGCGGCCGATTCCGACGAGCTGTTCGGGCTGCGCAACCTGCTTGAGCGGTACGCAGTGGAGTCCGCCTTTGCCCAGCCGGCCCCGGTTGACCTGGCCGCGCTGGCCGCCGCCTGGCAGCAGATGGCGGACGCCGCGCGGACCGGTGACGCGTTCGCCGAGAACAACGCCCACCAGCGGTTCCACGTCGAGGTGGTGGCCCTGGCGGGGCAGCGTCACCTGCTGCTCGCGTTCGAGCCGGTGATCCTCAAGCTGCAGCTGCTGATGGCGACCAACCTGCGGCTTGAGGCACAACAGCGGGACGCGGGGCAGGGCGTGGAGCGGCACCGGCGGCTGCTCGACGCGCTCGGCGCCGGCGAGCTGCCGGCCATCCTGCACGCCCTCGACAGCCACGGGGCCCGCACCTATATCGGCTGAGGCCCCGGCTGGGCCGACCGAGTTACGCGCGCGTAACACTATGTGCCTTTTCCGGCTATCTATTTCGTCGACAATCGACGGAAAGCAGGCTGGCTCCGCCGCGAGCCGGCCGGCCGAGAGGAGACATCATGACAGGAGCACAGCCGGGCACGGTGACCGTGCCGGCCGACCCGTACCCCTTCGTGTTCGACCCCGCGCACGCGGCGCTGCTGATCATCGACATGCAGCGGGACTTCGTGGAGCCGGGCGGGTTCGGCGAGACGCTCGGCAACGACGTGAGCCTGCTGCGCGCGGTCATCCCGCCGCTGCAGGCGACACTGAAAGCGACCCGGGAGGCGGGCATCACCGTCGTCCATACCCGCGAGGGCCACCGGCCCGACCTCTCCGACTGCCCGCCGGCCAAGCTCAACCGGGGCGAGCCGTCGTTGCGGATCGGCGACCCGGGCCCCAAGGGCCGCATCCTCATCCGCGGCGAGTACGGCCACGACATCATCGACGAGCTCGCGCCGGCCGACGGCGAGCTGGTCATCGACAAGCCGGGCAAGGGCTCGTTCTACGCCACCGGCCTCGATGAGACGCTGCGGTCGGCCGGCATCACCAGCCTTATCGTCACCGGGGTCACCACGGAAGTGTGCGTGCACACCACCGTCCGCGAGGCCAACGACCGCGGCTACGAGTGCCTGGTGCTGTCCGACTGCGTGGGCTCCTACTTCCCCGACTTCCAGCGTCACGGCCTGGCCATGATCGCCGCCCAGGGCGGCATCTTCGGCTGGGTCGCCCCCTCCGAGCAGTACCTCAAGGCCCTGGCCTGAGCCTCCCCCGCTGAGCTGACCAAGAAGGAGCAGCCCCCATGACCCTGACCGCTACCTCCGCGCCGGCCAAGCCGGATACCCCGCTGAAGCTGCCCTGGTGGACCAGCGGCGACACCAACGCGTTCTTCGGCCTCGGCTTCAACGTGATGGTGAACGTCCTGGTGCTGACCGGCCTGTGCCTGGGCGTGGTGCACATCCCGAACAGCGACGTGTTCGGCGTGATCCTGCCCGCGATGGGCATCCAGCTGCTGATCGGCAACGTGTACTACACCTACCTGGCCCGCCGCTTGGCCCGCCGCGAGGGCCGGGACACGGTCACGGCGATGCCCTACGGCCCGTCGGTGCCGCACATGTTCATCGTCACCTTCGTGATCATGCTGCCCACCTACCTGGCCACCAAGAACGCGTTCGACGCGTGGGCGGCCGGCCTCGCCTGGTGCTTCATCATCGGCCTCATCGTGCTGGTCGGCGCGTTCGTCGGCCCGTACGTGCGCAAGTACACGCCGCGGGCGGCGATGCTCGGCACGCTGGCCGGCATCTCGATCGCGTTCATCTCCATGCGCCCGGCCGCCCAGATGTGGGAGGCGCTCTGGATCGCGCTGCCGGTGCTGATCATCATCATGATCGGCTTCTTCACCGACCTGAAGCTGCCCGGTAACATCCCCGTCGGCCTGGCCGCGCTGCTCGTCGGCACCGCGATCGGCTGGATCGGCGGCTACATGCACCCGGCCGACGTCTCCGCCGCCGCCCACGACGTGGCGTTCAGCCTGCCCAGCTTCAACTTCTCCCGGCTCGGCCACGGCCTGTCCGAGGTGTCGCCGCTGCTCGCGACCGCGATCCCGCTCGGCATCTACAACTTCACCGAGGGAATGAGCAACGTCGAGTCGGCCGCGGCGGCCGGCGACAACTTCAACCTGCGCGCCATCCTGCTGGCCGACGGCACCGGCGCGGTGGTCGGGTCGGTCCTCGGCTCGCCGTTCCCGCCCGCCGTCTACATCGGCCACCCCGGCTGGAAGGGGGTCGGCGGCCGCACCGGTTACTCGATGGGCAGCGGCATCGTTATCGCCATCCTCTGCTTCTGCGGGCTGTTCGGACTGCTCGGCGCGATCCTGCCGAACCCGGCCATCGTCCCCATCCTGCTCTACATCGGGCTGCTGATCGGCGCGCAGGCGTTCCAGGCGGTGCCCAAGCGGCACGCGGTCGCGGTGGTCATCGCGATCATCCCGAACGTCGCGTCCTGGGCCCAGGGGCAGATCGACAACGCCCTGGCCGCGGCGGGCACCAGCGCCGGCAAGGTCGGTTTCGCCAACATCGCCGCCAACGGCACCATCTACAAGGGCACCATGCTGCTCGGCGGCGGCGCCGTGCTGGCCGGGCTGCTGCTCGGCGCGATCACCGCGTTCCTCATCGACCGCAAGTTCTTCTGGGCGGCCGGGTACGCGGCGGGCGGCGCCATCCTCGGCTTCATCGGCCTGGTGCACGGGGCCAAGGTCGGCTGGGACATCGGGCCGCAGATCGCGCTCGGCTACCTGTTCGCTGCGGTCATCCTGGTCGTCTTCGGCCTGATCACCCGGGGCCAGGCGGTCGAGCTGCCGACCGACGAAGAGATCGAGGCCGCCATCGACGAGGCGACCCCGGTCGACGGCGGCGACCCGGTGGTCAGCACCGACGGGGTGCCGGCCGACGTCAGCGCGGCGGCGACCGCGCCGGGAGGCGAGCCGCCGGCTGAGGCGACTGCGCCAGCCGAGGCAACTGCGCCAGCCGAGGCACCTGCGCCAGCCGAGGCACCTGCGCCAGCCGAGGCAACTGTGCCGCCGGAAGGTACCGTGCCCGCTGCCACCGAGGCGGTGTGACCGCGGTGACCGAGACCGCCGCCGGGTACGGCCCGCTGCCCGCGCACCCCTACACCTGGCCCTACAACGGCTCCTTCGACGCCGCGCACACCGCCGTGATCAATATCGACTGGCAGGTCGACTTCTGCGGCAAGGGCGGCTACGTGGACGCGATGGGCTACGACCTCGAGCTGACCCGGGCCGGCCTCGAGCCGACCGCCCGGGTGCTCGACGCCGTGCGTGCCCGGGGCTTCACCGTCATCCACACCCGCGAGGGCCACCGGCCCGACCTGGCCGACTGCCCGCCCAACAAGCTGTGGCGGTCCAAGTCGATCGGGGCGGGCATCGGCGACGAGGGACCGCAAGGGCGCATCCTGGTCCGCGGCGAGCCCGGCTGGGAGATCGTGCCGGAGGCGGCGCCGCTTGACGGCGAGCCGGTCATCGACAAGCCGGGCAAGGGCTCCTTCTACGCCACCGACCTGGACCTCATCCTGCAGACCCGGGGCATCACCCACATCATCTTGACCGGGATCACCACCGACGTGTGCGTGCACACCACCATGCGCGACGCCAACGACCGCGGCTACGAGTGCCTGCTGCTCTCTGACTGCACCGGAGCCACCGACGTCGGCAACTACCAGGCCGCGCTGAAGATGATCGAGATGCAAGGCGGCGTGTTCGGCGCCCACGCGCCGTCCGCCGCCCTGCTGACCGCGCTGGAGTCGGCCGCCCCGGCGGCCGGCTGACACGGTGGACGGGGGGGCACCCCCCGGGGTGCCCCCGAACGTCCGCCATCGGCAGGCCGCCGCTCGGCCGGGCGCCTGGGAAGTCGCGGAGGAAGCAATCAACGACGAGCATTCAGAACGAGTGCGCCTGGCTCCCCCGCCGGTCAGGCTGACCGACCTGGCAACCGGGCGGCCACCTGGCTGGAACGGGTGGTGGCGGGCTGAACCGGGTCAGCCCGCGGCCGCGCGGCGGATGAGCGCGGCGAAGGCAGCCGGGTGGGTGAGGTGCACGGCGTGCCCGGCCCCGGCGATGACCTCCACCTGGTAGCCGAAGGTGTCCGCCAGCTGGGCGGCGGCGGCATGCCTGACCCGCGGTGACCGCTCGCCGACGGTGATGATCACCGGCCCGCTGCCCGGGCCGGGCGGTGCGGGCTCGAACGCGCTGAACATGGCCAGGTCGCGGGCGACCGCGCCGGGGTCGGCCGGTGCCTCGGCCGGGGTCCAGGCGCTGCCGTAAAGCGCGCGGGCGAACGCGGGCACGCCGCCCGCGGCGTAGGCGGCGCGGACCGGGCCGAGCAGGCCGGGCAGCAGCGAGCCGACCGCCGGCTCGTGCAGCACCGCCGCCGCGGGCACCCCGGCCGCGGCCAGCGCCAGGCCGAGGGTGGCGCCGCCGCTGACGCCGCCCACCACCGCCCCGGCGCAGCACGGCCGCAGCGCCGCCGTCTCGGCCGCCAGGTCCCCGGTGCACGGCCGGTCGGGGACAGTCACCGTCGCCTGGTCGCCGCCGCCCTGGCCCGGCCGCCAGGCGGTGAGCAGCGGGACCACGTGCCGCCAGACGCGGCTGGTGGTGGCGGCACCGTGGATCAGCGCGAAACGCCGCACCCTACTCCCCTGGCTTTTCCGGCGCGCGGTCGGAGATCAGCTTGGTCAGGTGCTCGAGCTGCTCGGCCAGGTCCTGGTTGGTCACCACGTCGTTCAGCGCCAGCCGCACCGCCGCCAGCTCGCGGGCCAGGTACTCGGTGTCGTCCTGGGTGCGCGCGGCGACCTGGCGGTCGCGTTCGGTGGTGGCGCGGTCCCGTTCGTCCTGCCGGTTCTGCGCCAGCAGGATCAGCGGCGCCGCGTACGCCGCCTGGGTCGAGAAGGCCAGGTTGAGCAGGATGAACGGGTACGGGTCCCAGTGGTGGAAGCCCGCCAGGATGTTGAGGATGATCCAGGCGATGACGAAGCCGGTCTGCGCGACCAGGTACCGGCCGGTGCCGAGGGTGCGCGCCAGGGCCTCGGCGAACCGGCCGAACGCGTCCGCGTCGTACAGCGAGCCGCGGACCGGCGCGCCCTTCGGCACCGACAGGTCATTCCGGTCGCCCGCTGAGCGAAAGGGCGCGAACCGGGCCATCAGGCGTCTCCCCCGCTGCGCCGCCAGCCGATTGGCAGCAGGTGGTCGAGCACGTCGTCGACGGTGACCGCGCCGACCAGCCGGCCGGCCTGGTCGCAGACGGCCACGCCGATCAGGTTGTAGGCCGCCAGCCGGGCCGCCAGCTCGCGTTGCCGCAGCTCGGGGGTGACGTAGACGCGGGCCTCGATGCACTCGCCGACCGGGATCGACGGCGCCCGCCGCAGCAGCCGCTGGAAGCCGACGCTGCCCAGGTAGCGGCCGGTCGGGGTGAGCGCCGGGGGCTCGCACACGTAGACCTGGGCGGCGGTGGTGGCGGGGATGTCGGGATCGCGGACCCGGGCGAGCACCTCAGCCACCGGGGCGTCCGGCGCGAACACCAGCGGCTGCGAGGTCATCAGGCCGCCGGCCGTCGCCTTGTCGTAGCGCAGCAGCCGCCGCAGCTCCTCGGCCTGCACCGACTGCATCGCGGTGAGCAGCCGCTCGCGCTGCTCGGGCGGCATCTCGCCGAGCAGGTCGGCCGCGTCGTCCGGTTCCATCTCCTCGACCACGTCGGCGCTGCGCTCGATGCTGTCCAGGCTGTTGAGCAGCCGGATCTGGTCCTGCTCGGGCATCTCCTCGAGCAGGTCGGCCAGCTCCTCGTCGTCCAGGGCGGCGGCCAGCTGGCTGCGCCTGGCCTGCGGCAGCGTCTCGTAAGCGGTGGCGAGGTCGGCCGGCGCCATCTCGCGCAGGCTGGTGAGCTGCTCGGCCAGCGGGCCCGGCTCGAACAGCTCGCGGCAATCCTGCCACGGCACGATGTGCGGCCCGTGCCCGCCGAGCACCCCGATCGCGCGGCTTCCCTTGGTCACCGCCAGCGCGGTCACCAGCCAGCGGTCGCGCGCCAGGTCGCGGTGGGCGATGGCCACGTCGGCGACCGTGCCGGCCGGGGTGCGCCGCCCGTACAGGCTGCTGGCCACCATCTCCCCGGCCCGCTGGCTGAACGGGTCGAGGTCGACGGTGCCGCCGGCCAGCTGCGCCCCTTCCGCCGATACCTCCCGGATCCGGCCGAACGGCACGAAGATCGTCCGTCGCCGCAGCGACACCACGAGCCCGAGGGCCCGGGGCGGCTCACTGCCCGCGACCGGCCAGATGACCACGTCGCGGACCCGGCCGATAGCGCGGCCGTCGCTGTCGAGCAGTGGCCGCCCGGTCAGCCGGGCCGTGAAGACCTGGGCTTCCTGAGCCGCCGCGCGGCCGCGCGCTCCCGTTGGTGTGGTCACCCCACCATTATCAGGTCATCGGCTCCCGCCGCCGCGTAGCAGACCGGCCCAAGCCGCAACCGGTGCGCGCGCCACGCCGACGATGCCGAAAACGTAGCTAAGCACGCCGTTAACCGTGGCATTATTGGCACTGTCATGACAGTGCCAATCGATGCCAAGGTGGCGCCCGCCATCACCCCGCAGGCCCTGGCCGACCTGCTCGGCCGCTGGCCGTCGGCTGACGGCCCGCTGTACCGGCTGCTCGCCGCGCGGCTCGGCCGGCTGGCCGACACCGGCGAGCTGCCCGCGGGCGTGCGCCTGCCGCCCGAGCGGGCCCTCGCGGCCGCCCTGGCGGTCAGCCGGAACACGGTCGCGCTCGCCTACCAGGTGCTGCGGGACGAGGGCATGGCCGCCAGCCGCCAGGGCTCGGGCACCCGGCTGGTCCCGCACCGCACCACCCCGGCCGCGGTGCACCGCGCCGACGGGTTCTTCGCCGGCCTGCTGTCCGGCGCGCCCGCCTTCGACCTGTCCGTCGCCGCCGTCGACTGCGCCCCCCAGGTCGCGGCGGCGCTGCAGGAGCCGGCCACCGTTCTCGATCATTCCGAACGGGTGCGGCTGACTCAGGGCACCGGCTACCTGCCCTTCGGCCAGCCGGACCTGCGGGCGGCCGTCGCCGCCATGCTGACCACCTTTCACGGCATCCCCACCACGCCCGGCCAGGTGCTCATCACGACCGGCGCCATGCAGGCGCTTGACCTGCTGCTGCGCTGCGAGGCCGCCCCGGGCCAGCCGGTGCTGACCGAGGAGCCCACCTACCCCGGGTTCATCGACGCGCTGCACCGCAGCGGCGCCCGGCCGGTCGGCGTCCCCCCGGGCGACACCGACCGGCTGGCCGAAGCGGTGCAGGTGCACCGGCCCGCGCTCGCCTACCTCATCCCGACCCACCAGAACCCGACCGGCCAGGTGCTGCCGGCCGCCGAGCGGCACGACATCGTGGAGCTGGCCGGGCGCCACCCCAGCGTCACCTTCATCGATGACATGACGCTGGCCGAGATACCGCTGGGCGCGGCCGACCAGGACGGGGCCGGCCTGCTTGACGGGCCGCCGCCGCTGGCCGCGCTGGCGCCGCGGCTGCCCAACGTGGTGACGGTCGGCTCGCTGTCCAAGACCTACTGGGGCGGCCTGCGCACCGGCTACGTCCGCGCGCCGGAGGGGATCATCGCCCGGCTGGCGGCCGCCAAGTCGGCCGCCGACCTGGGCACCCCCGCCTACCACCAGGGGCTGGTGGCGGCGCTGGTCCGCAGCCGGCACGAGGAGATAGTCCGCTACCGGGCCGGCTGGGCCCGCCAGCGCTACGCGGCCGCGGCCGCCGCGCTCACCCAGTTCCTGCCCGACTGGGCGTGGACCGCGCCGGCCGGCGGGCTGACCATCTGGGCCCGCCATCCCGGCGGCGGCGACTCCAGCGGGTTCGCACAGGCGGCGCTGCGGCGCGGCGTCGCGGTGGTGCCGGGGCGGCTGCTTACGGTGTCCGGTATGAGCTGCCAGTGGCTCCGGCTCGCGTTCACGCTGGCGCCTGACGACCTTACTGTCGCGGTAAAGGCGCTGGCCAGCGTCTGATTCCCGCCCGCGCCTGATTCAGCTTGGCGCCTCAATCTGGCCGGTGCCGGTGGCGCGCCGGCGGGGAGCGGGCATACGATTTTTTTTGATGGGAAGCTGGAACGCCGTTATCGACGTGTCGAACGTCTGCTGGTCGCCCCACCTCCCGCCGGTCGGGCGGCAGGCCCCGGTGTGGGAGCGGCTGTCCCTTGTCATGGCCGCGTGGCGGGAACTGCACTCCGGCGCGGGGTTCGAGCTGGTGGCCGACGAGTCGCTGGTGCGGGTGCTCGGCCCCGACGCCAGGCGGTTCCTCGACCTCAAGCGGGACGGCGCGATCAGGACCGCGTCGGTCGCCGACGGCGAGATCCTGCGGCTCGCCCGCGACGGCGGGCTGCACGTGATCACCCGGGACCACTACACCGACCACCGGGCGGCGCACCGGTGGATCGAGCGCTCGCCCGAGCGGTTCCATGCCTGGGACACGGTCGACGGGGTGGTCCGGCTGACCCCGCTCGGCATCAAGACCCGCAGCGCGCAGGACGTCTCGCAGGCACGCGAGGTCAAGGTGCTGCGCTACTCGGCCAAACTCGACGCCAGGAACCAGGCGCACCGCAAGATGCTGCAGACCCGCTGGAACTGCCCCAACACCGCCTGCCGGCAGGCGGCCCAGTGGCAGGGCCAGCTGCTCGCCTGGCCCCGGCTGTCCCCGGAGGGGACCGCCGTCTGCCCGTCCTGCACCCGCCCGCTGGTGTCGCTCGGCCCGCGGGCGGCGCTGCACGAGGTGGTGGTGGCCGACGCCGAGTCGCAGGCGGAGCTGCTGCGCTTCCCGCTCGAGGTGGACTGCCCGGTCATCGTCGGCCGCGGCGCCGCGGTCAAGGGCATCGACCTGGCGATGTACACCGGCGGCCGGTCGGCCATCGACACCGTCAGCAGGCAGCACCTGATGCTGCAGCTGGAGGACGCGGGCTCGGCCAACATGCGCCTGTCAGTGCTCGACCTGAACTCCACCAACGGGACCATGGTGCAGCGGTGGACCGGCAGCGCCTTCGACCCGGCGGTGGACGTGCAGCCCGGCCGGGAGACCAGGCTCGGCACCAGGGACCAGGTGATCCTGGGCGAGTCGGTGCTGCTGCGGCTGTCCGGCAAGCGCTACCTGGCCGAGCCGACCAGCCCCAGGCCGGCCGGCCTGGGGGGCGACGCGTCGGCCACCACGGTGACCCGCCAGCAGGTCGCTGCGGTCCGGCCGGACCCGAGCGACCTTGAACCGACCGGCCCGTAAACTTCCGAGGAGCCCGAACCGATGACACCGCCTTCCCTGCCCGCTGGTGCTTCCCGGCCGCGGCTTGACCCGCAGGACCCGGCCGGCCTCGACTCGCTGCTTTCCGAGCAGGAGCTGGCGGTCAGGCAGACGGTGCGGGACTTCTGCGCCGACAAGATCGCGCCGCACATCGCCGACTGGTTCGAGCGGGGCGAGCTGCCAGCGATCCGCGAGCTCACCCGCGAGCTCGGCAAGATCGGCCTGCTCGGCATGCACCTGACCGGGTACGGCTGCGCCGGGATGTCGGCCGTCGAGTACGGCCTCGCCTGCCTCGAGCTCGAGGCGGCCGACTCGGGGCTGCGCTCGCTCGTGTCGGTGCAGGGCTCGCTGGCCATGTACGCGATCTGGCGCTACGGCAGCGAGGCGCAGAAGAACGAGTGGCTGCCGCGGATGGCGGCGGGCGAGGCGATCGGCTGCTTCGGGCTGACCGAGCCGGACGCGGGCTCCGACCCGGCCTCGATGCGCACCGCCGCCCGCCGCGACGGCGCCGACTGGGTGCTCAGCGGCCGCAAAATGTGGATCACCAACGGCACCGTGGCCGACGTCGCCGTCGTCTGGGCCCACACCGACGACGGCATCCGCGGCTTCGCCGTGCCGGCCGGCGCCCCCGGCTTCACCGCGCCGGAGATCAGGCACAAGGGCTCACTGCGGGCCTCGGTCACGAGCGAGCTGGTGCTGGACGACGTCCGGCTGCCGGCCGAGGCGGTGCTGCCGTCAGCGACCGGGCTCGGCGGGCCGCTGTCCTGCCTCAACGAGGCGCGGTTCGGCATCTTCTGGGGTGCGCTCGGCGCCGCCCGCACCTGCTACCAGACCGCGCTTTCCTACGCCCTGGACCGCTCCCAGTTCGGGTCACCGATCGCGGCCTTCCAGCTCACCCAGGAGAAGCTGGCCAACATGGCGGTCGAGCTGGCCAAGGGCCAGCTGCTGGCGCTGCACTTCGGCCGGCTCAAGGACCAGGGCCAGCTGGCGCCCGAGCACGTCTCCATCGCCAAGCTGAACAGCACCAGGGAAGCGCTGGAGATCTGCCGCACCGCCCGCACCATTCTCGGCGGCAACGGCATCTCCTATGAGTTCCCGATCATGCGGCACATGGCCAACCTGGAGTCGGTACTCACCTACGAGGGCACCCCCGAGATGCACACCCTGGTCATCGGCCAGGCCCTCACCGGGCACAGCGCCTTCCGGCACTGACCACCCGCGCGGCCGGCGACGGCGCGGCCGGCGACAGCGCGGCCGGCGACAGCGCGGCCGGCGACAGCGCGGCCGGCGACGGCGCGGATAGCAACGGCGCGGAC
>Ga0265338_10003521_pt1 | contig 21934 bp, 20 predicted proteins | sample 42126metaG_FD_193579 | JGI IMG/M metagenome (GOLD analysis project Ga0265338, IMG submission 193579) | Rhizosphere microbial communities from Carex aquatilis grown in University of Washington, Seatle, WA, United States - 4-21-26 metaG | ecosystem: Host-associated > Plants > Roots > Rhizosphere... | reverse complement strand
TTGGTCAGACGGGGAAAAAGCGGCCTATGACGACCCTGGGATTGGGGCTGGGCAAGGCTCCCACCGGCGAGGTCTCGGCCAGCTTCCGGACGGGCTGGCTACGGCACATCTGGGTGTCCCTCGGCTCGGCCGGTGGGGCGGCGGTGGTGCTGGGCATTTTTGCCCTGCTGGAACGCCAGCCATCCAACGGATTTCAGCTACTGGGTCTGTGGGGTCCCTGGCCGGTGCTGGGACTGGTCGCGCTGGCCATTCTGGGCAAGTTCATGAGCCAGATGAGCGAGACCATCCAGACCACTTTTCGCGCGGTGGTGAGTAGCATGCAGCAGGGCACCGAGGCGCAGGCGAAGAGCGCGGAGGCCAACGTACGCACCAGCGAGGCGCTGAGCCGGGTGGCGGACCAGGGCGCGCGGCACGCGCAGGAGGTGGAGCGGCTGACCATGTACGCGGTGCAGGAGTTCCCGATCGTGCATGAGCGGCTGGACAAGCAGGACGCAATGCTGAGCAGAATCCACGGGCTTTTGGTCAGGGGGAAGGACGATGAGAAAAACGCAAGCTGAACTCGATGCGGAGCAGGAGCTGCTCAGGTTGCGCCGGCGGCGCGGTGTGATCCTCAAGCTGGTCCGCGGCAACCATGAGAACCAGGGCTCGCGCATGGACGACTTCGAGATATGGTCGATGATGCTGAAGATCTTCACCGGCGTGGGCCGCGACCAGGTGCGGACCATGCTGCAGGATCTCCAAGTGCTGGGCTACGTGGACTTCAAGTCGGAGCACGATCCGGACACCGGCGCGCTGCAGCTCTCAGAGATTGAGCTGACCGCCGCGGGGCTGCGCTTCATGATGAGCCGCCGCGGCAACGACGATGTGGAGCTGATGTGACCAGGCCCAGGCCCAAGACGGGAGAGCCGCGGGTGACGCATCAGCCGCTCAAGATCGACCTGCTGCCGCAGGGCGTTCAGGATGCGATCGTGCATCTCTACAAGCAAGGGCGCACCTGGATGGAGATGCAGGAGCAGTCCGGACGGCCGTACGGCGAGAAGTGGGCGACGGATTACGATCAGGGCTTCATTGACTGGGAAAAGCTCGACCTGAAGGTGCTGGAACACTTTCCGGAAATGAAGCTGCCGAAGAGTACGCTGCACCGCTGGTTCGATCTGCGCTGGAACCAGGCGCGCAAGCAGGTGCTGGCGGAGAGCGCACAGGCGCGCGAGTTCGCCGCGGCTTTTGTCGGACAGAATCTTGAGGGTGCAAACTCGGCCGTCATCAACGCGCTGCGGGATCAGATGTTCGGTCTGATCCAAAGCGCGGGCATCGGCGACAAGGATAAGTTCGCAAAAGGGCTGAAGGACTTGACGCTGGCCATGAGCCGCATGCAGCGCGTGGAGCTGCAGGCGCGGCGCGTGGAAGTGGACCAGCGCAAGATCACGCTGCTGGAAGAGCGCGAGCGCAATGCCCGCCGGGCCGTGGACGAGACCACCCAGCAGGCCGCGCGGAAGGGTGCCGGGCAGTTCTCCATCGACGACATCAACCTGCTGCGGGAGCGCACCTTCGGGCTGCCGCCGCTTCAGGTGGCGCCGCATGATTGAGGTCCTCGATCACGAGATCCGCATGCCGGCCGTGTTGCAGATGCGGTCGTACCAGCAGCGCTGGATCGACGACGACGCCCGGTTCAAGTGCGCGGTTAAGTCCGCGCGCATCGGCTACAGCTTCGCCACCGCCTACCGGCGCGTCGAGATGTCGATGCGCGTCCCCGGCCGCACCACCACCGTGCTCTCCGCGTCGAAGGCGCAGTCGGTGGAGTTCGTCGAGACCGCGGCCAAGCTGTGCCAGCTGATGGGGGGCACGGCGCAGATGATCGCCAACGAAGACTTCGTCGATGCGATCGGGCGCATTGAGGCCATCCAAAGCAAGATCACGTTTCCCAACGGCAGCCGCACCATCGCGCTGCCGGCCAACCCCCGCACGGCCCGCGGCTACCCCGGCGACGCGGTGCTGGATGAGTTTGGCCACCAGGAAGACAGCTACGCCATCTTCGCGGCCGTCTTCCGCCAGGTGGCGCTGGGCAACTCGCTGGAAGTGCTCTCTACGCCGAACGGCGAGCAGGGCAAGTTCTTCGACATCGCGCGCAATCTAGGCCTGGACATGGGCGTCGCGCCGGCGGAGTTGCCGGTCAGGAAAGACGGCTGGTCCGGGCACTGGGTCGATGTCTATCGCGCGGTGGCCGAGGGCTGCCCGATCGACATTGAGGGAATGCGCCGCGGCCTGAACGACGAGGACACCTGGAACCAGGAATTCTGCTGCATCTTCCTCAAGTCCAGCGGAGCGTGGCTGCCGCTGGACCTGGTCGCGAGCTGCGAGGAAGCCTCCCTCGACGCGCAGCTCGTGCATCTGGATGTCAACTCGCCAGTCACCGCGCTTCGAGACGTGGTGCTGGATCCGCGTTACCGGCACACCTTCGGCATGGACGTGGCGCGCGATCACGACGCCACCTGCCTGTGGGTGGACGCGCAGATCGGCGACGTGGCCGTGACGCGCCTGGTGGCGTGGCTGCACAACATCAGCTTCCCGAACCAATTCCGCATCGTGCAGCCAGTGGTGCGCCAGTGCAGCCGCGGCGCCATCGATAAGACCGGCATGGGCGTGGGTCTGTTCGACTCGCTCGAAGAGGCAAACCCCGGTCGCGTGCTGGGGGTCAGCTTCAGCGGAACCAACGACAACGGGATACGCATGAAGACCGATCTTGCCATCCGCATCAAGAAGCGGCTGGAACGGCAGCGCTCGCGCATCCCCTACGATGGGAGGCTCCGGACGGAGCTGATGGCCATCAAGCGCCAGGCCACGTCGACCGGCGTCACCTTCGACGCGCCGCGCATCGAGGTGGACACCGCCGTCGCCGGCGGCCAGAAGAAAAAGCTGTACGCGCACGCGGACGCATTCTGGGCCAAGGCTCTCTCCGATCTGGCAGCGGACGAGGGGACGCTCGCGCTCGACGCCACGCCCTCCAGCGTGGCCCCCTCATTTACGCAACTGGAAGGAATCCTGTGATGGATGAAGAAAAAGATCAAGCCGTTCCCGCGCTGCCACCGCGTGGACCTGTGGTATCGGAGCAGGCGCTCTACCTCACCGAGGTCTCGCTCTATCGCAATACGCTGGCCTTCGGCGGCACGCGCAACCCCACCAGCATCTGGGCGGCGATGCAGTACAACACGCCGTTCACCATGGGCTACTACCGCGAGCTGGAGGCAAAGGATGAGGACGTCTCAAGCGCACTGGACACGCTGAAGTACGAGGTAAGCAAGCGGGCGCGCAGCGTGCAACCCGCCAATGAGACGGACAGCGCGGCCGTAGATACGAAAGAGTTCATCGAGCAGCAGCTTGAGAATGTCGATTTTGAAAATGTGCTGGACTGCATCCTGGACGCGGCCGGCTACGGCTTTAGCGTGCAGGAGCTGATGTTCGACGTGAGCGGAGGGCAGGCCGCGCTGACCTCGATCGACGATTGCCCGCAGGAGCTGTTCCTCTTCGGTAACCGCTTCCGGCCGCAGACCGGGCCGCTGCAGTATCTCAACAATCCCTTCGCCTCCGACGGCGTGGAAGCGCCGGCGAACAAGTTCCTCATCACCACCTATCGCAAGCGCGCGCGCAACCGCATGGGGCGTCCACTGCTGAAGGACGTCTTCTGGCCGAGCTGGTTCAAGCGCAACATGGAGCGGTTGTGGGTGAAGTACGCGGAGAAGGGGCCCGGCACCGCGGTCGTGAAATACAACGACGCCGACAGCGAGCAGGAGAAGCAGAAGGCGGCGGCCCTGGCGCAGGCGATCGTGGACTCCGTTGCGATCGGCGTGCCGAAGACCATGGAGATCGAGGTAGAACTGCTGAAGATTGCGCGTTCGCAGAACCCCGATGTGTACAAGGAGTTCTACACGCTGATGCAGTATGCCATCACGCGGCGCATCCAGGGCGAGACGCTGACCACCTTCGGCAACGAAGGCGGCAAGGGATCGAACGCGCAGGGACAGACGCACGCCGACACGCTGGAAAACCGTGGCGTCTATCTGGCGCGGCTGGCGATGCGGGTCATCAACAAGCAGCTGATCCAGCCGTTGGTCCTGTGGAACTTCGGCCCGGGCGCGCCGGTGCCCAAGCTCGCGATCGACATTGAGCCGAATGAAAACCTTGTCGAGCGCCTCGCCATCGATGCGGGGCTGCAGCGCATGGGCAAGAAGTTCACCGTGGGCTACATTGTGGATCGGTACGGCGTGCCGCTGGCCGCCGGCGAAAACGGCGAGAGTCCGGAAGACATTCTGGCGCCGAATATCTCCGCTCCCAACGTGGGCATCAACGACCAGGCGCGCGCCACCTTTGCCGAGCCGCCGGCTGCCATTGAGCGCGAGCTGACGGAGTTCGACAGGATGTTCGATGCGCTCAAGGTGGACGCCACGGGCATCCTGAAAGAGCGCGTGCATGAGGTGCTTGGCCAGGTGACGCCTGTGGTGAGGTCGTAGTGGCGCTGGGCTTCCATCTGCCGGCTCCGCGCGACACCGAGCTGCAGCGCAAGCTGGGTGACATGCTGGCGCGGCGCCTGGCCTCGGCCGACCTGCTGGGCCGCATGCAGATCGTGCGTCACGCGTATAAGAAGACCTGGCGCTTGCTGCCGATCGCGGAGAGCGGTCATTCTGTACATTTTGACGAAGCAAACAACGACCAAACAGGCGTAGCAGGCTTCTCTTTCGATCTGCCGGACGATCGCTCGGCGCGGCTGATCGGGCAGCTCACGCCGGTCACCCGCGCCGTTTTTGACGGGCTGACGGCACAGTACCGCAACGATGCCTTCACCCTGGCCGGCGTGGCGGACGTGCGGCTGATCCAGAAGATCCGCGACGCACTGGCGGAGACGGCGCGCACCGGCGAGACGGCGGCGGACTGGCGCGCGGCCGTGGACAAGCTGACCACGGAAGCCGGCGTGGCCAACCTGAACTCCTTCACGCTGGACACCGCCTTCCAGACGGCCATGCAGAAGGCCTACTCCTCCGGGCGCCTGGTACAGATGCAGCAGCCGCACATTGTGGAGGCGCTGCCCTTCTGGCAGTACTGGACGGTAGGCGACAATCGTGTGCGGCCGGAGCACGCGGTACTCGACCAGTTCATCGCTCGCGCCATCGATCCGGTATGGCGCAGGATCTATCCACCCAGCGGCTTCAACTGCCGCTGCTCGGTGGTGCCGATCACTGAGGATGAAGCGCTGAAACTCAATCCAAACGCCAGCGAAGGAGGAATGGAACGGCTACCCATGCTGGCGCGCATCTATGTGCCTCAGCCTGGTTTCTACACACTGATGCACGCGGCCTGAGCGCATGAATTACGCGGCGATTTCGCAGTTCTCGGCATCCCGGCGAAGTTCGGCCCGCTACTTAAGAACGAAAGGAGAGACTCATCCCGTGGCTAAGACCAAGACAGTTGACGGTAAGGCGCTGCCCGCGGAAAAGTTTGCGATGGTGCTTGATCCCGAAGACACGTCGCAGTGGCATCTGCCGATCGACGAGGACCATGTCGGCTCAGCGCTCGATCTGTTCGGGCATGAGACCCATGGTTCAGCCGCGCAGAAGCAGGCGGCCGCGCGCAAGATTGCATCCGCTGCGCGCCAGCACGGCGTCGACGGCGATAAGGTGAAGCGATTTGAAGACAAGTACGTGAAGTCTGATGAGCACGCCGACGGCCACAATTATGACGGCGGCTGGATTGAGATCTTCCGCGCCGGTGACTATACCGGCCAGGGTAAGGCGAAGGTCACCCGCGACGATCTGGTGCGCGTCGTCAACGACTACGATCCCGACTATCACGAAGCGCCCGAGTGCATCGGGCATCCTGCTGACAATCTGCCGGCCTATGGCTGGATCGACCGCCTCAAGTTGAGCGGCGACGTGCTGCTGGCCAAGGAAAAGGACGTCGATCCGCAGTTTGCCGAGCTGCGCAAGGCGCGCAAGTTCAAGAAGCGCAGCGCCGCGTTCTACCGCGACGCCGCCGGCAACATCAGCGGCCTGCGCCATGTGGCGTGGCTCGGCGCGCAGCCGCCCGCCGTCAAGGGTCTCAAGGATTTCAATTTCAACGATGCTGATCGCGAGTTCGTCGAATTCGAGTTCGCGCAGGAGGAAACAGTGGACAAAACCATCAAGGAACAGATCGCGGAGTTCTTCGCGGAGCTCTTCAACGGCAAGAAGGCGCCTGCGGAGTTCAGTGAATCCGCCGTGCAGTCGATTGTGACTAAGGCAATCGAGTCAGCCACGAAGCCGCTGCAGGAGCAGGTGACGACGCTGAAAACGCAGCTCACCGAGCAGTCCACGAAGTTTGCCGAGCGCGAGTCGGCCATTGCCCAGGGCGAGACGCGCCAGCGCGCCGCGGAGGCTGTGGTCAAGCTGAAGGGTTCGGGCCACTGGGTTCCAGCGTTTGAGAAGCAGGGGCTGCCCCTGGTGTTCGACGAGCTGGCCAAGCTCTCCACGACCATCGAGTTCGGCGAGGGCGATGCGAAGAAGAAGGTCGCTCCACTGGAGATACTGGTGCAGTTCCTGGAAGGGCTGCCCAAGATGGTTCCGAGCGGACGCATGGCGGCGGCCGCACCCGAAGGCGGTCGCCGCAAGGGTACGGGCGATCCACTGACGGACCTGGCGAAGGCCCGCGCGGCGGAGAAGAAGATCAGCTTTGGCGAGGCGCTGAGCGAAGTGGCCGCAGAGCAGCCGGAGCTGACGGTGCCCGGTAGCGCGCACGCGGGCGCTGTCTAGATATAACCCAAGCCCTGCGCCGCCCAATAGGCGCAGGGGCCCACCGGGCGGGGCGGACGTCCGGAGTTTTGAGTAGCGGCCCTCAGGAGGGGCAAGTCGATGGCAAACATCTACGTGGGAGCGAAAGGCCCCAAGGGTATCCCGAACGAGGAGTCACTGCAACTGGCTGCGCCTCCGGCCTCTTCGCCGTCGCGCGGCCTGGCTGTGACGTATGGCTCTGACGCGTTTCATGCCGCGATTGTTGCCGCGGCCGCCGCGACCGGCGTGATCGGCATTCTCGGAGAGGATGCGGTCGTAACCGTCCAGGGCGGTGTCTCGGTGGTTGGTGAGCCCAGCTCGGTGATTGAGTTCGGGCAGGCGACCGCGCAGATCGGCGCGAACGTGGCGGTGAATCAGCCGCTCACCACCAACGCTAGCGGTGAGCTGGTCCCGGCCGGTCCGGGGCAGCCCATCGTCGCAGTCGCGCTGGAGCCGCAGGTCTACGTCTCGCCGGGCAGCTTTGCTTGCGTTTTTGTGCTCGCCATCCTCGGCCTGACGATGCCGGGCAGCCCGGTCAGCTATGCGGCGGCTGCCGGAGCTATCGCTGTAACCACGGGAACCGTCGTGCTGAACGGCGCAGCCGCGCTGGCGATGACGCTGGCAGCTCCTACTGCTGCGCAGGATGGCACCGTGATCACCATCGTCGCGGGGACCGCGCATGCGCACACCGTGACTACGCCGGCCGACGCCATCTACGGCGCGAAGGATAAGGTGACCTTCGCCGCAGTGGGGGACATCGTTGAACTGGAGGCTGTGAACACGCAGTGGATGGTCCGCTCCATCGGCGGCCCTACCCCGGCGTCTCTCAGTGAGGTGTAGTTTTCCGTCATTCCGCGCCGGGTTCGCCTGGCGCGGGGCGGCGCAGGAAATTAAATTTGTCACCCGCGACGAGCGGATGGAGGTAGCAAATGGGCAGTTATGTTGGTCTGGCGCCGGCGGGTTTTCCGAATGTGGCGCTCTCGAACTTCGCCAAGGAATACCGCAACAATCTGTTTGTTGGCGATCTGATTGCACCGCGAGTTCCTGTGGACAGGCAGAGCTTCCCGTATGTTGTGTGGGGACGCGACGACTTCCGCGCGGTGAACACGAACCGCGCGCCCGGCGACGCCCCTCAGTCGATCCGGCGCACCTATTCGACCGACACGTACTTCTGCCGGTCGCACGCGCTCGATACGAGCATTCCGTTTGAGAGCGAAGCGTACGGCCTTGGCCTGGGCTTTTCGGCGCGGCAGAAGGCGGCGGCCAGCTTGACCAAGCGCCTAAACCTGGCTCGTGAAATCGAGATCGCAGCGACTGCGCTGAGCACCTCGAACTTCCCGAACGGCGTGACCCTCTCGGGAACCTCGATGTGGGATGCGTATCCGACCGCGGCGGATGGCGAGGGGGGTGGCGGATCGTCTGATGGCTCGCACCCCATCACCCAGGTAAACCAGTACAAGGCTCTGCTTCGCCAGGCCGGCATCTCCGACTCGGAGATGGTGCTGATTTTGTCCGATCCCGTCGTCGTGGCCCTGCAGTCGCATCCGGACGTCATCATCCGGTTTAAGTACACACAGGCTGGCGCCATCACCCTCGACGATCTGACCAGTGTCTTCCGCGTCAAGTGCGTGCAGGCCAGTGCGGTCTCGCTGAGCCAGAACAATGTTGAGTCGTGGGTTTGGGGTAACCATGCCTTCCTGGGCTACGCACAGGCGACGTCGAGCATGGAGGATCTGAGCTGCATCAAGACTTTCAGCTGGACGGGCGCGCAGGATGGCGGCATCGACAAGGGTATGGTCGCCGCGGGCGCGGATGGCTTCGCGGTCCTGGAATGGATCGACGCCCATCTCTCCAGGAAGACCTATTGGCAGTCTGCCGACTGGTATTACGGGCTGAAGGTCACCGCGCAGGAGACCGGGCTGCCCATCCTCAACGCCGTCACGGCCCCGACGATGGGAATTGTCCCCGGCAACATCGAGGGCTAGCCGCTTCGGTATAAGCATGAGGGCGCGCTGCCACCACGGCGCGCCCTTTTCACAGAGATGAATTTCAGAAGGAGCTTTGAGTATGGAAGACAATATGACAACCATGACGGCGGCGTCGAAGAAGTCCACAACTAAGACGTACATCGCGCAGGGCACCATCCTGCACTCCAAAAAGACATTCCGTAAGGACGCGCCGATCGAGCTTACCGAGGCCGAAGCGGCTCCGCTGCTCAAGATCGGGTCCATCCGCAAGGAGAAGTAACCAGCCATGGCCTACGCCACCCAAGCCAACCTGGTCCCGCTGCGCATGTCGCAGAAGGACCTAACCGAACTCACCGTGGACGTTCCCAGCGGCAATCCCACCACAGATGCCGATGTGACGGCGACGGTGACGTCGGCCGCGCTTGAAGAGGCTTCGGGCCGCGTGGACAGCTACTGCCGCGCGCGTTACATCACACCCCTGCAGCAGTCGGACGACGTTCTCTCACTCACGCTGGACATCGCCGTTTATCTGCTCTTCAGCCGCCGGCGCGAGACGCGGATCTCCGACACCGTGCAGGAGCGATTCAATCAGGCCATCGCGTTTATGAAGGACATCTCCAACGGGAAGGCGCAGCTGGACCAGCCGGCTACCGCGCCCATGCCGCAGAGCACGGCCGCCGGCCCGCAGGTCTCGGACCTCGACCGGCGCCTGGCTTTCCGCGAAGAGAACATCCGGGGGTTCATCTGATGGCGGGCGAAATAATCCAGGTCGATGACAGCCGCGTGGTGGTAGCCCTGGGCAAGTTCCGCCTTGCGCTCTCGCAGAATCAGGAACTGATGGAGGAGATCGGCGCGTCGCAGTTGCTTTCTGTGCGCCGCACCTTTCGCGATGAAGGATCTCCAGCCGGCTCCTGGGCGCCTCTTGCACCCTCAACCATCAAGAGCCTGGGCAAAGACGCGGCGGGGCATAAGCTGCTGGTGCGCCGCGGCATTCTGCTGAATTCCATCCAGGCCAACGCACAGCCGGGACAAGTCACCATCGGCACGAACCTGAAGTACGCAGCCGTGCACCAGTTCGGTTCGCGCGATCGGCGCGTCGCCGTTGGTCCCGCCACCGAGAAACAGTCGAAGGCCACGGTGAAGGTTCCGGGCTTTAGTTATTTCCGGCTCTCCGGCGAGCTGGGCGTGGGCAAGCTGCGCGGCCGTAAGCGCCGCATCGCCGGACCGCGCAATCGCCGCCAGGTGAGCGTGCGCGAGCATGACCGTCACCAGAACATTCCGCCGCGGCCGTACCTGGTCTTCCGGCCGGAGGATCTCGCGCGGATCCGCGGCCTCGTCGTCGCCTATGTGGACAAGGCAAAAGAGCAGGCCGGTTTGGGAGGTGAGCTGTGAGCTCCACCTTCCGCATCGATTACGTGGAGGCCGCGCTGCTGGCACTGCTGAATACGAACCTGGCCGCAGCCTACGGCGCCAACGTCAGTGTCGACTCGCTCGGCGACAAGGACTTCGACGACGACGGACGCCTGGTGCTGCAGCCGGCCAGCGTGCGTGTGCGCTTTGCCGGCGCGGACTACAAGAACCTGCGCGATAACCAGCGGCTCACCTACCAGGCCGGGTTGCCGTTTGAAATTCTCTGCTTCGAATCCTGCCTGCGCAGCCGGGCCGATGAACGTAAGCAGATCCTTGTGCTGGTGGGCACCGTGCAGGATCAGTTGGCCGGAGCGCGGCTGGCGCTGGCGGACAGCACGCAGACGATGCCGATCTCCATGCAGTCCGTCAAGCTGGTCGCCACCGATGAAGGTCCGGTCGATCAGCTCTTCTCTATCGTCATCGTCGTTGAAGGCATCGCCCAGTTCAGCGGCGCGAACGCGCAGCCTTCAGGAGGAAGTTAGCCATGGCCACCCCGGCAAAATCCGATTTCGTGAATGTGCAGCTCAGCCCGGCCGGCGCGAAGGTCTCCGGCGGCACGCTGCGCATCGCCACGCCGCACCTCAATTACGTCTTCACGGCGTCCGGCTCGACGCGCGTGCTTACCAGCGAGTGGAGCAAGGTGCTGGCGCACCAGGCTGTGCACGGCCAGCGGCTGCTACAGCTCGTTACGGTGATTGAGCCGGTGCAGACACAGCCCGCGGCCGCGAAAGCTGCGCCGCCCGCGCCGGCTACGCCAGCAGTCGCCGTTGCCGCGGAAGCATCCGCCCCGGCGAGCGATCCGGCGGCGCAGCCCGCAACCCAGTCCAAGCCCACGAAAGGCGGTAACTAACCATGGCCGGTCCTTCCAATTTCACATCCCAGTGGAAAAGCGCACGCAACCTTGTGCGGAGCCAGAACTCGCAGCTCGCCTGGAACACCCCCCTGGCCGATGCGGCGCTGACCGTCCGCCAGCGCTTTGACGGCTCCGCTGTACTGGAGCTGGCACAAACGCGCCGGTCTGACATCGACTACGCCGGCAAGGGAACGGCCTTGGCCACCAACGGCCAGGTGACGATGTTCGATACGAAGCTCTCCGGCTGGAAGTCCGAGCTATCTCCGGACCTGGCCGCCTGGTCGCTCGCCTTTCTGATGGGTACGGATGTGGTGACCGGCGACGCCGCGCCGTACACGCATGTCTTCAACTTCGACGAGACCACGCGCACTGCCGTGCCCACCACGCTCTACCTGGAAGACGCCGAGGCGGTGAAGTACAAGTGCCCGGATATGTGCGTGAACGATGTGACGATCACGATCAACGACGTGGGCGCCATCATGATCGAGAACACCCTGATAGGCACCGGACGCCGCACCCTGGGCGCCATGGCAGATGGGCCGCCGGCAATGGCGGCCGAGAGCTACATCCTCGGCTCCGACGTGACGCCGATGCTGGGGGCGGTGGGCGCCGCGGCTTCGTTCCTCGGCCGCCTGATGAACGCCACGCTGAAGTTTGAGAACCAGCTCACGGTGCACAAGGCGCCCGGCGGCGGCACGTACGGCATTTTTGTGCGCAAAGGCAACCCGAAGTTCAGCTTCAGCGCGACTATCGCGGCCAAGGATACGGACGATACCTACACGTTGTTTGAGAATGACACCGCTTCGGTGTTCAGCCTCACGGCAAACTCCGGTTCGGCCGCGCAGCTCATCGCCACTTACCCGAACGTCCACCTCAAGACCACCAAGCTCGGCTTCGACGGCGACATGGTGGTATGGCAGATTGAGGGCGACGAGACCAGCTGCTTCTGGACGCTGGGTGAGACCAACACGCCTCCGGTCACCGTGCAGGTCATCAACGCCACCGCGGCCTACCTGGTCGGCGCGTAAGTTACCTCCGCGGAGCGCGGTGACTGGGTTTCGCGCTCCGCTCCTTTTTGGGTCTGGCCCCACTCCGCCGGACCGGGACTTGCCCCACTCCGCGAGTCCCAGGCAGTAACAGGGTCCTTCACCCTGCCGTAGTCCAGAAAAATCCACTTCGACAAAAGGAAGGACTTTTATGCCATCGATTGACCTCACCTCGCCGCGCGTCTTCACCATCGCCGATCGCGGCCGCGAATACACCCTCACCGTCGGACGCATCGCGCGTAAACAGTGGCTGCGCTACTTTGAGGGCATCTTCTCCACTTCGGAAAACCAGGCCGGCAAGCGCGTCGACCGCTTCGATAACAGCACGGCGCGGCTGGAGCTGATCGCCGACGTGCTCACCGACGCCAGCGGCTATGCCACCGCTGACGGCTGCGCCGTCAGCGCCGTGCCGGGCTGGCAGCAGCTCATCCCGCTCTCCCACCGGCTGGGCGCGGCAGAGAAGCTGCTGGACGTGGCGCCCGCAGAGCCGCCCGAGGATGGTCCCATCGTGCTGGGCGCGGAGGCCGTCTACCTGACGGCGGTGTGGGGCGCGAGCAAGTTCACCGGCCTCTGCCATCGTTTCAAAACGCCCAGCGCGGAGCAGCAGCGCCGCCTATCGCGCGATGCTTCGCGCTCGGTCATCGTGGGCGGCAGCCGCCGCGGAACGACGCGCTGGCTGGGCTCGCAGGCCACGCTGGCCGAGCTCTACGACGAGCTGATTGTCAGCGTGGAAGGCTACACCGTGGGCGCGGAGGAGCTGGGCGCGGACCGCGACGCAATCATCCGCGAGATGGACACCTATCACAAGGTAGCCGCCACCGATCAGCTCTTCTCCCCAGCCGAGGTGAAGGCCGACGTGGACTCAACCGCCGCCGGTGAGGAGTAATGATCGATGCCGTTCGCGATCGGGAAGGCGTGCACACCGCACTCGGAGAAATCTTCGAGGAGGACTTTCTGCGCGCCCGGCTCGATCGCGAAATGGAAGGAGCCAGCGAGGAGACGCGCGAACGGATGGAATGCAACGTGCCGGCGCGCACTCTCTCACCCGGCTACTACCAGTTTGCTCTGCATCTTTTCCAGCTGGAGTCGGAGCTTAAAGCCGGAATCGCGGTCACTGCCGCGGGACTCGCGGACTATGAGGCTGCCGGGCTGGTGGTTCTCGCGGCAGCGCGGGCAGCGTTTGAGGGCCGGCATCCTGCTTGTAGCACCTGCGGCGCGCGGCAGCATTCGCGCTTTGGTGCTGAGTGCCACGCTTGTGGAGTTAAGTTCAGGCGGAAGAGGTAATCCATGGGCGTAGAGAGCTCGACTGTCAATATCTCGATTGAAGTCGTCGACGCGAACTCCGCACAGGCTGTCGGCGCGGTGACCCAGAACCTGAATGCCCTGGGCGCGGCCGGCGCCACGTCCGGCGCCAAGGTTGCCGCCGGCATGGCAGCTGCCGAGTCCGCGACGAAGAGTTTTGCGCAGCAGTCGGCCGCGGCGCTTGACGCGTACATGGCGCGCATCCGGGCGCAGCAGGCCGATCCTGGCTACCAGCAGCGCATGCAGCAGATGAAGAATGAGATGAACGCGCGCATCGCTGCGCACGTTGCGGAGCAGACGGCCTTGACAGAGGCGGCGAACGCAGCCAACGCGGCCGCGGGAGCGGGTAGAAGCATGGCCGGCACCTATGGCGAGGCGCGCATTGCCATGGGAGCGTTGGTCGGCAACGCGCGGGCGATGGATATGGGCCTGGCTGCCGTGGGCGCGCGCACCAAATGGCTGGCTCCGCTGTGGGAGGCAGCCATGCCGATCGCCGTGGGCGTGGCCGCCATCGGCATCATCGTGCAGATGGGCGAGGAGGTCTACAACCTCTACGAGAAATGGATCGACGTCGACGGCGCGATCGAAAGATACAACGACAAGGCCAGTGAGGCTGCGTCGAAAAAGTTCTTTGAGAACGCCGGCATCGACGAGCTTTCCGCCGATCTGCAGATGGTGAACTCGCAACTGGATCAGTTGACCCAGAAGCGCACTCAATCTGGGAAAGCTATCCTCGGAGGCACACCTTCAGCCGCGGACATGATGATGGCTCCCAGTATGGGCGCTGGCCCTGAGCATCCGCTTTTTACCATGCACGATGCGAACCAGCTCAACGAGGCGCAGGGAAAGGCCGATGCCGATCGCGAACGGATGCTGGAGGAAACACATAAGACAAACCTGCAACTGATTCAGGATAAGGCACTCATTACCGAGGCCACGCTCACCGGCATCGCCAAGGAGCGCGCGGCGCGGGACGCGGCCGGCAGAGAGGCTGACGAAACCAGGCGCTTCCGGATCGCGCAGCAATCGCTGGCCCATGAGATCACCTCACGCCCAACGGACAAGAAGCCTGGCGACGCCGGCTACGTGACCCCGGTAGCCGCTCCCGGCGCGAATGCCTACCAGTCCGAAGACACGCTTGCCCGTCAGCACGCTGACGCCGAATACCAGGCACATTCGATCGAGACGGCGCGGCAAACCGCAGAAGAGATGCAGCGCCTGCACGAGCAGGCAGAAGAGGCTGAGCTGCAGGCCTCGCGCAGCACCCAGAAAGGCTACGAGCAGCTTGAGCTACAGCGTAAGACGGCCGACGCGGAGTTCGTTCGCGCGCACGGCCAGAACGCCCAAGCTCTGGCTGACATCGATCAAAAATATTACGCAGAGGAAAAGAAGCTGGCAGAGCAGCAGGTCCAGCAGCACCAGGCTGCGGAGCGCCAGTTGCAACAGGTGCAGATGGAGACGCGGCTGGCCAGTCTGACCGGCGTGGCGCGCACGCAGCAGGAAGGGCAGGATAAGGTCAACAGCTTCCTGAACGAAGATCATCCAGGCATGGATCCGGGCCAGCGGCTAGCCCAGGTGCACGCCATGGTGCAACAGACCACCGCGGCCGTCGCCCAGGAGCAGCAGGCCTTTGCGGATCACGTCAACGGCATCGTCGCCGCCACCGCTGACCGCGCGGTTTCGGGCTTTGCGCGGATCCACGCCGACGCGGAGAAGGAGATACAGGCGCTACAGCAGGAGGCCGCGGAGAAGGGTGGAGATCCGAGGGTTGAGCAGCGCGGCGAGATGGCGATCCGCCAGCAGGAGGCGGCCGAGGTCACGGCGCGGAACCAGCAGAACGCGGCTGAGACCTCAGCGATCGAGGACGAGGCTCGCGCAAAAATGCTGGGCGCTGAGAAGAACCAGACCGCTGCGATCGTTTCTGAGTACGAACAGCGCACGGAAAAATTTAAGGAGGAGCTCGATAAAGGGCTCATCTCACACGACGACTACAATCGCCGCATGCTGGCCGCGCAGCAGATTGAAGAAGCGCAGGAGATTGAGTCCGCGCGCGCGGCCCGCGAGAAGATGGCCGGCGAATACACCAGCTTCTTCCGCTCGCTCGACCATCCGCTGCAGGCGCTGCAGGAGATGGGTGATAAGGTTGCCGGGCAAGCGGCCGCGGCCATGACCCAGCGCATCCAGCAGCACTACGGCGGCCATGGCGCGGCTGGCGGCGGCAACTCGCTGGACGACATCTTCAACAAGATGGGCGGCACGCCCGCGCCGCCGCGCGGCGGTGCAGCGGGCGTCAGTGGCGGCGGCGGTCACACCATCGCGCTTGCTTCGGCCGAGATTCACATCCAGAACGCTTCCATCGGGTTCGGCGGCGTCCCTGCCGGTGCTGGCGGATCGCGCCCAACATACACCGGCGGCGGCTTCAGCGGGGGTGACTTCAATGGCGCCGGCGCGGGAGGCTACGGCTTCAGCAGCGCGGGCTCGACTGTCGGCGGCGGCGGCGCCTATGTGGGCGACTCGGGCTCATCCTCTTCCGCAGCGCCGTCTTCCTACGCGCCCGGCATGGGCTCAGCCGGCATGGCGCCGGTTGCGCGCAATACCGCGGGCCTCGCCGTCGGCAATGCCCAGCAAGGGCTGGGCCTCTACAAACAAGCCGCGGGCATCTTCAGTAACAGGGGCAGCTCCGAAGGTTCTGGAACCACGGCCGGCGCATCGAGCAGCGACACCATCCCGCTCGAACAGACGCAGAACTTCGACGTGGGACAGCTCGCCAAGAACCCGGATGGCAGCATGGCCAGCAACGGAATGACGACGAGCAACACCTTGAGCGCGGCGCAGGGCGCGATCGGCGTCTACGGCGCCTATGAGGGCAACGGCGGCGTGGGCGGCGCGTTGAGCGGTGCCATGAGTGGCATGCAGCTGGGCATGGCTGTGGGGGGTCCGCTCGGCGCGGCGATCGGCGCGGCGGCCGGCGCGGCAATCGGCGCTATCGGTATGGGCGGCCGGGAGAAAGCCCGAGTCTACGATCTGAAAACCGTGCGGCCCACGATTGCCGATACCGAGCAGTCGTACGAGACCGGGGCGACGGACTATCTGAGCGCGTATAGCGCCATGCAATCGCTGGATATGCAGGCGTCCAAAACAATCAGGGCTTACGGCCCCGCCGCGGAGAGCTACTACAACGACACCATCAAGGCGGAGATCCAGCAGGCCGAGTCCAAGTTCGGCTCCATGGAGAAGGCCGGCCGCAGCAACTTCACCGCGTCGGCCGCGTCCTACGCCGTCGGCACGGATTACATTCCGTCAACCAGCTACAACCTCAATCACGAAGGCGAGCGCATCATCCCCAGCGACCAGAACGAGCGCATCACGCGCGCCATCGAATCTGGTTCGGACGGCAGCCGCATGCCCGCGGCGCAGGCTGCCAGCTGGTCCGGTGACCTGCATGTGCACGCAATCGACGCCAAGGGAGTTGCCCAGTTCCTGAGCGATAACAAGCATGGCATCCGCGCTGCACTGACCCAGAGCTATGCAGAGAACTCCGGAGGCGCGGATGCCGGCTTCTGACATCCTGAACCCCACCGCTGACTGGCAGGAAGCGCTGCAGGACTCGATGTGTCCCGATTATGGCTTTGCGCGCCGGCGCGCCAATACCAAGCTGGCGGTGAAGCCGGTGGGTTCCACGCCCTGGACGCGCGATACCCAGAATACCGGGCACAGTTTCCCGCTCTCCTGGATTCAGCGTTCGTGGCTCTGCGTGCAGAGGCTGAAGTGGTACTACGAGCGGTATGAGGACGGCTTCTTCACCATCATCGACTGGGACGGCGGCGGCCGCCACTTTGTCGGCCGCTTCACCGGCGACTTCCCCATGGTGCAGGTTGGCAACGGGATGTGGAACGTCCAGAACCTCACCTTTGAGGAAATGCCTGAAGTCGCCATGGTGAAGTACCCCGACGACTGGGATCACGACGCGATCCGCGTCTACGCCTTCAATGACTTTGGCGATCAGAAGCTGGCGGTGCTGAGCAATGCCATGCCGGGCTGGGCGCCGAACGCGCGGTCTATCGCCGGCATCGCGGTGACCACCATGGACAACCCCGGCGCCGCGGGCAACGCCGGCGACTGGGGCTGCTACGAGTACAAAGGCTACGGCTTCAAACTCTACCTAATGAAAGGTCCGGAGTTCGGTCAGTGCACTGTATCGCTGGACGGAAACGAGGTGGGCGGCACCATCGACTGCTACGCCGCGGTCGACGAAGGCCCGCAGATGGTGCTGATGCAGCAGAATGTGTCACTGGACTTCCACCGCGTGCAGGTCAACGTCAGCGCCGCCAAGAACGCCTCAGCCACCGCGCCCACCATCAGCTGGCACTCGCTGGAGGTGATGCGGTGATTCCTTATCCCGCACCATTGCTCGGCGTGGGCGGCGCCCGCACCGGACTGCCCGGCGTGCACCTGCTCGAAGTGCAGGACGTGAACGGCAACACCTACTTCTGGTCCGATCGCGGAACCGAGGCGTGGCCCTCGGTGCTGAGGGGCGAAAGCCAGCTTTTTGTACCGTGGCTGCTGGCTGCGGGTCCCTTCGTCTACAACCGCTCCCAGGTTACCAACGCGGGTAGCTTCACCGTGCAGAACGTGAGCGGCACATCGCTGGCGCGCGACGTGGAAACCATTCTGCGCGCCACCACTCTTGAGGGCGCGGTGTTTGTCTATCGCTACTGGAACGCGGCGGCCCAGGCGGCGTGGATCTATCTGGATGGCACCCTCACGCTGAGCGGCGCGACGGACGACACCGCAACCTTCCGGTCAAAGCCCTTCATTAACGAAGCTGAAGACGAGGCGCCGATGGAGCAGTACTGCGAGACCTGCCAGCTGAACTGGGGCGGCCCGCGCTGCGGATCCACGGAGCCCACTGAATGCAGCTACAGCTTCCAGACCTGCCAGGTGGTGGAGCGGCCGATGATCTCACTCAACAGCTACGAGAAGAACTACGGCGAGACCACTGATCCGTCGCCGTTACTGGTCATCAACCGGAGCCGGAGAATCTGATGCCCAACGCCAGCTCAACCCAGTCCTCCAGCGCGTGCGAGACCACCGGCCAGCCGATACCGTTGAGCTATGGCTATGTCTGGGCCACAGGCAAGCGCGAGGCCTATTACATGCTGCAGGACACCGGCACGGCTGCGCTGGACTACACGCGCGCCGGTTTCTGGAAGCTGGGGCACGGCGAGTGGGATGGCCTGCAGGAGTTATGGATCGACGACGTTCTCTCATGGCGGGGCAACCCGCAGCTCGCGGCCGGGGGCGCCGGTAGCTGGATGGGCTGGGACTGGTACCAGACGCTGGACTCGACGACACAGAATCTGGTGTGGCACTTCCACTCCGGCTGCGACGCGGTCATCGGCTCCGGCCTGGCGCCGCACTCCACTGGCCCGGATCAGGGCTGCGACACACTCTGGTCTGTCTTTCCGCCCGCCATCCAGCCGCTGTGTTGGTCGCGGATCGCCTACTACGCGATCATGCGCAAACAGGCCATTCTGTACCAGCAGAACAACAACCAGGGCGACCCCTCGCAGTGGACCGACGTCAACCCCATCGGCCTGTGGCGCGCGCTGCGCTGCCGCATCTTCGACGCCAACGGCAACGTCATCGGCTACGCCTGGACGCGCAACCCGATCTGGCACTGGGTCGATGTCTACCTGCGCCGTGAGCTCTTTCCGGACTACAACCTCATCTACAACGTCGGCCCGGATCCGCTTCCTGCGGCCGTGAGTGCGCGCTTTGACTGGGAGCCGATCTACGACTCCGCGCAGTACTGCAACCAGCTGCTGGCCAACGGCCGGCCGCGCTTCACGCATGACAACAGCTACACGTCGGCATCGTCGGTGCAGGCCATCACCACCAAGATTCTGCGCTGCGCGCGTGCCTACAAACAGGATTCGCAGGGCAAGATCGCCGCCATCTGCGATATGCCGCGCGCCTCGGTTTTTATCTTCTCGCGCGATCACATGATGCCCGGCTCGTTCGAGCCTTCTGACCAGGTGCTGAACACCGCGGGCAACCGCATACTCGGCGGCTTCCGCGATCTGCTGGTGCCGGCGTGCAATAACATCCTGAGCATCACCAACCCCGTGCATGGCGATCCGACGGTGACGACAGACTCGATCCCGCCCACCGGCGAGCCGCAGCCGCATCCATTTCAGCAAGGCGACGCGATCTCGATGGGTGGCACGGGCACGGTCTACGACGGCGAGTGGACCGTCTCTTCTGTTCCGGCCATCCTCAATCCGGGCACCCCGGACGAGGTCGATCCCACCACCTTCACCATCGCGCGCAAGGGGAACAACTACCCCACCACGGTGGGCGCCGGCGGCGCGGTGGGACTGCTCTACTCGCGCTTCAAGGAGCGCGTGCCCGAGTTTTGGCACAAGAACAATATGCTGGCGCGCGGCGCGAAGGGCCTGAACATTGCGCGGCAGCGGAACAAGCTGAAGGACGCGCTCGATTTTGGAACCTCGACGTACGACCAGGTCAGCCGCCTCTGCCGCTATGAGCGCGATCGCAACCTGGGCTTCGATCAGTCTGCTTACATCACACCCCCGCGGTTCAAGTTCCGCACCAACTTCTTCGCCAAGGATGTGAACGGCCAGCTGGCTGCGGGCATCGAGTGCGGCGATCGCGTGACACTGGACAACACCTTCCGCTATCCCTACACGGCCGATTATGAGGTGCTCGATAACCTGACGAAGACGCCGCCGGCGTGCGAACTCGCTTCCCCAAACAAGGGCCTCGCGCGCACCCCGTCCGATAGCAGCGGGTTAATTGAGCTGATGCTGCAGCCATACAACGAAGGCTACATGTACGAAACCAGCGACCTGACCGCGGCCGGATGGCCCAGCGTTCCGGATAGCGAGCCGGGCAACGACTTCTCCTTCACCGCGATCCCGCTGGCTGACGGCGGCAACTTCGTCTTCTTCGCTGGGCAGCTTTATTCGGGCTCAATCTTCCAGCTTCCGTCGACCGGCTACCCCGCGAATAACCTGATGGCGTGGGCATCGCCGGCGGGCGCGAATACTCAGTACTCCTCGGCGCACACCGTGCAGCAGTGCAGCACGGATGTGAGCCGCCTGCTGACGCTGGTCTACGCCGGCGATCCAGGCCAGACGTGGGGTGGCGATGCGAACTATGCCGCGCTCACCTGGCTCAGCGCGGACGTCACCAGCACGGACGGCGCAGGAATGACCTGGCTGCCGCTGACGCTGCTGGGTGGCGAGGAGATTCTCTTCGGCCAGGGCATCGTCGCACACGGCGGAACGGTTGAGCTGCCGGCTGGGTGGACAACGGCACAGTGCTTTGCACTGGCCTTCATCCACGATATGCCGGCGAGCGCAAACATCATGTATCTGGCGGGCGCCGCGGTGAACCTGGTGGGCGGCAACCTCGTCGTTTCCTGCGAGTGCCAGGATCACGTCGGCAACGTCTGGACCGGCAACGCATCTGTGCTGGTTTTTGCGTGGAAAAACAATATGGGCACGGTCACCACCGAGACGCTCGGGGCAGAGACCTGGATCGCTTTTCCGCTGACGGATGGCAGCACCTTCGGCCTCGGCTGTATCAAAAACATTGGAAATGGCAGCACGGTCGCGCTGCCGTCCAGCGCGGTCACGAACATTGCTGACACGCTCAGCATCATGTGCGCGCCTACAGACGCCTCGTTTTATACATCGGGAGGCGGTCATGCGCAGGGAGTGGGCAGCTGCTACGTTGACGCAGAAGATATGGTGCACTGCACGTTCAACGACGGCTCAGGCGACATCTGGGCGAGCAGCGCGGACGTCCTCTGCATCTACGGTCTCTCGGCTGCTGCTCCGCCCACCGTGGTTAGCGTCTCGCCGGCGTCTTCACTTATCCCGATGGGTGTGACGATCCAGCTGACGGCGACGGTAACAGGCAACCCAACAACCACGGTTACCTGGAGCGTGGATGGTGTCCCAGGCGGCAGCGCGACGGTGGGCACCATCGACTCAGCAGGGAACTACACCTCGCCGCTTCAGGTTGGAACGCACACGATCACGGCGACGAGTACGGCGGATGGAACGGCGACCGGATCGGCCACGGTGGTGGTCAACGCGATGTTCGCCTTGTCGGCGTCGATGCCAGGCGGAACGGTCACGATCGAGGCGGGCGGAACGACCGTCTTCACGGGGTAAAAGCGGCCTGGTTTTCAGGGATCAAAACGACCCCTTATATAAGGTGAGATCGGGCGGTGGTTTTTGGGGTGGTTTTAGGGGATTTTGAGGGTATTTCTGGGGGCCTGTTGCGGGCGATCTCTAGAATCTACTAAAAATGGAATACCAGAATTAAACTGCACTGGTGGTGCAGCTTAATTCTGGGAACCAGTGCAGTTTAATTCCGGCAGCCACAGAAGACCTGGTTCTTGTTGTAAGTGGTCGTCGATCCGATGTCGTTGATCTCCGACAGAATCGACTGGTACTCCTGGTTCGCCGCTGCATCCTGTGTCGTGTTGAGGGTGCCGTTCGAGGCTTCGGTAGCCAACGTTACGGC
>Ga0265338_10003520_pt1 | contig 21934 bp, 15 predicted proteins | sample 42126metaG_FD_193579 | JGI IMG/M metagenome (GOLD analysis project Ga0265338, IMG submission 193579) | Rhizosphere microbial communities from Carex aquatilis grown in University of Washington, Seatle, WA, United States - 4-21-26 metaG | ecosystem: Host-associated > Plants > Roots > Rhizosphere... | reverse complement strand
TTTGGACTCGAAAGGCGTGGCCTATCTTGAAAAATACCAGCCGATCGGCTGCAGGGATCACTATACGGTGAAATTGCTGGAAGAAAAGGGGATCAGGGCCTACTATTCGGGTTGTCTGACTCTGACCCTGAATAATTATGCGGTCCCTGACAATGAAAGATCTGATGAAATTTACATTGTTGATCCCCTGTATAGTTATCCCAACGCCGCAAACTTATTCATCTCATGGAGGTTCTTTGCCAGAGGCGTTGTAAGCGGCGACGCGTTGAAGCTGGGTAAGAAGTCCCAGCATCTGAAAAAGATCTTTACGCAGGAATTTCTCAGGGAAGCAAGAGTTGAAACTCAGGTCTTCCCGAACGGCAAGTACTCGGATGCGGAAAAATTTGACATGGCAGATTCCCTGTTGAGAAAATACGCGAAGGCAAGACTTGTGGTAACGTCAAGAATCCATTGCGCGCTGCCATGTCTTGCCATGGGGACTCCGGTTATCTTCATCAACGGGTTCCATTCTTTCGTCGACTCGTGCCGTTTAGACGGAATCATCAATCTCTTGAACAGGGTCGATGTGGACGCTGACGGCAGCTTCAAAGCGAATTTCGACCTTCAGGGAAAGATAGGGATGGACACGAAGATCGCTAATCTTTCCGATTACAACGTACTGGCTGCGAGCTTAGGAGAAAAATGCAAAGAGTTTTGTGAGCAGACGGAGTAGGACTCATCAAATCAGAATGCATTTGTAAATGTCATGCTGATCCTCGACGAGTCGAGTCGTCGACCGCCGCTTTTGCCGAAGGCGTCTCCCAATGGGATCGCTTCGCGAACTCCGTCATTGGCGGGAGAAGCTTCCATGACATGCCGCTACGCTTTCACATTGCAGAGTTGCAATAGATTATTCCGAATGAAATCCTCTTCTCTCCGCTCAGGATGACATCCCTTAGAATTTTAGAGACAGCTTCTGGTCGGAAGATTCAGTAAATGAACAATCATCGCCTGTGAAAATCTGTACCATTACCTGCCATGATGTCTACAATCAGGGTGCCTCGCTGCAGGCCTATGCCCTGATGTCCTACCTGAAGAAACTAGGGCATGAAGTCGAAATCATAAACTACAAACCGAAATATTTAGACATTGATTATATCTTCTTCGCGATCAACTCCCCCAGATGGAAAAAACATCTTCTTCTTAAAATAGTCTATTTGCTTTTGAAAATTCCCGAAAGGCTCGGTGAGCTGCCGACCAAGCATGGTTTTGATGCATTCAGGCGAAGCTGCATGACACTGACGGCTAAGCGCTATGGATCGAATGAGGAACTGCGAAGCGACCCGCCAAAAGCTGACGCGTATATTTGCGGGAGTGATCAGATATGGAATTGTAATATCCCGAATGGACGCGACCCTGCGTTCTATTTGGATTTTGCTCCTTCTTCGGCGATTACGTTGTCGTACGCCGCGAGCTTCGCGATGGATCATATTCCCGAGGATATAAAAGATGAGCTGCGGCGGCGGATCGATAAGCTACAGTACATTTCCGTCCGCGAGATCGATGCAGTTCGCATGCTGCATGAACTCGGGATCGATCGGGCAATGCACGTCCTGGACCCAGTGTTCCTGCTCGAAAAAAGCGAATGGGAAGAAATGGCTGAACCCGCGCCGAAAGGGAGGTACATTCTCATTTTTTGTTTCGACAATGAAAATATTGGATTGGGCATTGCCAAAAAAATCGCCGCGATCAAGAATTGTCCGATATATGCCGCGAATAGTGCACCGCTGCGGGGCGCGGATAGAAATCTCGGGTTTGCATCGCCCAGGGAATTTCTCGGCCTCATCAGGAATGCACAATATGTTGTCACAAATTCTTTCCATGCAGTCGCATTTGCGACGATCTTTAACGTCGAATTTCTTGCTTTCGGACGGACCGAGAAGATGAACTCTCGGATCACCGGTTTGCTCCGGTCACTGGAACTTCAAGAGCGGTATCTCCCCGGGACTGATTTCGACCCTAGGAAACTCCCATCGGTGAACTACCCGGAAGCCGGGAAACGAATAGAAGCGATGAAGGAACGATCGAAGCGTTTTCTTGAAAATGCCTTGCACAACAGCGTCAACATATGAAAATTGCTTTCATCATAGATTCGCTGACGTGCGGCGGGGCCGAAAAAAGCCTGGTGACGCTCCTCTCGTTGATGGATTATTCTGCCTGTGATATTGACCTCTTTCTTTTTCAGCGCGGCGGGATGTTTGAGGAATTGGTTCCAGCCCAAGTCACCATCCGCAGCGGAACGGAGTTCGCGCCGTTCGCATTGGCTCCTTTGAGCACGCTGTTCTTTGAGTCCGTTGGCAGTCTCGATTTCAGAAAATTTTTTGCGCGCCTCAAGAATTCAGCATGGCAGCGAATTTCTTTCAAGAAAGTTCACGGTGCGCAGAAGTTTTGGCAGTGCATGGGCCATCTCATTGATAAATATCCCGTTCACTATGACGTTGCGATAGCATACAGCCAGGGATTTCCAACATACTATGTCGCTGAGAAGATAACTTCGGACAGGAAATTCGCTCTGATCAATACGGATTACGTGGCCGCCGGTTACGACAGGAATCATGATTTTCCATTCTACAAGAAATTCGAAAAGATTGTCGCAGTCGGAGAATACGGAAAAAAAACGCTTCAGCGCCTGTACCCGGAACTCAAGGACAATATAGAGCTGATCTACGAGATCGTTGAGCCGGAATTGATACAGCGAATGGCAGCAATCGGAGAAAGTTTCCGCGATGGCTACAACGGTCTCCGCCTGCTTACCATAGGACGATTATTTCCACCCAAAGGATACGATATTGCTTTGGAAGCTTGTCGTAAGCTCAAAGACAAAGGCCTCAAATTCCGGTGGTATGTGTTAGGGGAAGGCCCGCTGCGGGCCGAGATGGAAGAGTTTATCAGACAAAATGGACTCACAGATGAGTTCGTCCTCCTCGGGGCCAAGATAAATCCTTTTCCATATTTAAAAGACTGCAATATCTACGTCCAAACTTCTAAATTCGAGGGCTATGGGCGAACCGTTGCAGAGGCACGAATGTTCAACAAACCGATCGTTTCCACTAATTTTGATGTAGTTCATGAACAGATTGAGAATGGAAAGAACGGGTTTATTGTTGAAATGAATTCTGAGGCAGTCTGTAATGGCATTCTCACGTTGATCGAAAATGAAACACTCGCGAAGAGTATTGTGGAACGGTTAAAGACTGAGAAAAAGGGAAACAGTGAAGAGCTTGAAAAGTGGCACAATCTTTTAGGCGCTGAATTTCGAAAGAACGTCAAATGAAGCGTTCGACTCAGGAACGATGCGCTGAACGAAGGATGAATGCCTTCAAGTACATAGATTATTGTCGGCGTTTATCACGTTACCTTGTTTGCGATACCATCGATGCGGCCGGCCTTCGGGTTCGGCAGTTGCTCAACACCAATCTACGTAAATGCTTGTATATTTTACAGTCCTGACTATTGTCGTTCTTGCCGCCTATCTTGCAAGGAAATCGGAATCCAAAATCGTCTCCCGATTGATGCTCGGGATCGCATTCCTCTCGATGGTTCTTGTGGCGGGCTTGCGTAATCAATACGTGGGGACGGATTCCATGGCCTATATTTATTTTTTTAACCGGACACGGACTTTTATAGATGCAATTATTTTGGGCGAAGACATGCAGGAACATGGGTTTTGGATCCTGACGTGGCTGGTACACTACCTTTCAAACCAGTATATGGCCCTCTTTTTCGTGATCGCGTTGATCGTCATCAGTTGTTATCAATGGGCCATTGTACAGTATTCGGAATTAATTGAGATCTCATTCTTCGTCTTTATCACAATGGGGTTCTATCTCTTTTTCTTCAATGGGGCGCGGCAGGGTATAGCCTGTGCTCTTTATACCCTGGCGATCGGCCAGATGCTGGAGAAACATTTCTTTAAATACACCGCAATCGTCCTCCTCGCATATTTCTTTCACAAGACAGCGATCATGATGATACCGATGTATTTTTTTATTAACAGGCCGAACACTCTTAAGAACAACATGTTTATTATGGTGATAGGGTGTACGGCCATGATGTTTATCGACAGAATTGTAGGGTTTGCGACCACTATTGATGCACGGTATTCACAATACGGCACCGGCGGCGGAGGAGGAGGATACTACAGTTTTGCTTTTACATTTGTCTTAGGTGTCTTTTTTTTGATCTTCAGAGACTCCGTCCGAATCGGCCGCTATCAATATGACCGGTTCCTCAATATGTTCTTGTTCGGTGCGATGATAGGCGTGGTTTCAATCCTGTTGCGTTTGGATCCGTCCGGTCTCATGCGGTATGGTGAATATTTCAATCTAACGGCAATTTTTATATGGCCGATCGTTTTCAAAAATCTCACGGGAAAATTGCAGAGATTTATCATCGGCTATTCGTTCGTTGTATTTTATCTTGTCATGTTTTTTCTTACAACAGAGGCATTCAGCAATTTCATACCGTATACGTTCAACCCGATTGTCTCTGATCTATTTAAATGACGTCTCCTGATCCTAAAATGTGGATCCATGCCAATCACGATCGGTATACCTTTCTATAATGCGGAAGCATATCTGGCGGATGCTATACGCTCTGTCTTCGCTCAGACCTATGAGGAGTGGGAACTCATCCTCGTTGATGACGGATCCGCCGATCGGTCGCTTGAGATAGCCCGCGCGGTCAGAGATCCGCGCGTGCGCGTCATTTCCGACGGTGAAAACAAAAGACTTCCCTATCGGCTCAACCAGATCACAAGGGAAGCCCGCTTTGATTTTATCGGACGGATGGATGCAGATGATTTGATCTCTCCTGCACGATTCGAAAAACAGATGGCAGTGTTCGCTGTGAATCCTGAAGTTGACCTTGTCACTGCAGGAATTTGTTCGATTACCAATGATCGCCGGCCCATCGGGGAGCGCTGCGGTTCCCCGAATGAGACGATCAGCGGGCGAAAACTCCTGCTAGGGCAGTGCTCGATAGTCCATGCGGCAATCCTCGGCCGAAGAGCCTGGTTTCTTCGCAATCCGTACGATACTTCGGCTCGTCGGATGGAAGATTACGAACTCTGGCTCCGCGCTTACTCGAAGCATGACTTCAGTATCCATATCTTAGGCGAACCGCTGTATTACTACCGCGAAGAAGAAAATGTTACTCCTAAACGCATTCTCACCGCGTACGCCGGTCAGCGTCAACTATACAGAAAGTATGGAAATCTGGGATTCAACCGTTTTGAGGTTCCTCTTGCAGTGGCGGCCTCGCTCTGCAAGTCACTCGTCGTTCGAATTCTCGCCGCAGTCAACAAAATGGATATTCTTCTTAAAAGGAGAAACACCGAAATTAAAGACCAAAAATCTATTGACACCTTTGTTCGCGAAATCAATCAAGTACTGGCGACGAAGGTCCCCGGTTTGGATTGATTTTTTCTTCTACCACGACCATGACTATGCTTCAGAAAAACAAAATATGCTTTGTCACCACCATCCCTGATTTTGCCAGATCCTTCCTGATTCGTTACCTGAGGGAACTTTCAAAAGAGAATGAAGTCTTCCTTATCTCGAATTTTCAGGACATCGAGAACGACCGGGAATTTTTCAAAGGGGTTACTCTGGTCCACGTTCCAATTGTGAGGAAAATTTCTTTGTTCGCAGACGTTATTGCGCTGGCGAAGATCTTCATGTTTTTCAGGAGGGAGAAGTTTACCATCGTTCATTCGGGAACGCCAAAGGCCGGCTTGCTGGCGATGGTTGCTGCGCGAAGTGCGGGGGTGCCGTTGCGCTTTCATACCTTTACCGGACAGGTCTGGGCGACAAAGACAGGAGTTCTCCGATGGCTGCTGAAGACGATCGACAGGGTCATTTATCGGTGTGCGTCTGACGTTTTGGTGGACAGCCATTCGCAGCGTGATTTTCTGATTAACGAAGGCATCATTGACGAGGAGAGGTCCTATGTTCTTGGAAAAGGCTCAATTTGCGGAGTTGATGCCGATAGATTTCGGCCGGATTTCGAACAGAGAACTGCAATGCGAAACCTTCTTCATATCCCTATGGACGCATTTGTTTTTTTCTTCCTAGGACGGATGACCAAAGAAAAGGGCATTGAGGAACTCCTTGAAGCCTTTGCACGAATTGCGAACGACCATTCCGACGCCTATTTAGTGTTGGTTGGCGACGAGGATGAGCTGAATCTCAAAGCAGAAAGACCGTTGCTTTTTAAGACAGGACGGGTAATGTATGAAGGTCCCACGAGCACTCCAGAAGCATACTTGTCAGCTGTTGATGTGTTGTGTTTGCCAAGTCATCGGGAAGGTTTCGGAATGGTCGTTATCGAGGCGGCGGCTGCAGGTATTCCGTCGATTGGCTCGCGGATCAATGGAATTATAGATGCCATTCAAGATGGAGTAACCGGCCTTCTCCATCCCAAAAAAGATGTTACTGCACTTTACGAATGCATGCGCAATTGCATTGATGATCGCAATAAAACGAGACAACTTGGCCTGCAAGCCCGTGAAAGAGCTGTTCGGGATTTTTCCTCTCAACACATGACGGAAGAATTTTTGAGATACTATAATTTAAAATTGCACCAGGCCGACATTCCGGCTGTCAAAGTACCGCCGGAAGCCGCGGGTGCCAATCCGATGAAAGTCCTCTTTCTAACGCGCGTGCCCATGACGGCGATGCGTTTTATTTTTCCGTTGGCAAAAAAAATGCGTGAACAGGGGAGTATTGTTGAATTTGCCTCTGGTCCGGGCGAAAGCATGGAGGAAATGCGGGCGTCGGGATTCCCGTTTACCTTGCTTTCGATGAACACCAACTCAAATTCTATCAAGAACATTCGCGTCTTCAATCAGTTAAAAGATATCATTGTTAATGGTAAATTTGACGTTGTCCACACGTACACCCCGGTAATGGGTTTGTACGGGCGACTCGCTGCATTCAAAGCCAAAACACCGATTGTTATCCATTCCGTGACCGGGTCACTGTTGGGATCCGGCGTACCCCTGTTGCATCGCCTTTTTTATTTTCTAAGCGAACTGACAACGTATAGGATGGTTGACCTCTTCATTACTCTGAACGAAGAAGACAGGCAAACACTTTTGAAGTACCGATTCGCGTCGAAAGCAGACGTCGTCTTGCTTAAACACGAATATGGAGTTGACCTTCAAAGGTTCAACCCGGACAACATCGATAAGACCCGTCTCGAAAAAATGCGAAAGGAATATCGTCTCGATGAGAACATTCCTGTCATCGGTTTTGTCGGGCGAATGATTGGCGCTAAAGGGATTCTGGATCTATTCGAAGCCTATAAACAAATCCGTGCTCAAGGGATAAGAGCGAAGCTGATATTTCTTGGAGATGTTCTGCCGTCCGTGAAGGATAGAAGATCTTACACCTTGCTGAAAAGCCGTGTCAGGGAATCTGGGTATGAAGATGATGTGATATTTTGGGGATGGCAGGAAGAGGTCCCATTTTATCTCTCGATGATGGATGTCGTCGTTTTACCGTCACACTATGAGGGATTCCCGCGAATTCCCGTCGAAGCCGGCGCGATGTGTAAGCCGTCGGTATCTACTGCAACTTCAGGATCGGAAATAGCGATTGAGGAAGGGGTAACAGGATTCGTTGTTCCGATCAAGGATCCTCAGCGATTGGCCGAAGCTATTCAAAAGATCATTGCCGATCCTGATCTCGCCCGGGAAATGGGAAAAGCGGCAAGGCGGCGTGTCGTTGATTTCTTTGACCAGAACAAGATCGTCGATCAACAATTGGGAATATACAGCGACCTCTTGAAGAAATCGCAGTTCGATGGAGATCAATTATCAATTCACGCCGGATCATTGTTGAACGACAATGAATTATCAGAATCTGCGGGGGCCTGGTCCGAAATTCCTCAGTCTGACCTCGAAGATGTAAACAGGCGCCTGCAGTTGATCTCCCCGCAATTATATCAGTACCCTTTTTGGAATGAGCCCTTCAGACGTCTCCATTTTAAACCGAGGTATTTGTGCTATAAGGTTGGAGATAGAGAAGTAGCATGTGTCTGTATCTTGTCCTTGGATTTGCCGTTTTTGCGCCTTGGTATGGTGCGCTATGGTCCGATTTCGTTGACCGAAGGAAGTATTCCCTCGCAAGCCTGTTTGCAAAGTCTCGAAGAATGGGCGCGTCAAAAGGGGTATATGTTTTTGCGGTTTTCCCATTCGGACGAGCGGATTCTTGCCGTGATCAAATCATTGCGAGGATGCAAGGAAATGGACGCGTTCCCGCTCTATCCTGAGGAACCCGAGGCACTGATCATCAGATGGCAAGGGGATGAGAAAAAAACATTGGCTTCATTCTCTAAAACTGCACGCTTTAAAATAAACCAGGGAACAAAAGTCGGATACGAGATAAGACAAAGCGATGATCCGAAAACCTTCGACCAAGTATGGTTTCTTAACGAGTTAATGGTTTCCCGTAAGCAGATAAATACGCGACCGTTGGCTTACTATCAAGATCTCGTAACGTTTGCAGCCCGAACAGGAGCCATGCGGCTGTACACAGCCTCCTTGGAAGGTAAAGTCGTGCAATCAATTCTCATTATTTTTGCAGGGAAAACTGCATACTATATATGGGGCGCACTCGATACTCGAGATGTCGGCAACCATAGCCCTTCTAGTATGTTGCATTGGCATGCAATGAGAGACTGTTTTAATCTTGGAATGGATTCCTATCACCTGGGTCATCGGTCTGGGTCGGTATATCAGTTTAAAAGGCAATTTCACCCGGAAGAAATCACGACTCCGCCTTCAGTTACGCTCGTGATAAATAAATTTACATTTTTCCTGTGGTCAGCGACCGTCACGAAACTAAGTACTCAAATTTTGGTCTGGCTTAGAAGAATGTGGCAAAGTCTCTGAAACGTGTGCAGGGAATCATTGCGTCTCTCAGTGCTCCTCGTTAATTCTTCGGAGTGCCAGAAGAGGGGGCGAATTGGCGGGGCAATAGATCCTGTATCATTGTCCTATTAATCTTCTTGTTTCAGGAGCCCATTTTTTATTTGCTTTACTGAACATGCCTGCACAGACGTATCTGGTGACGGCAGAAATGTTCACGGCCTTGTTTCAAGAATGAACTGAATGCTCGATCGATGAAACTCCTGGAGACCATTCGTCAATATTTTTTTTGGGTGTTCGACTTTCTCAAGGGGAATAAAATTCGAACACACTATCGCCGTATCCAGTGTGAACTGAACAATGCTCCCTCAACGAAGGCTGTGCACCAGCGCGAAAAGGATCTTTCGGCCATTCTCAATCATGCTGTTGCCACCACTGAATTTTACGGAGATAAGAAAGGCTTTAGGTCTTTGGATGATTTTTCCATCATTAACAAATCTGTTGTCCGTGAAAAAATCGAATCCTTTATCTCCCGCAATTTTGAACAGTCGGACCTGATTCCTGTTATTACAAGCGGTTCGACTGGTACTCCTTTCAAAGTATACCATGACAGAAATAAGAAGCTGAGGAACAGCGCCGATGTCATCTTCTTCACACAATCGGCCGGTTATACCCTCGGCGATCGTCTCGTCTACATGAAGATCTTTGTTAAGGAGAGAATGAAGAGCCGTCTCAGCTATTGGATGGAGAATACGATACCAATTGACGTATTCAAATTGAATGACGAACAGATTGAGAATCTTCTGCGCGAGATGGAGCATGATAACTCCACGTATGCAATCGTCGGATACGCCTCGGCGCTGGAGTCGGTGTGCAAATACCTTGACAACAAAAAGCATGGCAGGGTCAGTTCGGATGTAAGGGCTGTTATCGCCATTTCAGAGTCGGTGAATGAGTACACGAGGGAAGCCGTGCGGAGGTACTTTGGCGTTCCGGTGGTCTCGCGATACTCAAACCTGGAGAACGGGATCATTGCACAGCAGAAGAGCGGCGGATCGGGAGCATACACCGTTAACACTGCCAGTTACGTTGTCGAGATTCTGAAAATGGATTCGGATGAACAGGCCGAACCGGGGCAGGCCGGAAGGATCGTCGTGACGGACCTTTTTAATTACGGGATGCCTCTCATCAGGTATGACACCGGGGACATCGGCTCTTTTGCCGGCGATTCAAAAAATACACGAGACGTGCTCCTTGCAAATGTCGAAGGGAGGAGGTCAGATGCGTTGTATGACACCAGCGGTCGCTTGGTGTCTTCATACCTGTTCTATAAGAATATGTGGCGGTTCGTGGAAATAAAGCAGTACCAGCTCATCCAGGAGGGGTCAAAAGAATACCTTCTCAAAATAAATGCGGATGGTGCTTTTAGCAGGGAGTCGGAACTTATCAGCGGTCTCAAGTCGTGCCTCGGGCAGGATGCTTCGGTCGGGGTTGAATATGTTTCTGAAATTCCCCTTTTGTCTTCGGGGAAAAGAAGGGTTGTTGTGAACAACTATTATACAAAAAGTATTTCCTGACTCCGCACTCAGCAAACCACGGTCATAAAAAAATGATTCAGCACTGTCACGCAGGTGAAAAGATCCAGCGGCATCCATTGATGGCTATCCCGGACACCAGGCGCATCCAAGACGTCTAGAAAATGATACTCAAGCAATTTGCTTACCTCGCGCATTGGATCTTGACGCTTGATACAGCGGCCTTCTTTTCATTTCTGGATTTTGCTCAAACAAAAAGCCGCAGGTCGAAAACCGGGCTCGCTCTGGATAGTTTTTACAGCGTGATCAAGTTTAGAATTTCCATAATGGAATATTTTCAGTTTGGTTTCTTCCTGGCAAATAATGATGTACGATCAACCTATGTCGGCACTCCGCTCCTGGAAGAATATCAGCTGAGGGTGAATCCGAAATCTGAGCGCCATTATTTGCATAACAAGATTGATTTTTTGGAGACTTACGCCCCGTTTATCAAACATGGTTATGCGACGCTGGATGATCTGCGGGCAAATAGCGGTGCGGCTGCCAAAGTCTTGACGAACAAATCTGGTAAAATCGTTTTAAAAAGTACCTTTGGCGAGGGGGGTGACAAGATTCAAATCATGTCGGCCGGGGGTCTCGATTCAGCGTCGGTAATCAAATGTCTGACAGCAACAGGAAATGACTTTATAGAAGAGTACGTTGTTCAGCACAGCGACCTTGCGAGGCTAGCTCCCACTGCTCTCAACACCGTAAGAATAATCACCCAGTTGAACGGCGATGATGATGTCGAAATCTTAGGGACGATCTTGCGGATTTCAATTCGTTCGTCGGTTGACAACTGGCACAAGGGAAACATGGCTTCAGCCGTGAACGTTTCAACCGGTATCATTGACGGTCCCGCGTTCTATATGGACATTACGAAAAGCGATGAACGTTATCACCCTGTTACCGGCGTGGAGATCGTCGGTTTTAAAGTCCCCTTCTGGCAAGAAACGCTGCGAATGGCGAAAAGTGCGGCGTTGCACAACAAGAAGAATCGTTCTATAGGCTGGGACATAGCCGTTACCGATCAAGGCCCCGACCTGATCGAGGGAAACCACAATTGGGACAAAGTACTTTGGCAGCGAGCGGCTGGTCGCGGCTTGAAGCCGCTTATACAGGCCTACGTGTAATGTTCCGGTACTAAAGCAACGAGCGGCGTTGAATGCCGATTGTTACCGCAAATGTCGATGACCTACTCACAGAAAAGGATCGTTCAGTGTTTACCGAACACCGCAGCAAAAAACGGAGCATCTACCAGAAATATATAAAGAGAGTAATAGACTTTACACTAGCCCTTCTGCTTCTGATCTTTGTCTGGCCGTTCCTGCTTGTGATCTTTGTGTTGCTCCGAATTAAGATCGGCTCTCCCGTCATGCTGCAGCAGAGGCGACCGGGGTTCAAGGGGAAGCCGTTCGCAATATATAAATTCAGAACGATGACCGAAGAGCGGGACTCAAACGGACGCCTGCTGCCGGATGAACAGCGAATTACAAAGGTCGGTGGAATCTTGCGCAGTTTCAGTCTCGATGAGCTTCCGGAAATATTTAACGTCCTGAGGGGAGAGATGAGTCTCATCGGGCCGCGGCCCCTCATGATGCAATATCTTGAACGGTACACGCCTGAGCAGGCACGCCGGCATGAAGTGATGCCCGGCATTACAGGATGGGTTCAGGTGAACGGCCGCAATACCCTTACCTGGGAAGAGAAATTTTCGCTTGATGTCTGGTACGTCGACCATCAATCGTTTTTGCTCGACATGCGCATTTTGTTTACGACCGCCTGGAAAGTGCTCAGCCGGGAAGGGATAAGCCAGGAAGGATTTGTTGCAGCGGAAGAATTCATGGGTTCTCCTCAAAAGGATTCAAAATAGCGTGCACACACTTCTGCCAACTGAAGGTTCAAAAGTTCCTCCTTGGGAGCAGGGATCCGAATTCCATTTGATGGAGGGTAATGGTCTCGGCGACGCCGCTGAATCTCCTTGGAAGAGGAATGGGCTTCACTTCGGTTCGGGCCGCGATGCCATAAAGTCGATACTCTTACTCGGCATGGCTTCCATGGGATGGAGACGATTGTGGGTGCCGGCATATTTTTGTCAAAAGGTCGTGGGAGCTCTCGCGGATACCGGCATCGAGTTGCAAAGCTACTTCTCATGGTACCCGGGGATGAAGGATCAAAGTGTGAACCAGGCCAGCCTTTCAGTTGAAGATGTTGTGCTCGTGGTGAATCACTTCGGTCTGAAGGGAGAATTGAATTCGGCGTTCGGCAGGATCAGTTCTGCCGCGATCATTGAAGACCATACCCATGATCCGTGGTCGCCGTGCGCGTTCAACAGCACTGCAGACTTCTGCATCGCATCCTTACGAAAGACTCTTCCCGTACCGGACGGCGGCATACTCTGGTCCCCAAAGAACAGAACGTTGCCCGGGTTGCCGATTCTCACGGAAGAACATCGCCGTGCCGCCAAAGAAAAACTGGAAGGAATGGAACTGAAGAAATTATTCCTCGCCGGAAAGATCGCTGACAAAGTCAGGTACCGAACACTTTCTGTGTCTGGTGAAGCAAACCTCTGCGGCCGGAATGTCTCTGCTATTTCAGAATGGACGGCAGGAGTGCTCGCGACGTTTCCAGTTTTCAAATGGAGGGAATTAAGGAAACGAAATCATGAGGTCCTGCGCGGCGAACTTGCCTCCGTTGATTGGGTCCAGGTGGTTTCATCTCCTGTTGCAAACGAGAGTGTTCCATTTTCCTGCATCCTTCTCTTCGACAGCGCCGAACGGAGGGAATTTGTGCGGGCAAAGCTGATAGAGGCCGCCATTTATCCGGCGGTACTTTGGTCCCTGGAGAAACCGGCGGTGAAAGGCATTCCCGCTGAACACATCGCTGCAAGCCGGCGAATGCTCTCCATCCATTGTGATATGCGATACTCCGTCGGCGACATGGCATTTGTCGGAGAGAAGATCAGAAACATTGGGAATGAATATCAAAGCTCACGTGCACCCCGCAGCTGATTCCGCTTTCCGGATGAACGACAGATCAAATAATAAATTGAATTGACGATGGAAACATTAAAGACCACTCAGAGTGCAGAATGGCTGGCAGTTCTTTCCCGGATGAAAGCGTACGACTTCTATCATCTTCCTTCATACCACAAGCTTGCCGAGAAGCAGGGTGAAGGCACTGCAGAACTGTTTGTGCACCGGGATGGAGAGTATGTCATAGCAATTCCATTGCTCCTGCGTCCGGTTTCAGCCATACAGGGATTGGAACAAGTTGGGAATGGCCTCGTCGATGGGACGTCGGTCTATGGATATTCCGGGCCGATCGCAAGCCACGAGGAAATACCACAATCCGTAGTGACAGATTTTCAAACTTCTTTGAAAGAGAAGCTGTTATCAATGAAGGCTGTCTCACTTTTTGCAAGACTTCATCCGCTCTTGAACCAAACGCCGCTGCTCTCCGGCATCGGAGTCCTCGTCAATCATGGTACAACGATCTCCATAGATTTGAGCCTCCCGGAGCAAACGCAGCTGGCTCAGTACCGAAAAGACCATAAGCAGGGGATACGGAAACTCCGGGAAATGGGAGCCGTGTGCGAGCTCGATACCGGCCGGGTCCACCTAAACGAATTCATAGATTTGTACTGTCGCAACATGGAACGGGTCGGCGCCAAAGCCGAGTATTTCTTTCCCCGCTCATATTTTGAAGACCTCATGTCATCGACCGACGGGAAGGTCGATCTCTTTGTCTGCACAATACAGGGGGAAATTGCCTCTGCAGCGCTTTTTCTCCAATGCGGAACGATTATCCAGTATCACCTCTCAGCGACGTCGGACAAGTATCTCAGGTATGCGCCGATAAAATTACTCCTTGACACCGTCAGACATTGGGGCATCGAACAGGGCGCGAAAATTTTTCATCTCGGCGGCGGAGTAGGTTCAAGCGCCGATTCATTGTTCATGTTCAAGGCGGGCTTTTCTCCTTCGAGGCATGATTTCTTTACATGGCGCTGGATACTCTCGGAGAGCGAATACAAGAAACTAACAGCATCGAAAGCCGGCATAAAGGAGGAGGAGCTAAGTCACCTCCCTCTCAACGATTATTTTCCTGCCTACCGCGCGCCGTTACCCGCGGAGTCTTTCGCCGCGCAAAAGAGTGCGGAGCCGCACGCAAGTGCTGACGCTGATTCTCAGAAAAAGGAGAGCGATGAAAATCGGCCGCAAGCAAATGGTGAAAACAAAATTGTGCGGATTCTCGTGCTTGGAGGGGGAGGCCATGCGCGGGTTGTCGCCGATGCTATCCTGGCTCGTTCCGCACAATACGGGGGAATGGAGCTCGTCGGCTTTCTTGATGATGATCCTGCCATGAAAGGAATACACCTCTTGGGAAAGCCTGTATTTGGCTCGACCTCCGAGGTGGCGCGGATTCCGCATGACGGGGTCGTTGTCGCGATCGGAGACAATGGAGATCGATGCAAACTTTTTGAGACACTCTCTGCCCGAGGCGAAAAGCTCATGACGGTGATACATCCCAACGCAACAATCGCTCCAGATGTCAAGGTCGGCCGGGGAAGCGTCATTTTTGCCGGAGTTGTGGTGAACACCGGAGCGAATATCGGGGACAACGTAATACTGAACACCGGATGCACGGTTGGACATGATTGCACGATCGGACTGCACGTGCATATTTGTCCAGGCGCGCATCTTGGAGGAACGGTGCGCGTTAGAAAAGGAGCTACCGTGGGTATCGGGAGCTCAATAATTCAGGGGAGGACGATTGGAGAATGGTCGATTGTCGGCGGCGGTTCCGCAGTCATACACGACGTTGCTCCACGGACGACTGTGGTGGGTGTTCCCACTCTGGAGGTCAAAAGACAACCCCTCGCAGACGACCAGCAGATAAATCCACCTCCCCCCGGCCGGTTCTAAACACAATTAATTGGGGCGCTGAACGGGAACCTTGATTTCCGTCGCCAGACTTTTTACAATTATGATGCTTTCGTACTTCCATGTTTCCGGGAGAGGTTCTTCTCTCCGAAGATTGTCCAAGAGCGCGAGACTGGCGGAAAGAGCGGACCTTCGATCAGGCGCAGTCTGAGCTATGTGTGGTCAACGTTAATCGATGAAAGGTGAATGCTGTGAAGAGTGCATTCCTGGCAGATTTGCAAAGGCCCCATCCAAATATTGAATGCGATACCGAGTTTCGCAGGCTGCTGCAAATGTGGCGCAGCCCCGGAAATCACGCGGTAGCCATCTATCGCTTTGGTTCGTGGCTTCAACGATCGCCTTTGATGGTGCGCTTATGCTTGATGTGGCTCTACCTGCTGCTTGAAAGAAGAATGCGCATCAAGTGGGGAATTGAAATTCATCGGAGAGCGAAGATCGGAGGAGGATTTCGCATCGACCATTACGGAGGGATCTTTATCGGTTGGACAGTTCAAATGGGAGAAAACTGCACCGTGTACCATGATGTGACGTTCGCCCAGGTTTTTTCAGGCCCGCGCAAAGGGGAGCCGACGCTGGGCAACAACGTTACCGTGTATCCGGGCGCGAAACTTGTCGGCCGCATCACATTGGGGAACAATGTAGTTGTCGGCCCTAATGTCGTTCTTACTCGTGATGTTCCCGACGACGCGATTGTTCAGGTCGGGCTTCCCGTCGTCATCCGGACGGCCGGGTTGAAATCCGAAAGCTCTCCGCCTGAACAGCGAATCGAATAAGTAACTGATGTTACGCAGAGTTTAAAGGACTTGCCACTCCCAACGGGATGCCCTTGGCAAAAAGCCCTAAGACATAAAGACTTTTTAAGGAAGACTTTATTTTGTATCGTCCTCGATAAAAAGAGTTGTTTTTCTTAGTGACTTAGTGGCAATGAAATGGGCGCTTTGCATAACATGAATGAGCAATGCAATTTTTATCAGCTGCATGACCATTTGAATACACGCCGCTTGGTACAGAGAAGCTTTTTTATGCCGAAAGAATTGTTATGTGCAGTCTTCTTCCTGTCGGCAGCCTTTTTTGGCTGCACGGAAAAACAGGCTGAGGGCTCACGGATCAATCAAGAACCTGAACTCGAGGGAGATCTCAACGTGCTTGGAAATGAACGGATATTTTTTGGACATCAATCGGTCGGGGCGAATATTGTTGAAGGGTTGAAAGAACTCAACACGGAGAATTCGGCGGATTCGCTGCACATTGTTCATTGGGAAAAGAATGCTCCTCTTCCGTCTGCTTTTTTTCTCGAAGGCTTGATCGGCGAAAATTATAGGCCGAAGTCAAAGTGTGATGACTTTGCGCATATTGTCGATGAGCTCGGGCCGAGCGCCCTTACGATTGCGCTAATGAAATTTTGCTTTCTCGACGTTTCTCATGAAACAGACGTTGACCGCGTCTTTGACGAATATAAGTCCAACATTAAAGCATTGCAGCAGAGACATCCATCGACAATCTTTGTCCATGTCACCGTTCCATTGACTACGGGGCCGGATATTCTTCGGCGCGTGTATCGTTTCCTTCGAGGCCGTTCGATCGATCACACCGCCGACAACCAGGCTCGCGAGCGGTTCAATGATCGTCTGAGGAGAGAATTTGCAATGGAGCCGATCTTCGACCTTGCAGCGATAGAATCGACTCACCCGGATGGATCCAGGGAAGAATGGGGACCGCCGTCTGGTGCGTGCTACGCTCTTGCAAAGGAATACGCTGACGATGAAGGACACCTCAATGAAAATGGAAGAAAAACGGCCGCAATTGCGCTCATTCGGACGCTGGCGCAGGCAGTACGCGATCGGGACAGAAAATAAGTGTTCGTCGTGTGATCTGGCGCACTAATTACCAGGCCAGTTAGTCTAACTTTATATACGATATAGCTTTATGAGATAAACGTTGACCATCCTGCTCGTCGATCGATGGTAATCGCAAGGGAACAAGAGTTGTCCAGAGGCTCTGCTAGTACTTCAAATTCTCTCTGCGCTCATTGATCGTGAAATGCCTTGCCGCTAATTTTGCACGAAGATTATCTGGTGTAAGCGATTGATCGTCGATAGATGCATCATTCGTCAACTCGTTCAGCGTACATGAATTTTTCCATCAGTTCATTAGAATACCGAGTTTAGTTGCAATATTTTCTGACCAAATAATCCATAAGGAGTAAAAGATATGCGCAAATTGCGAACTATTTTGACGATGTTCTTGCTTCCATTGCTGCACGCAGGCCTTGTTCAGGCGCAGTGGCAAGAAACCAATGGACCTTATGGCGGAGACATTAAATGTTTTGCTGTAAGCGGCTCGAATCTCTTTGCCGGCACGAACGGCCGCGATGTTTTTCTCTCGACCGACAACGGGGCGAGCTGGACCAATATCCCTAACGGCATGGGCTCGGCCTATTGGGTCTATTCGCTTCTTGCCAGCGGAAGCAATCTCTATGCGGGAACTGGCGGTGCCGGCGTTTATCTCTCGACGGACAACGGCGCAAATTGGGCACCCGACAATACCGGCATAGATCATGAAGCGGTCAACGCTCTCGCTGTAAGCGGCACGACGCTTTTTGCGGGGACTAACGGGGACGGAGTTTTCTTTTCCACAGACAACGGAACGTCGTGGACTGCTATTTCTCCCAGCAGCGGCTTGACAGGTGTGACCATCACCTCATTTGCCGTTATTGACAATATGAATCTCTTTGCGGGGACTGGCGATGCCGGCGTTTTTCTCTCCACCGATGGAGGGTCAAGCTGGAGTGCGGTCAATACTGGCTTGGCAAGTACGGCTGTTCTGGCTCTCAGCCTGGACGGTACGAATCTTTTTGCGGGGACTGGTGGAGAGGGCGTCTTTCTTTCCGCGGACAATGGTTCAACATGGACCGCAACAAGTTTGACAAGTGAGTATGTTAATGCATTAGAAGTGAAGAACAGCACTACAATTTTGGCCGGAACCGAAGGAGACGGTGTTTTTCTCTCAACCGACACCGGCACAAGCTGGAATCAGGTCAACACCAACTTAACAGGTACCAATGTCGAGTCTTTCGCTGTGAAAGGATCATATATCTTCACAGGAACTGGTGATGCCGGCGTTTTTCGTTCGACGAACACGGGGACAAGCTGGAGCGCGGCTAATTCCGGGTTGATAGGCAATTCTGTGTATGCGCTTTTATCAACCGGATCAAAACTTTTTAGCGGGACGTTGAGCAACGGGGCTTTTGTTACCAGCGACGCCGGCAACAGCTGGAACATGGCTGATTCTAACCTGACAAATTTAGAGGTTCTTGCTTTGATCAAAAGCGGTGCAAATCTTTTTGCAGGAACCGGCAACGGAGTTTTCTTCTCTACCGACAACGGTGCAAGCTGGAATGTTCCTACTACCCAGTTGACCGATGGTGACAATGTAAATGCGCTTGCGACCAATGCTGATAGCACAAAGATCTTTGCAGGAACAGGCGACGACGGCATTTATCTTTCGACCGACGCCGGTGCAGACTGGAATCAGGTCGACACAAGTCTTAATATTCAAGCTCTTTGCGTGAGCGGGACGAAAACCTTCGCCGGGACGGCGGATTCAGGTATCTACTGCTCCACTGATAATGGCGTAAGCTGGAATATTGACACAATTGGCTTGACCACTTTTGATGTCAGAGCACTCACCGTGAGCGGATCGAATCTCGTGGCGGGAACGAATGGCGGCGGCATTTTTGTCTCGACCAACCAGGGCGCGAATTGGACGACGGGCACAACCGGCTTGGGTAACCTCGTCGTTCTTTCCCTTGCTGTCAGCGGAGCGAACCTCTTTGCGGGGACCGACGGCGGCGGTGTCTTTCTCTCCACCGACAATGGCGTAACGTGGTCTGCGTTTAACGATGGATTAATACATCTGCATATTGCATCACTTACGGCAAGCAGCACATATCTCTTTGCAGGTACCGGCGGCGGCGTTCTTCGAATATCTCTGTCGGTTCTTCTCCCGGTGGAGCTTGCATCCTTCACAGCAACGGCGAACAATTTAAACGCTGAGTTGCAATGGAAGACAGCAACGGAAATTAACAATGCGAAGTTTAATGTTGAGCGATCCGCGGCAGGACAGGGGAGTGCCTGGACGACTGTCGGGTCAATCGCGGGCGCCGGCACATCCAATACTGCGAAGAGCTATTCATTCACCGATAAAGTCGGATCTGCAGGAACGTATTCCTATCGGTTGAAACAAATCGACCATAACGGCGCATTCAAATATTCTCAAGAGATACAAGTGCAGGTGGGTACAGCGCCGAAGGTCTTTTCTCTTTCTCAAAACTATCCCAACCCATTTAATCCGACAACGGCAATCGAGTTTACTGTCGCGGCGGATGGACATGCAACGCTGAAAGTCTACAACATGCTCGGCCAGGAAGTTGCGACCCTGTTCAACGATGTTGCCAAAGCTGGAGAATATCACCAGGCGACGTTCGATGCATCGCGGCTGGCGAGCGGTATCTATTTCGCGCGTATGGAATCCGGCGGAAAGCAGCTCATGAAAAAGATGTTGTTGGTAAAATAATCTGCGATTGCTTCGGTGTGCTCCGGTAGAACTCGGCACATAAAAAGAGGCAAGACGAGAATCGAGTTCATTGTTTGATTCGGACGATCTATAACACGGTTCGATCCCAGGGTTTCTTGAGCATTCCCAGGGAGATCGGCCGGCGCATTTTTAAGACGAAGGCTGAGTGTTTCGACAAATGCGTCCACTTGGTCCAGGGTCGGTCTGGGTTGGAAATTGGAGGACCGACGGCGATCTTCAGCAGGGGAAGGTTGCTTCCGTTCTATCCCCTTGTCCGGCTGGACAATTGCAATTTCAGCTCCAACACCGTGTGGGGTGATAACAAAGTAAATGAAAATTATTACTACGATGAGCAGCAGCCTCCCGGCGTCCAATATATCTGCGATGCCGCCGATTTGAGAATCATCCCAACCGGGAAATACGATTTCGTTATTTCTTCCCACGTACTTGAACACATCGCCAATCCGATCAAAGCACTCCGGGAATGGATGAGAGTGCTTACAGAAAAGGGAGTTGTGATTCTCGTTCTCCCTCACAAAGAAAGAACGTTCGACCATCGGAGGCCGGTGACGCCCCTGGCTCATCTTGTTCAGGATTTTACGGATGATACACCCGAAAGTGACCTTACTCATTTGCCGGAAATCATGGAACTTCATGATCTGCGGCGCGATTCAGTCAGCAGGGACAGACCGTACCTGGAAAAGATGTGTAAAGAGAATATGACACATCGATACATGCATCATCATGTGTTCGACACGGCACTTGCCGTCAATTTACTTAAACACGTTGGACTTCAGATCGTTGCGGTTGAAGTCCAACGGCCATGGCATATTATTCTCATCGCTCAAAAGCCGCAGGAGAATCACCCAGCCGCCAATTGAAGAGTTGTTAATGAAAAATCTGGCGCTTGTTTCACTCGAAGGCGATCAGATCTTCTCTCCCTCACTCCGGTTTGCAGAAATATTGTCGAGAACCCTTTTGAAGAATGCGAGATTGTGGAAACCCTTCCTGAGTTCCTTATTCATCGCGTTGTCTTTTAACAGGGTCAGGAGATTTACGTGAAGAAACATGCATATTTGATCACCGCATACGAAAACAGGTATCAGTTAGAACAGCTCCTCACTATTCTCGATTTTGAAAAAAATGATGTGTATCTTCAAGTAGACGCGAAGGGAAGTCTTCGCACTGACAATTTAGCAATGCATGCATCATCGTTGACTATTCTCCCCTCGTTTCCGATACACTGGGGCGCATTTTCGATGATCCAGGCAGAATTAAACCTTCTGCAGGCTGCGAGTCTAAAGCAGTATCACTATTACCACATGATCACCGGTTCAGACCTGCCGCTGGTTAGTCAAGAGACGATTCATAAATACCTGGAGGAGTCAGATTTGGAATATGTTGACTTTACGCCCGAAGACAAGCATTGGGCGCACTACAAGGCTGCATATTACCATTTCTTCCTCGAGAACAAATTGTATCTTAAAAGCGTTTTCATTCGCGGGCTGAGGCATCTTTGCGTGAAACTTCAGGCGGTTTTTGGAATAGACAGGTCAAAGAAATCCAAGGAAGATTTTTACACCGGTTCCACATACTTTACCATCACCCATTCACTGGTAGAGTATATTTTATCTCACCGGGCATGGATACGAAACACCTTCCATCACGCTTTGGCATGCGACGAGGTTTTTTTGCAGACGCTCATAATGAAATCGCCGTTCAAGGCCAAATTGAGCGGCTCTGATTCCGGAAAGACGAGGAACTTGCGCTATATTGACTGGATACGCTATCAGAGAAATTCACCATATACGTTTCGAATGTCGGATTATGAAGAACTGAGGGAAGCGAGCAAGCGGGCGTTCTTTGCACGGAAATTCCACAGGTCGGTCGACAGCGTTGTTGTTGACGCGATCGTCGACAAGATCAAG
>Ga0265338_10003519_pt1 | contig 21936 bp, 20 predicted proteins | sample 42126metaG_FD_193579 | JGI IMG/M metagenome (GOLD analysis project Ga0265338, IMG submission 193579) | Rhizosphere microbial communities from Carex aquatilis grown in University of Washington, Seatle, WA, United States - 4-21-26 metaG | ecosystem: Host-associated > Plants > Roots > Rhizosphere... | reverse complement strand
CCAGCCGGAACGGCTTGGTTACGTAGTCGTCAGCGCCGGCGTCGAGCCCGACCACGGTGTCCACCTCGTCCGCGCGGGCGGTGAGGATCAGCACCGGGACGCCGTTCCCCTCGGCGCGCACCCGGCGGCATACCTCGAGCCCGTCAAGCTCGGGCAGCCCGATATCCAGCAGGATCAGGTCTATCCCGTCCGACAGCGCCCGGCCGAGGGTGGTCGGACCGTCCTCGGTGACCTCCACCTGGTAGCCCTCCCGGCGCAGGGCGCGGGACAACGGCTCGGAGATGGAGGTGTCGTCCTCGGCCAGCAGCACTCGGGTCATAGCTAGATCGTAAAGCCACGGTAAAACTGATGCACCTCAAGCGGCCGCATGGCGGGCGGCCGGCGTCAGCCGTTGAACATCGGCCGGGTGAAGTCATCCGGTCCCTGGCCCGGCCGGCCGTCGCCCGACTGCTCGGCCTCGACTAGCTGGAACAGCAGCGCCTGAACCCGCTCCACGTGCGGGATCTCGGTCAGCGAGAGCTCGCCGTGCTCGCCCGCTGACTCCACCACCAGGGTGCCTGAGCCGAGCATCCGGTCGAGCACCCCCTTGCTGAACGAGACGTCGGTAATCCGCGAGAGCGGGATGTCCCGGCCGTGGCGGGTGAGGATCCCGTCCCGCAGCCGCATCCGCTTGTTGGTCAGCTCGTACACCGTCGTGCGCCAGAGCAGGATCGGGAACATCAGCCACCACATGAGCAGCAGGACGGCGACCACGCCCAGCGCCAGCCGCTCGACCGCCGCCCAGCGGTTCCCGGGGATAAGTACCTCGCCCGCCAGCAGCACCGCCACCACGAGGAAGGTGAGAGCGACCGGGCGCACCAGTGTCTTCCAGTGCGGATGAAGAACTGCTATTGACTCCTCGCCCACCGCAAGCGAGCGGTCTTGACCCATAAGGCCATGTTAGGGCCGCGAATCAAGACCGGACGTGGATTACATCGCCGGCTGACACCGGGATTTCGGCGCCGTCACCCGCTGCCACCAGCAGCCGGCCCTCGGCATCCACGTCCCTGGCCATCCCCGCCAGCTCACGGTCCCCGGGCAGCAGCACCCGGACCGGCTGGCCGAGGGTGGCGCACCGGGCCCGGTACTCGGCCAGCAGGCCGCTCCCGGCCGGGTCGGCCGCCACCTGGAACGCCTGGTAGCGGGCCTCAAGCTGACCGAGCAGGTCGAGCAGCAGCGCCTCCCTGGACACCACCGCCCCCGTGGGCAGCGCGCCCAGCAGCGAGGCCGGCGACAGGCCGCCGGCCGAAGGCGGCACCGGGTCAGCCAGGGCGGCGACGTTCAGCCCGATGCCGAGCACCACCGCCGCGCCGTCAGGCGACTGCTCAGCCAGGATGCCCGCCAGCTTGCCGCCGCCCGCTAGCACGTCGTTGGGCCACTTCAGCACCGCGTCGACGCCCGCCGAGCGCACCGCCGCCACCACCGCCAGCCCCGCCAGCAGCGGAAGCCAGCCGCGGCGGTCCGGCCGCACCGCGACCGGACGCAGCAGCACCGAGAACGTGAGCGAGCCGCCGGGCACGCTCGACCAGGACCGGCCGAGCCGGCCCCGGCCGGCGGTCTGCTCCTCGGTCACCAGCACCGCGCCTTCCGGAGCCACCGTGCCCTCCGGTGCGGCCCCGGCGACTGCCCGCGCCAGCAGGTCCGCGTTGGTCGACCCGGTGGACGCCACCACGTCAAGCGGCCCCCACATGCCATGCGACGCGGGCAGGCGGAGCACGGAACCGTTCGGCCGATTCGACAGCGGTACCACCGGTCCCTAGTCGCTGACCGCGATGCGCAGCCGGCGGAAGCCCTTGCCCTTGTTCTCCACCTTCACCACCGCGACCCGGCCCACCTGGGCGGTGGACGCCACGTGGGTGCCGCCGTCGGCCTGCTGGTCGAGGCCGACGATGTCGACGATGCGGACCTCCTTGACCTCGGCCGGCACCAGGTTGGTGGCGGTCCTGATGATGTCGGGGATCTCGAACGCGGCCGCCCGGGGCAGCGAGCGCACCTCGATCCGCCGGTCAAGCCGCAGCTCGGCGTTGACGGCGGCCTCGACCGTCTCCTTGAAGCCGGGCGGCACCGCGTCCAGGTTGAAGTCCATCCGCGCGGTCAGCGGCTCCATGTTGCCGCCGGTAACCAGCGCGCCGAAGTCACGGAACACCACCCCGCAGAGCACGTGCAGCCCGGAGTGAGTGCGCATCAGGGCGGTGCGCCGGCCGTCCTCGACCGCACCGCGCACGGTGGTGCCCGGCCCCGGCACCGGGTCGCCCTCGGCCGGCACCAGGTACAGGTCATCGGCGGTCTTGCGCGCGTCGGTGATCCGGGTCTGCACGCCGCCCCACAGCAGCACGCCGTGGTCCGGCGGCTGGCCGCCGCCGCCCGGGTAGAACGCGGACCGGTCGAGCACGATCCCGTCCGGTCCGGAATCGAGCACCACCGCGTCCCACTCGCGCAGCGTCTGGTCGTCAAGGTCAAGCCGGTGTGTCCTGCTCACGCAGTGCAGCCTACCCCCGGGCGGCCGCGCTGGCGGAGGCCCGGCCGTGGACCAGCGCGAGCCCGGTCCCGGCGACCGCCAGCGCCGCCAGCGCGACCGATACCACCAGGTAGGCGTGCCCCGACGCGAGAGCGAACGCGCCCCCGGGGTGCCCGGCCGACGGCAGCGGCCCGGCCTGGTTCAGGTACAGCGCGCCGAACGAAGCGATGCCGACCACCGCGCCCAGCTGTACCACGGTCACCATGACCCCGCTGGCGTCGGCCGCGAGCGACACCGGCACCCCGGACACCACCCGGGCCATCAGCGCGCCGAACGAGCCGGCCATGCCCCCGCCGGAGACCGCCAGGGCCAGGTAGAGCCAGACGCCGCCGTCACCACCGCCGTGCAGTAGCAGCCCGCCCCACAGCAGCCCGGCCGCGTTGACCACGAAACCGCCCGCCACCAGGGCCCCGTGGTACCGCGCGGGCAGTCGCCGCCAGTTGAGGCTGACCAGCGCGAAGGCGACCCCGCAGGGCACGAAGGTGAGCCCCGCCCGCAGCGCCGACTCCCCCCGCCCGTCCTGCAGCTGCAGCGCCAGGCTGAACAGCCAGCCGCCGAAGATCGCCATCGACGCGAACAGGCCGCCGAGGCCGGCCGCCATGCCGGGCAGGCCGAGCAGCGCGCGCGGCAGGATCGGCTGGCCGCCGCGCGCCGCCACCCGGCTCTCCACCACGCCGAGCAGGGCGAACAGCAGCACCGCGGCGCCCAGCAGCACCCACCCCCAGGCGGGCCAGCCGAGCGGCTGGCCGAGCACCAGCGGCAGCACGAACGCCAGCGCGGCCGGGGTGAGCACCGCCAGGCCGGGCAGGTCAAGCTTGCGCACCCCGTCGAACCGGCCAGCCGGCAGCAGCGTCCCTGCTGCCAGCACCAGCAGCCCGACCGGCACGTTGACCAGGAACACCGCCCGCCAGGAGCTGCCGAACAGGTTCGCGCTGACCAGCACCCCGCCCAGCACCTGGCCGAGCACCGCGCCGCCGGAGATGACGGTCGCGTACAGGCCCATCGCCCGCGCCCGCGGCCCCGGGGCGGTGTAGCTACGCTGGATGAGGCTCAGCACCTGCGGGATCATCACCGCCGCGCCGACTCCCTGGACGAACCGCAGCCCGATGAGCCAGCCGGTCCCGGGGGCGAGGCCGCAGCCGAGCGAGGCGAGGGTGAACAGCGCCACCCCGCTCAGGTACACCCGCCGGTGCCCCAGGATGTCGCCCAGCCGGGCCCCGGTGACCAGCAGCACCGCGTAGGCGATGGTGTAGCCGGCCACGATGAGCTGCAGCCCGGCCCCGGACGCGCCCAGCGTGGCGTGCATCGCGGGCACCGCCACGTTGACGATGTTGACGTCGATCACGGCCATCATCTGGCCTGCCAGCACGATGGCGAGCGCGACGCCAGGCGCCGCTACCCGGGGCTGTCCGGTCCGCCCGGCCCGCCCTGTCCGCCCGGCGAGGTCCGGGCTGACGCTCTCAGTGAGTTCTGTCATGACTGTTAGCCTGCCGGGCATCTTATTCTGGTACCAAGAGCCTGGTTATCCTGGTACTACCACCACCTGGCAGGCAGGCCGCCGATACAGGAGGATGGCAAGGGTGAGCACCGCGACGGTCAGCAGCGCCCGCCGCACCGAGCTGGCCGCGTTCCTGCGCAGCCGCCGGGAGCGGATCAGCCCGGAGGAGGTCGGCCTGCCGCCCGGCAGCCGCCGCCGCACCGCCGGGCTGCGCCGCGAGGAGCTGGCGCAGCTGGCCGGGGTCGGCGTGACCTGGTACACCTGGCTGGAGCAAGGACGGCCGATCAACGCCAGCGTCCAGGTGCTTGACGCGATCGCCCGCACCCTGCGGCTGGACGCGGTCGAGCGCGGCCACCTGTTCCGGCTGGCCGAGGTACCCGGGGCAGCCGGAGCGACCCCGCCGGAGTGCACCGCGTGCCCGCTGCCTGACACGGTGCAGCAGATCCTGGACGCGATGCCGTACCCGGCCAACGTGACCAGCGAGCGCTTCGACCTGCTGGCCTGGAACCAGATCTACGCGGCCATCTTCCCCCGGGTGGTCGCGGCGCCGCCGGGCGAGCGCAACACCCTGCTCTCCTCGCTCACCACCCCGGCCTGCTGCAGCCCGCTGCCGGAGCAGGGCGCGTACTGCGACGCGCTGGTCGCCCAGCTACGGGTGTCCTACGGCAGGCACGTCGGCGACCCGGCCTGGACGCACTTCATCCGGCGGCTGGAAGCGCTCAGCCCGGCCTTCGCCGCCGCCTGGGCCGAGCACGACGTCGCCCAGCCGTCCAGCTACACCAAGCGCTTCCGGCACCCGACGCTTGGCATGATTACCACCCGGTCGACCAGCTTCGCGGTCACCGCCGTGCCCGGCACGCGGATGGTGGTGTACACGCCGGAAGACGCGCGCAGCGAACAGGCGGTCGCCCGGCTGGCCGCGGGCGAGGAGCTCACCGCCCGCTTCCCCTGCTTCGACACCCATGATCCCGAACGGGTGCCGCTGACCCTCACCCGCTAACACGGGCTTGGCTGGTCAGCCGGTGTTCTGCAGGCCGGCCGCGATACCGCTGACGGTCAGTAGCAGCAGGCGGCCGAGGGTGGCCCGCTCCTCCTCGGGGGCATCGTCGGCCCGGGCGGCCGACAGGGCGCGCAGCTGCAGGTAGGACAGCGCGTCCACGTACGGGTCGCGCAGCACGATGGCCCGGGACAGCACCGGGCGGTCGGCGACCAGCCGGTCGTGCCCGGTGACAGCGAGCACCAGCCGCCGGGTGAGGTCGTACTCGGCCAGCACCCGCCCGGTCAGGTCAGGCCTGCCGCCCAGCGCCAGGTAGCGGGCGGCGATCTCGCGGTCGGTCTTCGCCAGCGACATCTCCGCGTTATCGAGCAGCGCCGCCAGCAGCGGCCACTCCCGGTAGGCGCGGCGCAGCTCGGCCAGCCCCTCGCCCGGGATGTCGCCGTCCGAGTCGCCGGCCGGAATGCCGCTCCACGCGGCCGCCGCGAGGCCGCTGCCGAGGCCGTACCAGCCGGGCAGGTTCAGCCTGGTCTGCGCCCAGGCGAACACCCACGGGATCGCCCGCAGGTCCTCCAGGCCGAGCGGCCCGCCGCCGTGCCCGCGGCGGGACGGCCGTGAGCCGAGCCGCAGCCCGCCGATCTCCTCAAGCGGGCTGACGGCGGCGAACCACTCGGCGAACCGGTCCGACTCCACCAGCGCCCGGAACGCCTGCCTGGCCGCGTCGTCAATGGCGGCGGCCACGCTCTGGAAGGCGCCCGCGGCGGTGGCATTGCGGTCACCGACCGTCGGCGATGACGCCAGCAGCACCGCCGAGGTGACCTGCTCCAGGTGGCGCAGCCCGATCGCGGGCCGCCCGTAGCGGGCGAAGATCACCTCGCCCTGCTCGGTCACCTTGAGGCGGCCGTCGACCGAGCCGGGCGCCTGGGCCAGCACCGCGCGCCCGGCCGGGCCGCCGCCGCGGCCGATCGCGCCGCCCCGGCCGTGGAACAGGGTCAGCCGCACGTCGTGCTGCACCGCCCAGTTGGCCAGCTCCGCCTGCGCGTCGAACAGCCGCAGGGTCGCTGAGGCAGGCCCGAGCTCCTTGGCCGAGTCCGAGTAGCCCAGCATCACCTCGAGCTGGCGCCCGGTCGCCGCCAGCCGCTCGGTCACCGCCGGGATGGCCAGCATCCCGGTCAGCACCGACGGCGCGTTGGCCAGGTCCTCGCCGCTCTCGAAGAGCGGCACCACGTCGAGCACCGGGCCGTCCCCGTCCGGGAAGGCGAAGCCCGCCAGCTCGTAGACCGCCGCGATGTCCTGCGCCGACGTGGTGAACGAGATGACGTAGCGGCGGCAGGCGTCGGTACCGTAGCGGCGCTGGATCCAGGCCATCACCCGGATGGTCTCGAGCACTTCCTCGGTCATCGGCGACAGCGCGCCGCCCGCCCGCAGCTCGGCCAGCGCCTGGGCGTGCACCCGGGAGTGCTGGCGCACCTCAAGCCCGGCCAGGTGGAAGCCGAACGTCTCGGCCTGCCACAGCAGGTGCTGCAGCTCACCGTAGGCCTGCCGCACCGCCCCGGCGGCGGCCAGCGACGACTGCACCAGCCGCAGGTCGGCGATGAACTCGGCCGCCGAGCCGTAGGCCAGGTCCACGTTCCTGGTCCGGGTGGCGGCCAGCCGCTCCGCCGCGTACAGCAGGTAGCCGCGGTACGGCTCACCGGGCGAGCGGGCGGTGATCTCGGCCAGCAGCTCGGGCTGGTCGGCCGCCGCGGCCGCCAGCGCCCGGCGCAGCTCGGCCGACGGCGGCGCCGACTCCTGGTACACGGTCAGTGCCCGGGCGATCCGGCCGCAGGCCGCCTCCAGGCCGCGCAGCGCGTGCTCGGCCTGGATCACCGCCGCCTCCCGGGTCACCGTGGCGGTGACGTTCGGGTTGCCGTCCCGGTCGCCGCCCACCCAGGAGCCGAACCGCATGAACGGCGGCACCGGGGACGGGGCGGCGCCGCTCGACGCGCCAAGCAGCACCTGGTCGAGCGCCCGGTATACCTGGGGCACCAGCCGGAACAGGGTCTCGTCGAACGCGGTCATCACCGAGCGCACCTCGTCCGCGGGCGTCATCCCGGCTACCCGGAGCTGGGCGGTGCGCCACAGCAGGTCGACCTCCTCGCGCAGCCGCCGGCGGTCCTCGGCCTGCTGCGCCGCCCCCGCCCGGTGGTCGTCAACCGAGGTGAGCAGCCCGTTGACCCGGCGCAGGGACGCGACCACCGCCCGGCGGCGGGCCTCGGTCGGGTGCGCGGTGAACACCGGGTGCACCCGCAGCCCGCCCAGCAGCCCGGCCAGGTGCTGCTCGCCGCTCTCGGCGGTGAGCTGGGCCACCGCGGCCGCGAACGACTCGCGGGGCGGCCGGTCACCCGAGTCACGCAGCTGCAGGGTCCGCACCCGCTGCTGCTCCTCGGCCAGGTTGACCAGGTGGAAGTAGACGGTGAAGGCGCGCGCCACCAGCTCGGCCCGCTCCCAGGACCAGCCCGAGACCAGCGCGGTGATCTCGTCGCCGGCCGCCGCCGCCTCGGCCGACCCCCGGTCGGCGGCCGAGCGGGCGGTGATCACCGCGTGCCGCAGCCGCTCCACGTCCGCCAGCAGCCCGGGGCCGTCCGACTCGCTGATCACCTCGCCCAGCACCTCACCCAGCAACCGGACATCCCGGCGCATGGGCTCGGGGAGCTCGGCCGTATCGCGTACCCGGCCGCTCCCGGCCGGTCCGTCCGCCACGCCACTCACAATGGAAGTCACGACGTGAGCCTAACCACCACGGCGTAAAGCCAACCTCCGAGCGACGTTAACCTTTCCGGCATAGCCCGCTGACCAGCTTGGCCGTATTCGCGCCCGCAATCCCGCGGCAAGTGGCACGCGCAGGGTCCAACCTGCCCTAGAGTCGTAACGATGAGCGAATTCGCCGCCCCGATGCCCGTCCTCGCCAGATATGCGGTCATGGTAGACGTCGGGTATATCTACGCGGCCGCAGGCGAGCTCCTCTTCGGCACCAGCGCGCGGCGCGACTACCGGGTCGACGCGGTCGGTCTCATCCAGGCGGTCACCAAGCACGCGGACGAGCTGTTCCGCGGTGAGCTGCTCCGCGTCTACTGGTACGACGCCGCCCGGGACCGGGTGCCCACCATCGACCAGCGCGTCGTCGCCCAGATGGCCTGGGTGAAGCTCAGGCTCGGCAACCTGAACGCCCGCGGCCAGCAGAAGGGCGTGGACGCCAACATCCGGGCCGACATGGAAGCCCTCGCCCGGCACCGGGCGATCACCGACGCGGTGCTGATCGCCGGGGACGAGGACATGGTGCCCGCGGTCGAGGCCGCCCAGGCCTACGGCGTCCGGGTCCACCTGTGGGGCATCGATCCGCCCTACGGCACCAACCAGGCCGAGCGCCTGGTCTGGGAATCTGACACGGTGGACGTGCTCGACTCCGCGTTCGTCCGGCCGTACTTCACCAAGAACCCGGTCGCCGACACGTCGCGGACCGACTCCCAGCCCGTCGTGCCGTCCCCGGCTCAGCTCTTCGGCGAGCAGCCGCCGCCCAGCCCCCGGCCGCGGCCGCCGGTGCAGCTCGGCGGCCGCAACTCGCACACCGGCCCGATGCCGCACATCACCCAGAGCGGCGCGATGCCCCGGCTGGGCCCGGACCGGCGGCACGTGGAAGAGGCCGGCGAGCACGTCGCGCACAAGTGGATCCTCACCCGGGGCGCGGACAACATCCGCGACCTGCTGCCCGGCCCGATCCTGCCGCCCGTCATCGACAAGGAGCTGCTGGTCGAGGCGGAGAAGGAGCTCGGCCAGTCGCTGCGCCCCTACCAGGAAGCCCGCGAGTGGCTGCGGGACGCCTTCTGGGCCCGGGTGCACCGCGAGTTCGGCATCGGAGTCGGCAAGTCCCGTGGCTGAGGCCCGCGTCCCTTACCTGCGGGTAGTCCGCGGCGACGCCACCGCCGAGGAAATCGCGGCCCTGGTGGCCGCGCTGGCGGCAGTCGCCGCCGCCCGGTCACGGGCGGCCACGGCGGCACAGCGGGCGCCAGCCCGGCCCAACTGGAACGCGCCCGCCCGGATGCTGCGCACGCCGGTCCACCCGGCCCCCGGCGGCTGGCGGCGTTCCGCGTTGCCCTAGCGGTCATGCCGGGTAGCGCCAGGGTTCCTGGGTGTAGGTGCGGCCGGTGGGTGTGGTCCAGGTGTGCCAGCCTGGTCTGGGCTGGGTGACCGACCAGCCCGGCATCTGCTTGACCTGGTGGCACCTTCGGCTCCGTGCTCCGGCGTTGCACGCGTCGGTCCGGCCGCCCTGGTCGTAGGGGACGGCGTGCTCGAAGTCTGATTCGCGGGCCGGGCGGGTGCAGGTGGGGAACGTGCACTCGTGGTCGCGGACCTGGACCAGGCGGCGTAGCCGGTCGCCGGGCAGGTAGGCGTTCACCAGGTACCGGTGGTCGCAGGCGTGGGTGGGCACAACGTCGAAGCGCACGGCCAGCTCCTCGCCGCCGGGCAGCATGAGAGTCCAGGTGCCGTACCCGTCACCGGCGGATGCGGCGGGGGTTAGCTGCCAGGCAGGTGGCGGGGGCGCCGGGCTGGGGCGGGTCGCCGGGGCGTGGTTGTGCGGCGGGGCGTGGTTGTGCGGCGGGGCGGCGGCGCAGGTTCTCTTCGGTGACGGTGATGTTCACCCGCAGCGGGGGTCCGGGGGGCGGGCCGGTCCCTGGTGACGGGGGCTGCCGACGACGGCTGCGGTCGCGGGCGACGCCGTGACCGACCGCGTAGCCGTGCTGGTCGACAATGGTGACTTCCCAGCGGCTGGCCGGGGAGCGGGCGGCCGCGGCGGCCAGTTCGCGGGCCAGGGCCGGGTCGAGCGCTCCGAGCAGCCGGTTGTCGCCAGGCCGCTCGGCCTGGCAGAGAAGGGTGACCAGCGGGACGGCGATCTCCGGCAGGGCTGGCTGGCGAGAACCTCCGCCTGGACTTCCGGCCGGGGTGCCTTCCGCGCCTGGAGCATCACTCGCGTCAGCTCCTTCGGCCAGGTCCGGGGCGTCGTCCTCCGGATCATCCGCACCGAGTCCACCCGGACCGGATTCGCCCGAGGGCGCGGGAGCGGGATCACTGCCGCCCGCGCTCCCCGGGCCGGAACCGTCGTCCGGCGGCTCAACGGCGGCAGCGCGGGCGAACGCGACCCGCTCCTGCGCGCTGACGCCGTTGAGCAGGTCAAGGTAGGCCAGCGCCTGCAGCGCGCTCCCGCTGCGGCCGGGGAACGCCCCCGAGGTCTCATACCAGCTAGCGCGGGCCAGGACGTTCGCGTGGCCCGACAGAGCCTGCGCGGCGGGCAGGTCCCGGCCCGACAGGCCCACGGTGCCGGCCTCCTCGCGGAAGACCGTGACCCGGGCCCGGGTCCGCTCGGCCGCGGTCCGGCGGCGCTCGGCCACGTCCGGGGCCACCGCCACCGCGGCCCGCCAGGCTAGCCGCTCCACCTGGAAGTAGTTCTTCCCCGCCAGCTCCGGCAGCAGCAGTGCCTCCGCCCGGGCCGCCTCGGAAACGCTGAGGGGCTCGAAGACCTGGGTGATCAGCCTGGCCTTGGCCAGGGTCACGGTCCCCTCGGCCAGCAGCCGGCCGGTCCCGGCCAGGCGAGTGCCGAGAGCCCAGGCCAGCGCGGCAAGGTTCCCGGCCGACACCGGCCCCATCGCCAGCGCCCCGGCGACCTCGTAGTTCAGTGAGTCATCCCAACCCTCGGGCAGGTCAGCCCGGCGGCGCAGGACCGGGGCACCCTCCGCGTCCTCGCGGGTCATCGACCGCAGAGCGCCCAGCTTGCGCGCGGCCGCGTAGGACTCGATCGCATCCCACTGCCTGGCCGCTCCCACCCGCGCGTCGGTGTCAGCGCCCTCGTACTGGTCATCCGGCCCGGCGAGTGCCTCCAGGGCCGCCGCCAGCGCCGCCGACGGCCGGGCCGAGGCCCAGGGGCCGTCATGCGCGAACCCGGAGGGCACGGCGGGCACGGCGTCGTCGCCGTCATGCCCGGGTGCTTCACCCGGCCAGGAGTCACGTTCCGGCTGCCAGCCCATACCGCCCTCCATTCGACATTTGATCCAGCGGTTGCCTTCAATCGAATATTACGACGAGGGTCTGACATTCCGGAAGTACAGCCGGGCATCCTGGGCACGACCGGGATCAGCTCCGCGCGAGAGCTTCAACAACCTGCCGGGCGTCACTCGGTACCGGCTCGCGCGAAGGCCACCGGTACCAGTCGGCCCACAGCGTCAGCGGACCGATGTCATACAAGGCTCCGACGTAGCCGCGGCCGGCCGGGCCATTCCCGGATTGTCCGTGGCGACCAGGGCATTGCTGAGGTCCGGCGATCCGCCGACCACGATCAGGTCAACGTCGCTCCACTCATCGGCCTGCCCGCGGCCCATGGAGCCGGCCAGCCACACTGCCTGCGCCTGCAAGCCTTCGACCGTCTCCGTCAGCCATTGCTCGCGTGCCGCAGGCAGCGCGGCGACGAGTGCCCCGGCTTCCTTTGGAGTCATGGCCAACGAACCTATGCGATCAGCCCATCGCCGTCACGGCCGCATGACTAGTAATTACTGATGGTGATTGTCGCGCCGCCGCCCCACGACAGCGAGTAATCGGCTAGCGTGCTGCCGCGAGGCACACCGATCGAAGACCATCGACGAAGGCAGGTCATGAGGAGAATCGCATTGCTGGTCGCGGCCGCGGTGGTCGCGCTCGGCACCGCCGGGTTCGCTTCCCTCCAATTCATCGACGGGATCGCCAACGCCGCCAGTGCCAGCCCTGACCCGGTCAGCAGCATCCGGCCGGCCGCTCAGGCGGCGGCGTCCACCGCCAGCGCGCGCAGCGCCCGGGCCGCGGTCAGCACCAGGACCTACTCGCTGACGGCGGGCGGGCGCACGCGCAGCTACGTGGTCTTCGCGCCGGTCACCGCGCTGCCCAAGTCGGCCCCGGTCATCGTCATGCTGTCCGGCTACGGCTCGACCGTCGCCCAGGAGGAGAGCCGGGACCAGCTGCTGCCCTACGCCACCGCCGGGAAGGCGGAGGTCGTCTACCCGGTGGCGGTCGGCATGTCGTGGAACGCGGGCGGCTGCTGCGGTTACGCGAGCACTCACCAGGTCGACGACCTGGCCTTCCTCAAGGCGCTTGTGGCCAAGGTGAACCCGGGCGGCAAGCGGGCCGTCTTCGTGGTCGGCTACAGCAACGGCGCCCGGCTCGCCTACCGGGTCGCCTGCACCGACCCCGGCCTGTTCACCGGCTACGCGATGGTCAAGGGGGTGCCGACCCCTAGCTGCGCGCCGCCCAAGCCGGTGAACCTCATCCAGCTCGCCTCGTTCGACGACCCGGAGATCCCCTACCAGCCGGGGGACCACGGCCTGAAGGGGGTGGAGCCGGTGACCACCCTGACGGCCCAGCTGCACGCGGCCGAGAAGTGCACCGCCAGGTCGGCCGCGGCGCGCTACGGCAGCACCGTGGTGACCACCTGGAAAAGCTGCGGTAACGGCAAGCTCCTCGCCCTCGCGCTGTGGCGGGTCGGGGTGCACTCCTTCCCCCGGCCGCCGGGCAGCAAGCCGGCCGCGTCCCAGGTCATCTGGTCCTTCTTCACCCGGCAGGCGCTGGCACCGCTGCCCTAACGAGTGGGCCGGCAAGGTCAGCCGCATGACCGTGCCGCCGCGCGGGGCCGGCTCCGCCACGACCGTGCCGCCGTGGCTGGCGGCGACCTCGCGCACCACGGCCAGGCCGAGGCCCGAGCCGGGGGCCGAGCGGGTCGAGTCGGCGCGGTAGAAGCGGTCGAAGACGAACGGCAGGTCCGCCTCCGCGATGCCCGGCCCGTGATCCCGCACGGTGATCTCGCCGCAGGTCAACCGCACCTCCACCGGGCCCTGCGGCGGCCCGAACTTGACCGCGTTGTCGAGCAGGTTCTTCAGCGCGACGCGCAGCCGGTCGGCGCTGCCGTCGACAATGCCCCCGGCCAGCTCGACGGTGAAGTCAGTCTTCGGCCAGTCACGCCGGGCCGCCTCGAGCGCGTCCGCGGCGACCGCGTTCAGGTGGACCGGGAACCGGTCGGCCGGCGGCGGCTCGCCCCGGGCCAGGTCGGTCACGCTCGCCACCAGGCGGCTCAGCTCAGCCACCTGGTCGGTGACCCGGGCGAGCACCTCCTGGCGGTCGGCCGCGGGCAGGCCCGGGTTCTCCGACAGCACGTCCGCGTTGATCCGCAGGCTGGCGAGCGGCGTGCGCAGCTCATGGCTGGCATCGCTGACCAGCCGCCGCTGGGCGTCGAGGGAACGCTGCAGCGCACCCAGCATCGCGTTGAAGGTCGCGGCGAGCCGGCCGAGCTCGTCGCGGCGGCCCACCTCAACCCGCCGCCCCGCGTCGCCGGTCAGCGAAACCTCCTCGGCGACGCTGGCCAGCCGGGTGACCGGGGCCAGCCCGGTGCGCGCGACCGCCCAGCCGAGCAGGCTGGCGACCAGCACGCCGACCGCGCTGAGCAGCGCCAGCGTCGCGCCGACCTTAGTCACCTCCTGGTCGGTGGACGTGAGCGGCTCGGCCACCTGCAGCGCGACCCCGGGAGCGACCGGGGCGGTCAGCACCATCGCCCTGGTCCCGTTGACCTGGGCGACCGCGTAGAACTGAGCTGCCTGGCCGGCCGCCACGTCGATCGCCGCCTCGCTCGGGGTGAGCAGCCCGGCGTCACCCGGCGGGGCCCAGACCACCCCCGATGAGGTGATGAGCTGGGTGTAGGTGGGCACCCCGAACCCCGACGAGTGCGGCGGAACCCAGCGGTCCGGGATGTGCCCCCGGAACTGGCGGGCCTCGTGCACCACGCTGGCGGCCCGGGCGGCAACCTCGGCCCGGACCTGGTTCTCCAGGTCCGTCCGGATCGCGAGGAAGGCGACGGCGGTGATCGCGAGCGCGACCGCCGCCACCGCGCCCGCCGCGACCAGGGTGAACCGGGACTGCAGGGTGAGCCGCGGCCCGTGCGCCCGCCGGTCGGCCGGCCATCCGTCGGCTGGGTCGGCGGGCTGCCTGCGCGGGCGGAAGCCGCGGGGATCGCCCCTCATCCGCCTGCCCGCAGCACGTAGCCGATGCCGCGCACGTTGTACAACAGCCGGGACCGCCCGTCGGCCTCCAGCTTCCGGCGCAGCAGCGCCACGAAGACCTGCAGCGCGTTCGAGGCGGGCGCCTCGCCGTAGCCCCACACCCGGTCGGTGATCACGTCGTAGCTCAGCACCTGCTCGGCGTTGCGCACCAGCAGCTCGAGCAGGGCGAACTCGATCTTGGTGAGGCTGAGCGCCGCCTCGCCCCGGGTGACCGCGCGAGCGGTCAGGTCGAGCGTGAGGTCGGCGTAGCCGAGCAGGTCGCGGGGCGGCCTGGTACGCCGCAGCAGGGCGTTGACCCGGGCCATCAGCTCGCGCAGCGCGAACGGCTTGACCAGGTAGTCGTCGGCCCCCGCCTCCAGCCCGGCCACCCGGTCGTCGATCGCGTCCCGCGCGGTCAGCACCAGCACCGGGGTGGCGACACCGCGGCCGCGCAGCGCCCGGCAGGTATCAAGCCCGTTCAGCATCGGCATCAGCACGTCCAGGATGATCAGGTCAACCGGGGCGTGCGTCACCGCGGACAGGGCGTCGGCCCCGTTGGCGGCCGTGGTGACCGAGTAGCCCGCGTAACCGAGGGCGCGGCCGACCGAGTCCCGCAGGTCGCGGTCGTCGTCCACCACCAGCACCCGTGACCGCGCGTCGGTTACATTCACCCGCGACTCCTGTTGCTGCACACTTAGAGTGAAGCAACAGAGCCTGTGGGAATGCTGACAGTTACCTGAGGCCTGTTACATTTTTAAGGAACTTTTAACTGTCGCTGGTCAGGCTCGCTACATGTCTCCGAGCAGCCTGTCAACCTCAGCCGCTTTGTCACCCTCGGCGACCGGGCCTGCCCGCGAGGCCACCGCCCCGGCCCTGTGGCTGGTGCGGCACGGCGAGTCGACCTGGAACACGGCCGGCCTCGCCCAGGGTCACAACGACGAGGCCGAGCTGACCGAGCGCGGGCTGCGCCAGGCGTCCAACGCCGCCGCTCAGTTCGGCTACCGGCCGGTGCGCGCGATCTACGCCAGCGACCTGCGCCGAGCGCAGCAGACCGCGGCCGCGTTCGCGACAGTGCTCGGCCTGCCGGTGCAGCCCGACCGGCGGCTGCGCGAGCGGTCACTCGGCGTGCACGAGGGCAGACCGCACGCCGTCATCGGCCCTGCGGTCACCGGACTGGCCGATGGCCTGGTCATCGACCCCGACACGCGGCCGCAGGACGGCGAGTCAGTTCGCGACCTGTACCTGCGAGTCGCCACGTTCTGTGACCAGCTAGCCGCTAGCGTAGCCGCCGCGGGCCCCGCAACCAGCGGGGACGTGCTGGTCATCGCGCACGGCGGCACCGTGCGGGTGCTCGACGCCTACATCCACGGCGTCCCCGTGGACCAGATGACCTGGCGACCGGTGGACAACGCCGCCATCGTCCGGATTCCCGAGTTCGGTACCCAAACCCGAGGAGGAGATCAATGAACAACACCACCCTCAGCCTGCCCGCACGGCCGGCCAAGCCCCGCACCAGCGGGCTGACCATGGTGATCGACGGCGGCATCCCGCTCGGCCTGTTCAGCGACCTTATCGCGCTGGGGGCCGAGTACACCGACTTCGTGAAGTTCGGCTGGGGAACCTCAGTCGTCACCAACTGCCTGCCGGAAAAGATCGCCGTGCTCGACAGCCACGGCATCGACTACTACCTCGGCGGCACGCTGTTCGAGAAGTTCGTGCTGCAGAACCGGTTCGACGACTACCGGCGCTTCTGCGAGGAGCACTCGTGCCGGCACGTCGAGGTGTCCAACGGGACGATCGAGATGTCCAACGCCGAGAAGGCCGGTTACATCCGTAAACTCGCGCCCGACTTTACGGTTGTGTCCGAGGTGGGCTTCAAGGACCCCGGCCGCTCGGAGATGCTGCCGCCGAGCGAGTGGGTCGCCTCGATCAAGGAGGACCTGGACGCCGGGGCCTCCATCGTCACCCTTGAGGCACGCGAGAGCGGCTCCTCCGGCATCTGCCGCCCCGACGGCGAGCTGCGCTACGGGCTGATCGAGGACGTGCTGTCGGCCGGCATCGGCATCGACAACCTGCTCTTCGAGGCGCCGACCACCGCCCTGCAGACCCACCTGATCACCCGGATCAGCCCCAACGTGAACCTCGGCAACGTGCCCGCGCAGGGTGTCGTCGGCCTGGAGACGCTGCGGCTCGGGCTCCGGGCCGACACCCTGACCGTCTTCGAGTAACCAGACCAGTTACGCAGCCAGACCAGTTAGGCAGGACCGTGCGAACTACCACCGACGTCTTCCACCTTGCCATCCCGGCCCACGACCTGGATGAGGCGCAGGACTTCTACGTGACCAGGCTGGGCTGCAAGCTGGCCCGGCGGTACGCCGACCGGATCACCCTCGACTTCTTCGGCGACCAGCTGGTGTGCCACCTGGTCCCGGGCGAGCCTGCCGCGCCGGAGAGCCTCTACCCGCGGCACTTCGGGGTCACTTTCCGCGCGGCGGCCGACTTCGAGGCCCTGCACGCCTGCGCGGTGACCAGGAAGATCCCGTTCTACCAGGACATCTCGCTGCGGTTCGAGGGCCTGGTGGAGGAGCACCAGACCTTCGTGCTGGTCGACCCGTCCGGCAACCTGCTCGAGTTCAAGCACTACAACGACGCCCGGATGATGTACTAGCCGTGATACGCCAATGGATTGAAGAGGCCGCTGGCCGGCACGGTGACGACGTGTACCTGGCGGACGCCCGCGGCCCGGCGACGCTGACCTACGCGGGCCTGCTGGACGTCGTCCGGGCGACGGGGCAGCGCCTCGACCAGGCCGGGCTGCCAGCCGGCGCCCGGGTCAACGTCAGGCTCGGCGACCCGCTCGGCTACGCCACCGCCCTGGTCGCGCTCATCGCCAGCGGCCGGGTCGCCGTACCGCTCGACCCCGGCGCGCCCGACTCCGACATCGCCCGCGTCATCAGCGTGGCCCAGCCGGGCGGCATGGTCACCGGCCGCGGCGCGGTCACTGGCGGCACCGAGGGCGAAGGCACGCACCCGTTCGGTATCACCGCTTTCGACCAGTCGCCGGTGACCGCCGGCACCTCGGGCGGCGGCATCTTCCTGAGCACCAGCGGTACCACCGGACCGCCCAAGGGGATCCTGCTGCCGGACGAGCAGCTTGCCCACACCGCGCTCAGCGTGGTCGATGCCCACCGGCTCACCCGGTCCGACCGGGGCTACTGCCCGCTGCCCCTGTTTCACGTCAACGCCGAGGTCGTCGGGCTGCTCGCCACCTTGCGGGCCGGGGCGTACCTGGCGGTCGACCGCAAGTTCAGCCGTCGCGGGTTCTGGGACATCATCCGCGACCGCGGCGTCACCTGGATCAACGCGGTGCCGGCCATCATCTCGATCCTGTCCATGGACCCGCCCGCCGAGCCGCCGGCCACGCTCCGCTTCGTCCGGTCGGCCTCGGCCCCGCTCCCGCTCGCCTCGCTCGAGCGGTTCGAGCAGGCCGTCGGCGTGCCCGTCATCGAGACCTACGGGATGACCGAGGCGGCCAGCATGATCACCGCCAACCCGCTCGACGGGCCGCGCAAGCCCGGCTCGGCCGGTAAGCCGGCCGGCTCCGAGGTCCGCGTCGCCGCCGCCGACGGCGGGGCGGCCGAACCGGGCCAGGTCGGCCGGGTGCTGATCCGCGGCGCGGGCGTGATCACCGCGTACGCCTCCGGCGGCCGGCCGGGCGTGATCGACGCCGACGGCTGGCTGGACACCAGCGACCTGGGGTACCTCGACCGAGACGGCTACCTGTTCCTCGTCGGCCGGTCCGACGACGTGATCAACCGGGGCGGGGAGAAGATCTACCCCCGCGAGATCGAGGAGATCCTGCTCGCACAGCCCGGGGTGCGCTCGGCGGCGGTCATCGGCGCGACCGACGACGTGCTCGGCGAGCGCCCGGTAGCGTACGTGGTGCCCGACGCGGCCGCCGACGCGGTGCGGGTCGAGGCAGAGCTGCGCGCGGCCTGCTCGCAGTGGCTGCCGCGGCACAAGCAGCCCAGCGAGTTCTGGCTGCTCGACGAGATGCCGCTGGGGCCGACGGGGAAGATCTCGCGGCGACTGCTGAAGGAAACGGTGCCAGCGCAGCCGGCGACAGCGGCGCAGTGAGTTCCGCCCTTTCCGAAGCGAGCCAGCCGGGATCGCCCCCGTCCGCGCCGGCCAGCACGGCGAGGGGGCGGTCACGGCCGCACATCGTCGCGTTCGACGCGATCCGGCTGATCATCATGGTGTTCGTGGTGAGCGTGCACACGCTGGCTTTCGCCGGCGGCACCGTCACCATGAGCATCGGCGCCGTGACCACCGTCTTCCACACCAGCCGCGAGCTGTTCCTGCTGCTCACCGCCCTCGTGCTGACCTACAACTACGGCCAGCGCGACCGCCTCAAGTCCGGGAGGTTCTGGTGGCGCCGGTTCTACCTGGTGCTGCCCGCCTACATCGCCTGGTCGGCGATCTACTACGCCGCCAACGGCAAGGCCCGCGGCGCCTTCCCGGACGCGTTCGCGGCCGACCTGCTGAACGCAGGCGCCCGCTATCACCTGTACTTCCTGCTCGTCAGCATGCAGATCTACCTGCTGTTCCCGCTGATCCGCTGGGTGCTGTTGAAGACCGAGCGGTACCACGCCTGGCTGTTCGCCGCCGCCCTCGCCTACCAGGGGTGGCTCACCATCGCGCTGCACTACAAGATCTGGCGGGGCGAGAACGGCCACCTGCTGGCCCAGTTCCTTGGCGGCGCCGCGACCGGCAACTGGATCACCACCTACGTCTTCTACGTGGTGGCGGGCGCGCTGGCCGGCTGGCACTTCGCCGCGCTGTGCACCTTCACCCGCCGTCACCTGCGCAGCGGCTGGCGGGCGGCCGCGGTGGCGGCGGCCGGGCTAGCCGTCGGCCTCGGCGTCTTCCTGATCGAGACCGAGGTACTCAACGCCACCCCGGCCAACGCCAGCGCGGTCTTCCAGCCGGTCGTCATCTTCGAGGCGCTGGCCTTCGGCTGGGCCCTGCTCGGCTTCGGGCTGCTATGGAGCGACCGCGGCGCGCCGGGCAAGAAATTCGCCGCGGCCGGCTCGGCCAGCTCGTTCGGCATCTACCTGGCTCATCCCCTCGTGCTCCAGGTGCTGCTGCTGGTCGCGGGGGCGAGCTTCCTGGGGTCGGGGCACGGGCTGGTGGGCGACCTGCACCGGCTGCCGCACTCCAGCCTTGAGGTCCTCATCCTGCTGCTCGTCGCGGTGCCGCTGATCTACGCCATCTCCTGGCTGATCGCGTCAACCATGCGGCGGACGCCGCTCAGCCTGCCGCTGACCGGGCGCGAGTGGCGCACCAGGCGGACGAAGGCCGGCCTGGCGATCGACCGGACGCTGGACCAGATCGAGGACCTGGTCGCCGCCGGGGCCCGGCACGTCCCCCAGCGGGCGGCCGTGACCGCCGCGGTGGTGGCCGTGGTCGCCGCGGCCGGGATGTACACCGGGGAAAGGATCAGCACCTACGAGAACCGGCCGATGAGCACGGTGCTGTCCTCGATCCAGGTCGGCGGCATGACGCGGGCCTACGCTACGCTCACCCCGGCCAAGACCGCCCTGGCCGCCGACGCGCCGATCATCGTGGCGCTGTCCGGCCTGAACGCCACCCAGGCGCAGGAGATCGGCCGGGACCAGCTCACCTCCTACGTGACCGCGGGCGACGCCGAGGTGGTGTACCCGGTGGCCTACCGGGAGTCCTGGAACGCGATCGGCTGCTGCTCCTGGGCCGCTGACGCCACGGTCGACGACCTCGGGTTCATCAAGGACCTGGTCAAGAAGATCGACCCCGGGAACACCAGGCCGATCTACCTGATGGGCTACAGCAACGGCGCCCGGCTGACCTACACCATCGCCTGCAAGGACCCGACCCTGTTCGACGGCTACGCGGCGGTGAAGGGCGACCCGATGCCGTGGTGCAACATCACCACGCCGGTGAAGATCCTCCAGGTGGCGTCGACCGACGACACCGATACCCCGTGGTACACGGGCGAGAAGGGCCACTTCCGTGAGGCGCCGTCCGCCCTCGTGCAGAACAACATCCTCCGCTACCAGGACGGCTGCACGACCGAGACCGAGACGTCGAAGGAACAGCAGCTGACCCTTACCACCTGGACGAACTGCAAGAACGGCTCGACCGTCACCTTCGCCGCTTACTCCACCGGGGTGCACAGCTACCCGCGGCCACCGGGCAGCTTCCCGGCCGCGTCCCAGGTGATCTGGGCCTGGATGCACGACACGGTGACGGTGTCGGCGCAGCCGAAGCTGAAGACGGCGGCGTTACCCCTTACAACTTCCGGAGGGCGTCGATGAAGCGCTGCCCGTCCGGGGTGCCGATCCCGGTCATGGTGTCGTAGCCGGGCGCGGTCACCTGGCCGGTGTAACCCGCCATCGACCAGTGCTGGTCGTCGAACGCGGTCAGCGCCAGCTCGCCGCACGTGTCCTGGTCGCAGGCGACGCCGCGGTACCGGGCGGGTGCCCTGGCCGTCAGCGGCCCGGCGTCGTGGAAGGCGCCGTCCCGCGCGTTAACCCGGGCCAGCTTGTACAGCGCCGGGTTAATGAACCCGAACCAGCGCTGGCCCTGCTCGGCGTCGGCCAGGATGCCCGCCACCAGCGGCGTGGCCAGGCTGGTGCCGCCCACCGGCTGCTCGAAGTAGCCGGTCGCCCGGCCGGACGAGCTGAAGCTGAGCATCCCCACCGCCATCGGCGTGAACGGGTCGGCGACCGCGCTGAGGTCGGGCACCGCCCGGACCAGCCCGCCGCGGTTACCGTTGGCCCGGGCGAGCGCGTCCGGCACCACCCCGTGCTGGTAGCCCGGCTGCCGCCAGAGCAGGCTGGCACCGCCGCCGCCCGCCCCCTGCTCCCCCTGGAACTGCCACTTGCCCCCGCCCGCGAAGGAAACCCCGGTCGACCAGCCGGTCTCGAACAGCCGCGGGTTATCGTGGCCGACCGCGAGCGTGGTGCCGCCGACCGCGGTGGCGTACGGGTCGCTGGCCGGGTCATCCACCCCGGAGGAGTCCCCCGCCGAGAACAGCATCGTCACCCCCTCGGCGGCGGCCCGCACCAGGTAAGCGTGCTCGATCCGCAGCATGTCGGACGGGATGGTCTCGTCGTCGCCCTCCCAGGAGTTTGACGCGATGCGGGCCAGCGGGCGGCCGCCTGTCCCGTTCAGGATCGCCAGGTCGGCGTCGTACAGGGCCTGCAACCCGGAAAACCCGTTGTCGCACGAGTCGCCGCCGACCACCAGCTCGTTCGCCAGCGGTGCGATCAGGTAGGCCGCCTCGACGTCGAGCTGCTCCTCCACGTTGAACGGGTCGCCGCAGGCCGGGCCGCGGCCGAGCGGCAGCTCGGCGTAGCGCCGCGCTGACGGCGCCTGGATGCCGTGCGCCCGGGCGTAGCCCCGCAACGTCGGCAGCATGCCCGGAGTCAGTCCGACCTCCACCAGGGCGACGGTGACCCCGCGGCCGGAGTTGGCCGCGCTGTAGCCGTACGCGCGGCGCAGCTGCTGCGGCGTGTAACCGCAGCCGGCGGTCGGGAACCGGGTCACCCCGTACAACTGGGGCAGCCCGGCCGCGAAATGCTGCAGGTACCACTGAGAGCACGGGAACGACGGACCAGCGGGCGCGGCGGGCGGCCCGGGCGGGCCGGGTGTCGCGTACGTCATCACCGGGTCGGCGTTGTCCAGGCCGGTGACCCCGAGCACGCTGGCGGCGACCGCGGCGGGCAGCGTGACCGGCCGGTCGTTGGCCCGCAGCCGGTAG
>Ga0265338_10003518_pt1 | contig 21940 bp, 22 predicted proteins | sample 42126metaG_FD_193579 | JGI IMG/M metagenome (GOLD analysis project Ga0265338, IMG submission 193579) | Rhizosphere microbial communities from Carex aquatilis grown in University of Washington, Seatle, WA, United States - 4-21-26 metaG | ecosystem: Host-associated > Plants > Roots > Rhizosphere... | reverse complement strand
TACGTGCCGCCGGCCTTCGAGGACATCCGCGTGGACCTGCACGAGGAGGGCGTCTCCGTGTACCGGCTGGTCGAGGAGCGCTACGGCCGGCGGATCGCCGAGGCGCAGCAGCAGGTCGAGGCGATCGCCCTTCCGCAGGAGATCGCCGTGCTCCTCGGCGCCGAGCCAGGCGATCCCGCGCTCCGCGTCGCTCGGTCCTACCTCGACGCCGACGGCCGTCTGCTGACGGCCTCCGTGAACATCCACCCGAAGGATCGCTTCACGCTCGTCACCGGCTGGCGGCTCGACTGGCACCCGGCGGCCGACCCTGACCGTCCGGACTGATGGGTCGCATCCGGCGCGGCCTCGCACGTTAGAGGCGTCGAGTGGAGCAAGAGCGGCCGCGCAGTCCCGCGGAGGCCGCCGCGGCGGCTACGAGGCGACCAGTTGTCGCGCCGCCTCGACGATCGTGCCCACCTGCGGGATCACCGCCTCCTGAAGCACGGGGGCGGAGGGAATGCGGACGTCCCTCGCGCCGATCCGTACGATCGGCGCGTCGAGCTCTTCGAACAGCCGTTCCGCGATACGCGCCGCGATCTCGGCACCGAAGCCGCCGGTCGTGTTCGCCTCGTGCAGCACGATGACTCTCCCTCCGCCGGACACGACGGCTTCGACGATCGCCGGCTCGTCGAGCGGAGACAGCCACCGTAGGTCGAGCACGTTCGCCGCGATGCCTTCGGCGGCCAGGACGTCGGCCGCCTCCTCGGCCTTTGCGGTCGTCGTGCCCCAGGTGACGATCGCGATGTCCGTGCCGCGGCGGCGGAAGGTCGCGCCGCCGATCGGTTCGACCGGCCCGTCGAGCGTCACCGGCCCTTTCGTCTGGTAAAGACCGCGCGCCTCGATGATGATCGTCGGATCGGGATCGGCGATCGCAGCGCGCAACATGCGGTAGGCGTCGTGCGGCCGCGAGGGGAGTCCGACGCGGAGCCCCGGGATGTGCGCGAGCAGCGCCTCGAGGCTCTGCGAGTGCTGCGCGCACGAGCCCGGTGTCGCTCCCTGCTGCATCCGGACGACGATCGGAACGCTGCGCTCGCCACGGGTGATGTAGCGGACGTTCGCGGCCTGGTTCACGAGCTGGTCCAGCGCGACCAGCATGAAGTCGGCCCACATGATCTCGACCACGGGGCGCATGCCCTCGATCGCGGCGCCGATCGCCGAGCCGAGGATCGCGCTCTCCGAGATCGGCGTGTCGAAGACGCGGTCGTCGCCGAAGTCGTTCTGGAGCCCACGGGTGCAGCCGAAGATGCCGCCGGGGAAGCCGACGTCCTCGCCGTAGACGAGCAGCTCCGGGCGCGACTCGAGCTCGTCGCGCAGCGCACGGTTGACGGCCTGCCAGAACGGCGTCTCCTCGGCCCCGTCGTCGGGGGCGGACGGTCGCGCGGGTGCGGGCGTGGCCCACACGTGCTCGCGCGCGCTCGTGGGATCGGGCACCGGCATCGCGAGCGCGGCGGCCGTTGCGCTCTCGACGGCGTCGAGCGCTTCGGTCTCGATCGTCGAGATCGCGTCGTCGTCGACGCCGTCCTCGACGAGACGAGCGCGCAGCAGCGGTAGCGGGTCGCGCCCGCGGTCGCGCAGCTTGTCCTCGTCCGTCCGGTAGTGCTCGATGTCGCGGTTGTAGTGCGCCATCAATCTCGGAGCCATCGCCTCGATCAACGTCGGGCCCCGGCCGTCGCGCGCATGGGCCGCCGCCTCTTCGACCGCCGCCGCAACGGCGAGAGGATCGACGCCGTCGACCACCAATCCGGGAATCCCGTATGCGACGGCGCGGTCGGCGGGACTCGCCAGCCGGCTCGTCGCACGGCTCGGAGTCATCTCCGACCAGTCGTTGTTCTCGACGACGAAGACGACCGGCAGGTCGCGCGCGGCGGCGAAGTTCAACCCCTCGTGCGTCGACCCCTGGTTCATCGCGCCTTCTCCGACCGAGACGATGCAGATGCGGCCGGTGCCGGTCAGCTTCGCGGCCATCGCGATGCCGGCTCCGATCGGAATCCCGGCGCCGACGATCGAGTTCTCGCCGATGAAGCCGCGTTCCGGAGCCATCATGTACGGCGAGCCCGCGCGACCGCCGTTGACGCCGCCGGCGCGCTGGCAGATCTCGGCCATCAGCTCCGGCAGCGGAATGCCCCACTCGATCGCCCAGCCGTGGCCGCGGTAGGTCGCGACGACCCTGTCTCCCGGCTGGAGCGCCGAGCGGGCCCCGACGGGAATCGCCTCCTGCCCTCCGCAGAGATGCACGGAGCCGGCGATCGCGTCGCCGCTCAGGTCGATGCAGCGCTGCTCGAACAGGCGAATCGTCAGCATCCGCCGGTACGTATCGGTGAGCCGCGCGGTCGTCGCGGACGCGGTCACGTCGCCGCCTCGCCGGCTCCCGCGAGGCCGAGCGCGCGCAGCCGCTCCGGGGACGGTTGCAGGATCTCGAGCGTGATCCCGTCCGGGTCGTGGAAGTAGCACGTGAAGCCGCCCGCGTTGGCGCCTGCGGTGATCTCGACCGGCGGGTTCACGAACTCGACGCCCTGCTCGCGCATCCGTGCGTAGCGCTCGTGGATGTCGTCCACCATGAGCGCGAGATGCGGGCAGCCGATGCTGTTGACGGCAAGAGGAGCCGACGGCGCTCCGCGCGGCGTCACGTACTCGACCAGCTCCAGCATGTGCGTCGACCGTGCGGGTGGGACTGCCGGCACGGCGAACTGCGCCACCTCGAGCACCGCCCCCGGGATCCCGACGAGGATCTGCGTGTAGTCGTTGTCCTGCCGCTGGCGGTGGACGAGCTCGAGCCCGAACACGCGTGTGTACCAGTCGATCGAGCGCTCGATGTCGCTGACGGTGAAAGAGAAGTGGAGAACGTCGGCGATCACGCTGCGAGCTCCCGCGCGAGATCGCCGAGGACCGCCACCATGTCCAGATCCTGATGCGCAAGATGCTGCAGCATCGCCCGCTCCACTCCGACCGACTCGTACTCGCGGAGCGTGTCGGCGACCTGCTCGACTGTGCCGGCGAGCCGCGGCGTGTGGTCGAGCGTCGACGAGTCGGCCCACGCCCGAAGCCGGTCGCGGACCTCGCCGTCGTCGCGGCCGACCACGCAGGTCGTCATCATCGAGAAGCGCAGTGGTTCGCGCCCGGCCGCCTCTGCCGCTTCGGCCACGGCACGGCGGCGCTCGCGCGCCTCGTCCAGCGTCGGAACGACGGTGTTGTACTCGTCGGCGAAGCGGACGGCTGCGCGGACGCTGCGCGGCTTGGCGCTGCCGCCGACGATGATCGGCGGTCGCGGCTTCTGCACCGGCTTCGGCCACACGTCGGTCGCCGTCGTCCACTGGCGGTTGATCTCCTCGAGCTGGCGCTCGAGCTCGGACATCCGCTCGCCGACCGTTCCGAACGGAAAGCCGTACGCGACGTGGTCGGGCTCGAACCAGCCCGCGCCGATGCCCAGCTCAACCCGTCCGTCGGAGATGTGGTCGACGGTCACGACCGACTTCGCGAGCACCGACACGGGCCGGAACGTCGTCGGCGAGACGAGCGTTCCGAGCCGGATCCGATGCGTGCGTGCGGCGAGCGCGGCGAGCGTCCCCCACGCGTCGAGCGAGCCGGCCGGGTCGCCGCGATGAATCGACCGGTAGTGGTCGGATCGGAAGAGCCCGTCGAGCCCCGCCTCCTCGGCGGCGAGCGCCAGGGCGAGCCATTGCTCCCACCGGACGTCCTCCTGCCCTTCGATCATCAGGGAGATCCGCATCACGAAACGGCGGCCGGCGCAGGGACCTCGGCACCGATCCGGGCCCCCGACACGGCGTCGAACAGCAGGATCGAGCCCGCCCGCACGCGCAGGTTGATCCGCGCGCCGCTCATCGGCTCGTTCCGCGGCTCGACCCGCGCGATCACGTCGTTGACTGCCGTGACCGAGCTCCCGACGTGGTCGGCCAGCTGCGCATACACGTACGCCTCGGCGCCCAGTTCCTCGACGAGGTTGACGATCGCCGGGATGCCGTCACCGTCGGCCGCGAGGTCGATCGCCTCGGGCCGCACGCCGACGGTGACCACAGAGCCGATCGCGCCGGCGCGCTCCCTGATCTCGCTCCGGATCGGGATCACCGTCGAGCCGAGCTTCACGCCGCCGGCGTCGATCGTTCCCTCGATCAGGTTCATCGGCGGGGAGCCGATGAAACCCGCGACGAAGGCGTTCACCGGCGAGTCGTAGAGCACGCGCGGCGTGTCGCACTGCTGGAGAACGCCGTCCTTCATCACCGCGACGCGGTCTCCCATCGTCATTGCCTCCACCTGATCGTGGGTGACGTAGACGGTGGTCACGCCGAGCCGGCGCTGGAGCGCCGCGATCTCGCTGCGGGTGGCGACACGCAGCTTCGCGTCGAGGTTCGACAGCGGCTCGTCCATGAGGAAGACGCGTGGCTGGCGCACGATCGCGCGGCCCATCGCCACGCGCTGGCGCTGGCCGCCGGAGAGCTGGCCCGGCTTGCGCGTGAGGTACTCCTCGAGATCGAGGATCTTCGCGGCCTCGCGAACGCGCGCCTCGATCTCCGACTTCGGGACCCGGGCGATCTTCAGCGCGAAGCCCATGTTCTCGGCCACGTCCATGTGCGGATAGAGCGCGTAGTTCTGGAACACCATCGCGATGTCGCGGCTCTTCGGAGGCACGTGCACCACGTCGTCGCCGTCGATCAGGATCGTCCCTTCGTCGACGTCCTCGAGGCCCGCGAGCATGCGCAGGCTCGTGGTCTTGCCGCACCCCGAGGGTCCCACGAGGACGAGGAACTCGGCGTCCTCGATCTCGAGGTTCAGCCGGTCGACAGCCCGGCGATTCGTCTTCGGATAGACGCGCGTCGCGCCCTTGAAGGTCACTGTGGCCATGTCGGTCCTTTCTCCCTCATGACGGCCAAATCGTGGTGCGCCACCGGCGTGCACGGTGTACGTTCTCGCGCGTGGAGTTCCTGGTGGAGGTCGAGGTGACGCTGCCCGTCGATCTCGACGAAGCGCGTCGCTCGCAGCTGCTCGCGGCGGAGCTCGAGCGTGGCAACGCGCTGGCCGAGGCCGGTGTGCTGCGGGCGATCTGGCGCGTGCCCGGGCGGCTCGCCAACCGCGCGATCTGGTCCGCGGCGGACGCCTCGGCCCTCCACGACGCGCTCGTCAGCCTGCCGCTGTGGCCGTACATGGACGTCGCCGTGACTCCGCTCGCGAGACATCCGGTCGCGCCCTCGTGCCGCGGTCTTCCCGCCGCGCTCGGCGCAGGCGACGCGACGGACGGCTGAGCGGTCAGCTGGCCGGCGCGACCGAGCCATCCGACCGGAGCAGGCCTTCGCTCGACAGGGGGCGCGCGGCTGCTGGAGCGATCTCGGCGTAGTCGTCGGCCAGGCTGACGCCGAGACCGGGCTCCACGGGCACCTCGCAGTACCCGCCGCTGCGTCTCACGTTCGTGACGAACGCCGCGGCCGAGCCGCCGGCGTCCTCGTCGCTCGGGATGAACTCCATCGTCACGAGGTTCGGGATCGTCGCACACAGCTGCAACGTCGGGGCGGTGAGCCCCGGGCCGAGGAAGTTGTGCGGCGAGACCCCGCAGTGGTGGGCCTCGGCGATCGCCGCGATCTTGCGGCACCCGGACAGGCCGCCTGCGAGTCCAACGTCGGGGCGCACGACGACCGGCACGCCGTGCGAGAGCAGCTCTTCGAACTCCCAGATCGAGCTGAGTCGCTCGCCGAGGCCGATCGGCGCGTCGACGCGCGCGGCGGTCGCGGCCTGTGTCTCGATCGAGTCGATCTGGATCGGGTCCTCGATGAACAGCGGGTGGTACTGCGCGAGCGCGTTGCAGACGACGATCGCCTTGGTGGGGTCGAGCTTGCGGTGAAGCTCGAAGATCAGGTCGACCTCGTCTCCGCCGGCCTCGCGTGCGGCGAGGGCCATCGCGCAGACGGAGCTGACGAGTTTGCCGACCGGCATGTCCTCGTAGCCGTGCACGAGCGGGTCGAACTTGACTGCCGTGAAGCCCTCCTCGACGGCCCAGTTCACCGACGAGCTGATCTCGTCAGGTGTTCCGCCCCCCACGAGCACGTGCAGGCGGACGCGCTCGCGCGTGCGCCCTCCGAGCAGCTCCCACACAGGCAGGTCGAGTGCCTTCCCCTTGATGTCCCAGAGCGCGAGGTCGATCGCGGAGACGGCGGCCGCGAGCAGATTGCCGCGGAACGGGCGCGCGCGGTGGACGAGGTGCCAGAGGTGCTCGATCCGGAACGGGTCGGCGTCGATCAGCAGCGGCGTCAGCTCGCCGAGCACCGCCGCCACGCCCTTCGGATAGCCCCAGCACCCGGACTGCCCGAGCCCGGTGACCCCGGTGTCGGTCGTCAGCCGGACGAACGTGTGCTCTCCGGTCAGCTCGTTGCCGACGCCGATCACCTCGACGGCCGCGATCTTCATGTGCCCTCCGATCTCTGCACCGTCTGCAGACGGTACCGGGCTGAAGCTCCGCGGGCGAGTTCGCGCGCGTGCGGGGGCCGGCGCTAGCAGGCCGGGCCTCCCGTGACCCTCAGCTGATGCGACACCCGATCCTCCCTCGTTCTCCCGCTTGACAGCCGCGCCGTGATTCGAATAGGTTCGTTGAAACGCTTCAGTTGTAACACACCAGACAGCTGAACGGAGACCTAACTTCAACGAAAGTCGTTCGTCTTAGCCTCAAATCGGAGTTGGCCCCCCGAGGCGCTGAAACGATTCACCATCGAATCGGCGTCCGACGTTGTTGGGAAGGAGTCCGCATGACAGTTCGTGAGCCTCGCTCCGAGGTGGGACGGAGTCGTCCTCGTCTCGGCATGAAGCTCGTCGCGATCGCGGGCGCTGCGGCGCTTGCAGCAGCCACGGCCGCCACCTCTGCACACGGCGCCGCGAAGAGCAAGCCGTTCTGTGACGCCGGCAGCTTGACCGTGACGGTGTTCAACTTCTCCGAGATCCCGTTCCAGGGCGCTCTCGCGGGCTTCCGGAAGTACTGCCCGAGCGTGAAGGTCTCGTACGCGATCCAGACGACCAGCCCGACCTACCAGACGGCGCTGCAGACCCAGAAGCTCTCGGGCAACCTCACCGACATCATCGAGACCTACGACTCGCTGTCGCCGACGCTCGAGGTCGACGGCGTGGTGCAGCCGCTGAACAAGTACCTGAACAAGACGGACTTCTATCCTGCGAGCTACTGGCTCAAGGGGATGTCGCAGTCCTACATCCCGCCGGTCGGCGCCCAGCCCGCATCGTTCGTCGGCAAGCAGTTCTTCGTTCCGATCGAGGCCGACGCGACGGTCTTCTACGTCAACAACAAGGACCTTGCGGCCGGTCACTTCACGGTCAGCCCGACCGGGCACACCTCGGTGACCGCCTCGGGTGGGACGATCGGGAACGACTGGACGTGGCAGCAGGCGGAGACCGTCTGGACCGCCCTGACCAAGGGCAGCACCTACGGCGTTTGCGAGCGTCCTGACTGGCAGGCGCAGTGGAATCCGTTCATCACGGCCGAAGGCGGGACCGCGATGGGCGCGAAGCAGCCGGCCCTGAACACCCCGGCGGCCGTCGCTGCGTGGCAGCTGCTGATCGAGCCGGAGAAGAACGGCAGCGCAATTCCGTTCGCAACGCTGCAGAAGAACGGCGACCAGTGCGATCCGTCGTTCACGAGCGGTCAGGCGGCGATGTCGATCGGCGTCCGTGGCGACCTGCCGTCGCTCCAGGCGGCGCTCGGGGCGTCGGCCTTCGACGTCCTGCCGATCCCGACGATCTCGACCCCGTCCGGCACGGTTCGCCCGACCGGCGGCGGCAGCGTCGGCTGGGGCCTCAGCTCCGGTGCGAAGCACGTGAAGCAGGCGCTGGACTTCCTGCACTACTTCTACTCGCCGCCCGGCTACGCCGCTGCGGAGAGGACGTACGGAATCGTTCCCGCGGTGACGACCATCGCGGCCGATCCGAAGGCCGTGTGGGCGACCCTGCCGAACAACCCGCCGAACAACGGCGCGTACACGCTCGCCGCGAACAGCGTCCAGGCGATTGCGCCGCAGGCGCCCGGCACGGTGTACTCGAACTCGCAGACGAACATCCCGAATGCGATCGAGGCGGTGCTCGGCGGTACCAGTCTCCAGTCGGCGATGGATGCCCTGCAGAAGCAGACGCTTGCGGACTACGCAGGGGCGCTCATCCCGAAGCCGGCCCCCTAGCACCAGGACATACCCGTCAGTTCGTAAGGTAGGTAGGGCGACAGAACGGCCGGCTCGAGCGTGAGTCGGCCGTTCCCGTTGCCCCGGCGGCCGCTCGCCCGGCTGCTCAACTCGTCCGGAAGGAGCCCGTGGATTCACCGTGGCGGCGCTGATGTCAGAGACGCTCGTCGAGCCGACCGGGGCGTTGCCACGGCGGTCGTCCGGCCGCCGTCGGCGTGACGGGAAGGCCGCGCTGTTCATGCTCGGCCCCAGCGTCGGCCTCTTCCTGGTGTTCGTCTGGATTCCGATCATCGGCGCGTTCGCGCTGAGCTTGTTCGCGTGGAACCTCAGCGGCACGCCGACGTGGGTCGGCCTCGCCAACTACACGGCGATGGTCCACGATCCGCTCGTCAGCAAGTCGGTGAAGAACACCCTCTACTTCGTCGCAATGGGTGTCGTCCCGACCGTGTTCATCTCGCTCGGGCTCGCGATGCTGGTCAACTTCCAGTTCCGCGGCGCGACGATCGTCCGCTCGCTCTACCTCGTTCCCGCCGCGGTCTCGCTCGCTGCTTCGGCGGTGATCTGGCAGTACATCTACGAGCCGCGGTTCGGCCTGCTCAGCTACATGTTCAACCAGGTGGGGATCAAGCCGCCGTCCGAGGGCTTCCTCTTCACGCCGGGCTGGGCGCTGCCTAGCCTCGACGTGGTGTGCATCTGGACGACGCTGCCGATCGCAATCCTCCTCTACCTGGCGGCGCTCCAGCGCATCCCGGAGTCGGTGCTCGAGGCGGCGACGCTCGACGGCGCAGGCTGGTTCAGACGCGTGCGCTACGTGATCTGGCCGGGCGTGAGCGACATGACGCTGCTCGTCGCGATCATCTCGCTGATCGCGTTCACGGCGAGCGGCTTCGACCTCGTGAACATCCTCACCAAGGGCCAGCCGATCTATGGCACCGAGACGCTCATCTACTACATCTACTACTCGTCGGTCGTCAACTCCGAGTGGGGATACGCCGCCGCGCTCTCGGCGCTTCAGTTCGTGATCATCGTCGGGATCCTCGTTCTGCTCGCGGGCGCGCGGCGCTTCCTGGTGCGCAGGCCATGAGAGTCTCCAAGCGCACGCTCAAGGCAATCCGGATCTTCTTCGCCACGGCGATCGGTCTGGTGCTCGCGGGGCCGCTGCTGTACCTGATCGCGGGCTCGCTCATGACCCCCGCTCAGGTCACCGCGGCGACGCCGCAGTTCATCCCGAGCTCGGTGCACTTCGAGGATTACGTCAACGGCTGGAATCAGGTCCTGCAGGCGAGGACGTTCCTCAACTCCGTGATCTTCGTCGTCTTCGCCGTAGGCATTCAGTGGGCGCTGTGCATCAGCGGCGGGCTCGCGATCGCGAAGATGCGCTTCCCCGGACGCGTCGCGGTCACGACGATGTTCGCGATCTCGCTGCTCATCCCGGTCGTCACGACGGTGATCCCCGTGTTCGTCGTCACGAACCAGTTCCGCATGATCAACACGTATCCGGGGCTGATCATCCCGATCGCCGCGCAGACCGCCTTCGGCACGCTCCTGTTCCGGCAGTACATCGTCACGATGCCGCAGGAGCTGTTCGACGCCGCGCGGATGGACGGCGCAGGCTGGTGGCTGATCCTCCGCCGCCTCGTCGTGCCGCTTGCCCGGCCGGCCACCGCGGCCTACCTCGCGATCTCCGTGATCACCGCGTGGAACATGTACCTGTGGCCGCTCCTCGCCGCGAACGGACCGAAGGTGCAGGTGCTCAGCGAGATCGTCGCGGCGATCGGTCAGGGCGACAACTTCGGGTACAGCGTCACGCAGCCGCAGCTGTACGCGGCAACGGTCATCACCGTCGTCCCGATGGTCATAGCGTTCCTGCTCGTGCAGCCCGCCTTCGTGCGGGGTCTCACCGGCTCGGGGGTGGAGTAAGTGAGGAACGGACGGGGGCACGACTTCGACGGTGCGACGGCAGTCGTGACCGGCGCGGGCCGGGGCATCGGCGCGGCGATCGCGAAGGGCCTCGCGGCCGCGGGAGCGCACGTCGTTCTCAGCGGGCGACGTGTCGAGACGCTCGACGAGGTGTGCCGCGCGATCAAGGACGCAGACGGATCGGCGGACTGCTGCGCGGGCGACGTCACCGATCCCGTCCACCTCGACGCTCTGATGGCGAAGGCCGCCGGCGACCGGGGCCACTTCGAGATCCTCGTCAACAACGCCGGCGTCGCCGGACCGACGGCGCCCCTGAGCGAGATCAGCCTGGAGGAGTGGAACGAGACCGTCGCCGTCAACCTGACCGGTGTCTTCCTCTCGTGCAGGGCGGCGCTGCCCTATCTGAAGCAGGCTGAGCACGGGAAGATCGTCAACATCGGCTCGGTCACCGGCAAGCAGCCGCTGATCAACCGGACCCCGTACGCGGCCGCCAAGCTCGGCGTCGTCGGCCTGTCGAGGACACTGGCGCACGAGGTCGGCCCGTACGGCATCAGCGTCAACGTGATCTCGCCGTGGCTCGTCGAGGGCGCAAGGCTCGAAGAGGTCTTCGCATCGATGTCGCGCGAGCGCGGGCTCACGCCCGACGAGTTGCGCAACGAGATGACCGAGGGGACGGCATTCAAGCGAACCGTGAGCGAAGAGGACGTCGTCGAGACAGTCCTCTTCCTCTGCTCGTCCGCCGCGAACAACCTCACGGGACAGGACATCAACGTGGCGGCCGGCGCCGTCATGTACTAGGAGAACCTGATCGATCGTCTCGCCATCGGTCTGGTCGGGTGCGGCGGCATGGGGCGCAGGCACCTGCGCGCCTACGCGGCGCTGCGCGCGGTCGGAGCGGACGGGTTCGAGCTCGCCGCCGTCTGCGATCCCCGGCTAGGGGCCGCCGAGGAGGCGGCCGGTCTCGCGGAGGAGATCCTGGGCTCGCGCCCGGCCGTCTACTCCGACCACGAGGAGTTGATCGCGAGCGGCGCCGTCCAGGCGCTCGACCTCGTCACCGACCCGTCGGTCCACCACACGGTTGCGGTCCCGGCTCTCGACGCGGGCCTGCACGTGATCTGCGAGAAGCCGCTCGGCATCACGATTCGCGCATGCCGCGCGATCGTCGACGCGGCCGCGCGCTCCGGCGCCGTGCTGGCAACCGCCGAGAACTATCGGCGCGACGCTCCGAACCGGTTGGCGCGGGCGGTGATCGAGGCGGGAATGCTCGGCGACCTGCACCTGATGGTGCAGACCGACCTGGGCGGCGACCAGAACGTGGTCATCAGCCCTTGGCGTCACGTCCGCGAGGCGGGCTCGCTCGCCCTCGACATGGGCGTGCACTACGCGGACATCTTCTCCTACTTCATGGGTGCGCTCGAGTCCGTCTCCGGGACGGCGTTCGTCGCGGAGCCGCTTCGCGTCCTCGCTCCCGGAACGGCGTCGATCGCCGGGATCGAGGAGGTGTCGCCCGGCGTGATCCGGGCGACCGGCGAGGACTCGCTCGTCGCGCTCTTCGAGACCGTTGCGGGTGCCCTCGCCCAGCTGGCGTTCGTTCCCTCCGGGCCGGGACACCACTGGCTCCAGCGCAGCGTGCACGGACGCGACGGGTCGATGAGCGTTCCGCCCGACCGCTCGGGAGGAGCCGTGATCGTCCGTCTCGGAGACCGGGTCCTCAGCGGCGGCGAGCTGCGGCGCGAGCTCGGCGGCTTCGAGCTCGACGGCGTGACCGCTGCGTTCTTCGGCCCGACGGGAACGGAGTACGACCGTCCGTTCTCCGAGATCGACGCGGACTTGATCGGGATCGAGCTGGACGACTTCATCCGTGCGGTGGCCGAGGGGCGGCAGCCGGAGGTCGACGGTCCCGCCGGCCTGCTCGCAGTCGCGGCGGTCTGGGGGATAGCCGAGTCGCGTGAGCGCGGCGGGTCGGTTCGCATCGCCGACGTCGCCGGCGGCGCGATCTCGGCCGCCCAGGACCCCGTCGATGCGGCGATCGGACTGACATGAGCTCGCTGCTTTTCCCCGACTTCATGCAGGTCGCGTTTGTCGTCCGCGATCTCGACGATGCGGTGCGGCACTGGAGCGACGAGCTGGGTATCGGCCCCTGGACCGCGTACCGGCTCGATCCGTCGCGCATCAGGGAGATGCGCTACCACGAGCAGGACGTCGCCTTCTCGTTCCTCCACGCTCTCGCCTGGCAGGGCAAGCTCCAGTTCGAGCTCGTCCAGCCGCTCGACGGGCCGAGCATCTTCGCCGACCACCTCGAGCAGCACGGGGAGGGCTTCCATCACATCGGCAAGGTCGTAGACGACCATGCGGCCGCCGTGGCCGAGGCGCTCGCCCGCGGCTTCACGCCTCTGCAGAGCGCACGCGGCCACGGTGCCGAAGGAGACGGCGCGTTCGCGTACTTCCAACCTCCGGGAATGGATCTTGTCGTCGAGTTGATCGACGCGCCCCGCGTTCGCATCGAGCCGGAGTTCGTCTACCCTCCGACCGGTGGCTGAGCAGCTGCGCATCGAGTCGGTCGAGGCGATACCAGCCGGCGCCGCGTGCTACGTGCGCGTCACGGCCGAGGACGGCACACACGGGGTCGGTGAGTCGACATTCTTCGGCTGGCCGACCGCCGTCGCAGAGATCGTGCGGTCGTTCGAGACGTATCTGAAGGGGCTCGACGCGTTCGACGTCGAGCACCACTGGCTCAGTCTCTACCGCGCGCTCAGCTTCCGCGGCATGGCCGTCACCGGCGCGCTCAGCGCCGTCGACCAGGCCCTCTGGGACCTGAAGGGCAAGCACTTCGAGGTGCCGATCTGGCAGCTGCTCGGCGGCAGGGCCCGGCAGGCGGTTCGCGCGATGAGAGTCGTCGACATGGGCACGACGGACGAGGTCGTGGCAGCGGCGCGTCGCGCGGTCGAGATCGAGGGCTACACGGCGCTGAAGATCCTGCTCTTCCAGCACGACCACCATCGGATGCGCCAGGCGGCCCGGCTGGACGACCTGGTGGCGCGCTTCGCCGCGATCCGCGAGACGGTGGGCTGGGAGATCGACCTCGGCGTCGAGCTTCACCGCAACATGACCGCCGGCGACGCTGTTCTGCTCTGCGGTGAGCTGGCGCGGTTGCGTCCGCTGTTCGTCGAGGACCCGATTCCGCCGGACAGCGTCATGGGGTTGCGTGCGTTCGCGGCCAAGGTGGACGTTCCGGTGGCGGCGGGCGAGCGGAACACGACGATCTGGGAGTTCGCCGAGTACCTCGAGCGGCCGGGCGTCGCCTTCGTCCGTCCCGACGTCGGCATCGCCGGCGGCATCACGCACGTGAAGAAGATCTGTGCGCTCGCGGAGGCGTTCAACGCCGGCGTACTTCCCCACGCGGTGCCGTCGGGGCCGGTGGCGGTCGCCGCGCACGTCCAGCTCGGCATGTCCGCTCCGAACTGGGAGCTGCAGGAGCACGTGCCCCAGGACGAGGCCCGCTGGACCGACGTCGTCGACCGGGTGATCGAGGTGCGCGACGGCTATCTGATCGCGCCGGACCGGCCGGGGCTCGGCATCGACCTGGACGACGCCGGTCTCGCGAAGCATCCGCCGTCGCCGGTCGACTTCACGGGTCTCGCCGTCCGCGAGGACGGCTCCGTGGCCATTCGATGACTCGACGGCTACGCGTCGGGCTGGCGTCGAACGAGCTCGTGCGGCGGCGGTACGTGGACGACGCGGATCTCGCACGGCTCGAGGCCGTCGCCGACTTCTCCTACAGCCCGTTCTCTCTCGGCGACGCGCAGCATCCGGCGGAGCGCGACCCCGGTGCCGAGACCGAGCTGGGCGAGTTCGCCGCCGACCTCGACGTGCTCGTCGTCTGCCACGGCTCGCCGTTCGTGAGCGGCGACGTCCTCGCGCGGGCGCCGAGCCTGACGCTGCTCGGCGAGCTCGAAGGCGATCGCTTCGCGCACCGGCTCGACGTCACGGCCGCGTACGCGCGCGGCGTGCGCGTCGTAGACACGTCGAACGGCTCGTCGTGGCCGACCGCGGAGTGGGCGCTCGGGCTTGCGCTGATCGGACGGCGAAACGCCGGGGCGCTCTTCCGCCGGATGATCGCGCACGAGCCCACGTATCTCCCGGCGGAAGAGCGGTCGGGGCCGGGCTACGACGCCGCCGAGCTGACCGGGAAGCGCGTCGGCATGATTGGCTTCGGGCACGTCGCGCGGAGGCTCGTCGAGCTGTTCCGTCCGTTCGGTGTCGAGGCCCGCGTCTTCGATCCGTATGCCGAGCGCGAGCTCGCGGAGCAGTACGGCGTCGCGCTCGCCCCGCTCGCGACCGTCCTCGAGTCGGATGTCGTCTTCGTCCTCGTGCCGGAGACGTCGACGACCGTGGGAATGCTCGGCGAGGCCGAGCTAGCGCTGCTGCGGCCGGGGAGCGTGTTCGTCAACGTCTCTCGGGGGAAGGTCGTCGATGCGGCAGCGCTGCTCGACCGCCTGCGGCAAGGTGACGTCATCGCCTGCCTCGACGTCTTCGACCCGGAGCCGTTGCCGCTCGACTCGCCGCTCGTCGACCTGCCGAACGTCTTCTGCACGCCGCACATCGCAGGCGTCACCGAGGAGAGCCGCCGGCGGTTCTTCTCGCTGATGGTCGACGAGTGCCTGCGTCACTTCGACGGTCTGGAGCCGCTGTACGAGCTCACACCGCAGGTTGTCGCGCGACGCGGCTGAGGATCCCGGACAGCGTCCCACCCAGGACGAGGCGGAGATCGCCCTCACCGAAGAACGGACAGTGCGACCGCACGACCTCGAGCGACTGCCGGTACGTCGTGAATCGCGTCGACGCGGGGAAGTCCGACCCCCAGCAGAGCCGCTCGGGCCCGAACGCCTGGGCGATCTTCTCCAGTACCGCCACCGCATCCGGCCACGGGTAGTCCCAGCCCCGGGCGGAGCAGTAGTGGAGCCCTGCGACCTTCACGTAGATGCTCTCGACGTCGGCGGAGGCGAGCACCTCGCGCAGCGCCGGCGAATCGACACCGACGCCGGCCGGCACGCCGCCGAGCGTCTGGCAGAGCACCGGGACGGTCGGATGACGGTGCGCGATCGCCCGCAGATCCTCCTGCCACGCAGGGGTTGCGCCGAGGCTGACGACGAGGCCGCGCTCGGCGGCGAAGGCGAAGACGGCGTCCGCCTCGTCACTCGCGAGCCAGCCGTCGTTGTCGTCCGCGAGGTAGTGCGCGAAGCCCGTCAGTCCGAACCGGTCGTCGAGCGCGCACAGCCGCTCCGCGCTGCCCGGCCGGTGATACGAGTCGCTCCACGTGCAGTCGAGGTCGGCGACGAGGAGGATCCGGTCGGGACTGCGGTCGCGCGCCGCGGCCACGTACTCCACGTTGTCGGGGTTCTCGTCGATCGCCGCGCAGACGACCAGAGCTCGCTCGACCGAATGCGCGTCCATCTCGTAGAGGAGCAGCTCGACGGTCGCACGACTCTCCGCGTCGGGCGCCTGCGCGTACGGCCACGTCCGCCAGGCATGGCAGTGGCTGTCGAGAATCGCAGAGCTCTCGTCAGTCACCGCGAGGGCTGTAGCGCTTCAGCTTGGCGCGGGCCGTCGTCGACTGACGTGCGATGAGCTCGGGCTCGAAGCGGACGTTCCCGTGGCGGTGCTTCGGATCGACGGTCTCGTCGATCAACAGCTGCGCGGCGGCCCGGCCGAGCTCGTACTTGGGCGCGCGGATCGACGTCAGCGTCGGTGAGAACATCGACGCGAACTCGACGTCGTCGTACCCGACCACGCTGACGTCGCGAGGCACGCGGACCCGGCGGTCGGCAAGCGTCCGCAGGACAGTGAACGCAACTCGATCGTCGATGCACACGACTCCGGTCGGCCCCTCGGGAAGCGCCAGGAAGCTGTCGACCGCCGACTCGGCCTGGTCGAAGGCGGTGATCGGATCGATCGTGTACTCGATGATGCTCTCGCTCGCGTCCAATCCCGCCGCTCGCGCTGCGCGCCGGAGCCCGCGCCGCCACTCCGCGCACTGGGACAGATGGAGCGGCCCGTTGATCGACGCGATGCGCCGGTGCCCGAGCTCGAAGAGATGCCGGCCTGCCAGCTCGCCTCCACGAACGTGATCGACGGACACCGAGCAGAACTCGTTGTCCTTGCTGCGTCGATCGAGAAGCACGACGAGCGTGCCGCGGTCCCGCAAGGTCTCGAGGTAGCGCAGGCTGCGTGCGGTGGGGGTGATGACGAGGCCCTGCACGCGCTGCTCTTCGAGCAGTCGCAGATAGCGCGATTCTCGTTCGGGCGAGCCGTCACTCGAGCAGACCATGACTGCGCATCCCTGCTCGTTGACCACGTCCTCCAGTCCGCGGATCGTCTCGGTCGAGAACGGGTTGGACGCATCGAGGATGACCGCGCCGAACGCGCGGCTCGACCCGCCGCGCATCTGGTGGGCCGCGGAGCTCCGGACGAAGCCGAGGCTGTCGATGGCCTCGAGGACGCGGGCGAGCGTCTCGGGCGCCAGCACCTCGGGCCGGTTCAGCGCGTTGGACGCCGTGCCGAGCGACACGCTGGCCCGCTCGGCGACGTCCTTGATCGTCACCCTGCCCTGCGCTGAACCGTGCCCGGGCGCGCGTGACCTCGGGGGCTTCGGCGGCTCTCTACGCCGTTCCGTCACGGTGTGGTGGGACGGGGTCTGCACATGTCAGATGGATTGAGGCGGCGGAAGGGCCGCCGCTGCTCGATCGGAGATCAGGATACTTTCGCCGGCCCGGCGGCAAGGAAGAGACCGAGAGCGCGTACCGCCTCGACGAACGCGGTCGGCGCGAGGTCGGATCCGCAGTCGAATCTCGCCGTCCCCGCGAAACGTCAACAGTCTTTGTCATTGGAGGCCCCTTTGATGGGCGGGGCCGTTGCCCACCACCCTGCCCATCGGTCCGAGGAGAAGGTATTCGTATATCAGAAATTGAAACGTTTTTAGAGATCGCCAATGCGCTCCTCGCGGCCGAGCACACCGACGCTGCGGGTAACCGAGGTATGGGCCGGGATGGGATCGAACCAGCGACCTTGGGAGTAGAAGTCCCCTGCTCTACCGACTGAGTCGACGGCGCGCGTTCTGTCCGGAAAGACCTTTGAAGCGAGCGACGCGGCGCAGCCGCGGCGCGATGCGAAATGGGCGGAACTTGGCGTTGTACAAACCGGCCTCATGTGGCCGATGAGCCGTTGAGCATCGCGTAGCACGCGTGCTACAGTATGGGCGTGGCGAGAGAGATCAGCCAGCGAGAGCTTCGGAACGAGAGCGGCGAGATCATGCGGGCGCTCGATCGCGGCGAGACGTTCGTCGTCACCCGGAATGGCGTGCCAGTCGGCGAGTTGACGCCTCTCCGGCAGCGCCAGTTCGTCGGTGCGGAGGCGGCGGTCGCTCTCTTTGCGAGTGCTCCAGTCATCGACGGCGGGCGGTTCCGGGCTGACGTCGACTCCTTGCTCGACCAGCAGCCGCTTCCGCGTGGCTGAGACGCGCCACGGCCGCGGTCTGGTCGACACCTCGGTCGTGATCGATCTCGGGCGCATCGACGCCGGCGATTTGCCCTCGGAGATCGCGATCTCGGCGGTCACGCTTGCCGAGCTGACCGCGGGCCCCCACGCGACTGGGGACTCCGCCGAGCGCGCACGCCGCCAAGACAGGCTCCAACGTGCCGAGTCGACCTTCGAGGCGCTGCCGGTCGACGCGGCGGTCGCGCGCGCGTACGGCCGCATTCACGCCGCCGTTGTCGCCGCGGGTCGGAAGGCGCGCGGGAGACGTGCCTTCGATCTGCTCATCGCGGCTACCGCACTCGCCGGCGAGCTTCCGCTCTACACGTGCAACCCGCGAGACTTCTCCGAGCTCGCCGCCCTGGTCGAGGTCGTCGCGGTCCCGATGGCGTAGTCGTCTTCGACGCCCGCTCGGTTTGCCGGGTTCGTCTTGACCCAAGTCCAGTGGACGGAACTTGGCGTCGCGCAAATCAGCCGACGCTGGCGGGTGGGCCGTAGCTGCACCAATCGCGCGGTGCGGTGACACCTGCTGCGCGCGCTGGCCTACCGGGCGGTGAGGAGCAGCGAACTCGGCGGCGACGGCGCACGCGTGCTCGAGTTCGCGAGCAGCGTCGTCAAGGGCCCCAGTCGCCGTCCTCGCCGCCGCGGATGAACCGCGGCCGGCCGCGACCGTCGGCGCGGAAGATCTCGAAGCGGTCGTCGCCGGCGATGCCGACGAGCAGGAACCGGCCGTCGGGCGACCAGACGAGCGGCCTGTCGGACTGGGTCTGGCCGAGTTGGACGCGTGCGTCGCCGTTCGGCGCGGAGACGAACACGCGCCAGTCGTCGCCGTGGACGCGCCGGACGTACGCGATCCGCGAGCCGTCCGGCGACCATGCGGCGAGCAGCGTGTCGCGCGCGTCGCGCACGATCCGGCGACTGCTTCCATCCGGCGCCGAGGTGACGAGCCCGTCGCCGTATGTGTAGAGCAGGCGCCTGCCATCCGGCGACCAGTCGGGGACGGCCTCGATCCCCGCGGTCGGGCCCAGAAGGTGCCGCCGCCCCGTGAGGACGTCGGAGACGACGAGTCCCTCGAGCCCCGCAAACGCGATCCGCCGCCCGTCCGGCGACCAGGTGTACGGCCGTTCGAAGCTGTAGACGAGAGCGACCGCTTGTTCCCGCGACGCCCGGCGCTGACCGCTCCCGACGATGTGGACGACCCAGAGCGTCCCGCACGACGGATCCTCGTGCCCGGCCGGATCCTGACAGTGCTCCGCGACGTACGCGAACCAACTTCCGTCCGGTGACCAGGTGAGGTACGCGGTCGAGCCGACGGTGCGCACGCGCCGCACGACGCGTCCGTCCCGCGTCATGACGGTGATGCCCGGTCCCTGGAACGCCGCGATGAAGCGGCCGTCAGGCGACCAGACCGGGTCCCAGCCGTTGTGGAGGACGACGACGCGCTCGCTGCCGTCCCCGCGCTCGCGAAAGATGAACGTGCGCTGCCCGTCTAGTGAGATCTGGTCGAAGACGATCAGACCGGGCGGCGGCGGCGGCGGCGCGGCCACAAGCATAGGCCGATGGTAGGTCGCACCTGTGAAGCGTGCGTAATGACCGAAAGCTGGCGCGTCGGCTGAGAGGGACAGTTGCGGGAGTTTCGGCCCGCTTCTAGCGTTGCAGGATGCCGCGGATCAGCGCGTTCTACGGCATCGCGATCGCGATGTACTACGCCGAGCACGGCGTGCCGCACTTTCACGCGCTGTATGCGGGCGAGGACGCGTCGATCGCGATCGAGACGCTCGAGATCCTCGGCGGGTCGCTTCCCGACCGAGCGTTCCGCCTTGTTCGGGAGTGGGCGACGCTCCATCGCGGAGAGCTCGAAGCCGATTGGCGGAGGGCGAGAGACGGCCAGCCGCTCGAGCGCATTCCGCCGCTGCCCTAAGATGAGGTGGATGGGTAGGCTCATTCACGTGACCCAGGCCGAGGTGATTGGCGAGCATCGCCTTCGCTTGCGCTTCGAGGACGGTGCCGAGGGCGAGCTGGACATGTCGGCATGGCCGTGGCGCGGCGTCTTCGAGCCTCTTCGAGACGCCGAGTTTTTCGCCAGGGTGGAACTCGACAAGGAGCTCGGCACGATCGTCTGGCCGAACGGCGCCGATCTCGCGCCCGAGACCTTGCACGAATGGGTCACGCAGCGGCTGAGCCCGACTCCAGCCTGAGCCGGCATCCCAAGCGCGGGCCAATGGCCAAGAGGTTCGTCTTAGTCCAAGTTCAGTGGGCCGGGCTGGGATCGAACCAGCGACCTTGGGATTAAAAGTCCCCTGCTCTACCGACTGAGCTACCGGCCCGTGCGACCGAGTGTACGTTCCCACGCCGCGAGGAGTTGCTCGACGTTGCGGCGCTGGTCGTCCGTGAACGGCATGTGCGCGACGACGCGGCGCGCCTCGGCCGGGTCGTCGTGCTCGACCGCAGCCTCGAGACGCTCGCGAATCGGGCTCGGCTGCGCCAGCTGGCGCCGCAGCCAGCGGAGGAGGCTCACCTGGGCGGCTTCGACGGCCATTGCGATGGGCGGTGACGGGTTCGAACCGCCGACCCCCTACGTGTAAAGCAGGTGCTCTACCAGCTGAGCTAACCGCCCCGGCAGCGAGACGGTACCGCCGATCCCGACCGGCCTGCCGGATAGGGTGGCGATGCTGTGCGCGGCCTCGTCGTACTGTGGCTCCTCGCCGCGGCAGCCGGGGCGCCGGGGCCGGTGAACACGACGCCCCCGTCCGCCTCCGGCACGCCGCAGCAGGGGCAGCGTCTTGGCGCCGTCCCCGGGATCTGGACCGGGACGGGCACCGTCACGTACGCGTACCAGTGGTACCGGTGCGACGCGACCGGCGCCCACTGCAAGTCGGTCCACGGCGCGACCGGCGTCGGCTACCGGCTCGGCGCGGCCGACGCGGGGGCGCTCATCGGGCTCACCGTGACGGCGACCGACTCGACCGGGACGACAAGCGCGTACGCGAGCCTCGTCGGCCCGGTCGCCGCCGCGGAGGCGACGCTGCGCTCGACGGTGCCGCCGACGATCACGGGTGGATCTGCGGTCGGCGTCGCGACCACGGTCGACAACGGCGGCTGGAGCGCCAAGCCGTCGTCGTTCACGGTCGCCTGGCAGCAGTGCAACCCGAACGGCCGCGCCTGCGTCCCGATCGCCGGGGCGACGAGCGCCGGCTACACCCCTGCGGCGGCGGACGTCGGGCACGCGCTCGTGGCCGTCGTCACCGCGACCTCCGGCAGCGCGACGCAGGCCGCCTGGAGCACGGCCACACGACCGGTGAAGGCCGCCCCGGGGCCGGCGCTCACCACGGCTCCGGCCGTCTCCGGCACCGTGCAGCAGGGCCAGCGGCTGAGCGCGACGAGCGGAACCTGGACCGGCTCCGGCACGATCGCGTACGCGTACCAGTGGTATCGCTGCGACACGGCGGGCGCGCACTGCAGCTCCGTGCACGGCGCGACGCTCGCCACGTACACGCTCGCCGCGGCGGACACCGGCAAGACGATCGGCCTGACCGTGCACGCCACCGACTCGACGGGCACGGCGACCGCGTACGCCGGTCTCGTCGGCACGGTCGCGGCCAGAACCGCGCCGCTGCACGCGACCGCCGCCCCGGCCGTGACCGGAAGCCCGACGGTGGGCCAGAAGCTGACCGCCGCGAGCGGCTCCTGGAGCCCGGCGACCTCGTCGTTCACGTACGCGTGGCTGCGCTGCAACGCGAACGGCCGCATCTGCACGCCGGTCGCGGGCGCGACCTCGGCCTCGTACGTCCCGGTCGCCGACGACGCCGGGCACACGCTCGTGGCAGTGGTCACGGCGGCGGCTGCGGGGGCCACGCTGGCGGGCTGGAGCCTGCCGACGGCCGCCGTGGTCCCCATCTAGGCCCTCGACGTGCAATCCTTAGAGCGGATGCGCGCGACGCCTTCAGTCGGTAGCGCCGCTCCGGCTCCCGAGGTCCGGCCCCGGCTGCGCGGCGTCCTTCACGAACTGGCGTTCATGGCCTCGCTCGTCGTCGGCACGCTGCTGATCGTCGCGGCGGACGGCACGCGCCGCCACGTCGCCGCCGCGGTGTTCGCCGGCTCGGTCGCCGCCTGCTTCGGAGCGAGCGCCCTCTACCACCGCGTGACGTGGAGGCCCGCGGTGCGCCAGTGGATGCGCCGGATCGACCACGCCGGCGTCTACACGCTGATCGCCGGCTCGTATACCGCGGTGTGCCTGCTCGCGCTCGACGGGGCGTGGCGGTGGTCGGTCC